>Ga0187855_10001568_pt1 | contig 18052 bp, 17 predicted proteins | sample June2016WEW_8_10_2_FD_132969 | JGI IMG/M metagenome (GOLD analysis project Ga0187855, IMG submission 132969) | Peatland microbial communities from SPRUCE experiment site at the Marcell Experimental Forest, Minnesota, USA - June2016WEW_8_10 | ecosystem: Environmental > Terrestrial > Soil >...
CATAAGCATGATGCCGCGGTCGGACTGGTATTCGGATACCGATCCACAAGCGCTCGAAGTCTTCTTGGAGTGCCAACGCCGCATGAGCGCCTCTGAGAAGGTGCAGGCGATCTTCGCGCTCACCCGCATGGTATTCGACACAGCCCAGGCCGAGATGCGGCGGCGACATCCCGGCATTGACGAGCGCGAAGCGTTCCTCCGTACAGCCGCCCTGCATCTGGACCGCGAAACGATGATGCGCGTCTACGGTGGGACCCGGAGCGCGCGGGCCAGTGAACGATCCTGGGCAGGCGTTGAAGCGGCTGGTGGAGGCGCTGGACCGAAGCGCGATTCCCTATCTGATTGGCGGCTCACTGGCGAGCGGAGTTCACGGCGTGCCACGGACCACCATGGACGCCGCCCTGGTGGCCCACATCGACGCACGGCAGATTCCCCGGCTTGCCAAGGAACTCAGCGGCGAGTTTTACGCGGATCCCGATATGATGCGCGACGCGCTTACGGCCGGCCGATCCTTGAACCTGATCCACTTTGCCAGCAGCTACAAATTCGACATTTTCCCGTTGTCTTCCGACGCGTTCCAGCAGATGCAGTTCTCGCGTCGCGCGCTGGAAGATCTCCAACTTGGAAGCGAGACGCTCAGACTGCCCATCGCCAGCGCCGAAGACACCGTACTCATGAAACTGGTCTGGTATCGCTCCGGTGGCGAAGTCTCCGAGCGCCAGTGGAACGATGTGCGCGGAATCGTCGCCGTGCAGCGCGAGCGCCTGGACCGGGAATACCTGGTCAAATGGGCTGATTATCTGAAGGTCGGGGATCTGCTGAAGAGCTTGCTCGCGCCGGCGTAGGACGCTCACCCTCCCCTGTTAAGATTGTGCCGAAGCCGCTCCAACGAATCTCCCCTCTCGCCGCGTTAGCGTGATCTCGGGCCGCAGTGCGGCAACATCCCGGCATTGACGAGCGCGATGCATTCCTCCGCACTCCCGCCCTGCATCTGGACCGCGAGACCACGATGCGGGTCTATCGATGGGACCCGGAGAGCGCTAGGGTGGCGCAAGCTTCAGCTTGCCGCGGCGAACTTCAGTTCGCCGTCCGCGGGCTCGTGAACGATCCTGGGCAGACGCTGAAGGGGCTGGTAGAGGCGCTGGACCAGAGCGCGATACCCAGCAGATTTCCCGGTTTGCGGAAGAAATTTCCGAATATAGCAACATCACCGTGATGCTCACAGTCACATCCGGCCTCTTCGGAACCCATACGTACCAAGTGCTTGGTGTGAGTTTGTTTCTGGCGGCCGGGCCCCCAGGCAAGCCCGATTGGTCTTACCTCGCGTTTCCGTTCGATCTTTTTGCCCCCGATAACCTAACGATCAGAGCGATTGTCGCGATGCCGGCCGGCACGATCACCACACCGGCGATCAGACCGTTTGCCGCTCCCGTAACGCTCACCCCGCCCGACAGGGTGACCTACGCCTGCCCTGCATGTCCCCCGCCGTACACAGGTAACTCAACAACCCTGGCCATCGCCGGTGGGACCTTAAGCGCCACAGAACAGTAACGTCACCGAAGACGCTCCATGCTTGACGCCGAAACTATCTTTAAAAGATGGCTGCGGGTTGCGGTGCCCTTTCTTCCTTACTATTGCTTTATATCCAGCCGGCGCTCGCCCGCACGAAGGCGTCAATGGTGCGGCCTGCCTCCGACGACAAACATCTCCGTTCTCCGAGAAGCCTGACAATACCAGGCCGCCAGCCTCCAGCGCTTCGCGGTACGTCGACTAATAACGACGCCTCCTCAGCGCGGGAGCCGCGCGCAATCGGAGAACCCTTGGCTCACACGACGACTCACCCCCGGCACTCGACTTCATTTTGCCGCTCTGCCGTTATCCAGGCATAACGCGACGAGCTCGGAGACATCCGCTTCGCCCACACACATGACCGTGTCTGCGCCGCCCCAATAAATCTTCACCGTTCCGTCCGGCTCCGCAACGGCGCCACAAGTGAACACCACATTGTGGACATATCCTGTGATTTCCCAGGGAGCTTCCGGCTGCAAAATCCACGAGTCGCCCACTCCGATCACCTTCGCTGGGTCCCGTAGATCGTGCAGAGCGACCCCCAATCGATAAACCGATCCGTCCATCGTCCGGAAAACTCCGTGATAGATGGAAAGCCATCCCTTGTCCGTTTTGATCGGCGGCGCGCCCGGACCGATCTTCATTTCGTCCCAATGATATGGTACAGGCCGCATGATGAGCTGTGATTGGCCCCAAAAAAGTAGGTCCGGAGAATACGAAATCCAGATCGACCAAGGGGCGATCTCCGAATGGGGTCGGTCCAGCCGCGCATAGAGCCCGTCAAACTTCTCTGGAAAAATCACTACATTCCGATAGTCCGCTTCCGTGATCAGCGCGACCCTCTCCACCTGGCCGAAGTCCGTGGTCTTAGCGAGGGCGATGCGGACGCCGTTTCGCGAGTAAGCGCTGTAGGTGATGAGGTACTGTCCTTCTAACCGGGTCACGCGCGGATCCTCGACGCCGAATTCTTCATAGGCCGCAAAAGGCTCCTCCCGTGCAGGAGTCAGGAAGGGTCGCGCATCGGCGGTGAAACGGAATCCGTCGGGGCTGCGCGCCAAACCAATGATGGACCGTCCCGTGCGCAGGTGAGAGCGGAAGAGCATGATGTATTCGTCCCCGTTCTTCACCACCGCGGCGTTGTGAACGGTTTCCACCGGGTAGGGGATCTCGGCCTTGGTAAGGATAGGATTGTGAGCGTATCTTCTAACTATGTCCGGCTTCATGATCGCCTCATTTTTTCACGATGGCTTCCAGTTCAAAAATCGTCTGGTAAACTCGTTCGTAAGCCTCCACCATCGTCTCGATAGAAAAGCGTTGCTGCACTCGTTGCCGGCATGCGCTGCGATCGATTTCATCAACGCGCCCCAACGCCCGCACCGCCTCATGGACATCGTTGACCAGAAATCCGGTCCCCCCGTCTTCGATCACCTCACGGCAGGAGCCCAGGTCCATGGCGATCACGGGCACGCCGGCGGCATTGGCCTCTGCCAGGACCAGTCCGAATCGCTCCGGGATCGTGTTCAGGTGCAGCAGCGCTCTCGCACGCGCGAACAATGCATTCTTGCCCGCCACGTCCACGGGCCCGATGTATTGGATCGTCTGATCGAGCTGCGGTTCCACCCGCTCCCGGAAGTACGTCCGATCTTGGATAATGCCCGCGATCAGCAGCGGCAACCCGCTCATGCGAGCCACCTCCATCGCCAGATGGACACCCTTGTCGGGATGAATCCGCCCGAGGAAAATCAGGTGATCGCCGCCAAGTTTCTGGAACGGGTACAACGAGAGGTCGATTCCGTTATAGACCGTCGCCAGGTAATTCAGGCCCGGCGCCCGATCGGCGTTGCTGATGGAGACAAAATATCCGTCGCGATATTTCTCATAAACGGGCATGATTCTGGGCGACGAGAATCCGTGGATGGTCGTCAGGACCGGTGTCTTGATCAGCCGGCTGTAAGACAGCGCCATGAAGTCGTAATGGCTGTGTATGAGGTCAAACTCGGCAGCGTGCTCGAACGCTTCGGAGATGTGAAGGTACTCGGCTACTTTGGGATCGACCGTGGGATCTTCCTCATAACCTCGATCCACCACAGCATGCAGTTGCGCACGCGTCGTAGAATCCTTGGTCGCGAATAATGTCACATCCCAGCCGCGGACGGCCAGTCCTTCGGTGATGTTGCTGGCGACCGTCTCCCACGCGCCGTATTGCCGGGGAGGCGTTCGCCAAGCTATCGGCGACAGCACAGCTATCCTTTTGTTGGGGACGGTCACACTTCGCTCATTCCGCCTTCGGCAAGGCGCGACAGAAGCTCACACCGCCCGAGTTTTTCGCCGGCTGAGAGGAGCATTGCGATGACTCAGCTTAGCGTATGACGGACCCATGCGGACACTCGTCACGCTGCGGACTGCGCAACAGGCTCCGCCGATGACGCACCTCCAACTCCCTCCATCCAATTGAAAACAAGAACTCCGCGCCGTTGGGTTCCGCGAAACAACCCCGCCGCCATGCTACTGTCGTCTCGGGTAGCCGGATGCCGCCACCTCAGGCGCAACGTCCGAGCCAGCCCTTTGATATAAATATGGGCTCTTTCTTGCCGGGTTTCGCCAACTCTCCGGCGTTTATTATGCCTGCCGCCATCAGGCCAACTCCGGGCAAGACGCTGCTCGCCCAGCCAAGCGACTGCGCCGCAAATGCGGCTGTGGGCGTGTAGGGAGGGCAAAAGCCTGGTTTTCCGGCTCTCTTGGCGCCACTCCCAGTTCGCGGCGATGTGGTCTGGCCCGGTAGATGGCTCCGCCTTATCACTGATCGGAAGGTGTTCCACTTTGCGGTCGTGGCACGAGAATTTCAAACGCAGCATTTATTTCCTTCATTCGGGTGTCAGCGAGCGCTTGAAATTCAGTGGCCAAGCCAACAACCTTGTCGGGATGATACATCTGCGCTAGACGCCTGTACGCAGCGGAGATTTCGGATTCGGTCGCGAGATCGCTCACACCGAGAACCTTGCGAGCTTGATTCTTCACACCCGAACCCGGAGGAGCCACTCGGTTGCGCGGTGGTGGTGACTGTTGTTCGGTTGAGCTAGAGGGTCGCTCGGCGAACGTGCGCCAGCAGTTCGCGAACGCCATGCCCTGTTGCAGACTCGACGTTTGAAGATGAATATTTAGTCCTTTTGACGACGCAAGCACCAGGACGCCATATTGCAATATCGGTAGCTGAACGTTGTTGTTAAACCGCCTGTCAGGGCCGCCATCTTTATTTACGTATCGCCATGTGCGGCCAACCACGGTTGTATCCGCAGCAACGTACCCATTTTCTATGAACCTTGTGGAACTCTGCTGCACTCGAAAGTCAGCATACGAGACACCTCCAAAGCGTCCGTCCTGCAAGACCAAAATCAGGTCAGGCAAAAAGAATAACCGGATTCTGCCAGTGTTGACGCTTGGCACGGAAACATTCGTCTCAACACGTGGGGGATAGGAATTGCCAACCCCTATCGAGGTTCGACGGACTAGCGAGGAGGCTCCGGCGTTGCGTTTCCAGTCGGACGTTGCCGTGTCCGCGTCAATTCGCCAGATTCGTTCGGACTTGGACAAATGGGCTATGGCCTGCTGCACGGTGCTGAACTTCTGCCGCTGCGTTTCGTCCAACTCGTAAAATAGTCGGGACATCCGCTTCGCGGCGTTCTTCTTGTGCGCGACGCCGCCCACAACGAATAGCCCGAGGCTCGCTAAGAGTAGAGCAGATCCGGAGTATTGCTCCCTCCTCTCGGCGGCCCCGGCGTTCTGCCTCGTTTGCTCGTTTTTCTGCACAATTTGCTCTTCTAAGGCTCGGGCCTGCTCGTTCGACTGCAACTCTGTCCTCAATCGCGGCTGTTTTCTCGCCGAACTTCCGAAGTTCTGTTTTGGCGCGCTTGCATTCTCCACCAAAGGAGGCGACGTTCGCTTGATCGTGATCTTGTCTAGTAGGACCCTTGCCGTCTCCGACGAAACGGTCATATTATCTGGGGCGGCCTTGTATCCAACAATCGTCCATCCGGCACTAGGCTGTGGTACGCACCGTGTGGCGCTCTTGATCCGGCCCTTCCCCGGTCTCTCGGGGAGGTTTCGCATCGCTTCATCGTAAGCTTGGACGCATCCATTTGGGACGAAGACAACGCTCACGCTTGCAGAACTGTAGTGCGTGGTGCCCACGGGAACAGTGGCCAGTTCGGCGTAGCCCACTGAATCTGGCTCGCCGTACCGGGCGAGGAGCATTGCGTATTCGTCTCTGGCGTTACCTTGACGCTCCGCACTAAGCGGTGATGTCACGTCAGGAAGCGGCGGAGTTACGTCCGGTAACGCCTGAATCGACGAAAACATCGCCACACCCCAAACAGCCAGTGCTGCGGCAATCGCGTAAAGGAACCAGGCGGGATTAGACATCTGTGCGCGCTCGTTCAGCCTGCCGATTAATGCCTCACTAGAACTATCCACGAGGTCTGAAACGTCCGCTGTAGCGATCTCATCCGAGGAGGGCGCAGTTGGAGGCGTAGCAGGTGAAGAGGAGGGGCCAGCCGAACCGCCGCGATGCGAGAGTGTCTCGCGATAATAAAAACCGTGGCTGCCTACCGTAATGTAGGCCGTACCACGGGGCGTCATTGTAAGGCGAGCGCCCTTGACACCAACTGAGGCGCCGACGCCCGACTTGGACAAATTCAGACGGATTGGCCCAAAGCTCATGCTCCTACGAAAGAAATAGCTCATGGCTTGTGCGGATTCTAGTATAACTCCGCCTGGGACCGCTCGGGCCGAACGCCCCAATCCGTCGGGCAAAGGGACTTCCCGTCGACTCGTCTTCGCAACAACGCAAACGCGGAGTCATACGCTTTCAGTTGTATTCGCGCTGTGCTTGTGCTAGCATTTGGCCGTCGGTTGATTCCGACAATGCCGTTCCGGGCTGACGCTTGGGACGGTGGCAGCAGATAGACAAAAAATCGCCTTTGGCAAAAGGAGACTCAATGGCAGTCCAAAAGGAGAACCTCGCCGAGAGGGTTCAAAGATCTTATAAGTTACTTTCGGCAGTCGCTACCGATCTCAACACCGCATCCGACAGGTTGGGGGCATCAGTCGCTACCCTCGAAACCCTACTCAGAAAGCTAAACCTTGGAGTATCCACCTGGGTCCACTTCACCAAATCGCATTCTGAAAACAGTGAGTACTACTACTTCGAGGATATCGGCTACACGAAACTCAGCGGCAAGTGGGGCCTAGCGATCAGGACCGTTTCCGGCGCAGAGTTCGCAGATCAGGATGAAGTCGACGCCTGGGCCTTCAATGAAGCGCCACGCGGATTGCGCGTCAAATCGATCGTCAAAGTTCCCGACCTTCTCGATCAACTGATCAAAGAGGCGACTGGGATGATTAAGGACATCAACGAGGGCGCGGCGGTGGTTGACCTTCTCGCTTCCGCCATGAATTCTGCGCCGCCAGACAGCGTCTTTCACAGGAAACTGGAAGCGGCTCTGAAGAATCAGGGAGACCAGCCTGTTACCAACGTCACGATGGCACCCGAAAGCGGCAAGACGAATGCAGCCGTCAATATCATTGCACCTCGGCCCGGGAGGAACAACCCGTGAAGCGCCCCGATGCCTTCCACCAGCGCAGTTCTGACGGCGACCTGTTCCGGTTCACATACCGGATCTTCCAAGTAAAATTTGTCGTTTTCGAGTGCGTTCTGCTCGGATGCTTTCTTTATGTCCTTTACTTGGTGGTGAAGCATGAGCTTGGCTTTTGAGCAGGATGCCTGGTCAGCTAGGCCGCATGGCCCGCGGCCAGTCCCTCGGTGATATTGCTGGCGACCGTCTCCCACGCCCCGTATTGCCGTGGAGGTGTTCGCCAGGCTACCGGCGACAGCACAGCTACCCTTTTATTGGAGGTCACACTTCGCTCATTCCGCCTTCGGCAAGGCGCGACAGAAGTTCACACAGCCCGAGTTTTTCGCCGCCTGATAGGAGCATTGCGATGACTCAGCTTAGCGTATGACGGACCCATGCGGGAGCCCGTCACACTGCGGACCTGCCGCAACCGCCTCCGCCGATGACGCTAATCCAACTCCCTCCATCCAATTGAAAACAAGAACTTATTGACACGGCCTTCCGCGAAACTCCCGCACCGCCATGCTACTGTCGTCTCGGGTAGCCGGATGCCACCACCTCACGCGCAGCGTTCAAGCCAACTCTTTCACAAAAATATGCAAAACGAACCCAATAGACCCTTTATTTGCAACAAAACCCAAAGAAAACGAAGCCAAATCGGCGCGCTGCCCAAAAAGCCACTCGTGTCGGCCGCATGTCCTACTGAAGCTTCCCCAAAACACGAAAAAATTACCGAACGAACCCAATCCCCCCTGTGTTTTCAACAAAACCCAACGAAAACGAACCCAAATGCACAACCTTCCAGGCACATCGCCGCGCACCCGGAACTTTACCCCATCCCCCGCCGTTATCCTTCACGAGCGTGTGAACAACCGGGTTAAGCTCGTTATGAACAAGCTCGTTAAGAACCGTCCCCCGGAGGCGTCTCATGTATGAAGAGCAAGAGAGGAGCAAGAAGTTGGAGGCTACCGCGCAAATGGAAAATGTCCAGACCTCGGGGATCCCTCCGAGCCTGGACCTGGACCGTATTTTCCGGGAGCACCACAACACCGTGTTCCGCGCGGCCTACCGCATCACGGGCAACGCCAGCGACGCCGAAGACGTCATGCAAACCGTCTTTTTGCGCATGCTGCGCCGCGCCCCGGACGCCGAAGCCGTCGGCAACATGGACGCCTTTCTGCGGCGAGCAGCCGTAAACTCCGCGCTGGACCTGATCCGCTCCCGGCAGGCCGCGCAGAATGTCCCCTTAGAAGAAGTGGCGCCCCAGCTTTCTGAAAACCCTTCGCTTGCTCCCGACCGCGTGCAGCGGTCCGCCGAAATCCGCGAATGGCTGCGAGAGGCCGTCGCCCGGCTTAGCCCCCGGGCAGCCGAAATGTTCGCACTGCGCTTTTTCGAAGGCCAGGGCAACCCGGAAATCGCCCAATCTCTCGGCACCACGGCAGCCAGCGTAGCGGTTACGCTCTCGCGCACGCGCGACCGGATCCAACAGGAGTTCCGGTCTACATGGGAGAAATCAAATGACGCCGCAAGATCCTAGCCTTGATCCGCTTCTCGAACAAGCGATTTCCGAAATTCGCGACGAACCGGTCTCGCCTGAAGTAATCGAAGCCGCCGCCCGCCGCGTTCAGGCGCGCCTGCAACACCACGAGACCCTGCGCAGTTGCGCCGACTTTCAGGCCCTGATCCCGGAATATCTAGCCGGAACCCTCAACGACGCCCGCGCGCTCTTACTAAAGGATCACACGCACGAATGCGTGGCCTGCTACAGGGCACTGCAAGGCAAGCCCCTAGCCCCCAGCCCCCAGTCCCTAGCCCCGCGGGCCGCCAGGCCCGCTTTTTTCCGCTGGGCACTTGCTGCCGTGCTGGTACTAGCCGCCGGCCTGGCTTTCTACGCTTTCGGTGACCGGCTCCTACCCGCGCCGAGCGGTCCGCAAACCGTCGTGCAGACCGCCGAAGGGCTGGTCTATCGCGTCTCCGACACCGGAACCGTCCCGCTGATTCGCGGCTCGGAAATCCCCGCCGGAGCCGAAATCCGCACCGCCAAGGACTCCCGCGCCATGCTGCGTCTGCGCGACGGCTCATTGGTCGAGATGCGCGAGCGTTCCGACTTCTCGGTATCGGAAACTCGCAAGGACATGACCATCGCCCTGCAACAAGGCGCCATCATCGTACAGGCCGCCAAGCGCCACTCCGGCCACTTGTATGTCGCCACCCGCGATTGCCGTGTGGCTGTCACCGGCACCGTTTTCAGCGTGAACAGCGGACTTAAGGGCTCGCGTGTTACGGTGATCGAGGGCACGGTGCTCGTGGCGCAGGACCGTCACGATACTGTGCTGCATGCCGGCGATCAGGTGGCTACCAGTTCCGCCATGGGCCCAGTGCCCGTGCGTAAGGAAATCTCCTGGAGCCACAACGTCGACGCGTACATCGCCATGCTTAGCGCCGTCACCTCGCTCAACAGCAGTCTCGATCAGTCCCACTTCCCCGCCCTGCGTTATTCCAGCAACCTGCTGACGCTGGTGCCCGCCCAAACCGTGGTCTATGCCAGCATTCCGAATCTCAGCCAAGCCCTCACGCAAGTGCAGCAGGTCTTCCGCCCCAAGATCAGCCAGAACGCCACGCTGAGCCAGTGGTGGGACCAGAATAAACTCGACCAGGTCATCGCGGATATGAGCACCATGAGCGGCTATCTGGGTGACGAGATGGTGGTGGCCGCTTCGGTGAACGCGAGCGGTCACCCCGGCCAGCCGGTAATCCTCGCCGAGCTGAAGCAGCCCGGTTTCCTGACGTTTGCGCAAGCGGAAGCCGCCAAGTTGCAGACCGGCGGCAGCCAGACCATTCGCGTGGTCAGCGATCCTGCGGCCATTGGCGCCATCCCGCCGGGCCAAAACGTCCTGCTCGTCCTGCCGAACTTGGTGGCTTTATCGTCCGATGCCGCGGCGCTCGCTCAGGTCGCCGAAGGAACCCCCACCCAGTTCGCCACCACGGCCTTCGGATCGCAGATCGCGGATTCCTACGGCGCTGGTGTGGGCCTGCTGTTTGCCGCCGATTTGCAGGCCTTGGCGCCAGCCAACCATGGGCATGCGCCCAATGTGCAGTATTTACTGGTTCAGCAGACCGGCAACGCCGGGACCGCGGAAACCCGCGCCTCCGTGATCTTCACCGGGCAGCGCACCGGCGTAGCTTCGTGGCTTGCGGCGCCCGCGCCGCTGGGAGCGCTCGATTTCGTATCGCCCCAGGCCACCCTGGCATGGTCCGCCGCCATCAAGCAACCTTCCGCGATCATCGATGAGATCGTGCAAAACAATCCGGCGTTTGCGCAGCATCTGACTGAAGTTCAAGCGCTGCTCGGCGTGGACATTCGCAACGACCTCGCCGCCGCGCTGGGCGGTGAAATCGCCATGGCGCAGGATGGCCCGATTCTCCCTACGCCCTCCTGGAAGATCGCCATCGAAGTGTACGACCCGGTCAAGCTGCAAGCGACCATACAGAAGCTGGTCAATGCAGCCAATCAATTAGCCGCCACCAGCAAGTCGCCCGGCATCCAACTGCAGCAGTCGACTGCCAACGGCCGGACGTATTACACCGTGTCCAGCCTCGGTACCAAGCCGTTCCCGGAGATTTGGTACACCTACACCGATGGCTACCTGCTGGCCGGCTCCAGCCAGGCGTTGCTGGATAGCGCGATTCAAAGCCGCGCCAGCGGCAATACGCTGACGAGCTCGGCCGCGTTCACCGCGCTGATCCCGCACGACCAATACACGAACTTCTCCGCCATGGTCTATTACAACGTGGGCGGAAGCCTGTCGCCGCTGCTCGAGCGGTTCAGCCCGAGCCAGGGGCTCACCACGCAGCAGCAACAATCGCTCGGGCAGATCGCCGCCAACCTGAAGCCCACCTTGATCGCGGCTTACGGCGACACGGACCGCATCACATTCGCCACCAGCGGCAGCCTCTTCACCACAATCGGCAACATGAGCCTGCTGCATTTACTGCAAAACCCCGGAACACCGCTGCACTAATGTGCGTACCATAAGAAGGTGTTGGGTTTTGGGTGCTGGGTGCTGGCAAACTCCTCGGCCGTTTGCGAAGAGTAGGCCAGAACCCAGAACCTAGCACCCGTGCTCCAGGCGCTGGCAAGCTCTTCGGCCGTATGCGATGAGTAGGCCAGCACCCAGAACCTAGCACCCGTGCTCCAGGCGCTGGCAAGCTCTTCGGCCGTCTGCGATGAGTAGGCCAGAACCCAGCACCCAGAACCTAGCACCCGTTTTCTTATGCAGCCTGTCATCGAATTAGATAATCTCGAGGTCCGGTTCGGCGAGCGCCCAATTCTGAAAAAATTGAATAGATCGCTCACCGGCCGGGCCATCGGTCTTTTAGGGCCCAACGGCGCGGGGAAGTCGACGCTCATCAACACCCTGCTCGGCTTCCACCAGCCCTTCTCCGGAACCGCCCGCATCTTCGGCATGGATATCCGCACGCAGGCCAAAAGCGCCCGCCGCCAGTTGGGCTACATGCCGGAAAACGATTCTTTCATCGCCGGCATGACTGGCGTACACTTCGTCCGCCTGATGGCCGAGCTCTCCGGCCTGCCGTCGGAACAGGCCATGGAACGCGCCCACGAAGCCTTTTTCTGGGTGGGCCTGGGCGAAGCGCGCTACCGTAACCTTGGCACCTACTCGCTGGGCATGAAGCAGATGGCTAAACTCGCGCAGGCCATCGTGCACGGCCCCAAGCTGCTGTTTCTCGACGAGCCCACCAATGGCCTCGATCCGCCGGCGCGCGCCCGCATGATCCAGCTCATACAGGAAATCCGCGACCGCGGCGATCTGCAATTGCTGCTTTCCTCGCACCTGCTGCGCGATGTCGACGAGTGCTGCGACGAAGTCCTGATCCTGAAAGATGGGCGCATCGCGGCCTTCTGCAACCTGGAAGAAGAGCGCCGCGCTAACCGCAAGTTCCTTGAGCTCGAAACGCGCGGCGGCAATGGAACGTTCACCGCGGCCATCGAGCGGCTGGGCTGCCAGACGGCCTGTTTCCCGAACGGCCGAATGAAACTGGTGATGCCCGAGGGCGTCGAAATCCGGCAGCTCTACGCCCTGGCCGCCGAAGGCAACGTGCAAATCCGGCGCCTGAATCACAAGCGCGATTCGCTTGAGGACATTTTCCTGAAAGCTATGGAGGCCCCCAATGGCGGTGTATAAGCAAACCTACCGGGGCTATGACGGTCCCTCGACCCCCGCCTGGTCGCGCTTCCTGATCCTCCCGCGCTATGCCTTCGAGGAGAAGCGCCGCTCGAAGTTTTTCACCATGTTTTTCCTGGTGACCATGCTCGCGCCGCTGATCTTCGCACTCATCATTTACGCGGAACACAATCTCAGCGCGTTGAAACTGCTGCGCGCCGGGCAGGGCGATCTCATCCCCATCAACGCGCAATTCTTTCAAAATTTGCTCGGCTGGCAAAGTATGATGGCCTTCTTCCTCGCCGCGTTCGTGGGCCCGGGACTGGTGTCGCCCGATCTGGCTAATAACGCGCTACCGCTCTACCTGGCGCGCCCCTTCTCCCGCGCTGAATACGTGTTCGGCAAGATGTCGGTGCTGCTGATCCTGATGTCCGTAATGACCTGGATCCCTGGGCTGCTGCTCTTCGTCTTGCAGGGATCCCTGGAGGGTGGCGCCTGGGTTGCGCAGAACCTCTATATCGCACGCGCGCTCTTCTTCGGCGCCTGGATCTGGATTCTGCTGCTCTCCCTGCTGTCGCTGGCCCTTTCGGCGTGGGTGAAGTGGAAGCCGCTGGCCGGCGGCCTGCTCTTCGGCGTGTTTTTCGTAGCGGCCGGATTCGCCGGCGCGATCAACGCCATCCTGCGCACGCAGTGGGGCAACCTGCTCAACCTCAGCCATCTGATCGGCGCAGTCTGGGCATCGCTGTTTCAGCAGCCCATGCATCGCGGAAACGGCGCCGTCTTTTTCCGCGTGCATGGCGAGGAGACCCCTATCTGGTGCTGCTGGGTGGCCCTGCTGGCGATTTCCGCCTTCTGCCTGTACCTGTTGTCGCGCAAGATCCGCGGCGCGGAGGTGGTGCGGTGAGCGAGCCGCGCATCCTCTTCGATAATGTCTCGCGCTTCTACGGCGAAGTGCTGGGCGTAAATCGCGTGCACCTGTCTATCCCGCCCGGCATCACCAGCCTGGTCGGACCGAACGGCTCCGGCAAGACCACCCTGATGAACCTCATGACAGGGCTGATCCGGCCGAGCCGCGGCGAAATCAGCATCCTCGGCATCCCGCCGGACCGCCCTGAAGAGTTGTTCCGCAAGGCGGGCTACTGCACACAATTCGACGCCTTCCCAAGGGGCCTGACCGGATACGAGTTCCTGTATTCGTTCCTGCTCGTACACGGCATGGTCGCGTCCGAAGCCGACAAGCTCGCCGTCGAAGCGCTGCAGCGCGTCTCCATGATGGAAGCCGCCGACCGGCCCGTAGCCGCCTATAGCAAGGGCATGCGGCAGCGCATCAAACTGGCGCAAGCCATCGCGCACCGGCCCACCGTGCTGGTCCTCGACGAGCCATTGAACGGCCTCGATCCCATGGCGCGCGCCGAAACCATCGCGCTATTCGAGCAATGGGGCGCGGAAGGCAAGTACGTCATCGTCTCCAGCCACATCCTGCATGAAGTCGATCGCATCTCCGACCAGGTGATCCTGCTCAGCCACGGCTATGTGGTCGCCGAGGGCCAGATACAAGGTGTACGCAGCGAGGTCAAGGATCAGCCCATGCAGATCCTGGTGCGCTGCAACAAGCCCGGCATGCTGGCCTCGCGCCTCTTCGAACAGGATCACGTCGTGGAAGCCAAGGTGGCCGGCGATGGGAAGAGCCTGCTGGTCCGCACGCGCGACGCCGACAGCCTCTACCTGCTGCTGAACCACATCGTGATGGATAACGGCCTGGAAGTGGAAGCCGTGGCGCCCGCCGACGACGATGTCAATTCCGTGTATCAATACCTGATCGGAGAGGTGGGCACCACATGAACCGCAGCCAAATCGCCGCCATGCCCTGGATGCTCTGGCGCCGCCAGGTAGCCGCCATCCTGCGCCTGGAACTGAAGAAAAGCCTGTTTTCCAAGCGCGCCTGGTGGATCTACATCCTCACGTTAGGCCCTGTGCTCCTCACGGGGTTGCACTCGCTCATCCCACGAGGAGAACATACTCTCGCCAACGACAACACGATCTACGCCGGCATCTTCCAGGTTTACTATCTCCGCCTCGGGATCTTTTTCGGATGCGTCGGCATTTTCTCGAACCTGTTCCGCGCGGAGATGCTCGAGCGCACGCTGCACTATTACTTCATGTCGCCGGTGCGCCGCGAAGTGCTGGCTGTGAGCAAGTATCTCGCCGGCCTCATCGCCGCCATCGTATTCTTCGCCGGCAGCGCCGCCCTGTCGTACATATTCATTTCCCTTCATTGGGGCCCCGTGTTCCAGCAATATCTGTTCCACGGGCCGGGCCTCGCACAACTAGGTTGGTACACCCTGACGGCCGCGCTGGCCTGCGTAGGTTACGGAGCCGTGTTCCTGCTCACAGGCGTGCTCTATCGCAATCCCATGATCCCGGCCGCGGTGGTGTTCGTTTGGGAGAACCTGAATCCCTTCCTGCCGTCGCTGCTCAAGAAATTCAGCATCATCTTCTATTTGAAATCGTTGTGCCCGGTCGAGATCCCCGGAGATCTCCCGCTGCTCGCCGTGCTGACCGAGCCAACCCCGGCCTGGCTGGCGATTCCAGGGCTGCTGGTGGTTTCCGCGCTGGTGCTGGCCTACGCTGCCGCCAAGGCCCGCAAGCTGGAAGTAAGTTACAGCGAGTAAGGTGGCTGTTGACGTGGCAGAGCGATCACTCGTAGGATGAAAGAGCGATGTCGTCACAGCGTGCCACCCTTCTGACTCCCGAAGAATACCTGGAACTTGAGCGCCGCGCCGAGTTCAAGAGCGAATACTACAAGGGCGAGATGTTCGCCATGGCGGGCGCCGGCCGAAGGCACGTACTTATCGTGACCAACTTGGTGTCGGCATTGAGCCAGAAATTGAGAAAGAGACCGTGCGAAGTATATTCCACGGATATGCGCCTGAGGGTGTCGCCGTCGGGCCTTTATACATACCCTGACGTGCTCGTGGCCTGTGGCGAGCCGCAGTTCGCCGACGACCGGCAGGACACCCTGCTGAATCCGGTTCTTATCGTTGAAGTCCTCTCCGAATCCACACAGGATTACGATCGGGGCCGTAAGTTCGAACACTATCGGACGCTCTCATCACTCGCCGAATATCTCACAGTCGCTCAGGACCGCCCACACGTCGAGCACTTCTCCCGGCAGGATAACCGCTGGCTGCTTGCGGAATACGCCAGCCTCGCCGAGACAATTCCCCTCGCCTCAATCGACACAGTCCTCCCCGTGGCTGAAGTCTATGACAAGGTCGACTTCGACCGTTGAGATCCTCAAACGCCTGCGCGCCGCCGGCAGCGCCGCCAATGTCGCCGGCATGGCCCGCTACGGCATTCGCCCCGCGAAAGCTTACGGCGTGGCCACGCCCGTGATCCGCGCCATCGCCAAAGATCACCGCCACAACCCCGAGCTCGCGCCCGCCCTCTGGTCCACCGGAGTCCTCGAAGCCCGCTGTGTCGCCGCCCTGATCGCCGACCCTCAACAGATCCCGGAAGCGGAAATCGAGCGCTGGGTGCGCGACTTCGACTGCTGGTCGGTCTGCGATTCCGCCTGCATCGCGCTGCTTTGGAAGACGCCGTTCGCCTGGAGCAAAGTGCGCGAGTGGTCCCGCCGCGAACCGGAATACGAACGGCGCGCCGCCTTCGCGCTGCTCGCCGCCCTGGCAGTACACGACAAAAAGGCCACCGACAAACAGTTCCTCTCGGCTCTCCGTCTCGTCCGCCGGGCAGCCGTCGACGATCGCAATTTCGTCAAGAAGGCGGTCAATTGGGCCCTGCGCCAGATCGGCAAGCGCAACGCCGCATTGCGCGAGGCAGCCATCGAGGTGGCCGAAGCGCTCATCGCCACCGAGTCGCGGGCGGCGCGCTGGATCGGCCACGATGCCGTGCGCGAGCTGCGCCGCAAGACCCTGCTCTGAAGCTCACCGCCTCCGCTTCTTGTGGGGCAGGCGCTTTCGCCTGCCACCGATTTATTCACGATCTTCGAGCGTACGCCGCATGATCGGAAGCACCGCAAAAATCCTTTTCGCCGCCAACCTCTTCCTTGACGGCAATCAGAGTTTCAAGATCCAGACCCACACACGCAATCCTCGCCCACCTCGACTTCGTGCGTGAGGCAGCAGATCGTCGTAACCGCGGGACCGCCCGATGTCGCCCAGAACGTCCGGAGCACCGAACCGCGTCATCAGAAGCTGGTGACCCGGCGAAGATAGGTGCGACGCATCCGGCTTCAACGCCAGCTCCGGCTGCGTCCGGTAAGTCGCCTCGACGACGCCAGCGACGTGAGCAGCCGCCGGATATTATCCGGCTCCCTGGAGTCCACGATGTCCAGATCGAAAGTATTGACGGGCACGCCCTCGAGCACGGCCGCGACACCTCCATTACGGAATCGACAAACCCTTGGAGCACCTCCAAGCGCTGGGCCGGCGTCAGCGACAACATCCACCGGATCAGCGTCAAATCGACGCCATCTTCGCTGTACGCGCCTTCCTCCGGTCCGATCTGGTCGTCGAGACTCACTGTTCACTCCACTGCGGTCCACGTTACCAAACGGGCGGCAGCCTCGCAATTAGGGTGTCACGTCAATGCGGCGTTGATTGGCGGTATCGGCCTGCACCGCGGCAGACTCCGAAATGCGCCAGCTAGTCCCCTATTGACACCGTATATACGTTGCGATACTAATTGTTCGTGGCCAACGGAATCGAGTTCGACTGGGACGACGAGAACAGGAAGCACCTCGAGGCGCACAAAGTAACGCCGGCCGAATTCGAGCAGGCGTTGAACAGCGATCCGCTGGACCTGGATTATCAGGTAATCGACGGCGAAGAACGCTATCGCTCCGTCGGCCTCACGAATGGAGGCCGCTTCCTGTTGGTCGCGTGGACGGTTCGCAACGGCAGGGTCCGTGCCGTCACCGCGTTCCCAGCCAGTGTGTCGAACAAGAAGGCTTTCCTGGAGAAACCTCGATGAAAAACCAAACGAAACGCATCGTACCGGCTTTCGCCACCGAGGCGGAAGAAGCCCAATGGTGGTACGAGAACCGGAACGTCCATGACAAAGAGCTTCTGGCCGCCGTGAAGACCGGCGAGGCCAAGATTCTCACCAAAGACGAGCTGCGCCGGCGGATTGCCGCATCCAAGAAGGCGCCCGCGCCGGTAGTGTCGCTGCGCATCCCCGCCGCCGATCTGGCCCTGGCCCGAAAGCAGGCCGAGCGGAAGGGCCTGCCTTACCAGACCTACATTAAGTCACTGCTCCACGAGACACTCGCCGCGCGTGAGAAGCGAAAGGTGGTGTAGGCTTTCTATGATCGACGCCCTGGCCAATGTCTTCGGCGCCCAACCCTAGCAGACCGTGGTAGAACAGCTTACCAGTTGAAACGGCAGGTTCAACAGCGATGTCGCGCCCAAAGATGGGCCGGACGGTCGACCTGGGACCGATTTCTTTGAGGCGCTGGCCTACGCCCCCGGGGCCGTCACCGGAGCCGAGCACGACAGAACAGCGCACTGGTCGGAAATCAACAGAGTTTCCCCACCCGCGCTAGAATAGAAATAGCGGATCTCCCTCTGCACGAGACCCCTCTATGATCGACGCCATCCTGGCCAAAGTCTTCGGCACCAAGAACAAGCGCGAAATCAAGGCCATGCAGCC
>Ga0187855_10001569_pt1 | contig 18050 bp, 17 predicted proteins | sample June2016WEW_8_10_2_FD_132969 | JGI IMG/M metagenome (GOLD analysis project Ga0187855, IMG submission 132969) | Peatland microbial communities from SPRUCE experiment site at the Marcell Experimental Forest, Minnesota, USA - June2016WEW_8_10 | ecosystem: Environmental > Terrestrial > Soil >...
ATGGAACGGCGGGGGCGGAGGTTGGCGGTTATTCGATTCCACTTACGTCGGGCAACAATTTCTACTCCCAGGTTACGGGGAGCACGAATGTTACTGCGGGACATCTGTTGCGAATCAAGGTCACGACTGCTGCATCGGGTTGCAGCACGAACGCCGCTGGAATGGTCGCAACCGTGACCTATCAGATGCAGAACTAGCATAAGTTACCAACTCACAAAAATCATGATGACAAAATTGTTGATGCTTCTATGTCTGGGAGCGCCGCTGGCGTGTGCCTCGAATTACTACGTCGATTGTAATTATGGGTCGAATGGGAATCCGGGGACGAGTCCGCAACTGGCTTGGCGCACTTTGCTGGAGGTTGGGATCTCCAGCTATCAGCCCGGTGACACGATCAACCTGTTGCGGGACTGCACCTGGAACGAGACTTTGACTCCGCCATCGAGTGGGACTAACCCGGCTACGGGGGGCGCGCTGATCAAGATCGACAGTTATGGGACTGGCCAGCCGCCGCACTTGACGGGGTATTTGCCGGTGGGGCAACAGTGGTGGACGCAGGTTCCTAATACGAATGTGTGGGCGGCTACGCTTTATTCGGCCACTAGCGGGCTGACGACGGTGATGCAGTGCGGGGTGCGGGGGTTTTATTGCCTGACGCAGCCGCCGACGCAGTTGCAGTATGTACGGTTTGGGACGGTGTGGGGTACGGCGCAAGCGAGCGAGAGCGCTCTGAGCCAGGACCGGGACTTCTGGTACGACTCGACGAATTACGTTTTGTATGTTTATAGCGCCGAGGGGAATCCGGCGACGAATGCGGGGTATTCGCGCCTGGTTGCGCCGATTGTGCTGAGCGGGGAGACAGTATTGAATCTGAATTCCGTCTCGTGGCTGGAGATTCAGCATCTGCAGATTGACTGGTTCGACTCCTATGGAGTGCAGGTGCAGGGGCTAAGTGATCATCTTTGGCTGGCAAATATCGCGTCTAACAGTGAAGTCGAGAACAGCACGGTGCCGTTGGGTTTCTATGTGCAACCTAGCGGGACACCGGTCGACATCCATCTTTACAACACCGACGCGAACATGAATTACATGGGCTACAGCTTCAAAAACCCTGGGTCTGGATGCAGTGGCGGCGGGTGCTACTTCGAAATTAAGAACTGCCGGGCGTATGGCAACCGGACGTACGGGATTTTTGATGCGGTGGACGGAGCGGTGAATTACGACTACTGCCATTTGTATGGCAACTATCTGGCCACGGCATTGGCTGTGGATGTTGCGGGCACGCCTGGACCGACGGGGGGAACACATAATATACCGGCTGAAACGCCGCCTTGGGTGCATGCGTGGCAGCGGTGGCCGGCTTATACGACGGTGACTTTTGACGATCCCGGGCTGGTTGAGTACAGCGATACGTATGTGAACGGGTTGCTGCCGATGATGGCGGCGAAGAAGGTGCCGCTTTCGATTGCGGTGGTCACCAACGGGTTGGAATCGCAGTCGATTATCGGGGAGGTGCAGGGATGGATCAATGCGGGGTGGGATATCAATACGCATTCCGTCTCGCATCAATACTGGAATCCGCCTTCGACTACGACATGCAACGATGCGGCGGGTCCGATCCCTTGCGACGCTTTTCTGCTGGCGTACGTGGGGCCGGGAAGTTACACGCTGAGCATCACGCACAGCGGCGGAGGGGGGAACCTGACGCTTACGACTTCGCCTTACGATCCGACTTGCTATCACTCGTGGGATCTGACTCCGGTGCCGCCGGGGGGAACGGCGGGGACGGGACAGATCGACACGCTGGCGAATATCGTGGCGACTCTACAGGCAGAGCCGAATTGCTATGCGGTGGATGCTACCGCATACAACAGTCAATTTGCGAAGGGGCGGGCACACGCCTTTTCGCTGGCCGACACATTTTCCAGTCCGGGAGTGGCGGGGCCGATGACGTTACCGAGCAGTTTGCCGGTGGCTTCCAGTTGTACCGCAGTTCCTTCGACTCCGGGATGCGTGCTGTTCGATGAAACGCATCTTGAAAGCGACGAGATGACTTGGGCGTTAAGCTGGTTTAACCAGTACCTTTCGGGGCTTCCCGGATTGAATCTCAACAATCTGGTGTACGTGATGCCCGGTACTTACGGAGACGCATTGACGGAAAACATCGCCAGCGGGCTGGGATTCAAGGGAGTGCGCGGGACGGGGTCTCTTACTTCGACGTGGGTTCTGGGTGGGGCGGATGCGACGCTGGCTAAGGGATATGACGTGTTCAACATTTTGAGCCAGGGGGCAGTGCCTAACTACCAACATCTGAGTTATCAGCAGATGCGAAACCTGGTTAGTCAGGATGTGTTCAAGAACGCGCTTTGGGGAAGACCGATCGGATATTTCTGGCACGTGAATGAGTTGCGGCCGGATGAGGTTGAAAACTTTATGGATGCGCTGGTGCAAGGAGGCGCGACTCTGGAGTCGAACACGCAGATGGTGAACCTGCTGCAATCATGCGCGGCGAACGATGCGGTGCCGCCGGGCTATGTGGCGGGCAGCTTTTACGTATGCGGTGGGAATGGAGTGGCGGCGGATTTTCGGCCTACGGTGAATTCTCCGGTGCGGGATGCGGGGTTGAATCTGGGAGCGGAGTATCAATACGACCTGCTGGGAATTAATCAGGATTCGTATGGATTGGGGTGGGAGATTGGAGCTTACGTGTACGTGCCGGAGAGTCTGAGCGTGACGCATTGAGGGCGGCTTCTGTGCAGGACACATCAAAAGCTTTACCACAGGGGACACAGAGGGGCACAGGGGAAAACCTGCTGGATCGGTGCGATGCGTGGGAATATGCGGGGCGGAATGAATCCGCCGCTACATGGGTCGGGGCTCTTATGGGCTGGTGGTGGTGAATTTTGATTGGACGAAAGATTATTTGTCGAAGTTCGGAAAGCACTTAGATGAACCTTGGGAGTTTCACCGAGCGCTTGGGGAGGGAATAGAGCCGGGGAATTCACGAGAACCAACGAATCGGGATGGCTTCATTGAAGAATTTTTGAAGATCCGAACGAAGAGGGAAGGCCGGATCTCGCTGCATTTAAACCGGGCGCAACTGGAATATTCGCGGGTGTGCTCGCGGGAGAAGGCTAAGAAAAATGTGGTGCTGAAGGCGCGACAGGTGGGAGTCACAACGTACATTGCGGCTCGATTCTTTGTGCAGACGATCACGCAGCCGGGCACTTTGAGCATGCAGGTAACGCAGGACAGGGAAGCGGCGGAGGACATTTTTCGGATCGTGCGGCGGTTCTGGGAGAATTTGCCGGAGGAGGCACGGAAAGGCTGCCTGCGAACTTCGTACCGCAGCGCGCGGCATTTGGTGTTTCCGAGTTTGGACAGCGAATACTGCCTGGCTTCGGCGGTGGAGAATGCGGGACGAGGGCGGACGATCCAGAATCTGCATTGCTCGGAGGTGTCGCGCTGGGGGCGAGAAGGAGATGAGGCGCTGGCCTCGTTGCGGGCGGCGGTGGTGCCGGACGGAGACATTGTGCTGGAGTCGACTCCGAATGGAGCGGGCGGACTTTTCTATGAGGAGTGGCAGCGGGCGGAGGATACGGGGTACAGGAGGCACTTTTTCCCGTGGTGGTATGACGAGGCGTACGTTCTTGAGGATTGCGGGAATTGTGCGCCGCTGACGGAAGAAGAGATACAGCTGAAGAACCTTCACGGGCTGAAGGATGAACAGATCGCATGGCGGCGGAAACAATGGGCGTCATTGCGAGGACGGGCAGTACAGGAATATGCCGAGGATGCGGTGTCGTGTTTCCTGGTATCGGGGGAATGCGTGTTTGACCTAGCGTCGCTGGATCGAGCTTTCGAGATTTCGGGCGAACCGTTCGAGACGCGGGATAACGATCGACTGCTGATTTGGCTGCCTACGCATCCGGGGCGGGAGTACGTGATTGGAGCCGATCCGGCGGGAGGCGGGATCGACGGGGATTATTCGTGCGCGGAAGTGATCGATCGGGACCTGGGAACGCAGTGTGCGGAGCTGCACGGACATTGGCCTTTGCGGGAGTTTGCGCAGAAACTGGTGAAACTGGGGAAGGAATACAATACGGCGCTGCTGGCAGTGGAGGGCAATAATCACGGGAATGGGGTGCTGGCGCATCTGGAGAATTTTGGCTATCCGAAGGTTTTTGCGCAAGCGAAGGGTGGGTGGGCGACTACGGCGGTGAGTCGTCCGAAAATGATCGAGAATCTGGGGGATGCGTTGATCGACGAGCCGGGGCTGTTCCGGAGTTCGCGGCTGCTGCAGGAATTGCGGACGTTTGTGCGGGATAGGGATGGGGGAACGGGAGCTTCTGGGGGCGCGCACGACGATTGCGTGATGGCTATCGCGATTGCCTGGGCGGTGCGGAAGGAGGAAGCGGGGCGGAAATGGAAGCGTGCGGCGGTGGGACTGGCGGGAAAGTGAACATTCTCTGTGTGCGGTTGTCACAGGCAGGACTTTTTGGCGCTTGTATCTTGATGGTGGCGGTTTCTGGCGTCGCCTCTGCCGGTGTCGGCTAGAGGCAAGAGCTTCACCACAGGGAACACAGGGGACCACAGGGAAACCTTTTCCGGACTTATGCCTACTACTGCGGTCCAACATGTTAAGCGGATGCGGGGTGGGGCGCAGGGACATTTGATGCGGTGCGACGATGGGCATTACTACGTGGTGAAGTTTCGGAATAATCCTCAGCATGAGCGGGTACTGGCTAACGAGTTTCTGGCTACGCGACTGGCGGAGCGGGTGGGACTGCCGGTGCCGGCGGCGGAGGTGGTGGAGGTAAAGCCGTGGCTGGTGGAACACACGGCGGAATTGACGATTGTGCTGGGGAGCCATGAGGTTCAAGTGGAGGCGGGGTTGCAGTTTGGGTCACGGTATGTGGTGAGCCCGGTGGAAGGGCAGGTGCTCGATTACTTGCCTCCGGAGATGTTGGACCGGGTGCGGAACCTCAGTACGTTTGCGGGGATACTGGCGCTGGATAAATGGACATGCAATGCGGATGGAAGGCAGGCGGCATTCTGGCGGAAGATGCGGGAGAAGAAATACTCGGCGGCGTTCATCGATCAGGGGTATTGCTTTAATGCAGGGGAGTGGACGTTTCCGGATTTTCCATTGCGTGGAGTGTATCCGCGGAATGAGGTATATGCGCGGGTTAGTGGATGGGAGTCGTTCGAGCCCTGGTTATCGCGAATTGAGAAGCTGGATGAAGATGCGATCTGGCGAGTTGCGGGCGAGATACCTCCGGGGTGGTATGGCGGGTCGTGGGATGAGTTGGAGGCGCTGGTCGAACGGCTGATCGCGCGGAAGACGCTGGTGCGGGAGCTGATTCTGGCGTTTCGGGGGTCGCCGCGGCGGCCGTTTCCGGAGTGGGGGGAGAACTAGGTTTCAGTCGTCAGCCGTCAGCCATCAGGTACGGCTCCTGGTGTGCGCTTCAGAGGAGGGCTTATGCGGGATTTTCGGGAGCTTAAGGTTTGGCATAAGGCACATCAGCTTACGCTGGATGTTTATCGCGCTACTAAGTTGTTTCCTCGAGAGGAGTTATATAGCCTAACTAATCAGACTCGGCGGGCGGCGGTTTCGATTGGGGCTAATATTGCGGAGGGGGCGGGGAAAAACTCACGGCCTGAGTTTTCGCGGTTCTTACAAATAGCGCTGGGCTCGGCTAGTGAATTGGAGTATCACCTTTTATTGTCGCGGGACCTGGATTATCTGGCTCCTGAGATCTATCAGCACCTTTCGGAAAACGTGGTCGAAACTAAGAAGATGTTGAGCGGTTTCATGCAATACCTTGGCCAACGCAAAACAGGAACTGAGGGTTGATGGCTGAGAAGCGACAACTCGAACTTTATCTGTTGCGATTCTTGCCGCATGCCTTGCGGGATGACTTCGTTACGGTCGGACTGTTGTTGCTGGAAAGCGATGGTGGATTTGCCGAGGTGCGGTTTACTCGCGACTGGCGAATGCTGCAGTGCGTGGCTCCGGATGTGGAATTGAAGTGGTTCGAGATGGTGGAGCGGGAGATCCGCGGACGACTGGGGAGTTTGCGACGGCGGGAAGAACTGATGCAACTGATGAGTGAGCGATTCGGGACGATGCTCGATGTGGGGCCTACGAAGGCGGTGCTGACGGAGGATCCGGCGAAGGAGATGGACCTGCTGACTTCGATGTACCTGGTTCCAATGGGACGCGGTGAGCGAGTGCAGCAACGCACTGGACGAATTGCGATCGTGAACGCTATGCGCGATGCGTTTGTCGATGCGGGGGTGCTGGAATTGATGCAACGCGATTTGGATGTGGTGAAGTACACGGGGCTGGGAGATCCTTTCCGGATCGATTTTGGATATAAGGTGGGGAGCGTGGTGAAGATGTTCCATGCGGTTTCGGTCGCGGCGAATGTGGATCAGGCGCTGGCGCTGGCTTATCGGTATTCGCGAGTTGACGAGGGGATGCGGCGTGAGCAAATGCAAGCTTCGTTGACGGCGGTGGTCGACCACGGGATGGCATTGCAGGACGAGAAGATGCGGTTCGCGATCGGGATGCTGGAACAAAACTCGGTTCGAGTGAGGGCAGTTGGGGAGATGGCTGAGATTGCGGGCGAGGTGCGGCGTGAGTTGCGGGCTTGATATAAGCTCCTCGGATTCTTGGCTGTAAGTTTCTGCGGAGACGTGGATGGCGCGAGCAAAAAACAGGTCCTCCGCTTCGCTCAGGATGACAAACAGATGCTCAGTATGACAAAGAGAAATTGGTTGGCGTAACAAGAGATTTGTAGATTGCAGGCGCGGGTTCGGAAGCGAGCGCACGGCACGGCGAAAGCTGTGCCGTTTTGTTTTGGGAAGAAGATCGCCTTGATGGTTCGCGGGGATGTTGGGAAATGTAGGGGTCCTTCGACTGCGGTTGCTGCTTACTTCGTAAGCAGCAATCCTCGCTCAGGATGACAGGGATTGAGGATTGGTTTGGGAACATCGGGACGAGGAGATCATGAATATTCTAGAGCGGGTGCGCGGCGCTCAGCGCCGGGCGGGAGAAGTTTCTTTGTCATTGCGGGAATGGCTATCCACAAATTTGCTGGCTGGTCGGGACGGACGGCAAACGGCGGGAGCGGGGTCGAACCTGGCCCCGTTTTCCTCGCCGGGGTTTTCGCGGGCGGGAACGCCGGCGGCACACACTCTGGTGCCTAAACCTACTCCGGCTAATCTTCGGCGGTTTGCGGAGACGCCGGTAGCTCGGCGCGCGATCAACGCGATCAAGGACCGGATTGTGGGGATGCGATGGCGAATCCAGCCGCGGCAGGGGCGGGCGCTGGAACAGATTCCGGATGGCGCCCGACGAATCCAAATGCTGACGGAAAATTTCGAAGCACCAAACCCGGATGACTCGTTTCGCTCGCTGGTCGAGCAAGTTTTGGAAGATGTAATTGTCGGTGGATTTGGCGCGATCGAACTTGACCTAACCAAGGACTGGACACTCGACTCAACGGACAAGTTGCCGCTGCTGATGTGGCCGGTGGATGGGGCAACGATTCGCATCATGACGGATTGGAACGGCCGTCCCGATTCTCCGCGGTATGCGCAGGTCACGGGATTGTATGGGGCGGATGGGCAGATCGTTCTGAACGATAACGAGCTTAGCTATATACGACTGAATCCACGAACCCATACTCCGTTCGGGCTGGGGCGACTGGAAGTGGCGTTCGAAACGATCAATGCATTTTTGAGCGCTTACCGGTACGCAGGGAGGCTGGCTTCGAATTCGGTGGTGCAGTACGCGCTTTGGGTGCAGGGATTGACTCCTACCCACCATGAGCGGCTGATCCGGTGGTGGCAGGACGAGATTGAGGGGACGGGGCGGGTGCCGATTATTTCGGCGGAGTCGAAGCCGGAGGTGCTGCGGTTCGCGGCGGGGACGGACGCGGATCTCCGGTTGGCCTGGCAAGAATTCCTGTTGCGGATCATCGCGGACGCGTTCGACTTGCCGGCGCAGTTTCTGGGATTGGAGCAGGATGTGAATCAATCCACGGCGGGAGAGATGAGCGAACAGGCGTTCCGGTCGGCGATTGTTCCTACCGCTCGTTTGGTGTCGGAGTACCTGACTCGGGATGCGATCGCCAAGAGGCTGGGGTGGACGGACTTGGAATTTGTATTCACCGATCTCGATATGCAAGACGAGATGCAGCAGGCGCAGATCGACGAGATTCTGTTGCGTTGTGGTGTGGTGACGGTCAACGAAGTACGGCGGGCTCGAGGGCTGGCTGAGACTATCTGAGACCGAGATAGGGACGGGGCATGCTTAAAGCTTGAACCACAACACTAAGGAACACAAAGGAAAGCAACACAGGGGAACACGCGGTAAGCGCGCACGTCTGAGGAGATCAAAGATGGGATTGTCAGTGGAGTCGATGGCGATTGAGATGCCGGCGGTACATGGGCATCCGAACCGTGCGAGCTTTCGGGGAGTATTGACGATCGTCGATGCTGCATCGGATAAGGCGCCGTCGGGGGCGCGCGGGCATCGGGTGTTGTTGACCAGGCGAGCGGCGGAGGCGGCGATGCCGTCGCTCATGGGGATGGGGCTGGATTACTCTCCGGCGCTGGATCGTCACGATGCGCGGCGGAAGATCGGGGTGATCACGCGGGCTGAAATTGTGGGGCGCGTCATTGAGGTTGGCGGATTTTTGTATGCTCGGGATTTTCCTGAGATCGTGGCGGAGATCGGCAAGCCGGGGCGAACAAGCGCATTGGGAGCAGCAGGGGACAAAACCAATCATGCCTCCCGGGCAGGGCTGGGAATGTCGTACGAAATCACGGATGCGCTGGTGGAGGACATCACGGCGAGTGTGTGGGTGCTGAACCGTGTGACGTTTACGGGAGCGGCAGTGCTGCGGCGGGATAAGGCGGCTTATCGCGCGACGTGGATCGAATTGGGGTGAGCGGCGCCCGAGACAAGTTGCTGCGAGCAGTGGGGGTGCCGAGCTGCGCTGGGCTTGGGCGGGACGAATGCGTCCGTCCCTACACGAACAAATTCACAAAGCAAACCAGGGAGGAAAAACCGATGAACGATGAAATGGTGCAGCAAATGATGGCGGCGGCGGAGCGACTGGCGGCCGCTTCGGAGACACTCGACCGGGTATTGGGAAAACTGGACGCGCAGCAGGAAATGCTGAACGCGAAGGTTGACCGAATTGTTGCGGCGGTCGAGGAGAGCATTACACAAACCAGCGAACGGCAGGAGGCGAAAGAAGCTGGAGCCGGCCTGCAGGAACGGGTTTTGGAGCTGGAAAAATCGAATGCGGATCTAAAAGCGCAGGCATCGCGGATGGCGCGCAAGACGCTGTCGCCGGTGGTTTCAGCGCTGATCGGAAAGCACGAAATTGAAGGCGAGCGCCTGGACCCGGGAATGCTGAATAAGACACTGGCGGCATTGAGCGTGGAACAGCGGATCGCGGTGAAGGCGGAGCTAGCACGGGCGGGAATGATCGAGTAAGTCGAGATCGGTCGTTAAGCGTTAGTTATTAGTGGTTCGAGGCGCGAATTAAAACGCGTCTTTTTTATTTAGCGAATCGGGCAACTTTCCCGAGAGGAGATACTACTTTGGCAAATAGCACACACGTTATCACCGATCTGCATACCTTGGCTGGGTCCACTTTCACGGCAGCAAGCCAGACCAAGGCACTCGCCACGGACGACGTCAACCTTGCCGGCATGGCCAATACGGCTTCCGCGGCTGGCACCGATCTGAAGCGCGCATTGCAACTCATCGCTGCCAATCTTGATCCGGCGGATCCAGCATTGACCCTCGTCGACAACATCCTTGGCACGCTTTCCTAAGTCGAGCAAGGGATGGATGATCCGGCGCTCGGGAAGAGCAGCGGATGAAGAGAAAGATCAGGCAGTAAACAACTCAAATGAGGAGAAGACATGAAAGCGAATTTTCTGGATTTGCATGCGGCAGCGGACTTTCTGGGGCCGGGCGCGATCGAAATCAACCGGTACCAAACCGAGATCACGGACATTGTGCGGCGGCGCGGTGTGTTTGGACAGCGAATGAAACAAATGCCGGCGACGGGACAGCCGTCGCGGTTCTTTGAGGAAACGGCAATTCCGTCGCCGAGCGCGACGCAGGCGTTCGTCGATCCGCGGAATATTCAGCCGACGCTGCAAGTGCCGACGCGGGTGGAGCGCACGGTTCCACTGAAGGCGCTGGTCTCACAGATTAACTACAACCTGTTTGACATGGAGGTGGGTACACAGCAGAGCCAGTTTGCGTATTTGCAAGCGAAGGACCTGGCCGATTCCGTGGACGGACTTCTGCGAACGCACGATGTGGCGCTGTGGAACGGCAACGATACTTCGCTGAGCAATCCAACGACGGCACAGTATTTCGGTGCGATTGGACAGATCGAGGCGGGGGGAAACACAGTGACCATCGCAGTCGGAGCCAGCATTGTGGACGGGCTGAAGAGCACCATCGCGGAAATGGTCTCAAGTTCGTCGTTCGATGTGCGTCCGACGGCGATCTATGCGAATCCGGTGCTGCTCGACTTGATCGACCGCGAAATGAAAGCAGAGTTCAACGTCGTTCTTTCAACGGCCGTGATCACGGGCGGTTTGACGGTGAAAACCTTGAGCACGCAGGCCGGCGAGTTGCCGCTGATTCCGGAATGGGCTCTTCCTTATACGGGCATACCGGGAAGCGGCAGCGCTGTGCTGCCGGCTTACATCGTGACCGAAGATCTGATCGAGTACCACTGGCTGACGGACCCGAATCCACGGATCTTCAAGCTGGGACTGCCGAGCACGCTGATGACACAAAGCGTGGTGGTGAAATTCGGCGGTGTGGTGGTGAAAGGCGCGAACTATGCGCATTACGAAGTGCTGGTAGACCGGTAGCGGAAGGCTGGGAAGATTCCACTCATTCGCACACAACGCGAATGAGTGGGGCACCCGGCGCTTCACAACTTACAACGAGTTACTCGCGGCTTAGAACGGACATCAAATCATGAATTACTTGCAACCATCGGAATATGAAACATATGGATTGGACGCGACGACTGGGCCGGCATGGGTGACGGCGGCATCGGCGATCATCGATGCGCATTGCCGAAGAATCACGCTGGGGGTCAATCAGTATACGGAGCGATTGCGGACGGACGGACAAAGGCCGATTCAACTTTGCTATTTGCCGCTGTGCGCGGTGGCTCCGGCAACGACTCCGATTGTTTCGGCGCGAGGGCGGTACGCGACGCCGCGGCGGGGCGAATTGGATTACGAAGCCGATTTGTGGGACATCGCGCTGGCGTTTGGGATTCCGGGAACATGGGTAAACCTGGACGTGTCGGACTTGGATGCGTTTGCGGAGACGGGAGAAGTCACGTTGCCGGTGAATGTGATGGGGTGGGCGTTCACTGAAGTAGAGATTGTTTATACGGCAGGGTTTGATCCGTTTCCCGACAAGGTCAAGGTAGCATGCGCTCAGTTAGTGAAGAATGCGCAGGCTACGCCGGCGTTGAATGTGAAGAAGAATGTTGCTCCGGATGGAATGCAGTTCTGGTACTTTGCGGACTCGCTGGTGGATGACATGGTACGGGAGCTGCTGGCGCCTTTTGTGGCGCAGAAAGTGGGATGACATGACTGGGATTTCGGGAGCAGCGGCGGCGCGAGCGGCGGACGCCATGTTACAGACATTGGGCGGGACGGAAGTGATCCTGCTGTTTGCGGCGGCGGGAATGCCGGGCGATGCGGTGGCAGGACTTGGGTTAGTGGATCCGGGAGTAGAGCAGGCGGTGATTGCGCCGGTGATTGTGAGGGAACTGACCACGGAGACTAATGGGCCGCGGCGACGCATCGAGATGCTGGCGGGACATGCGGCGATGGCAGAGCAGGTAAGTCAGCGGAACGTGGCGTCGGCGGAGGTGTTATTCGAAACGGCGTTGGGATTGGTGTACGGCGGAGAGATGTTTCACATTCAGGGATTCATTGTTGAGCGACTGGGCGGCGTGGCGTACTTGTATCGCGTGGCGGCGATGGCTTAGCTCGACTTTCAGTTATCAGTTAACTGCAACCGACTTACTACCTACTCATTGGAGACGTATGCAGGCAGCAAAAGACAGTTTTTATATGGCGCTGCGGTCGCGGCTGGCGGCATTGAATCCGGCGCGGACGATGGTGATTGATGAAGTCACGGTGCCGGCGATCGTGGTCCGAGAAAATATGGAGCCGCGTTTCGGGGAGGCGCAAGCAGGGGCGTTTTATCTGGATTTTGGAGACATCCTAATTGCGGAGAGCACTCAGCCGATGCTGGGAGTGGATTGCCATGTCTGGTACGCGAGCGAGGGCAGCGGTGGCACGGGAGTGGATCGAGGGCGCGGGCTGGCGGAGATGGATGACGAGTTGCTCGGAATTTGCAATCCGCCGCACACGGAGATGATCGATTACAGCCAGACTCCTAGCGTGGACTTGGGATCGGGGATCTTCTGGACCGTACCGGTGATGGGGAATGCTCCGGGAGATATCTCGATCCAGAAACAGCAGTGGAGCGCTGGTGTGGCGCGGGTGGATCGATATGCGCAGACGAGGATTTATTTCTTTCTGCCCGAGGTGACGGGTTGACGCGGGCTGGGTTACGACCGATCGCACGACAGACGCGCGCTTATTTCGCGCCGGTGGACAGGGCGACCGGGCCGACAGCGGTTTTTGATCCTTCGCAAAACAGTGGGTTTCAGCTTGATGCTCCGCCGACACCCTGGATGGATCTGGGATGGATTGAGAATTTTGAGCGCACGACTACATCGCAGATCACGCCTTTGGCGGGCGGGACGGCGGGCGCAGTTTCGAGACAAGCGCGACATGGTTTGGGGGCGCGGGTTGATTTCGAATTCCGTGACTGGGGGAAGTTGCAGATGGCGCTGGCGGGCGGCGCGGAGCACATGAATGTGCTGGCGACGGAGGCTGGCGCGGCGCCGGCAGGGTCAGGGGGGACTCCCATAGCAGCGGCACCGTTGCTGGCGGGCTCGACGGCTACTGAACTCGTGGTGGGATCGGGCGCCATTGGCGGGTTCCAGGCTGGAGACCTAGTCGCGTGCGACGTGGATTACGCGCAGCAGGTGGGCTATGTGGGCACGGGTATCTCGGGTGCATACGTACAAAATCCAGAAGACGTGCAGCAGGATGTCAACTATGTGCGACGGGTTACGTTCAACGTGGGGCGGGTCACGCTGATGACCGCTACGTCACTGCTGCTGACGCAGCCATTGCCTGGGGGAGTGCCGGCGGCCGGGGCGTCGGTGCAGCAGGTCCTCGCTTTTGTGGACCGCGAAGGTGGCGCGTTTCTGCAACAGTGGTCGGGCCTATTCGTGGCGGAGGATGAATCTGGTGGACGGGTGTGTTTCTACTATCCGATTTTGAGCCCCTGCACGGTGAAGGCGGAGTGGGTGCGGGAAAGTCTGGTCGTGATTCAAAAGCCGATTGGAGAATTGGCCCTGCAGGCTTCGTTTGCGGCTTTGCCTACTGTCGATATCAACGACGGGGCTGTCGTGCTCTGTTATCGGAGTTACTTCCCGGGCGGTGGGTCGGCGGTTTACTAGAACTAGTCTCATGAATGTTCCTCCGAGCGGGCTGTCGGCCCTCAGGGGCTAAAGCCCGGCTATTAAACGTCGTAAATGTCACGGCTGACGCCGTGCCCTACGCAACCACAGGGGACTGCAGAGGTTTCCGATAAGTCATGAAGTTAACTATTGATAATCTCGACGGGCTTGGGCCTTTGGACTACACAGCTTCCTTGGATACAGACAAAAATCCTGGCGTGGTACGCAAGATCAATAGCCCGGCTGCATTTCACTTTGGACTAGTAGCCGGATTGGGAGGGTTGGCGGTTCCGGTTCTCGGTGGTCGCGTGATGCTCACTTTGAGCAGCGGCACGGATTTATTTTCCGGCTATGTTGTCGAAGCCCCGACTTATCAGTATTTGGGGTGGGCAGATGGCGGCGTGATTTATCGGTACGAAGTCCAAGCGCTCAGCGATGTGATGCTGATGGATCAGAAAGCGCCTCCGCCGCATCCTCCATTTGTCGACCGGAGCGCTGGCAGCGCGTTCGATCAACTGACGGCGGAGGCGCTGCCGGGCTGGTTTGATGTCAGCGGCGTCAAGGCGGGGGACCCGATTCCTTACTACAGCGTCAACCCGGCAAAGAAATGGACGGCCTCGGCAGAGGAGATCGCGCTCTCGGCGCGATGTTCTTACCGGGACGACAACAGCAATCTGTTTTTTACGCCGCTCGCAACTAACACTTATGCGCTGGCGGAGGATGTGCCCACGTTTTCACCAGGCGATCTCCAGTTGCAGAGCGTGAACCGGCTCGTGAACGATCTGACGATTGTAGGACCTTTGGAGCCGAGTGCTCATGTAAAGGATTATTTCTGCGGCGACGGGTATACGAGTTACTTCTACATGTCCCAGAAACCGTTTACGCGCAGTAGTCAGGTGGCGCTATATAACCGGGTGATTCTGGACGAGGCTTATACGGAACTGGATCCGACGCATTGGATCGTAACCGATCCTTTGAGTGCGATTTCGGTCAGCAATGAGCATTTACAGGTGGCAGGAGGAACCGGTGTCGATGGGCATACGCTGCTGAGCTTCATCGAACAGGTGGAGTTGGGCGGGGCGACGACGCTGGAACATGGGGACGTCGTGTTCAATGGGGCATCGGATGGAGTAATCGGCGGACTGTATACGGGAGCGGTCACGATCGCCGACTGCGTGGCGGGCTTTCGCCTAACGCCCGTGGGCGATTACTGCAGCATCCAGGCACTGGTTGGGGGCGTGGTAACGGGAACGCCTCTCGCTACGCAGGCCGGGCACCATTATGTGTTCACGACCACGCTGTATCCGACAGAGACGTATCGGATGCAACAGGTGTTTCACTCTTCGCTGTATCCGTCGGGATCGCCGCGCGGGGGTGGGGCGATCGCTTGCGATGTACGCGTGGTTTTGGAGGTGCAGGATATTAATCCAGCGAACCCGGCTTCACAGATTGCACCGGCTACGGTGTTGTATGACGACATCATCGCGAAAGCACCGGGGTTCTGCACTTATGCGCTCATCAATGCCGGGAATATCCAATGCTCACTTGCGTTCACTTACATATGGCTGCCAGTCGATGCCCTGGTCCGCGAAACACCATTAGACGGAAGCCCGGTGACTGTGCTGACGGGATCGTTGTTGGACGGGGCTGCATGTCAGGTAACGACTTCGCCCGCTCTGGAATTCTATCCGGAGTACATACCGGCGGCCAATGAGTTGATCACGGTCAGTTACCGCGGCCAAGGCCACGCAACGGCGCGAGTTATCAACTCAGCCAGCATTCAGGAGCATCAACGTGGCGGTGACGACGGAGTACGTGGGAGCGTGTGGGAGATTGGGTTGCCGGTACCGCGAACTTCTGCGGATTGTGAAATTGCGGCACTCGCCTTGCTCGACGATGCCGGGCAAGGGTGGAGTGGGGAATACAAGGCGTGGAGCCAATTGCTGCCGGGCGGCGCGGCGGATATTTTCCCGGGTGACGGGCTGACGGTGAATGTGGCGTCGCGGATGGCCGTGTTCACAGCGATCGTGCGCGAGGTGGATGTGGAGATCGCGGACGTAGCGGGCGAGAACAGCCTCTATACGCTGCGATTTGTAGATGCGGGAGATCCTTCTCTAGATTTTGCATTTGTTGCAGCACTGATGAAGCAGACACAGGTGCTGGCACCGATCGATGTGACCGAGGTAGGAAATTACTATCTTGCCGACCTTACCGACGCGGAAGTTACGAATGTGGGTTCAACGACGGTGACGATTGACGCGGGATTTACGCCTCCGGCGGGTTGCGGTATTGAGGTGCGGTACACGGACGAAGGGTGGGGGGACGGTTACAGCGGCAACCTGATTGGGCGTTTCACAAGCGGCACCTTTACGCTGTCGCGATACGCGCGAGCGCAGGATTATTTTTTGAGGAGTTATGACAACAGCACGCCTCCGAAGTATTCACGATATTCGGCGGCGCTGCATGTTGATTATCCGTTGTGATGCGCTAAATTGCGACATCGAGAATAGGGTGCGGTGATATGAACGAAGTGGAAAGTCCGTTGAATCAGTTAATGTCCTTACAGTTGCTGCAGTTCCTGGATAGGGCCATGGAGGCCGAGCGGAGGGCGACAGCGGCCGAATTCGAGCGCTGCGATGTCGCAATGAAAGCATATGCTCGTGCGGAGGACCTTCGACACGAGGCGGGAGATGCCAAGATCCAAAAGGCGAACGAAGTCCTCGATTATCGACTGGAAGAGATGAACAATTTCCGTTCGCAAATCAGCCACGAGCGAACGGAATATCTCCGGCGGGAAATGTATGACCGCGATCATAATGTTCTGGCAGAGCGAGTGAAAAGCCTTGAAATTGCGCGGGGAGAGCAGGCGGGGCGAACCGCTGCCTATGCATCGGTGGTGGGATTTATTGTCGTCCTGGTGCAAATCGTGTTGCACTTCTTGCGATAGTCATGCGACTGAGAAATTGGACGCATCTGGCGGGGCGGAAGAAGCGATTGCTCGTGTTTTCAGGATTCCACTAACTGTTCTGCTGTACGCGCGGGACGCCCGTCGCTCCACAAACATAGTCAAACTTATTGAGTTGAAGTCGGTGCGAGATTGAGAGGAAACGACTTGATTGTGAAACATCCGAGCGTTCACCGCGAGGCCGTGGAGTATTCCGAAGCGCAGAAGTTGCATATTGTTGCTGTGTATTCAAATCCCTATCGCTGGCAGCGGCGACGGGAGGCATTTCATGATTTTCGGTTTCATATGGAGACTAGTCCGAATGTTGTGCTGCATGTGGTCGAGGTTGCGTTCGGAGATCGACCGCATGATGTCACGAGCCCGGGTAATCCGCTCGATTTGCAACTGCGAACGGACTCTTGTCTCTGGATCAAAGAATGCGCCATTAACGAAGGGGTCCGACGTTTCCCCGCAGATTGGCAGTACGGCGGATATGTCGACGGGGACTTCCATTTCACTCGGCATGACTGGGCGCTGGAGGCAATTCACATGCTCCAACATCATAGCTTTGTTCAGTTGTTCAGCAGCTATACCGACCTGACCGGTGAAACAGCAACGAGTCACGTCGGTTGCCGACCTTATCGCATGAGCGCAAGTTTTGCATGGAACTATGTGCACCAGGGTGAATTTGTGAGTTCTCACTTGCGGCGAACAGGACGGTCAGGAGCCGACACCTACTATGCCAAGCTTCCGCCGTCCAAGGTTTTTCCTTATGGCTATGCGCCGGGAGCGACTGGAGGGGCGTGGTCGTGGCGACGGGATGCTTTCGAAACCGTGGGCGGGATGCTGGACACTTGCGTTCTAGGCAGTGCGGATTGGCATATGGCGTTTGGGCTGGTGCAAGCGACCAACGTGGCCGCAGAAATGAAACGGTGTACGCAGCCCTATGTGGAGTCAGTGCTGAATTGGCAGGCGCGGGCCGCGAAACTCAACCGGGTCGAAGGGCGCTCTCCGATGGGGTGCATCGACAACTTTGCCACGCATGCTTTCCACGGCAGCAAAGCGCTACGCGCGTATGGCGAGCGGTGGGCACTGCTACAGAAGTGGGATTTTAATCCGGCGACCGACATCGCACGCGATTACCAGGGATTGTGGCGGTGGACAGGGAACAAACCTGGGTTGCGCGATGACGTGGCTCGATATTTCATCGAACGGTCGGAAGACGGGCCAGCGCTGCTCGGGGAAACGCCGCTGGTGTGAGAAAAATCGGGTCGTCGGGTGATTGAGAGTCAAAGGTTTTGGTATTTGAATTTAGATGGCCGGATGACCCGGTGATCAGATGACCCGTTCTCTTTTTAGCCGACTTCTTCGCTCCAGTTTTCGAGAGTCTTCTTTAGTACGGCCATGAACTGGTCGGCGACGGCGCCATCGATAATGCGATGGTCGTAGCCAAGCGTGAGGTGAACTACGGAACGGATGGCGATGGAATC
>Ga0187855_10001571_pt1 | contig 18047 bp, 16 predicted proteins | sample June2016WEW_8_10_2_FD_132969 | JGI IMG/M metagenome (GOLD analysis project Ga0187855, IMG submission 132969) | Peatland microbial communities from SPRUCE experiment site at the Marcell Experimental Forest, Minnesota, USA - June2016WEW_8_10 | ecosystem: Environmental > Terrestrial > Soil >...
GCTGGCATCCACGCCGTAGTACACGCATGCCAGATAATGTCCGGTCTCGTGGGCCAGCAGGATGGTCAGCAGGGTGAGCGAGAAGGGCAGGCCGTGCCAGATAAGCCCCGGATGGCTCCAGACGTTGACGAAAGCCAGAAGGTAGTGCTCGACATCGAAGGGCAGGTTCCGGTCGAAATCTGCCTGCAGGCTGCTGCCGACGATGGTAGTGGATAAGAGCGTTGCCAGGAATAGCAGCCCATGCACCCAGTAACGGTTTTTGAGGCGGGGCAGGGAACTCGGAATTCCAAGGCCTCGTCCATTGGCCGCGCAGGCGGGGTAGGTGGCCGCCGAATAATCCTGGGGGGACACAATTTGTCTATCTGCCAGCGGGGCCTACTGCAGAGTCTGCAGTTCTTTGCCGGGCTTAAAACGCACCGCTTTGCCTGGCGGAATCGACACTTCGGCGCCGGTGCGCGGGTTGCGTCCGATGCCGGTTTTGCGGGGCTTTACGTTGAACACGCCAAAGCCGCGCAGCTCGATGCGATCTCCCTGTTCCAGGGCTTTCTTCATGGACTCGAAGACGGTTTCGACCGCCATCTCGGCCTTGGTTTTCGTAATGCCGGTTTTGTTCACGACTTCGTTGATGATATCCAGCTTGATCAAATTGAGCCTCCCGGAGATCGCAGGAGCACATTCCCCGCTTAACGTTCAACCATATGATAGGATTAGATTTATCCGAAAGTCAAGCCGCCTTCGATAATGTTGCGGGCCGATATTCCCGAAGGCGCGGCAGTTTACTAAAGATAACTCTCACAGCTCTCAAATGAACTTTTCATTGACAATACACAAAGTGCGTGCAAAATGAGGATGAGACTGACTGCTGCAAGATGGTGCAGCCGGTGGACGGCGATGCAACCGGCAGGGGCGGTCCGCCGTCTACTCGAAGGGAAAGGCAATGCGCTCACTTCTAAAACCCAACCTGCTGCTGGCGCTCCAGCAGAATGCGGCGGGGCTGATCGTCGATCTGGGGATCCTCGCGTTATTTCTGGTGCTGCTGGCTGTCCGGTAGTTCATCCCTGGTAGACGCGCCAGAAAACCTCACGAAACTTCTGCATCTCGCTATCCGTGCCGATGGTAACGCGCAGCATGTTATCGAGCGGCGGGAACGGGCGTCCGACGGCTACGCCCAAGGGCGGCATCTTGGTGATGAACTCGCGCGCGTTGCGGCCCACGTCGATCATCATGAAGTTGGCTTGCGGCTCGATATAGGGCAGATGGCGTTCGCCGAGCCAGGCGCACAGCTCACGGCGAATGCGCGTGTTGGTGGCGCGGCGCTCCGGCACGAGCGTGCGCGATTCCGCGAGGGCGGCCAGCACGGCGCGCATCGCCACGACGGAAAGCACGTTATTGCGGAACGGCCGCATGCGTACGATCAGCTCGGGGCGGGCGCACACAAACCCGGCGCGCAGGCCGGCCATTCCGTAGATCTTCGAGAAGGTGCGGGCGACCACCACGTTCTTGCCCTGGCGCACATAGGGCAGCGCGCTTTCGAGGTCTGGCGACTCGCCGAAGTGGATGTAGGCCTCGTCGATCAGCAAAACGGTGTCCGGCGGCAAGTTCTGAATGAGCCACGCGATGGCGGCTTTGGGCGTGATGGAGGCGGTCGGGTTGTTCGGGTTGCACATGTAAATCAGGCCGGCGTGCGCCTTGCCAGCTTCTTCCGCCAGTTTGTGCACATCGGCCGCGTAGTCCGGCAGGAGCGGAACCTGGATGACCTGACGGCCCATGGCGCGCGCCGTTTCCGGCGGTCCTTCATAAGTCGGGTGCATGACGACGATGGGGCGGTCGGGCGCGGTGAAGGCATCCACGGCGGCGTGCAACATTTCGCTCGATCCGGAGCCGACCAGAATGTTTTCCGCGTCGAGATCTTCGCTGCGGGCCAGCGCGGCGTAGAAATCGTGGACCTCCTGATAGTGATAACGGCCGGACGAGGGCAGCACGTCGATCATGGCATCGATGGACGATTTGGGCGGTCCCAAGGGATTCTCGTTGGCGTTGAGCCACACCATGTCTTTGGGCAGATCGCCTTGGATCGCAGCGCGCTGCGCGTAGGCCATCTCGGGCAACATGCGGCTGACAGCCAGAGCGGCGCCGACGCGCGCGGCAAAGCCTCTTCGAGTGAGCATCTGACCTCCTTAGGGGTGAGTATAGCGCGGGGAGGCGAGCTTCGCTCGCCGTGGCGCGCTTTGCTCGCCGTGGCTGGTGGTTGGTGACTGGTGGCTGGTGGTCGTGTTTCTTTGAACGATCAGAGCCCATGTGGTTGGAACTAAAGGCGGGGGCTGGGGGCTAGGGGCTGGACTCGCTTCGCTCGCGTGGCTGGTGGTTAGTGGCTGGTGGCTGGCGGTTGTGTTTTTGGGCTGGTTTGGGGACAGTGATCGCTTGTCCGTTGTGACGTGCGGTCCGGTTGTCAAAGACCGAGGGGGTCGGATTGCTAACGGGTGTCGGGGGTAATGGGGGATGAAAAGCCCGGGTGGGCTTCGGTGCCCGCCGACATCGCGTAGTCGGGGTGCGGGGCCGCGTGTTCGGCTTGTACGGCCTTCGCGGTTTGCGCTTGCTGCCGCTGGCGGGCCTGGCGCTCCTTTTGGGCCTGCTTCAATTCGTGCAGGGCGGAGGTGAAGGATCGCTCCAGGCGCACACGATACACGGAAGCGTAATTCAGCAGGACGAACTGCTCTTTGATTTCGAGGTTGGCTTCGAAGATTTGGCGCTCGCCTCTGGCGATGCGCGCGAGCAACCATTGGTCGATGGCCATCTGTTCCAGATGCATCCGCTCGGTGCGGGTTTGGGGCTGCCACTCGGCTGAGAGCTCGTCCCAGAGCTGTTTGTATTCCTCGGGGTCTTCGCCGGGGATGAGAGTGCTACGGGCACGCAAGCCGTAAGTGAGGGCGTTGAGGCGCACGGAGGCCTTACCCTCGGGAGTTACCGGACCGGTAGAGTGCTGCGCATTCTGCCGGTTTGCTTCGTGTTGCTTATCGGAAATTATCATTTGGATTTTCCTTTGGAGTGAGGGGAGGAAGCACCCTTACTCCGATTCAATGCTATGGCGCGGGTGCTGAAAAGCGGCCCTAGGAAGGAGGGTGGCTTGGCGGTAAGTGGTTTGGATGGTGTGGGGTGGCGTTATTTTCGAAAGATGTGACTGAAAACGACGGGACTGGGGGCCGCTGGTAGAGATGGACGAGGGAGAGATCTGTTGGGCCGACCCCTCCGGGCCTCGCCGTTCCGAGACTGGATATCTGCGGCCGGCGCTTGTAGTGCGGACTCTTTCGACCGCAGCCGCATTCAACCTGCAATCGTGGCCGCGATCGCCAGCAACTTGGAACTTGCCGATGTAGCCGGCGATGTCCGGTGGCTGGCGCACACGATGGGCCTCGATCGCGATTCGGTGGTAGATGCCGCCGGTGCCGGCCCCTTCCACAAACACGGGAGGCGTCATCTTGAATAGCAGGCGGTCCTCTGTGCGGTGAACGTCATCGCAGCCGGCGCCACGCTACCGTGCGGTTTCGCGTAGGCGCGTGGTCCTCTCGGTTTTAGGAAAGTTGTAACGCCGAGACCAGGGTTGGCAGGCGAAAGCGCCTGCCCCACCAATCGGCAGCAAGGCTCCTTGAGTCGCGACGCGCACAGGTGCGACAATTCACTCAGCGATGTTCAAATACTTTTTTACCTTCACTTTATTCGCCGCCTGCGTTTTCGCGGCGCCTCCCAAGCTGCGGCTGGGCGGCGATGTCGAGCCCACGCGATACCGGCTGGACCTGACTTTGATTCCCCAACAGGACACCTTCACCGGCAAGATTGAAATCGACCTGGAGGTGCACAAACCTACAGACGTCGTCTGGCTCAATGCCCGGAACCTGACGATTGACAGTGCGAAGTTCGTAACCGGCGGCCGCGCCACAGAAGCCAAAGTAGAGCCGGGCGGGAAGGAATTCGCCGGATTCGAGCTGCCGTCGGCTCTGCCGCCTGGTCCGGCCAAGCTCGAGATCGCCTACCACGGCGAATTCAGCAAGCACAGCAGCGATGGCTTGTTCAAGGTGCAGGAAGGCGCCGACTGGTACATATTCTCGCAGTTCGAATCGATCGACGCGCGCGAGGCGTTTCCCTGCTTCGACGAGCCCAGCTTCAAAACTCCGTGGCAGCTTACGGTGCATGTGAACAAGCCGGATGCGGCGGTTTCCAACACGCCGATCCTCGCGGAGAGCGAAGAGGCGGATGGCCGCAAGAAAGTAGTCTTTGCGGAGACCAAGCCGCTGCCCAGCTATCTGATCGCCGTGTGCGTCGGCCCATTCGACTTCGTGGACGCGGGGAAGGCCGGAAAGAACCACACGCCACTGCGGATGATTACGCCAAGAGGCAAGGCCGCGCAGGCCAAGTACGCGGCTGAAGTGACGGGACAAATTCTCGAGGAACTCGAAAACTATTTCGACGTTCCGTATCCTTACGAAAAGCTGGACGTACTGGCCGTTCCGATGTTTGGCGGGGCCATGGAGAATGCCGGGCTGATCACTTACGTGCAGACTCTGATGCTCCGCGATCCCGCGCAGGATGGCATCGAACGCCAGCGCGGCTACGCTTCGGTGGCGGCGCACGAGATGGCCCACCAGTGGTTCGGCGACCTGGTGACCACGGCCTGGTGGAACGACATCTGGCTCAACGAAGCATTTGCCTCGTGGATGGGTTCCAAGGTGCTCGATCACTGGAAGCCGGAGTGGAAGACCAAGATCGACGAACAGAATTCGCGCATAGGCGCGATGGGGCAGGACAGCCTGGTATCGGCGCGGCAGATCCGGCAGCCGATCGAAAGCAACGACGATATCGCCAACGCCTTTGACGGCATCACCTACTCCAAGGGTGAGGCAGTCATCGGCATGTTCGAGAGCTGGATGGGCGAAGATGCGTTCCGGCGCGGCGTGCAGCGGTACATTCGACAATACTCCTGGCGCAACGCGACGGCAGGGGACTTTCTGGATGCACTGGGGTCGGCGGGGAACCAGGCGGTGGGACGCGCGTTCTCTACTTTTCTCGATCAGCCGGGCGTGCCGCTGGTGTCCGTGAAACTTAACTGCGATACGCCGGGCGGCGCGACGCTACACCTCAGCCAGAAGCGCGCGCTGCCGCTGGGGTCACCCGGCGCGACGCAGCAGACGTGGCAGATCCCGGTGTGCGTGCGGTATGGCGAAGGCGCCGCGACGCATCGGGAATGTACGCTGCTGACCCAGGCTTCGCAGGAGTGGAAGCTCGCGGAGGCTACCAGTTGTCCGGCATGGGTGCTGGCGAACGCGGACGGGCACGGCTATTACCGGACGCTCTATGAAGGCGACCTGCTCGGCAAGCTGCTGGCGGATGGAGGCCGGCGGCTCTCGGCGGTGGAACGCGTCGCGGCGCTGGGAGACGTGGACGCCCTCACCACGATGGGTGAAATGAAGGCCGGGGATTCGTTGGCGCTGGTGCCGATCTTCGCCGGCGATCCCGTGCGCCAGGTGGTGGGATCCGTGGTCGGCATTGCCGGCGGGGTGCGTGTGGACCTGGTTCCGAACGAACTGCTTCCCAACTACCGGCGATTCCTGGAAAAAACCTTCGGTGCGCGGGCGCGTCAACTGGGCTGGCAAGCGAAGCCTGGAGAAGACACTGAAACGCGGCTGCTGCGCTCGTCGATCCTGCCGTTGACGGCGACATGGGGCGAAGATCGTTCGCTCGCCACGGAGGCGCGGCAGCTTGCGGAGAAGTGGCTGGCGGACCGGAACGCCGTGGATCCGGATATGATTGGGGCGGTGCTGGGGGTCGCGGCGCGCAACGGGGACGAGGCCTTCTTCAAAGAGCTGCTGGCGGCTTTGCCCGGCACGCAGGACCGGCAGCAGCGGGATCTCATCTTCAGCGCGTTGGGCTCCTTCCGCGATCCGCAGATTGCGCGCGCCTCCATGGAACTGGCGCTCAAACCCGACTTCGATCCGCGGGAGTCGCTGTCTCTGCTGTTTGGATCCTCGGCCGCGGAGCAGACCCGCAAATTGCCACTCGAGTTCGTCGAGAAGAATTATGACGCGATCGTCGCCAGGATTCCGTCCGGCTCGACTTTCGGTACCGGGGAGTACCTGCCATTTGTGGGGGGCGCGTTATGCGACGAGAAATCGCGCGAAGAAGTGGCGCGGTTCTTCGAGCCGAAGGTGGACCGGTTCCCCGGGACTAGGCGCAACCTCGCGCAGGTGCTGGAGAGCATCCGGATTTGCGTTGCTTATAAGGCGGCGCAACAGGAGAGTGTCGCGGCGTTCCTGCGGAAGTATTAGGGGCTCAGGCCGCCGACCAGATCGGTAGACACGTTCGGAATTGCGTTGACGTAATAGAAGACCGCTTGCTGACGCGCGCGGCTCTGATCCGTGAGTTCTAGCGGGTACCCATGCGCGCGCTCAGCACGATTTCATGTTTCGACTGAGCCAGCAGGAGCTTGAAGCGCCCTACGCGTCGTGTGGGTGTTCATCCAACTGCGCGGGGTGCTCCTCCCCAGCCGTACGGAGTTGGCGCGCGAGGTCGAAAGGTTCAAGCCGAGCGGAAGGACAGCGGCAGCGCAACGGGGAGTCGCGCTCGGACGAGGGCGTCCGCCCCACTTTGTTACAAAATGATTTCGCGCTGCCACAATTCCCGGCGATAATGAGTAGTTGGTCGGTGTAGGCTTGATTTGAGGCTCCGGGGGAGGCAGACTATGGCCGGGGACCCTACTGTTAGCCGAAACAACGCGGTCCGCGAAGACCCGCTGGGTTACCTTCCGCGGAAGGACTTGGTCCAATACCGGCGCGGCCAGATTATCTTCGACCAGAATCAACCGTGCGATGGCCTGCACCTGGTGGTTCACGGCAGGGTAAAAGTATCGTCGGCGGACGCCGGTTTGTTCACCGTAATCGGCATCTACACGGCTGACGACTTCTTCGGGGAAAGCGGGTTGCTGGGCCTTACCAAGCGAGGACAGACGGCGGCGGCACTGGAGAGCGCCGCGCTCATGTCGTGGAGCACCGCGGAAGTGGAGTCGGCGATCGACCGGGAGCCCAGGCTGGGCATGGCGCTGACGCAGACGATGGTCGCGCGCTGCCTGGATTTCCAAGAGCGGCTGCAGAGCTTCGCTCTGGAAAAGACCACCGAGCGGGTGGCGCGGAGCCTGTTGCGTTTCGCCGATCGCTTGGGCGTGCGGCAGGACGACGGATCCCTGCGCATCCCGCCGCTTACGCACCAGGTGCTCTCGGAGTACGTAGGCACGTCTCGGGAGATCGTCACGTTTCAGATGAACCATCTGCGCCAGCTTGGTTGTCTGACCTACTCGAGGAAGGGGATACAGGTTCGCATGGACGCCCTGCGCGAGTACTTGCAGCGCGAAGCCCCTGGCGCGGACTTCAGTCCGCGCTAAGACGGCGAACTGAAGTTCGCCGCAGCACGCTAAAGCGTGCGCCACGACCGCTTACGAAATGTAGAAACTCGAGGGCGAGCGGGCGAGACGTTCAGTTTGCCGTGTATTATTAGGAGATGAGCAGCGTCCCAGACCCCACACCCGTTTCGTCCGCCGACGCGGTAATCGATCTGGAGCGCCAGTACGTGCTTCAGAACTATAGCCGCTATCCGCTGGTGCTGCATCGCGGAAAAGGCTGCCACGTCTACGACGCGCAGGGTACACGGTACCTCGATTTTATTGCGGGCATCGGCGTCAATGCGCTGGGCCACGCGCATCCGCGTATCGTGAAGGTGATCCGGGAGCAGGCGGCGCTGCTGATCCACTCGTCGAACCTTTACTATCACGAATACCAGGGGCCGCTGGCCAAGAAGCTGGCCGAGGTGAGCGGGCTGCAGCGATCCTTTTTTACGAACAGCGGAACCGAGGCGATGGAAGGCGCCCTCAAGATGATCCGGTCGCATGGCAACAAGGCGTCCGCCGAGTCCGCTGGGGGTAAGCACGAGATCATCTCGCTTGAGAATTCGTTTCACGGCCGCACGCTGGGCGCGCTTTCCATCACGGGTCAATCCAAATACCGCACGGATTTCGAGCCGCTGCTGCCTGGCGTGAAGTACGTTCCGCCAAACGATATCAACGCTCTGGAAGGGGCTTTCAGTGAGGCCACCGCCGGCATGGTGCTGGAGCTGATCCAGGGGGAAGGCGGCATCGTTCCCATCACGCCCGAATACGCGCGGAAGGCGCGCGAGTTGGCGGACCGGTTCGACGCGCTGCTGGTGTTCGATGAGATACAGTGCGGCGTCGGACGGCCGGGGACTTATTTTGCCTATCAGCGCACCAAGCCGGAAGTGCTGCCGGATATCCTGGTGGCGGCCAAACCAATAGCTTGCGGCCTGCCGCTGGGGGCGATCGTGGCGAACGAGAGAGCGGCGGCCACGATCGGGCTCGGCATGCACGGCAGCACTTTCGGAGGCAGCGCTCTGGCCTGCCGCGTGGCACTGGAATTCTTCGACATCCTGGATGGCTTGCTGCCTGACATCCAACGGGTGGGCGGGTATCTGCACCTGATGCTGAACGAGCTGGCGCGCAAGCATACGTTTGTCAAAGAGGTGCGCGGGTTCGGATTGATGATCGGAGTGGATATGGAGATTCCCGGCAAGCAGATGGTGCTGGACGCCATGGCGGACGGTCTGCTGATCAACCGCACGCACGATACGGTGCTGCGATTCCTGCCACCCTACATCGTCACCGAGCGTGAGGTGGATACGGCGGTGAAGGTGCTGGGCAAGATCTTCGCCAAGCAGAAAGGGACACCGGCGTGAGGTGCGCGTGGTGTTTGTGGACCGCGCTGGCGGCCTCGACCCTGGCTTTTGCGGCGCCGGCGGATTGGGTCGTGCTTTTCGATGGGAAGAGCATGGCCGGATGGGAAGACCCGCGGCAGAAGGTTCCGCCTGGGGATGCCTGGACGATCGACGATGGCTGCCTCAAGGCGAATCGCAGGCCGCACATCACTGAGGATCTGTTCAGCAAGGATCTGTACCGGGATTTCGAATTGGCTTGGGAGTGGAAAGTGGCGCCTGGCGCCAACAGCGGAGTCAAGTATCGCATTCAGGACCGTGTGTTCCTGGCGCGCCATCCCTTGTCGAGGTTCGAGGATCTGGTCAACTTCTCCGTGCAGAACCGGCCGGCGGAGAGGCCGGATCACGGTCAGGAGTACGTGGTGGGCTTCGAATACCAGATGCTCGATAATACGCGCAATTCCGACGCGCGGAATGGGACGGATCACCAGGCAGCAGCGCTGTACGACATCGTGGGTCCGACGCAGGATGTGACGCGGCCGGTTGGCGAGTTCAATCAATCGCGTCTGGTGGTGAAGGGTAATCACGTCGAGCATTGGCTGAACGGCGTAAAGGTAGTGGATACCGATTTGGATTCCGCCGTGGCGGCGGAGCGCATCGCGCACCGGTGGGGCCAGGGGACGCCCGTCACGGAGTCGCTGACGAAACAACCGCGGAAGAACTGTCCGATTTCGCTGCAGAACCACGGTGACGAAGCCTGGTTTCGGAATATTAAGATTCGCAGGTTGGAGTGAGCGCGATGAACGCCAGGCGAGCAGGGCTCGCCTGCGCTGGCAAGAGTGCCAGCGCGGCAGGCAGGAGTGCCTGCGCCACGATTTGCGTCGCGATGATGCTGGTGGGGTGCCGCGCGCCTCGTTCCATGAAGACGCCAATCCTCGATCTTCCGCCGCCGGCGGCCGATGTGCGGATTCCGTACGGCGCGGCACCGCAGCAGTTCGGCGATCTGCGATTGCCGAAGGGACCGGGACCGTTTCCGGTGGCGATCGTTATTCATGGCGGCTACTGGCGGTCGGCCTATTCGCTCGAACATATCGGCCATATGTGCGCGGCGCTCACGCGCGCGGGCGTGGCTACGTGGAGCCTGGAGTACCGGCGCATTGGCGATCCGGGCGGCGGCTGGCCGGGCACTTGCGATGACGTACTGCGCGGCGCGGAGCAGCTTCGGGGGCTGGCGGCGCGCTATCCGCTGGATCTGAATCGGGTCGTGGCCACCGGACATTCCGCGGGCGGAGAACTCGCGTTGTGGCTGGCTGCGCAGCACAAGATCTCGCTGCGAGGCGTAGTTTCGCTGGCCGGCGTGGCCGATCTGCGACGCGCATGGGAACTCGGCCTGAGCGGCGGAGTGGTGGCCGAATTCCTGGGCGGCACGCCGCAGCGGGCGCCAGAGCGATACCGGCTGGCAGATCCGATGGAATTGCTGCCGCTGGGATTGCCGCAACGGTTGCTGCACGGAACCAACGACGACGTGGTACCGATCGAAATCAGCCGGCGCTATCAGGCGGCCGCCGCGGCGAGGGGCGACGATGCTCGGCTGATCGAGTTGCCGGGCGCGGGGCACTTCGAGCTGATCGACCCGCGCTCGCGGGAGTGGACCGTGGTCGAAAGCGCCATCACAGACTTACTGAAGTAAGTATCGGGCGTTCGCCAATCCGGAGGCGCGGGTTCACTATAATGAAAGTATCCCATGCACCAGAAACTCAGCGAACGTGTTGTCGATTTAAATCCGCGGGAAACCGCGGAGTGGATGGAGGCGCTACATCAGGTATTAGAAGAGGAGGGCCCGGATCGAGCGGCGTATTTGTTGGAGCATTTGTCGGCGCGGGCACGCAGCGCGGGCGCCGTACTCCCAGTCCATCTCAATACGCCGTATGTGAACTCGATTCCGGTGGAGGCGGAGGCGCCCTATCCAGGTGATCGCGACATGGAGCGCCGCATCAAGAGCCTGACGCGCTGGAACGCCATGGCCATGGTGGTGCGGCAGAACAAGTACGATCCGGGAATCGGCGGGCACATTTCCACTTACGCATCCCTGGCCACGCTGCTCGAAGTGGGTTTCAATCATTTCTTTCATGCGCAATATGGGGACCAGCCCGGCGACCTGATTTATTTCCAGGGGCACGCCTCTCCGGGCATCTACGCGCGGGCATTCCTGGAAGGCCGCCTGACCGCGGAACACTTGAAGAATTTTCGGCATGAATTGCGCGATCATCCGGGGCTGCCCTCGTATCCACACCCGTGGCTGATGCCCGATTTCTGGCGCTTCCCTACGGTTTCGATGGGCCTCGGGCCGATCAATGCGATCTACCAGGCGCGCTTCATGCGGTATTTGGAAAATCGCGGTATCATCCCGCAGACGCCGCGCAAGATCTGGGCGTTCCTGGGCGATGGCGAGATGGATGAGCCCGAATCCATGGGATCGCTCACGCTGGGTTCCCGCGAGAGACTCGACAACCTGATCTTCGTCATCAACTGTAATCTGCAGCGGCTGGACGGCCCCGTGCGCGGCAACGGCAAAATCATCCAGGAACTGGAGGCGGCCTTCCGCGGCGCCGGCTGGTACGTCATCAAGGTGATCTGGGGCGAGGACTGGGACCCGCTGCTGGCGCGCGACAACAGCGGGTTGCTCGAAAGGCGCATGAACGAAGTGGTGGACGGCGAGTGGCAGACCTATGTCACGAAGGATGGCGCTTACTTCCGCAAAAACTTCTTCGGCAAATATCCCGAGCTGTTGGATCTGGTAGCGCATCTCAGCGACGAGCAACTGCTGCGAATGCGGCGCGGCGGGCACGATCCCAAGAAGGTGTACAACGCGTACAAGGCGGCGGTGGAAAACACCGGAACGCCCACGCTGATTCTGGCCCAGACGATCAAAGGTTACGGCCTGGGCGAAGCTGGCGAGGGGCGCAACATCACCCACCAGCAGAAAAAGCTGAATGAGCAGGAGATCGCGCATTTCCGCTCGCGGTTCGAGATCCCGATTCCGGATGAAGCGGCGCGTAACGCGTCATTCTACCGTCCGCCGGACGACAGTCCCGAGATCGCCTACTTGCACGAGCGGCGGCGCCAGTTGGGCGGTTATATGCCGAACCGCAGTCTTCCCGCGAGTAAGGTGGAAGCGCCGCCGCTCGAATATCTGGCCGAGTCGCTGGCGGGATCGCAGGGCCGCGAGGTATCCACCACGATGGCCTTCGTTCGCGTGCTGACACTGCTGCTGAAGGAGCCGCGGATCGGCAAGCGTGTGGTTCCCATTATTCCGGATGAAGCGCGCACGTTCGGCATGGAATCGCTGTTCCGGCAGTTCGGCATATATGCCAGCAAGGGGCAGCTCTACAAACCGCACGATGCGGAAATGTTCCTGTACTACAAGGAATCCAAGGACGGACAGATTCTGGAAGAAGGCATCACCGAAGCGGGCTCCATGGCATCGTTCACCGCGGCCGGCGCGGCTTATACGAACTATTGCGTGGAGATGATTCCTTTCTTCACTTACTATTCAATGTTCGGTTTCCAGCGTGTGGGCGATTTGATCTGGGCTTTCGCCGATGCGCGCGGGAAAGGGTTTCTGATGGGCGGCACGGCGGGCCGCACGACGCTGGCCGGGGAAGGCTTGCAACACCAGGATGGCCACAGCATCGTGCTGGCGAGCACCGTGCCCACCTGCGCGACCTACGATCCGGCCTACGCTTACGAAATTGCCGCAATCGTGCAGGACGGCATTCGCCGCATGTACCAGGAACAGGAAGACCTGTTCTATTACGTGACGCTGTACAACGAGAACTACGCCATGCCGCCGATGCCGGAAGGCGTCGTCGAAGGCATCCTGAAAGGCATCTACCGGTTCAAAGCCGCGGAGAACGGCACAGCGCAAGTGCAGCTTTTCGGCAGCGGTCCGATTTTGAATGAGGCGCTGCGCGCGCAGAAGATTCTGGGCGAGAAATACGGCGTGCCCGCGGATGTGTGGAGCGTGACGAGCTACAACGAGTTGCGGCGCGAAGCCCTGCGGATCGAGCGCTGGAACCGGCTGCATCCGGGCGAGCCTGCGCAGCGACCGTATATTCAACAGGCGTTGGCCGGCGCGGCGGGCCCGATTGTGGCGGCGACCGATTATATGAAGGTGGTGGCGGACCAGGTCGCGCCGTGGCTGCCGGGCCGCATGGAAACGCTCGGCACAGATGGCTTCGGGCGCAGCGAGAATCGCGAGTATCTGCGGCGGCATTTCGAAGTCAACGCGGAGTCCATCGCGGCAACGGCGCTATCGCGGCTGGCGCGCGACGGCCAGTTCCCGCTGGATCGCGCGATGGCGGCGTTTGGCGAATTAGGCGTGAATACGGAGAAGGTGGACGCGGCGCGGGCGTGAGGTGGCAATGAGTACGCCGACCAAGCTGATCAACTACGAAGATTCCCTGACGATGCCCGAGAACAGGCTCGAGGAAATCGTACATGGTGAAAGTAGAATCATGCCGCCGGCGAATAAGAAGCATGTTTACCTGCTCGAAGAGCTGAGGCGCATGCTGGAGGCCCAGATCGACTCGCGAGAATACTATGTCATCGCTGCGAGCGCCGGATTGGGTGTCGAACGCGTTCCGTTGACGTACCGCATTCCGGACTTAATGGTGTTTCGGACCGAAGCACTCCGCAGGGATCGGGCCGAGACAGCCGAGAACGACCTATATATCTGGGCCGTCCCCGAGTTGCTTGTCGAATGCCTTTCTCCGTCTAATCGAAAAGGGTCCATTCGAGAATTGCTGGCGAACTATGCGCAGATCGCAGTGCCGGAAGTCTGGCTGCTCGATCCGAAACCGCCTCGGTTCACTTCGTACCGTTATGAGTCGGGCGCGCTGAAGGAAGGGCTGACTGCTGCTAGCTTCCGGGTGACTCCAGTTCTCCTGCCCAAGGTGACTGTGGATGTGGCCGATTTGTGGGCGGCATTCGAGGGCGGCACTTTGGGCCTGTAGTGTCCCGGGCGAGCGATGGCTCGCCTGCGCCGACAGGAGTGTCGGCGTGGCAGGCACGAGTGCCTGCGCCACGGCTATGGTTTCTCGGGCGGGAGCAGGCGCACGTTTACGGCTTCCGGTTTCAATAAAGGGTCCAGCGTGGTTTCCACCGAAACGCGGTCGCCCGGCTTGATGTCGTCGCGCTTGATCTTCTTCGATCCAGAATAATAGCGGGTCTTCCGGTTGCACAGGATGACGAGGTCGTCTTCGTCAGTTCTCGCCAGGGTGAGGGTGCTGGCATCCATGTGCCGCACGGTGCCCGTGAAACTGGCCAGCGGCGGCTGGACCTCCTGCGCGTAGACCACCGCGGAGACGGCGCACAACAGAACGATCAGAAACTTCATTGCCGGATACAGTCCATGTTACCGTCACGCCATCCACCAGTGCTACGCTAGCGCCTTGGACGTCGCCGCTTATCTGGAACGAATCGGCTACCGTGGACCGCTCGACCGATCCATCGAAACCCTGCGCGGCCTGCACCTGGCGCATCTTTACGCTGTTCCGTTCGAAAACCTCGACATCCATCTGGGCCGGCCGATCGTGCTCGACAGTGCCGCGCTAGTCGATAAAATCGTCACGCGCCGCCGAGGCGGCTTTTGCTACGAACTGAACGGCCTCTTCTGCGCACTGTTGCGCGAGTTGGGCTTTCGGGTCACGATGCTGTCCGCCGAAGTTGCGCGCGAGGCTGGCGGATACAGCCCGGCGTTCGACCATTTGACGCTGTGGGTCGACCTGGACAAGCCCTGGCTCGCCGATGTCGGTTTCGGCGAGGGATTCCGCCTGCCCCTGGCTCTGAACGAACCCGCCGATCAAGTCCAGGACGGCTGCGCGTATCTCCTCATCACCGACGGCGATTACCGCGTTTTGTTGTGCCGCGACCGCAGCGGAGACTGGACGCCGCGATACAGGTTCACGCTGCAGCCGCACGTCCTCGCGGATTTTGCGGAACGCTGCGTCTTCCACCAGACCTCGCCGGAATCGCACTTCACGCTCAGCCGGATTTGCACGCGGGCGACCCCCAAGGGGCGTGTCACTGTCAGCGGCATGCGGCTGATCGTCACCTCGGGCACGGAGAAGACGGAGCGACTGCTGGGCGGCGAGGCGGAATACGCCGCCACACTTCGCGAGCAGTTCGGAGTGATAGAATAACCATCTAGGAGAGGGTTTGCGTGGCATCATTCATCCAGAACCAGTTTGAGAAGAACTTCATCACCACATCGGTCGATTACGTGTTCAACTGGGCGCGCAAATCCGCATTGTGGCCGCTGACCTTCGGCCTGGCGTGTTGCGCCATCGAGATGATCGCCTCCAGCACGTCCCGCTTCGATATCGCGCGTTTCGGAGCGGAAGTCTTCCGCCCCAGCCCGCGGCAGTCGGACCTTATGATCGTAGCCGGAACGGTGACCCTCAAGATGGCGCCGGTGCTCAAGCGCATTTGGGATCAGATGCCGGACCCGAAATGGTGCATCTCGATGGGGGCCTGCTCCAGCGTCGGCGGACCGTTCAACACCTACGCCGTGCTGCAGGGCGTGGACAAGATCGTGCCGGTGGACGTGTACGTGACCGGCTGCCCGCCGCGTCCAGAGAACCTGTTCTACGCGCTGCTGAAGCTGCAAGACAAGATCGATCAGATGACCACGCTGGTGAAAAGGCCCACGGAAGTTCGGCTGGACGAATCCATGTTGGCGCAATTCAAAGAGCAGGTCATGATCGCACAGATTCAGAATCCCGCCTAGCGTGTTTTACAGGGATCTGCAGAACGTCTACCGCGCCCGTCCGCTCGAACGCTTAGCATGGCTGACGCATGGCTTCGGCACGCGCCATTCGCCCGATTTCGCGCGTGACGGCAAGGTCGCCACGCTGCACCAGATCCACTCGGATATCTGCGTCGCGGCGCGCGGCAGGACGGGCATCCTGGGCGATGGCGATGCTCTGCTGGAAGACACGCCCGGACACCTCGTGGCCGTCAAGACCGCGGATTGCCTTCCTATTCTGCTGGTGGACGAAGAGAACCGCGCAGTTGCCGCCGTGCACGCCGGCTGGCGCGGTACCGCGAGCGGCATCGTGCGGCGAGCCTTGATCAAGATGCACGAGGAGTTCGGGACGCAGCCCGCGCAGGTTCACGCGGCCATCGGACCGGGAATCGGAAGGTGCTGCTACGAGGTGGGTCCGGAGGTGGCCGCGCAATTCGGTGAAACCGGGCAGTGCCACATCGACCTGCTGGAGGCGAATCGCGGCCAGTTGATCGCGGCGGGTGTTGCGGCTCCGCAAATTTATGCCGCGGGCCTTTGCACGATGTGCGGTGTGGCGGATTTCCACTCGTACCGCCGCGATCGAGAGCAGGCCGGGCGCATGCTGTCGGCGGTGGGAGTGAAGTGACTGCAACGGGTGCGCCCGCGCGTGCGTACATCAGTGCGATGCGCGCTGTGTGCTTTCTGGCCGTCTGCGGATTGGCCGCCGCTCAAGATCCTCGCGAAATCGTGCGGCGCTCGATCGTGCTGCTGGATCATAACCTGGCCATCGCGCGCAATTACACTTTCCTGGAGCGTTCCGATACTCGCGAGTTGGATGGGGACGCCCACGTGAAAACCCGCAAATTGCGGCTCTACGACGTCACGCTGCTGGAAGGCTCTCCCTACAGGCGGCTGGTGGGGAGGGACGATCATTCGTTGTCTCCCGACGAGGAGCGCGATGAGCGAAAGAAGCTACAGGACAGCATCGCCGAGCGCCGGAAGGAGACCTCCGCCCAGCGCGCCAAACGCATCGCGGAATGGGAAAGGAAACGGCAGCAGGAGCGCGAGCCGCTGTTGGAGATTCCGGACGCATTCGATTTCCGACTCGCCGGCGAGGAGTCGCTGGAAGGCCGACCTGCGTGGGTGATTGAAGCCACACCGCGGCCGGGCTTTCATGCTCGAACCAGCGTGGGGAAGCTGTTCCCCAAGTTTCGGGGGAAACTCTGGATCGATCAAGCCGACAATCAATGGGTGAAAGCGGCCGCAGAGGTAACCAGCAACATCTCGTTCGGACTTTTTCTGGCCCGTCTGAGCAAGGGCTCGCGGTTCGACATCGAGATGACCCGCGTGAATGACGAAGTCTGGCTGCCCAAAAGCATCGAGGCCCGAGCCGCAGCCAGGCTGGCGCTGGTTAAAACTCTCCGCATCGAAACGGAAACCACGTATTCCAATTACCGCAAGTCTCAGGCGGAATCGCGGGTCGTGGCCATCGCGCCGGGTCCGTGAAACGCCGCCTGACGGGTTGCTGGATTCGATGACAGGATTTTCTTCGGCGGTGCACGCGAGTGCGAGCGAAGCTCGCCAACATCGGCAAACGGCGCCGATGTTACGAGGGGGCGAGCGGGCGAGGGGGCGAACCGGCGATCCGTGCTTCGGACTGCCCCACGGGGTTGGGCAAATGGCCAAAGTCCAGGGGCGAACGAAGCTCGCCTATACGGCGAAGTTCGCGGTTGGCAGGCGGAAGCGCCTGCCCCACCCGAGTGTTCAACATTGCCACCACGGCACTCTTCTCTTCTGGAAAATGTGGAAACATTGGGGCGCGTCAGTTCTTGATGCGCCCGAGCATCTGGTAAATCCAGATCAGCGCGGTGTTCATAATGTGCTCGCCGGCGCCCACCGCTACCGGCGAGACTGCGTTGTCCGCGCCATAGCCGCCCTCCGCCACGGCTTCGATGGTCGGAAAATACTGGTGATATCCGTTGGCGTAGCCGAAGAAAAACAACTGCTTCACCCGCGCGCGCGCCTTGAGCCGGATGGCATGATTGCTGAAGAACTCGCCCGAGACTCCCAACAGCGCGATATCGCCATTGAGCAGCGCCACCGTCAGCCGCGGCCGCACACCGTCAGCGTATTCGTCGATATAGTTGGGGACCAGTTCGGGGAAGAACGCCTTTTCGTACGCTGCACGCACGAGCGGATTTGCGAAATCCGTGCGTGCGGTAAACCGCAAACGCTCTTCGCGGCATTCGAGCGAGGGATGCGGGACCTCCTGCGGCGTGAGCGACATGGCCAGCTTCACGGCTTCGCGCGCGAGGGCTTGGCCAAAGGCCTGGTAGCCTTTGTTAGGTCCTTCGTTCACGGACTGATCGCCCGCCGCGCCCTGCATGAAGATCGCCGCGGCGCCGGTCTCCTTTGTGACTTCCGCCTTCAGCGCGCCGACGTAATCCGCCGAGAATTTGAGCGTGCGGGCCGGCAGCATGGTGGGATGCGCGGCGAA
>Ga0187855_10001574_pt1 | contig 18003 bp, 14 predicted proteins | sample June2016WEW_8_10_2_FD_132969 | JGI IMG/M metagenome (GOLD analysis project Ga0187855, IMG submission 132969) | Peatland microbial communities from SPRUCE experiment site at the Marcell Experimental Forest, Minnesota, USA - June2016WEW_8_10 | ecosystem: Environmental > Terrestrial > Soil >...
AAATGAAAAACGTAAATGACGTTGGTGTCCGCGAGCGGCTCAAGGAAAACCATGTCGTCATCGTCGTCCCAGCGCGCGCCGGCGGCGATGATTGTATTCTTCGGCGCGCCCCGCCGAATTGCCGCGGCCAGCTTCGCTTCCACACCGTACCAGCGGTAGGCATCGCGCATCTCCGGCTCGTTGAGGATTTCGAAGAACACTCGGTCCGGATCCCACGAGGATGACGCGTAGCGCTGCGCCACCTCCGTCCAGAAATCGGCGAAGCGTTCGACGAATTCATCTTCTTTCGCCAAGCGCGCCTTGAAGTCCGAGTCGGGATGCATGTCGATCTCAACCGCGAGACCCGCATCCAGAATCATTTTGACCGCGGCGTCGAGATAGCCGAAATATTCGGCGCCGCCATCGTGACGACGCGCTGCGTCCATCATGGGCTGCGGGTTTATGCTGAGCCGCACGTGATCGAAGCCGGTCGACTTGATCAATGCCATGTCGGCGGATGTTTCCCCATTCTGCAGATGTTCTTTGGAGTATCCCGCGGGGCCGTAGACCTGCGCGAACCATCCGCTCAGATTGATGCCGTGGCGAATATGCGCCAGCCGAACGGCGGGGACCGAAGACGGCACGTTTTGGGTTAGACAGACGGAGGAGAGAAATAAGACAGCGGCAATCGATTTTCGAAACACACGATCCTCCCGAAGGTAGCGCCGCCGTCCCGGCGGCTGTCGCGGGGGCGTCTCGCCCCCGCAGGCGAAGCCAGAGGCGGCCTCGCGGGATAGCCGGCGAGACGCCGGCGCTACTGTTTGGTTCAGCTCAGAATCGGCAGCGCGCGAATTCTCTTCTTCGTCGCGGCATAAATCGCGTTGCACAGCGCCGGAGCGAGCGGCGGCACCGACGGTTCACCAATCCCCGTCGGAACCTCCACGCTGGGCACGGCATAGACCTCGACCGCGGGAGTTTCATCCAGGCGCAGCGGCGCGTAGTCATCAAAGTTGCCCTGCACCACGCGGCCTTTCTCAATGGTGATCTTGGCGCGCAGCGCGTTGGCCAGCCCGTAGACAATTCCGCCCTGAATCTGCTGTTCCAAAATGCTGGGATTCACGACCTGCCCGCAGTCGACCACGGCCACCACGCGATGCACGCGCGGCTGGTCATTCTCCATCGTGATCTCAACCACCTCGGCCATGTACGACGCGAAGCAGCCGAAGCAGGCAATGCCGCGATAATGGCCGGCAGGAAGCGGCTTGTCCCATCCTGCTTTCTCGGCGGCCAGTTGCAGCACGCCGCGCATGCGGGCGGTTTTCCACGTAGTCGTGAAGTATTGCAAGTCCTGATCCTTCGCTAGCAAGTGCAGCCGGTACTGCAGCGGATCTTTTCCAGCCGCGATTGCAAGTTCATCGACGAAGCTTTCCAGCGCAAACGCCGCCTGCAGCGCATAGACTGACCGCATCCAGCCGAGCGGCACGGGAGTTTCGGTCACCACGGATTCGATTGTGTAGTTAGAAATGCCGTAGACCGGTCCGGCTTCATCCGGCAGGTCAGGATCGACTCCGCCCGGAACTGGCTGGCCTTTCTGCCCGCTGATCGAGGGCGCGATGATGCGATGCGTCAACGCGGCAGGGAATCCGGATCCATCGAGCGTGGCCGAGAGCTGATGCAGGCTGGCCGGACGATACGTAGAAAAACGCATGTCATCTTCGCGCGTCCAGATTACTTTCACCGGAGCGTTGATGGCCTTCGATACCAGCGCCGCCTCGACCGCATAGTCGTGCTCCAGGCGCCGGCCAAATCCGCCGCCCATCAGCGTGACGTTAACTTTCACTCGATCAGGATCGAGACCGACGGCCTGCGCCACCGCGTCACGGCAATCCTGCGGAACCTGCGTCGGCGCCCACAGTTCGCACTCCGTGCCCTGATAGTTCGCCGTGCAATTTCCCGGCTCCATCGGTGCGTGCGCCATGAAGGGCAATTCGTATTCGGCGGAGATGCGGCGTCCGGAAGTTTTCGCTGCGTTGCCCGCCGAATATAATGTCGCAGCTTTTTTCGACGCGCCCTGCTTCAGCGACTCCCGCGCGGTCGCAGTATTCAGGTCTTTATGCAAACCCTCGTCCCAGGTGACGTTCAGCACGCGGCGGCCTTCCATCGCTCCCCACACGCTGTCGGCCACGACGGCCACAGCCGCATCGCCGACCTTGCCCACGTAGCTCACACCGGAAATCTTCTTCGATTCCTTGTCGTCGAAACCCAACACTTTCCCGCCGATCACAGGACAGCGCGAGAGCAAAGCAAATCTCATCGCCGGCATGCGGAAGTCGATGCCAAACACCGCTTCACCCTTCACCTTGGCGGGCGTGTCAAGCCGCGCCAGGCGCTGGCCAACGATCTTGTAGTCTTTGTTCTGCTTGAGCGGTACGTCGGTCGGAACCGGCAAAGTTGCGGCCTTCGTCACAAGTTCTCCGTAACTTAAACTCCGGTTCGTTGCGCCGTGCTTGATACGACTATTTTCGGCCGTACACGAAGACCGAGGCACATTCCACGTCAACGCCGCAGCCGAGATCAGCATCTCCCGCGCCGCAGCCCCGGCTTTGCGCATAGGATCCCACGTGGTGCGGATGCTCGCGCTTCCTCCCGTGGTCTGATCGCCGAAGAGCGTGCTGGCTCCGGCCTGCTCGATTTCAATCTGCTTCCAGTCGGCCTCAAGTTCCTCGGCCAGGATCATGGGCAGCGCGGTGCGCACGCCTTGTCCCATCTCGGAGCGCGCAACCACGATCGTGACTCTATTGTCGGGCGTGATGCGCAGATAAGCGTTGGGCGAAAAGATTTCTGCCTGCGGTCTGCCACGATGCGGCAGATAGAATCCGATTACCAATCCAGCGCCGGCGGCGACTCCGGCGGCCACAAATTCACGGCGGGAAAGCGGGCTCATCGCGCGCCCCCATCTCCCGCGGCACGATGAATCGCTTTGCGAATCCGCTCATAGGTTCCGCAGCGGCAGAGATTGCCGTTCATCGCTTTGGTGATTTCTTCGTCGGTTGGATTGGGCGTTTTGGCGAGCAGCGCCGCGGCCGACATAATCTGTCCCGTCTGGCAGTAGCCACATTGCGGAACTTCTTCCGCGATCCATGCGGCTTGCAAGATGTGTAGGCCGCCAGCGCCGAGGCCTTCGATGGTAGTCACGCTCTTGCCCGCGACCTGCGAAACCGGGGTTGAACAGGATCGAATCGGGTTGCCCTCGACGTGCACCGTGCACGCCCCGCACAATCCCGCCCCGCATCCGAATTTTGTTCCGGTAAGTTCGAGGGTATCGCGCAGAACCCAGAGAAGGGGCGTCTCCGGAGAGACACTGACTTTTTTTTCACTGCCGTTAACGCGGAGTGTGATGTCTGCCATGGAGGTCCAGTGGTGAAGTTTGAAAGCTGGACAACATGGTACTCAACCTGCGCAGAAAGGGAAATGGCAGAGGGAAAGCGTCGAAGAAAGGAGTCTTCTCCGCGCTTACTTCAGCTCCGCCAGTTTCTGGGTGACGAGCTGGCTCACGTCCGCTCCCGGGTTTTCTTTCTTGATCTGCTCGTAAAGCCGCTTGGCGTCGAGCGGCTGGTTGGAGTTCTGGTAGAGTTCGGCTAACTGCAATTCCGCCGTAACTTTGCTCACCGAAACCGTCGGCTTGTTGATCAGTTCCTGATAGAGCGCGACCGCCTCTTTCACACGGTTGGTCTGGCCATACAGCGAGGCCAACGCCGTCTTCGCCACGGACGCAACCTCGCGGTTGCCGGAGGAGATCACTTCCTTGAAATCGCGCTCGGCGGCAGCATTGTCCTGCAAATTCGCCGCAGTTACTCCCAGAAAATAATGCGCCATGTCGGCGGTGTGGGTGTGTGGATACTTGTCGACGATCGCCTGAAACTTTTTCTGAGCAGCCAGAGCGCGGTCCTTTGCGGAAGTGAACGTCGGGAAATCAGGCTGCTCGGGCGCGCCTACCGGACGCAGCTGCATCTCCATGGTGCGCACGGCCTGCGCCAGTTCGAGGCTGGCCTTTTCGTCCTGCGTGTTCAGGTAATACCACCCGCCGATCGCGACGGCCAGAATTACGACGACGGCGACGGTGGAGTAGATGACAGTCGACCGGTGCTCGACCGTCCAATGGGCCGTTCTGCCGGCGGCGTCAATGGTGACACGGCTGAAAGCATCCTGCTTCAGTTGATGGCGGGTTTCTGCGCGCACGGACTTCCCTTCTGATGAGTACGGTAGGCTGGTTGAATTATCAAGACAAACTAGCAGTTTAACAGGGGGAAAACGGCCCGTCAAAAGTTGGAGAGATCACAATAGCGGCTGCCCCACCTGTCGCGGTTTTCAACAGGTGGGTACCACGGACCTTGATTCTATCTTCATTCCTCTCATACAAATCGCGCTATCCCGGAGTGGCCTAATATTGGTGAATGAGTGGGCCGAGCTTCGCGTGCAGAAAATCTCTTGATACCATCAGCTCGGGTTTCCACCTGTTCGAAAAACGCGACAGGTGGGGCAGCCGCATTCGGCCTGGCCTTCATCTTTGAACAACGTCGCACCAATCTGCTAGTCTTTTCTCCGCTTCTAAGAGGAACCAACCACATGCCATCACACAAATATTTTTGGCCAACTCTTGCTGTCATTTTGTGCCTTAGCTTTTCCGCGTCGGCGGCCGACAAGAAATCCAAAGACGCGAAGGCCGACGAAGCCACCAGGCCCTCCTACGAGCTGCCGCAGCCTGCCACCGAGACCCTGGACCTGACCATGTATCAGCGCATCCGCGAGGAGGGGCTTTCGCACTCGCATGTGATGGAATTCGGGTCGGCGCTGATGGATGGCATTGGCCCTCGGCTTACCGGCTCGCCCAACCTGAAGCGCGCCAACGAATGGACGCGCGACCAGCTCACCGCCATGGGATGCAGCAACGCTCACCTCGAAGATTGGGGCGAGTTCGGCATGGGCTGGCGCCAGCTGAACACCTGGGTGCGCATGTCGGCGCCCGACACGGCAGTGTTCATCGCGCAGGCGCTGCCCTGGTCGGCGTCGAGCCACGGGCCGGTCAACGGGCGCGCGATTTGGGTAGATGCGAAAGATGAGAAGGATCTGGAAAAGTACAAGGGCAAGTTGGAGGGCAAAATTGTTTTCTTCGGCGACATGCGCGACGTGAAGCCGGTCGACAAGCCGCTGTTCGAACGCCGCGACGATGCCGACCTGAAATCGCTCGCCGAATATCCAGTGCACATTGGAGAGCCGCAGGAGGACCGCTTCGCAGCGATGATGAAGCGGCTGGAATTCCGCGAGAAGGTGGGAGCGTTTTTCGCGGCCGAGCACGCGGCCGGGATTGTGGTGCCGAGCCGCGATGGCCGCAATAATGGTGGATCCGGCGGCACCATCTTCGACGACAGCAGCGGCAGCATAGGCTGGTTCACCTACAAGCGCGAGCACGCTTTGCCGCTTCCGATCGTAGTAACAGCGATCGAGAATTATGGCCGCGTCTACCGGCTGCTCAAGGCGAACGTGCTGGTCTCGGTCGAGATGAACGTGGATGCGGAATTCACCGGCGATCACGAGCACGGATTCGACACCATCGCCGAAATTCCCGGCACTGACCCTAAGTTGAAAGATGAAGTGGTGATGGTCGGCGGGCACCTGGATTCGTGGGCGTCCGCGACCGGCGCCACCGATAACGGCGCGGGAACGATTGTCGCCATGGAAGTGATGCGCATCTTCAACGCCCTGCACGTGCAGCCGCGGCGCACCATCCGCGTGGGTCTGTGGACCGGGGAAGAGGAAGGATTATTTGGGTCCGAGGGATATGTGAAGCAGCATTTCGGGTTCGTGCCGCTCTCGACCGCGCCCGACCAGGTGAACCTGCCGGACTTCATGCGCAAGCCCGCCGGTCCGGTTGAGTTGAAACCAGAGCAGCAGAAAATTTCGGGTTATTTCAATCTGGATAACGGCACGGGAAAAGTTCGTGGCATTTATTTACAGGAGAATGGCGCGGTCGGTCCGATCTTCCAGCAGTGGATGGCTCCGTTGAGCGATCTCGGCGTGAGCACGATCACCATGCGCAATACGGGCGGCACGGATCACGAATCGTTCGACGCGGTCGGCGTCCCGGGCTTCCAGTTTATTCAGGACTCGCTTGATTACGGATCGCGCACGCACCACTCGAATATGGACACGTATGAGCGGCTGCAGGGAGAAGATCTGGCGCAGGCCGCGGTGGTCGAGGCAATCTTCGTCTACAACACGGCGATGCGCGACCAGATGCTGCCGCGTAAACCACTGCCCCATCCCGAACTCGAGGAGCAGCGCAAGGCCCGGCTGAAGAATTTGATGCCGGGAGCCGAAGCGCCGGAAGCCGACGCGAAGAAACCGGCGAACTAAATGCAAACTGTCATCCTGAGCGAAGCGAAGGACCTATGTACTCTGCTGGTAAGTTGCATAGGTCCTTCGCTTCGCTCAGGATGACAGAGCTGATTTTTCTGGGAACAGCCAAAAAGAAAAACGCCGCCGATTTCCCGGCGGCGTTTTTTCACAACCAATCTGTCTTTACCGCGGAGCTTCTTCCAGCAATCCCTGCTCCAGCTTTTCCTGGCATTCGATGCAGTGTCGCGTCCAGGGAACAGCTTCCAGGCGCTTGGCGTTGATTTCTTTTCCGCAGTGAATGCACTCGCCGAAACTGCCTTCGCGAATGCGGGCGAGCGCCTTGTCGACCATCTGCAGGGTCTGGCGATCGTTGTTGCTCTGGCTGAACAGGAATTCCTTAGTGTAGGAACTGGCCGCGCGGTCGGCGATGTCCTGCGCGGTATCCTCGTCCGCCGAACGCCCGTCAGCCTGAGTGCGGTTCACAGTGCGGCGCAACTCCTGTTGCCGGGTCTCTAAACGTTTCTTAAAGGCTTCCAACTTCTTCTTGTCCATAGGTCACATAAACTCGCGGTTTCCAAATCGTCCCATCAAACTCTGAGACGCCCCCTCCGGAGGCGTCTGTGATGAGAAGGCCAAACGAAGATGATAAGCGCGCAAAATATGATGCGTCAACAGGGTTACCGGTTTTCACTTCACCGTGGCAGCGGATCTTTCATGCTGGCCAGGGCGTATCCCATGACGGCCATGGCCGCGGCGTTCTCGCGCAACTCCGCGGGCACAACTTTGTCGAGGGTGTCGGCGGCGGTGTGATGGTAATTAAAGTAGGTGCGGCCGTCCTGCCGCAGGCCGAGCGTGGGCACGCCCGCCTCTGACATGTCGGAAATGTCAGCTCCCGGCGCATAGCTGCTGGCCTCGAGGACATTCGCTCCGAAGCTCTGCAGGATTTCCTGCACCGGACGCAAAAGTTCCGCCGCGTGCGTAGTCATTTTCACTTCGAAGCCGAGCGGATGGGCTGCGCCGGAATCGCTTTCGATGGCGGCCACGTGCTTTCCGAATTCCGTGGAATGATCTTTGGTATACCGCTGGCTGCCGGAACCGCCGTTTTCTTCATCCATCCAGGCAATCACGCGCAGCGTACGCCTGGGATGCAGATGCAGCTTCTGCACGATCTCAGCCGCCTCCATGGCAACGACCACGCCGGCGCCGTCGTCGATCGCGCCCGTGCCCAGGTCCCAGGAATCAAGATGTCCCGAGACCACGACGATCTGCTCGGGATGCTCGCTGCCCTTCACGTCGGCGATGACGTTGTAGCTGGTCGCGTCCGGCAGCTTCTGCGGTGTCAGAGTAAGCCGCATGCGGACCTTTCCTTGCGTGGCAAGATGAGCGATCAGGTCGGCATCTTCCGCGGTGACGGCGCCCGCGGGAATCCCAGCGGAGTAGGAAAATCCAGTGTGAGGCAGGCGGAAGTCGGCGTTGCCGACCGAGCGGACCAGGGCAGCCACCGCTCCCAGTTCGGCCGCGGCCCGGGGGCCGGCACCGCGATACGGCACAGATTCACCGTAGGCCGCGAACGACATGCCGGCCGCGGCTTTCCGCTTGTCGAAGAGTTCGTTGAACAGGACGATCTTGCCGGCGACCTTGTCGTGGCCCAGGGCTTTCAGTTCGTCGAAATTGTTCACCACCACCACGTCGCTCGTAATGCCCTCGGCCGGCGTCGAAGTGCTTCCGCCCAGCGCGGTGAGAACGACCTTCTGCGTGGTGCCAGCGGCCTGGCCGGGATATTCGGTGAGCTCCGCTGTTTCGGTGCCGCGCACCCAGTGTGGGACTTTCACTTCCTCGAGTTGGACGGCGAGACCGAGCTGGCGCAACTCGGCGGCAACGTAGTCGACCGCAGCCTTTGCCTGCAGAGATCCGCTGGGCCGCGGGCCAATGTTCTCGGTCAAATGAGCCAGTTGGTGAAAGGCGTAGTCGTCGGCGAGCGCGGCTGTCTTGATCGCCGAAAGTTCGTCGAGCAACTGCGGCGGAAAGTTCGACTGATCGTCGGCGGATGCTGATGGCGGCGCTGCAAACAGCCTTGGGGCGGCGGGCTGGGCCGGCGGGTTCTGGGCTTGCGCTGCAGTCACAAGGGCTGCGGTCAGAAGAACGAGAGCATTGAGAATCGAGGAGAGCAGGATGGATCGCAATGAAATGTTGGTCATGGTCGTTGGTCAGTGTATCTGACGCGACCGAGCGGAGGATAGAGCCAGGGCCTTGGCAACTCCGGCAATTGCAGAAGATTCGCTGAAAGCTTTCAACCAATTAGCTTTTTGCGGTAGGATTACTCCGTTTTCCTGAGGAGGCGAGAATGGCACAGCACAGTCCAGCCGACATCGCGCGGCAAGCTTCAACGTTGTCAATTCTGTGGGGAGTTCTTCTGATTATTTTCGGCATGGTCGCGATCGGTTCGCCGTTTCTCGCTGCCGTGGCCGTCAGCACGCTGATTGCCTGGCTCATCGTTCTGGCCGGCGTGGTTCATGTGATGCTCGGCGTGCGCACGCATGGAGCCGGCAGCATGATCTGGAAGATTCTGGTGGGGCTCGCCTATCTATTCTTCGGCGCATACCTGCTCATCCACCCGGTCGCGGGAGTGGCGTCGCTGACATTGTTGCTGGCGGTTCTTTTCTTGATCGAAGGCTGCCTCGAGATTATTCTGTTTTTCAATTTGCGCGCGCTGGGCGGTTCGAGCTGGCTGCTGGTCGACGGCCTGATCACGATAGTGTTGGGCGGGATGATCTACGTGCACTGGCCGTCAAGCTCCGCTTGGGCGGTCGGCACGCTGGTTGGGGTGAGCATGATCATCAGCGGATTTTCGCGCGTCATGCTGTCGTTGGCGGTGCGCAAGACAATCACCGCGGCGGCATAGATTTGAGTTTTGGCTGGATGTATTCGGTCAAAGCTCCCTTGGCTCGATTCCCTACACAGCGCCGCTGAAGCCGGCGGCTGTGCAAGTGAACGGAGGAATAACGAATGGGCGGCTTGATCCCGTTAAAGGATGCTTCGCGACGTCCGACGCGCGTCCCGATCGTTACGATCCTCATCATCGTGGTGAATGTTTTTGTTTTTATCCGCGAGCTGATCGGTGGGGACGCCTTTGTGACCGCGTGGTCGCTGATCCCCGCGCAGATTGTTTCCGGCCATCACTGGATCACGATTCTGACCGCGATGTTCATGCACGCCAGTTGGTCGCACATCATCGGCAACATGATTTTCTTGTGGGCCTTTGCCCCGGAAATCGAAGACGCGATGGGCCGAGGACGATACCTGGTTTTCTACCTCGTCGGCGGCTTGGTAGCCATGCTCGCCCAGGTCGCGGCCAGCCCGCATTCCACGGTGCCCAACCTCGGCGCCAGTGGCGCCATTGCCGCCGTGATGGGCGCGTTTCTGGTGACTTATCCGCGCGATCGCATTAAGTCGATTCTGTTCATCTTCATATTCATAAGAGTTACCTTCATTCCGGCCGCACTGCTCATCGGCTTCTGGTTCCTGACGCAACTGTGGAGTGCAGGCTCGGTGGCGCAAGTGCAAGGTGGAGGGGTCGCGTATCTGGCCCACATCGGAGGCTTCATTTTCGGAGCGGTCACGGCGCGTCTGTTCGAAGATCCGCGGCGACTCGCATTGCAGCAGAGCGCAGAATAATTTTTAGGCGTACTGATCTCTGCGCGTACAGATTTCTAGGCATAAAGAAACGGCCGCTCTCGGTGGCTGCTCCAGAAATAGGCAAGAATGATCACGCTGGCGACCGCGGCGTATGCACACCACAGTGAAGTGAACGCGTAGCGTTTGACCGCCATCACTGCCAGCAGGATTACCAGGTTGGCGGCGCCGAAGATCACCATCATTCTGATCTTCGAGAAAAACAACGATCCGCAAGTTGCAATCACATAGAGCACGCCAACCGCGGTATTGTTGGTCGCCTGATTGATGTACACAATGCTGTTTGCCCTGACGAACAGCTGCAGTGGGAAGGCCGTCAGAGCCCACAATATATAGAGCGTAGTTCCTGCGCCGAGCACGACGAAGGGCAGCATCCGCCGCCGGTTCGCGGCGGTCGGCTCAAACAGCCAAACGCTCATCGGCAGCAGAAAGGGAAGCAGTCCCTGCGCATAAAGCATGAAGGCCGCCCCCATGTCGTGCGCCACCGCAGACGAAAGAATTCCATCCAGGCCCAGCCAGACGAATCCCTCGATGAACTGATGGACGGCGAAGAGCGCGGGCAGGGTGGCGAAAAGCAATTCGCGTCTGTGCTTCACCCGGGTCAACGTAACCACTCCAACCGCGCCCAGTCCGGCGCTGCCCACAAAATTCGCTGTCGCTGAAAAGCACACGGGATCATTTTCTCCGCTGGGAGGATTACATTTCTCGCCGCAGAACGCAAAACATTTTTGTACTGATTTTCTTCTGATGCGGGTTGGAAGATAGGAATGCGACCCTACCCGCAGACTAGCCTTTCGCCAGGCACATTCCGACCACCGAGGCGCAGCCTTCCACAAACTCCTGTTCCGCCGCCGTGAACGCGTTGGAAAAATAACTCTCAATATCGAATTCGGCGACCAGTTGCCCCTTCACGAAGATGGGGACAACGATCTCGCACTTCACCAGGGGCGATCCGGCCAGGTAGCGCGGATCTTTGGAAACATCATGTACCACCACCGTCTTGCCGGTGCGGGCCGCGGCGCCGCAAAGTCCGGAGTTGAGCGGAATGCGCGCGTTAGGACTAAAGCTGCCCACGTACGGTCCGATCACAAGCACCCCCGAATCCACTCCGTCGACCAGATAAAAGCCGACCCAGTTGTAGCGCGTCATTTTTTCATGCAGGCGTTGCGAGACGCGCTCCATAACGGCTTGCGCCGTGGGAGCGGTTTTGGCGAAGTCCCGAAATTCCCGTAGAAGCTCTTCGTGCGCGGGAGTCATCGTTCCAGGAGTCATGGTTCCCGTTGTTATGGTTCAGCCAGTGACGGTTCGGCTCTCTTACCAAGCCTTCAGCAGACATGGCGGCACGCTCTCGCCTCCATCCCCGACACTAGTGTAACGATGAAACCACGGGATGCGCGATTACTTGAGGTCATCAACCAGGTACAGGTCAGAAGGCGTAAGACGGTAGAGGGGAGCGTCAAGGTTTGTTCCAGCAACTTGCCCCTGCAGGCTCGTTCTAGTCAGGGCCATCCCCAGGCTGGGAAAGCAGGGGAGATATCTCTGCTTCTATCGGCACAATCGGATAGTCTTCGTCCTCGCGGACTGCCCATCTGCCACCCGACTTTTCCACCCAAACGATCGCACCAGTCTTGGCGCCGCCTCGAACGGGGATCTTCCTCTTGTCACCCTTGACCAGGATTGTCGGTGTAGCCAGTACATTGCGGACATGCGTCACTGCAACGAGGTGCTTTGAGGAGCGGGCTGCCATAGACAAAAGAAACTTAAGCTTGGCGGAATAACGATCATAAAACTGGTGGAACGACTCTCCTTGAGGAGCGGGCCGGTCCGGGTCGTCTTCCAACTTCTTTAAATCGCCCAGGATCATACTGACTTGCTGCCCCGCAAGAGTACCAACATTCCACGGTCGTAATTCCGGCGTCGGAAATATCGGCTGTCTTGTCACGCGCGAGATTGCCGTAGCGGTCTGTTGCGCCCGCATGAGGTCTGAACAATAGATGCGACCTACGCGATACTTTGCGAGCTTCTCTGCCGTTTCCCGCGCCTCGCGAAGGCCATTTTCATCCAGCGGCACGTCGAGCCAGCCCCGCAATCTTTCCGATTCACCATGCGAGTTGAGCACAGTCCTACCGTGACGCACCAGAATCAGATTCCCCATTCCGAGGCTCCATTTTTCATTGAGATTTTTCCAAGCGTTCAGCGGCAGGCAAGGAGTGAGGGAGTCGTATTTTTCAAAGTCAGTCCGCTAAATTGACATTACTGTAACATGTGTTTAACATCCCTTTAACATTCCGTCAATGCGTTATTCAGGGCCATTCCAAGCCCCAACCAATATTCTTGACCGCCGAACTTCAGCCTCACGATCCCTCCACCGGAATTGACCACAACTCTCGTAGTGAAGCACCTGTGTTTTCAATTGGTTGCAGCCGCTCCGGAACCACGCTTCTCTACCACATGATTCTGTCCGCCGGTGACTTTGCCGTTTATCGCATGGAATCCCATGTTTTTACCCTGCTGGAGCCGCGTTTTCAGCCCCTCACGTCGAACAAGAACAAACAGAGGATGTTGAATGCCTGGTATCAATCTCGACTCTTCACCCGTTCCGGCGTTGATCGCGAGCTTTTCGAATCGAGAGTGATGGCCGAATGCCGCAACGGCGGTGATTTTCTGCGCATTCTGATGGAGGAAATCTGTCGTTCGCAGGGTGTGCGCCGCTGGGCAGAGACGACGCCCGAGCACATTCTCTACATGGCACGGATTAAGGAGACAATCCCCAAGGCCTTGTTCATTCATGTGATTCGCGACGGCCGGGATGTCGCGCTGTCCTGGGAGAAACTGTCGCAAATCCGACCACTGCCTGGGGATCCTCACCGCCCTGCCATTGCCGCCGCGATTTACTGGGATTGGTTCGTCAGTCGTGGACGGAAGGTCGGGCATGCCCTGGGCGAGGACTACACCGAAGTCTCCTACGAGGACCTGGTGATCAAGCCGGTAGAAATCCTGAAAGGCCTCGAACCGTTTATCGCACACCCTCTCGACTACGACCGCATTCGGAGCGTTGCGATTGGGTCCGTAGCCGCTCCAAACAGCGCTTACAAGGGTGAGAAACGGAGTCCGATCGGACGATGGAAAACTGATTTCACCCCTCACGAGCTTGAGGTCTGTGAGGCTCTGATCGGCCGCTCACTGATTGATTTGGGATATGAGACCGTCACGCCTGCGGCAACCAAGAAAATGCCGGCCTATCTTGCTGCTTTGCGGGCCACCTATCGCAATTATTTTGAAGCGAAGCTCTTTGTTAAGACCCGTACTCCTTTGGGCCGTTGGTTCACCAGTCGAAATCTCGCTCGTCTCTGACCGCAGCCCCTCTTGCTCCGGATTTTCTCCCAGTGATTCTTGCCCGTCTCACCCTGCGTGCGATTACTAGAAGTCACTAACCTGGAACGGGTCAGCGACCCGTATTCACCGGCCTAGTTGTTACCCCGTCGGGAGTGTTCGCTCGCGCAGTTGTGGAACGGCTGTGTTTACCAATGGTTGTCGACGGACCGCTGCCTGGGCCCGGGAGCATTAGCCGTCACCTGGCCGCTTGTCGAAAACGCGGGAATGGTAACCCTCTCCTGATTACGAAAGCTACTGTTCAGCTGACCTGAGACTGCCGATTAGACATACGACCACATTTTTATAAATTTCAAACTGATTGGTGGAGGCTTTTATGAAGAAAGCGGTACTAGTCTTGATTTTCCTGTTGGCGCTTTCGGGGTTGATGATCGCGCAGAGTTCGTCATCGACGGTAGACGTATTGGGCGCGCATAGCAACCAAGGCCGTGGTTGTGCGGGTTGTCACTCGCCGCACAGCGGCTCGTTCGGTTCCGGCCACTCCGGCGCCGCCGACACTGGCAGCTACGCACTGTGGGGACAGGACGCCAGCCCGCTGTACGGCAAGATAATCGCATTCGGCGACAATGGCACCTACACGGAAACTCTGCCCTCCACCATCACCACCGGCTCGCAGGAAGTCGGCGGCATCCTGCTCTGCCTCAGTTGCCATGACGGCAACGTTACGGCCAGCAATATGATGGTCAACCAATCGTATGAACAGAAGATCGGCCTTCTGACCAACACCGCGTACGGAGCTGGAAAGATTCCGACCCTGCTCGGCAATGACGGCACGACGGCCGGCAACTACACTAACGATCACCCGGTGGGTCAGCTTGCAACCATCAGCACGGGCAGCGGCCTAGTCAGCACAGCAGGCGTTCTGTCGGTAACCGCCGGCAGCCCCTATGCCCAGTTCGTAGCCAACTACGGGTGGCCGGCACTGGCGCCTGGCACATGGTCGAAGCCCTACGGCATCACCGCGGGCGGGAAGCCCTATCTGCTCTGCACCACTTGCCACAACCAGCACGTGATGACCGTATACACGTCGAGCGCAGCCAGCCCGATCGCGGGCGACGGCGGCGGCAGGCACTATGCCACCTTCTTCTTCATCAACGGCCCCTATAACCCGAACATCAACAACGTGGTCAACACCAATGCTCCTTCGACCACGCAGTTCTGCCGCCAGTGCCACTTTGGCGAGTCGAACGAGGCCAACAACACCAACAACGTCACCACGACCTTCCAGTAGACCCGCTTCCAGTAGACCTGATTCCACTGGATCTGGATGAAGATGTGCGACACAGGGGGAGAGGATTACTCTCCCCTTCTTCATACCAGCGAGCCTGTCCCCAGTTGTGGGCGTATTCAAACTGCAGCACTACCTGTAATTGGTTGCGGAACTTTCTACGGTTAATCCGATTCTTTCGCTATTGCGGCCGCCTTCTCGGGCTTTCCCCAATTCTTGTAAAACTGGACTAGCCACAGATGTGCACGTTCCAGGTAGTAGCGATCGGGAGCGTCGATGTGGTCCTTCCGTGCCCGCATCCCCTGGTAGCCTTTCAGCAGCAAGGGTTCGGCTTCGGCATATTTCTTTTCTCCTGCCAGGGTGGCGCCGAGCAGGCTCTCAGCGCGGAATCGTTGCCAATCATCCGGCGCCTGCTTTTGATACAGCTCCAGCGCCTCGCGGGCGAGAGGCTCGCTCTCGGCGGCTTTCCCCTGCGACACATAGGCCAACGCCAGATCGTTCACCGATTCCATCGTATCCGGGTGTTCCGACCCCAAGGCGTGCCGTCGTCCCGCCAGGGCTTGCGCTCCATAAGTCTCCGCCAATGCATATTTGCCCTGCCTTTGGTACATGAACGAAAAATCCCCCAGGCAACTAAGGGTGTAAGGATGCTCGGGGCCTAAGACGCGCCGGCCCAACTCAAGGGCCTGGCTGAACAACGCCTCGGCCTGCGCGTACTTGCCCTCTTCCGAGTAGACGACGCCCAGATCGCCCATGGCCACAATCGTGTTGCGATGCTCGGGACCCAAAACGCGCCGTTCAACCCCCAATATCTGACTGAAGAGAGCCTCCGCCTGCGCGCTCTTGCCCTCTTCCTCATAGACGGCGGCCAGATTGTTCTTTGACGTCAGCGTGTCGGGATGCTCGGGACCGAACACCCGCCCCTCAATATCCACGATCCGGGTGTGGAGAGCCTCCGCTTGTGCGTGCTTGCCCTCGTCGTCGTATACCAGTGCCAGTTCGGACATGGAAGCCAGTGTGTCCCGATGCTCTGGACCCAGCACGCGGCGTCGGAGATCGAGAGTCTGGTTCTGGAGTGCCTCAGACTGCGCGTCCTTGCCCTCATGCCAGTAAACGTCGGCCAGATTGTACATAGCCATCAGCGTGCCGGGATGTTCCGGACCCAACACCCGGCGCCGGATCTCCCAGCCCTGGCTATACAGCCCCTCGGCCTGAGGGAACTTTCCCTCGTTATTGTAGGCGGCGGCTAGAATGCTCATGGACGGCAGCGTGTCAGGGTGCTCCGGACCCAGCACCCGCCGCCGGATCTCCAGGGTCTGGCTGGCGAGTGCCTCGGACTGAGCGTACTTGCCCTCATTGTCGTAGATGATGGCCAGATTGTTCATGCTCGTCAGCGTGTCGGGATGTTCAGGACCCAACACACGGCGGCGGGCTTCCAAGGTCCGGCTCTCGAGTGCCTCGGCCGCCGGGTACTTGCCCTGATCGCGGTAGATCATGGCCAGATTGTTCGTGGCCGTAAGCGTGTCGGGATGCTCCGGACCTAAGACGCGCCGACTTAAATCTACTGCACGTTCTAATTGCTTTGCCGCCTCCGGATATATCGCGAGGTCCGTGTAGGTCTCGCCGATGGTGTTCCGAATGGCGGCCTCCACCTCAGGTTGCTTTGCGAACTTGCCCTCGATTCGCTCCGCGGCTCGGTCCAAGGCGGTACGCACCTTCAAGTCGGGATCCGGCCTTGCGATCAGTCCCGACTGCGCGGACGAACTAGCCTGTGCCAACAGATCGTTCCGCAAGAAATCGTTGACCGCTTGAGCGATGGCTGACTGCTGTTTGGCTTGTGCTTCAGCCCGGCGCGCTTTCACCGCCTGCCAGGTGCTGGTAATCACCCCCGCCACCAGAACCAGAAAGACGGCTGCCGCCGCAGCCACCAGAGCCGTGTGCCGCAGCACGTATTTCTTGGCGCGATAGCCGACGCTGGCCGGCCGCGCGCTTACAGGTTCGTTGCCCAGATAACGTCCGATGTCAGCCGCCAGCTCCATCGGAGAGCCGTAGCGCCGGGCACGGTCTTTTTCCAGCGCCTTCATCGTGATCCAGTCCAGATCACCGTGCAGCATAGTGACTAACTGCTTGGGCTCCGCGCCACGCGCTTCCGCACTTGACTTTGAGGTCTCCTTATTTCCGCTGACTTTGGAGCTGGGGCGCAGCGGATCTTCTTCCCGCAACCGGCGCAGAAATTCGTCAACCCGTTGCTTGCTGGTCTCGAATGGCAGAGAGCCGGTCAGCAGCACATAAAGCACCGCACCCAGCGAATACACGTCGGTGCGCGTGTCCACGTCCATGACGCCGGCGTCGGCCTGCTCCGGGCTCATGTAACCCGGCGTACCCACCCAACCGCCCGCCTGAGTCATGAGAGCGAGAGTTTCGCCATCCAGCTGCGGACTCGCCGCCTTCGCCAGACCGAAGTCGATGATCCGAGGTACCGGCTTGCCATCGACTTCGACGACCAGAATGTTCGCCGGCTTCAGATCGCGGTGCATGATTGCTTTCTGATGGGCGTGCTGCACGCCTTCGCAAACTTTTATAAACAACTCCAATCGTTCGCGAATCTTGAGCCGCTTGCGATCGCAGTAGGCAGTGATAGGCTGACCGGGGACATACTCCATCACGAAATAAGGCTGTCCATCAGGCGTGGCCCCGGCGTCAAATACTTTGGCAATCGAGGGATGATCCATCATCGCCAGGGACTGGCGTTCCGCGTAGAAGCGCTGCAACACCGACTCGTCGTAGCGGCCAACCTTGATGAGTTTGAGCGCAACCTGCCGCTTGATGGGAGCGGTCTGTTCGGCCAGCCAGACCTGTCCCATTCCGCCTTCCCCGAGTTTGCGGATCAGTTGATACGGGCCGATGGATTTGACTTGGCTGGCGCGTTCAGCTGCCGCGAAGGCAGTAGAGGCAGAAGTGTCGAACGTCGCGTCGGCACCGGAAGTCTCGTTACCGCTGCTCCGCGTCGCGGTGAATTCAGGACTGGTATTTTTTGCAACCCCATCCACTTCACTCATAACCACCCCGAGGAAGTGGCAGAAGTCTACCACGCTTGGGGTGGAGGACGATAAATCGCCATATCACTCAGTGACCTTGATCTTTCGGTAAGCGCCCGCGCCCCGCCTACAATCCGAAGTTCGTTAGTTCGTTGCTCGAGATTCGGACGCGGGTCGTCACAACGTATGCGCTCTCGAGGCAGAACAAAAATGGCCCCATTGCTGGGGCCACGTTTCAAGAGGCTACGAATTTGGTGGGCATGTCAGGAAAGGCGA
>Ga0187855_10001575_pt1 | contig 17999 bp, 17 predicted proteins | sample June2016WEW_8_10_2_FD_132969 | JGI IMG/M metagenome (GOLD analysis project Ga0187855, IMG submission 132969) | Peatland microbial communities from SPRUCE experiment site at the Marcell Experimental Forest, Minnesota, USA - June2016WEW_8_10 | ecosystem: Environmental > Terrestrial > Soil >...
AGCCTGCCCGCGGCCCACAGCAGGTTCTTCGCCCGCTCCTGCCCGCCCGGTCCTGCCCCGGTCACCACGGCCCGGGCGAAGCCCGCGGCCTGCGGGGACACCGACGATGGCCGCCAGCCGGCGATGTAGCCGGCTATCCCGGTCTCAGTCACCCGCTATCCTCCTGACCCGTCCGCAGTAAAATACTGTGGAAATGTCAGATAACCGGGGATCTGAGACGGTGTGTCGCATGGACGTCAGCCCCGCCCAGCAGGCGGCCCGCGACCGGATTGCCGCCGGGCTTGCCGCCGCCGGCTTCGCCCTGCCCGGCACCCTGATCATCCGCGCCTACGCCTGCGGCAAGCAGAACTGCCGCTGCCACGCCGACCCGCCCCTCCTGCACGGCCCCTACGCCGAATGGACCCGCAAAATCGGCGGCAAGACCGTCACCCGCCGCCTCACCGAGGCCGAGCTCACCGCCTGGCAGCCGCTGTTCGACAACGCGAAGAAAATCCGGGCCCTGCTCGCCGAACTCCAGGACCTCACCCTCGAGATCATCGAGTCCAGCCCGGACCAGGACAATGACACCTAAACCAGGCAAAACCCCGTGGGCACCGCCCGCTTAACCTGTGAATGAAGCTCTGGCCAGCCCGCAAAAGCCCAGCTCAGGCCCAAACGTGAACACCTGACTGGTCAGAGGAATAATTCGAACAGCCGGGGGCGGTTGTACAGCAGCAAAGTACCGCAACCGGGATCGCATGAGTTGCCGCACATGCGTTCGAGCCGGGCTTGCTTGTCGCGGGTGGCTGCGGCCTGCAGTACACCGATCCCAGGTCCTGAGCCGAGATCGGGGCTACTGAGCAGGAAGAACGCCATCTTTGGGTCCAGCTCCCCTGCCTGGCGTCCCAGCCGGGAACGTGCTGAATGTGCCGTTTCAGGGCCGGTTCTTGCCGCTCATGCAGAGGGTCATCGAATGGCAGGCTTTTCCCTCACCGAGGGAGATATTTCTCGTGGCACTTCCTAAATCCGCGATGGGCATTGCCGAATCGGCGCTGTCTTTTGGAGATGTAGAGTAACCCAGGCGTGGACAGAACTCCCGCTGTGCTTGGAATGATCGTTCCCCGAATGTAGGAACATATTCTTCTCAGCAGAAGAGGAAGATCAAATAGGTGGCACGCACCGGGCCTCGCAGCTATCCTGCAGACGCGGGACCCACTCGCACTCTTCGCGCGACGGGTGGAGGCCCGTAAGTGGCACAGCTGAGGAGTCCCGCAGGTCCCCTGAGCTTGGCAGGTCAGAGCGATGTTGATCTCTGCAAAGATCGTCTGGGGGGCCATCGCCGGGAGCCGTTGGGGCGCTGGTCCTGTCCGCGTTCGTACCCCCGGCCGGGGTAGGCGTGCCCGGGCTCAAGGCGCTGATTCTTTCCTGGCAATGAGACGGGGGGCAGCGGTTGCGCGCGAATAGCCGCCGTTCTGGGCGCCCATTTCCGTGTTGTGCTCGTGAACTAGGGAGATGATGGCGTTGGCATCTGGACGTGCCGATGCAGGAAGCAAGGGACCGATCTTCGACGGCCGGTTCGACGCCGAGGTTGGGGTGATCGGCATCGGGAGCACCGGTTCCATGGCGCTCTGGCAATTGGCGAGGCGAGGGGTTTCTGTACTCGGCTTTGAGCAATTCACGCCCGGCCATGACCGGGCGGCCGCCGGTGGCGAGAGCCGTGTTTTTCGGATCGCATACCACGAGGGAACCAACTACGTGCCGCTGCTGCTCGCCGCTAGGGACGCGTGGGGCCAGCTGGAAGAAGCAGCTCCCGCCGAGCTCCTCGACCGCTGCGGCTACCTCGAGATCGCGAAGAGCGATGACGAAGGCTTCGCGAGCTCGGTGGCCAGCCTCGCCGAGTACGGGCTCGGCCACGAGGTGCTGGCCGCGGAGTCGGCCCGCGACCGCTTCCCCCAGCACCGGTATCGCGACGATGACGTCGCCCTGCTCGACCCTCTCGGGGGCACCCTCAGGCCCGAGTACTCCATCGTGAGAGCAACCAGGCTCGCCGAGTCGCTCGGCGCTCGGGTGCTCCGCCACACTCCGGTCGAGTGCATCGTGCCCGACCCCGACGGTGTGACGGTTCGGACGGCGTCGCGGCAGTGGCGCTTCCGCAGAGCCGTGGTAACCGTGGGCTCCTGGACGAGCCGGCTGCTTCCCGAACTTAACGGTGTCGTTCAGCCGCGGCGGCTCTCCCTGACCTGGTTCCCGGCACTCGACCCAGCCAGCTTTTCCTCGAAGGTTTTCCCGGCGTTCGGCCGCACAGTCGACGACCTCTTCGTCTACGGAGCGCCCGTCATCGACGGTCGCTCCGTGAAAGTCTCCTTTGTGCAGTTCGAACCGCCAGGCATCGTCGACCCCGATCACCTGGATCCGGTCATGCCTTGCGATGTCCTTGAGCGGTTGAGGGAGATCGTGCGTGAGTACCTGCCAGGGCTCGTGCCCGACCCCGTGCGGGTGTCCATGTTCGCTGACGGCTTCACACCCGACGGCGATGGCCTCGTCGGTCTGCACCCAGATCATCCGAGCCTCGTAATTGTCGCCGGGCTCTCCGGCCACGGCTTCAAGCTCGCGCCGCTGTTCGGCAAGGTGGCGGCAGATCTTGCAGTGACAGGGGAGACACCCGAGCCAGTCGCCTTTCTGGGTCCCGCCCGCTTTCTGGCCACGTAGACGAGTCGACATCCCGAGACGTGCGCGAAGAACGCCAGGTCCAACGGCGTGACGACGGTGCCCTCTCGTGGGGACCCACCGCAACGAGCGCTAGCGGTTTTCGGCGGAAAGGACTTAGCGGAGATGGGTGTCCACTCTCGCCATCTCCCTGCCCGATCAAGCGAGTCAGAGGGATGCCGGTTCCTGTCCGCATCATCTGGTACGCCCGCCGCCGGCTACTACACCGCCGGTGCACCACCCGCTGTGTCTCCGGTACTGGACCAAGACCGAGCACGCCGCCGATTTGCTCGCTGAGCTGCGCCGCGAGTTCCTCATGGCCCGATAATCGGCCATCTGGCCATGTCCCACTACACTCAGCTATATCGATGACCACATCTGGACCCGCAACATCACTGCCGCGTAACTCAGGAAGACGAGTACCGTGCGCCGAGCTTCTGTCAACCAGCCGCGGAGATCGCCATGAGCACCACCACGGACACGGCCCGCCAACCGCTCGACCAGGTCGGGGTCTCCAGCATCTGCTACACCCGGTGCCCGGTCCCGACCGCGTCGAGCGTGGCGATCACCGGGGGCTGGCTTGACCGCGAGTTCGAGGCAGATCAGATTGCGGTCCGCTCGCTGGCCGAAAGCCCGGAACCAGCCCTCCGGGATGCCCACTACACTCACGCCCACCCCGCCCTGTTCCGCGAGGGTGGCGTCGTCCCGCCGCTGTGGGCTCGCTCGGTGGCTCAGTCCAACGTCCTTATCGGCCTGGCCAGGGTCGACCAGTTCCAGGGGCTCGTGGCCCTGCGCGGCAGCCGGCTGGCTGAGTCTGGCGATCTTCGCAGGGCCAGGATCGCCCTGCCGGCCCGGCCTGGGCGGCACATCGACTTCTCCCGGGCCATCAGCTGGCACGGCATCCAGACTGTCCTGGCGGTGGCCGGCTGCCAGGAGGCTGACGTCACCCTGGTCGACGTCCCTTGGGACGAAGACTTCATTAGCCACGAGGCTGGGAGTTCCGGAGCCAGCCTGTACACCGCGCGCGAGAACGTCCGGCTCTATACCGCCGAGGTGCTTGCGCTGGTACGAGGCGAGGTAGACGCCATATATGCGGTGGGGCCGCATGCGCTGGCCACGGCGGCGCTGATCGACGCTGTTCCGCTGGCCGGGTCGGCAACGAACGCTGATCAGCATGCCGGCTCGCCCAGCCACTTGCGGATCCTCACCGTGAGCACCCAGCTGGCACAGACGCGCACGGACCTGGTGGCCCGTTACATCTACGGGCTGCTGCGGGCATCCGCCTCGGCTGCGGCGCGACCCAGTTCCGCGTGGCGCATCATCGCCGCAGAGGTCGGGGTGGCCGAGGAATGGGCGCAGGCTGCCTACGCGCGCCAGACGGTGGCCGACCTGCGTCCGCAGATCGCCGATGACCTGCTGGACACGCTCCAGAACAGAAGCGACTTCCTGTACGAGCGCGGGTTCATCCCGCACCCGGTAGATGTGAGAGAGTGGCTGGACCCGGGTCCGTTGCGCAACGCCCTGACTCGCTATCGCGAGCAGCGCAGTACGAAGGGGGAGGACCGGTCATGACGGCGTCCGAGCCGATACGCCAGACTCCGCCGGCGCAGGCGGGCCGGTCCCCGCTCTACCGTGAGGACTGGAACTACATAGAGAAGACCGACCTGCTGCAGTTCACCCGCGCGGACTATGACGCGCTCCTGGCGCAGCGCGTCGTCTATGACGCCGAGCGCCAGGCCGCTGCGGTCCTGGCGCTGCTCAGCGCCGGGGAGCACGAGCCGACCTTCGGCTACCAGGTCAACAACTACCAGCACTGCCTGCAGGCCGCGACGATGCTGCATGCAGATGGCTACGACGAGGAGACCATCGTGGTCGGGCTGCTGCACGACGTCGGCTTCCTGGCCTGCCCGGACCGGCACGGTGCCTTCGCTGCGGAGTTGCTCGGCGGCTATGTGTCGGACGAGAACTACTGGATGCTGCGCCATCATCAGGCGTTCGCGACTTTCGTTCCAGCCGATGTTGACGAGCCGGACCGGGAACTCCCCTGGCATCGCTGGAGGGACCATCCGAACGCGGCCTGGACGCACACGTTCGTCCGGCATTACGACCAGAACGCGATCGACCCGTCGTACGCCAACCGCCCGGTGGAGTTCTTTGAGCCAATGGTCCAGAGGATCTTCAGCCGCAGCCCGAAGCCGCTGATCCTCGATTCGTGAATCGCTGACCGCTGGTGGGAGGCTGCCATGGCAGAGGGCCGCACGTTGACTGCACCCGGAGCCTTCGCCGACCTCCAGGCGCTACGGGCCTGCTGGCATCCCGTGGCGTTCAGCCATGAGCTGGCCGACCGTCCGGCCCACTCCGACCTGCTCGGCCAGCCGCTGGTCCTGTGGCGCGGCACCGATGGCCAGGCCCGGGCCAGCCAGGACCTGTGCGTGCACCGCGGCACCGCGCTGTCGCTTGGCTGGGTCAACGGCGATGAGCTGGTCTGCCCGTATCACGGATGGCGGTACCGCGCCGACGGCAGCTGTACGGCCATTCCGCAGCTGGAAGACCCCGGCCGAGTTCCGGCCAAGGCCCGGATCCCGGTCTTCCGCTGCCAGGAACGGTACGGCCTGATCTGGGTGGCCCTGGAGGAACCGCGCTGGCCGCTGCCCGAGGTTCCGGAACTGGAGAACGAGAGTTGGACCGTGCTGACCGCCGGGCCGTACCGATGGCAGTGCGATGCGGCACGCCAGGTAGAAAACTTCACCGACTTCGGGCACTTCCCGTGGGTGCACCCGGGCCTGCTCGGTGACCCGGACCGGCCGGTGGTCCCGCCTTACAAGGTCAGCACCGATGACAACGTGCTCCGCTATCAGATCGTCCGGCCAGAGGCGCCCAACAGCGACGAGTTCCCGGTCTTCGGCAACGAGGAGGCCGGCCCCCCGGAACGGCGCAGCAACTATGAGCTGCACCTGCCGTACACGATCGCGCTGCGGCTGGGCTGGGGGGGCGAACGGGGCATGGTGTACTTCTTCGCCTCCCAGCCGGAGTCAGCCGACCTGTGCGCCGGGTATGTGGTGATTGGCCGGAATTACAACCTGGACCAGAGCGATCGCGTGCTGCAGGAGTTCGAGGACACGATATTCGGCCAAGACCAGCGGGTGGTGGAATCGCAGCGGCCTGAACAGGTGCCGTTCGACCTCGCGGCTGAACTGCACCTGAAGTTCGACGCGGTGGCGGTCGCCTATCGCAAGGCCATGCGCTCACTCGGGCTAGCCAGCCGCGACCCGATCAGCGTCGTTCGCTGAGAGGCGCCGCGCCCGCCGCGGTGGCAACAGCGGCGTGGCCGTCGCCCGGTGGCCCCTGCGCACCGGGGTTGCCGCAGGCGCCCTGGCTGCGGCCGGCCGCCTCTACATCGACGTCGAGCGTGAGCACCCACTCGTTGTCTACGCGCATGTACCTAGGCCACAGGAGCCGTTGAGGTATCCCGAGTTTTAAAATAGGTATTATAGTTATTGACTAGAACATGCGCCCTTTGCATACTGAAGCATGCTTGTGTCCTGGGTCGCTGGTTACGAGGACGTGCCCCGTGACCTCTTACGACGGTCATCCTCACGGAGCGTGTTCAGGGCTGCTCACAGGTAGGCCTGCCGAGACGGGGCGCGCCCCAGTGAGTGAGTCGGCCGGCGAACTCATCACTGAAGGGCCGTTACGGTGTCCGTCACCTCATCATCAGGGATCGCTGTCGAGGCCGCAGGCCTGCCTTTTCTCGACGTCAAGGGAGTGGAATTTCAGCGGGACCCGTACGACGTGCTTGACCGCCTCCGGGCGCAGAGCTGGCTCGTGCGGTCGCCCCTCGGATACACGGTCATCGGTTATCCAGAGGCGCGGGAGATCAAGCGTGACTCCGACATCGTGCGTATCTTCGACGCCGTGGACCCCGGCCTCAGCCCGCTGCTTCATCAGAAGGCAGCGGAGAATATGTCAAGCCAGAGCGGCCCACGGCTGGTCAAGCTACGGAAGATCGTCGTTCAGGCGCTCCGGCCGCGCCAGGTTGCCGTTTACCGGGAAGGCATGTCGGCGATCGCGCACATGCTGCTAGACCGGATCGTCGACCCAGGCCACGCTGACTTGGTGGCCGAGTTCGCCGGCCCGTATCCCGGCCTGGTGATGAGCCCGCTGATGGGAGTCCCGTTCTCGGACACAGTAGAGCTTGACGAGTGGGCCACCACCATCAACGAGATGGGCAACCATTCCCAGTACGATCACCGCATTCCGGCGATCGAGGCCGCGTGGCAGTCGATGGAAGACTATCTGGCCGGGTTGATCGCGGAGCGCAGGGCGCACCCGCACAGCGACATCATCAGCGACCTCACCGAGGGAGCCGATGCTGACCCTGAGATGACCGAGGACGACCTACTGAGCCTGGCGATGGCGGTGGTCAACGCAAGCATCGACAATGTCCGGGCGCAGCTGGCGTCCACCATCGAGGCGCTGCTGCTGAACCCTGAGCAGTGGGCGGCGTTCAAGGCGGATCTCTCCCAGGCGCCGGCCGTTGTGGAGGAGGGCTTGCGCTACTTCCCCGCCGGCGACGACATCCAGCATCGGCTGCTCGCGGCTAAGAACCTGTACGGGATCGAGCTGCCGGCCGACACGCTGCTCTTTGTCAGCAAGAAGGGCGTGAACCGGGACCCGCGGCTGGTCCCTGACCCGCACGTGTTCCGCATCGACCGCAAGTCCACCGCGCATCTGACGTTCGGCTTCGGCCTGCATGCTTGCGTCGGCGCGATCCTGGCCCGGGCCGCCATCGGCGAGGGGCTGATCGCCCTGGGCGAGCGTGTTCAGGACTGGGGACTGACCGGCTCCTACGGCCGCTCCGGAATCGAGTCATCGGCTCGGCCGCTCGCCCTGCCGGTCCACCTGGATCTAGCACCGCACGGAGAGTCTGACCATGCGCTTGATAGTTGACCCGACCCGATGCAAGGGCCACGCCCAATGTGTGCTGGCCGCGCCGAACGTCGTCGAGCTGAATGAGGACGGCAAGTCCCGCGTGCTGCACGAGCAGATCGACCCGGCCTTTGCCGACGAGGCGCGGACCGCCGAGCTGCTGTGCCCCGAGGAGGCCTTCACGATCATCGAGTGACGGCACCCGCTACCTGGGGCCGTCCCGCTAGACTCGCCGAGCATTTCCGATGCCCGACGAACGGCGCGCTATGAGTACATGCGCCCGAAGTAAATGAGACCTTCCTGAACAGCCTCGAAAAGACAGCCTCGACGAGGCTTAGCTTTCGCCGACGTCGGCCGGTGCCGCGCAGAGATGCGTAGGGTCGATGGTGTACAACAATGGGTTAGGAGCGTCGTCACAATGACGGACGAGCAGAACGGCAGTGCACGCAGGGGCGTCGGCGGCTCGAACCGGCGAGACTTCCTGAAGGCAGTTGGCTTCGGTGCCGCGCTACTCGGGACCGGTGCGGGCCTAGCGGGGTGCGGTTCCTCTCCTAGTACCACCGCGAGCACGCAAGCGGCCGGAAAGCCAAAATACGGCGGTACGCTTCGGGCGGGCGTGACCGGCGGAGGGAGTACCGATTCCCTCAATCCATTCCTGATAGATACGAGCCCGGACATAGCCCGTTGCTTCGCGCTCTACGAGCCCCTGACGTACACAAACGCGGCTGGAGTCGACGCCTTCAAACTGGCGAAAGAGTTCACGTCTAACGCCGATGCAACGATGTGGACGCTGCGACTGCACTCGGGGATCGAGTTCCATGACGGCAAGAGCCTGACGGCCGACGACGTCATCTACAGCCTTCAGTACATGGCGAATCCGAAGACGTCCTCGATCGGCGCGGCCCAGGTCACCCTCGTCGACATCGCCGGCCTACGGAAGCTCGACCCGCTGACCGTGCAGATCCCGATGAAGAGCCCACTGTCGGTCCTCCCGGACTTCCTGGCGGGGAACATCTTCTACGTCGTCCCGGAGGGCTGGACTCCGAAGTCACCTCCGAACGGCACGGGCCCGTTCAAGTACAAGAGCTTCACGCCCGGTGTGGAGAGCGTCTTTGTCGCCAACAAGAACTACTGGGGAGGGCGCCCCTACGTCGACGAGTACGTGATCACCGACTACGCATCCGAGACAAGCCAGGTGAACGCGCTGCTCGCCGGCAACGTGGATCTGGTGAATTTCCTCTCGACTGACGTCATGGCCGAAGTCCAGTCGAGCAGTCTCGGTGCCGTCGTGGTATCGAAGACCGGGAGCTGGTACCCGTTCACGATGCGCGTGGACCAAGCGCCCTTCAACGACGTCCGGGTGCGGCAGGCCATGCGCCTGCTCGTTGACCGCGTCGAGATGAACAAGGTCTGCCAAAAGGGCCTGGGCGCGATCGGCAACGACATCTTCTCGCCATACGACCCCGCCTATGACCACAGCATTCCCCAGCGAGCGCAGGACATCGATCAGGCCAAGTCGCTCCTGAAGGCGGCAGGTCACGAGGGGCTGACCGTCACCCTGGTTACCTCCAATATCGGCCCGACGACGACCCAGCAGGCGACAGTGTTCGCGCAACAAGCGTCCGCGGCCGGCGTAAAGGTAAACCTGAACAACGTCACGAGCGCCGCGTTCTACGGCCCCAACTATCTGTCCTGGACGTTCGCCCAGGACGGCTGGAACACGCACAGTTACCTGCTGCAGGCGAGCTTGGCGACGATTCCTGGGCCGGGGGCCGAAAACGAGACGCACTTCAACAACCCTCGGTATAACTCGCTGTTCAACGAGGCAATCCGCAAGGTGTCGGAGGCGGATCGGATTCCACTCTGCCACGAGATGCAGATGATCGACTATACCGAGGGTGGACTGATCATTCCGTTCTTCGAAACCCTGATTGACGGGTATGCGAAGCGGGTCCACGGAGTGAAGCCCTGCGCATCGGGGATATCGTTCAACAACTTTGATGTGTCCGGCTATTGGCTGGACTAGGACGCGGCCGGGAGACATAGAGGTGAGCGATTCCGGTGCATCCGCGGGGAGCGCTCCTGCTGCGACGCGCACGGCAGCGAGCTCCACAGGCGCACGCGCCCCGCGCCTGGCGAACCATCCGATCTTGCGCTTGACGCTGGTACGCACCGGGCTGGGCCTCGTGACGATCTTGATCGTGTCTATCGTGGTCTTCGCCGCTACCCAGGTGCTGCCGGGCGACGCCGCCTATGCCGTGCTCGGGCACTACGCCACAGAGGCCCGGGTACGCGCCGTCGAGGCCCAGCTCCATCTGAACCGGCCCGCCGTGGTGCAGTACTGGGATTGGCTGACGGGTGTTCTCACCGGCCACTTCGGCGTCTCACTCGCGGATGGGGTACCGGTGTCATCGCTCGTTGGCCCGCGCATCGCGAACTCGGCCGTGCTCGTGCTGCTGTCAGGCGTGATCGGCACCACCATCGCGGTCATCCTCGGCTCGATTGCAGCGGTCCGCCGAGGCGGGATCTTCGACGAGGTCTCCTCCGTCGTAGCGCTGGCGATCACCTCGCTCCCCGAGTTCGTCGTCGCGGTGGGCCTCATCATCGTCTTCGCGGCGAATATCACTCATGTGCTGCCGGCCGTCTCGGTGATCCAGCCCGGAGTAGCCGCCTGGAGCGAGCCGCGCTTGCTCGTCCTGCCGGTGGCCGCTCTGGTGATCGCGATCGTTCCGTACATCTTCCGGATGATGCGGGCCTCCATGATCGAAGCACTCGAGAGCGACTACGTGGAGATGGCACAGCTGAAGGGCGTGCCGATGTGGAGGATCGTGCTGAGCCACGCCTTGCCGAACGCCATCGCGCCCACCATCCAGGTGATCGGGCTGAGCTTCCTCTACCTAGCCGGAGGGATCGTGATCGTTGAGGACATCTTCGACTACCCGGGCGTCGGCCAAGGGCTCGTGAACGCAGTGACCGACCGCGACATCCCGGTGATCCAGCTCATCGTCATCTTGCTGGGCGCCTTCTACGTCGTCGTCAACATCGCGTGCGACATCATTGCGCTGGTCGCCACGCCCCGACGCAGGATCCCGCGGTAGACATGGACCCCGAGGCAGACATGGACTCCGACCGATCATCCGCGCAGGCTCCGGCGGGGCAGGCACATGCGGGGCAGGCACCGGCTCATCGGCGCCGGGAATGGCTCTTCGTACTGAGCGGGGCGGCGAAGAGGCCACGCGGCCGTGTCGGCCTCATCCTCATCCTGTTCGTGGTTCTAGTGGCGGTAATCGGGCCCGAAGTCGCCCCATACTCTCCTACAGCGTTCGTCACGTCCGCGTTCGCCGCGCCTTCACGCCAGAATCTCCTCGGCGGTGACGAGCTGGGTCGAGACGTGCTGTCGCGGGTACTCGCGGGCGGATGGCTGCTCCTTATGCTCGCGCTGGCGTCGACACTGCTCGGGCTTGTCGCAGGCACGATCGCCGGCATGGCGGCGGCCTACCGGCGAGGCTTCTCCGACGGGCTCATCATGCGATGCGTCGACGTGCTCCTTGCCTTCCCGCAGCTCATCTTCGCCCTCATGCTCGTCAGCATTCTCGGATCGAAACTCTGGCTGCTGGTCGTCGCCATCGGGCTGGCTCATGCTCCGCAGGTCGCACGTGTCGTCCGCTCGAAGACGCTAGACATCTCCGAGCGGGACTATGTTCACGCGGCGGAGATAATCGGAGTCCGTCCCTGGCGGGTGATGGTGAGGGACATCCTGCCGAACTTGACGACTCCGCTCATGGTGGAGGCGGGCATCCGTCTCACCTATTCGATTTCGATTCTCGCCGGACTCTCGTTCCTGGGTTTCGGGCTTCAGCCCCCGGCGCCGAATTGGGGGACGATGATCAACGAGAACCGCGTCGGCCTGACAGAGAATCCCTGGGGAGTGCTGGCCCCCGCGATCCTGATCGCCATCCTCACGGTCGGATTGAACACGTTCACCGACGCCGTCGCTCGGGTGTCGCTCGGCGTGGACCGCGTCGAGGAAGCCGTCGTGTACAACCTGCTCCCGACGGATGCGCTCAAATGACGCCGGACTCGCAAGCCAGCATGGCCGATCCTCGCCGCCTGGTCGTGGAGGACCTGCGCGTGGTCGTAAAGCGGACCGGCCACGACATCGTCGACGAGGTGTCCTTCACGATTGGGCCCGGGGAGGTCTTCGGCCTCGTCGGCGAGACTGGCTCGGGCAAGACGACGGTTGCGCTCGCGTTGGCCGGCCACGCCCGCAGGGGCCTTTCCATTGCCGGTGGCCGGGTGCTGCTTGACGACCGTGACGTGCTCAAGCTCTCCGCCAGCGAACTCCGCCACGTGCGCGGGCGGCAGATCGCCTACGTGCCCCAGGACCCGTCGAGCGCGCTCGACCCCGCGCGCAGGGTCGGTGTTCAGCTGGCCGAGGCGCTCCGGGTGCACGGCGACAAGCGCGAAGGGGCGGCGAGCCGGCTGAGGGAAGTGCTCGCCGAGGTCCGGCTTGACTCGACCCGAGAGCTCCTGCGCTGCTACCCCCACCAGCTCTCGGGTGGTCAGCAGCAGCGCGTCACGCTGGCGATGGCCTTCGCCTGCCGGCCGGTGCTCATCGTGCTCGATGAGCCGACCACCGGGCTTGACGTCACGACCCAGCGCCACGTGCTTGAGACCATGCGCACGCTGTGCCGCTCCTACGGAGTAGCCGCTGTCTACGTCAGTCACGACCTAGCGGTCGTCGCCGAGCTTGTGAGCTCGGTCGCCGTCATGTACGCAGGGAGGATCGTCGAGTTTGGCGGCGTGCAGGACGTCTTTTTCTCTCCCGCGCATCCCTACTCCCGGCGTCTGCTTCGCGCCGTTCCGTTGACGGGGCGGGCCGAGGCCCTGCAAGGCATCGAGGGCAGCCCCCCCAGGCCGGGACGGCGTCCCCCCGGTTGCTCGTTCGCTCCGCGCTGCCCGTTGGTGCTCCCAGCCTGCAACGAGGAGCCTCCCCCCGCCGTCGAGCTGGCAGACGGCCGACGCGTGCGCTGCCTGCGCGCCGGCGAGGCTGAGTTGCCGGCCCCGAGCGTCGAGGCACTCGTTCAGCAAGACAGCGGCACCGGGGAGATCAGCGCGCTACGGGTCGAGGGACTGGTGGCTGCCTACGGCAGCACCGAGGTGCTGCATAGCGTGGACCTCGTCGTCCCGCCGCGGCGGTGCGTCGCATTGGTGGGCGAGTCCGGATCCGGCAAAACTACGCTCGCGCGCTGCGTCGTGGGCCTGCACGCGAATTGCTCCGGCCAGCTTCACTTCGGCGATGAGCGCCTCCCGATGGGCTATCGGCGTCGCACCGAGCAGGCGCAGCGGGGCATCCAATTCGTCTTCCAGAACCCCTACACCTCCCTGAACCCGCGCCGCACTGTGGGCCAGATCATCGCGCGGCCGCTCGAGCACTTCGGCGAATGGTCCCGCAGTGAGCGTGAGGCGAGGGTGGTGGGGGCGCTTGAGGATGCGGCCCTGTCGTCAGAGTTCCTCAACCGCTATCCCGATCAGCTATCGGGCGGGGAGCGTCAGCGTGTTGCCATCGCGCGCGCCCTCGTCGTGGAGCCCGTGCTGCTCATCTGCGACGAAGTGACGGCGGCGCTCGATGTTTCAGTGCAAGCGGCCATCGTCGAACTGCTGCGACGCCTGCAGGCAGAGCGGGGCCTGGCCGTGCTCTTCATCACTCACAACCTGGCTCTGGTCCGGAGCATCGCCCAGGACGTCGTAGTGCTCGCCAATGGTGTCGTCGTGGAGACGGGATCTGTAGAGAAGGTGCTCGAGCGCCCGAGCGATGCGTACACGATCCAACTGCTCGAGGACGTGCCGAAGCTGGGATCCGCCACGTCGAGGGCGCATCGCGCAGGTCCCCAGCCGGTCAGCGTGACGCAGGCCTCCCCTCGGCGAGTGCCGGATGCCGAGCGGTGACCGGGCTGCGATGAGCCGCATTGCCGCCACTATCGATCTCAATGCACCCGGTCAGTCCTATGGGCACCTGATGGTGTCCTATTCCGATAATGATCACGCATACAGCGTCATTCCCGTTCCTGTGGCGGTGTTGTCAGGCACTCCAGGGCCAACCGTCCTGCTGGCCGCTGGTACCCATGGCGACGAGTGGGAGGGGCAGCTCATCGCACGTCAGATTCTCGAGCAGGTAGCGCCAGCCAAGCTCACCGGCAGGATCATCGTGCTTCCATCGCTCAATCTCCCCGCGGTTCGTGCGGCGAGTAGGTGCTCGCCCATCGACGAGGAGAATCTCAACCGAGCCTTTCCCGGTGACCGCGACGGCGGTCCGACGAAGATGCTGGCCGACTACGTTGAGGCGCACCTGCTGCCGCTGTGCGACTACGCAATCGACCTCCATTCAGGTGGGAGTGCGTCGGAGTACCGGGCAAGTGCGTTCCTGCGCATTGATGAGGACTCTCGAAGGACCGGGGAGAAGGTGGCGGCGGCCATCGCCCTCGGACTCCCTCACAGCATCGTGGTGGATGCCCGGGGAGAGGCCAGGACCTTTTCGGCCGCAGCGGATCGACAGGACGTGGTCATGATGGCGACCGAACTCGGGGGTGCAGGACGGGTAGACCTTGAGGTGCTGCGCCGGGCCGGACTTGGGGTTCGCCGCCTGCTAGTGCACTGGGGGCTGCTGGCCGCTGATGCGCAAACTGAGCAGCCGCCGACCGGCGCGACGCAGTTCCTCCACCTCGCAGCAGGCTCCGGGGCCGTGGTCTGCTCGCACGGATTGCTGGAACCGCGGGTCGGGCTGGGTGACGAGGTCAACGCGGGTGAGGTCGTGGGACGGGTGCGTCCTCTCGAGGACCTGAGCGCTCCGGCCGAAGACGTGCGGGCCCCGACGAGCGGGATCGTGATCACGCTCAGGACGCCGCCACTGGTACGGCCAGGCGACTTCGCCGCGAACATCGGTAGCCCGCTCGAGGCGCACGAGGTCGCACTAATCGCCTCGGAGGCACCTTTCCGGAGTCCGCAGGGCGGGTCGGCGGAGTCTGGTGTGAACTGACAGGAAATGCGCTAGGAGGTCGCGGCGGCGGACCTAAAAATACCGCGGTGATCGCCGGACGCGTCGGAAGCGGGTCTTACTGTATGAGGCATCCGTAGGCCGTGAGTCATAGGCGCACTCGTGGTGAGAGTTCTCCTGACGCACCAGAAGTTCGTGACTCGCGGATCGCCGAGCCGGCCTTGCGTGGCGTCCCGCGATGTGCCATCCGCCTCACGCACAACGTCCAGTTCCGGCTGACGGTCGGAGTGCCGCGACGGGCACGGATGCTGGTGGACGGCCGCAAAGTACAGCACAGAAGTACCGCAACAGGAGCGGATCCGGAGGGACGCGGAAGGACGTCCGGGGACGGTGACCTGCGGGTACGGATGTCGGTGGACGTGCTGCCTGTTGTTTGCAAGCAGGGGGTCAGGGGTTCGAGTCCCCTTAACTCCACCCAGACGTAGTTGCAGGTCAGAAGCCATTTCCGCGTCCTCTTGTTGATCTTCATGAGGCGCTTTTCCGTCGCTGTGCCCGTTGCGTGCCCGATCGGCTCCCAGTGGTGCCCTTGCGTGCCCGGCTTGGCTTCCGTTTCAGCTCCCCGGCCGCCAGGTCGCCGAGCGCGTCGGCGATCTCCCGTTGCCGCTCGTCGGTGGAGAACACGTAGATCAGCGCGGCGCGTGTGCTGCTGTGGCCCATCCGCGCCATCAGTTCACGCAGGTTCGCCCCAGCGGTCGCGGTGAGATTGTTTCCTGTATGGCGCAAATCGTGGAAATGCACAACGGGCAACCCCGCCTTCTTGAGCGCGGGAAGCCAGGTCCGACGCCGGAAGTTCCCCCGACGCAATAGCGCTCCAGCCGGGCCGGTGAAGACGAGACCGTCATCTTCCGGCCGCGCGAAGTGTGACAGGTGCTCGCGGACGACCGGAGCGATCAGTTGGGGGAAGCCGACCGTGCGCCGCCCAGCATCGGACTTGGGCGGCCCGAATGCCAGCGCCCCGTTCTGGAGTTCAGTGAGGGAGCGTTGGACGCGGACTGTCCGCGCCTCCATGTCAATGTCTGACTCGCGGAACGCGCATAGTTGCCCCATCGCAGGCTCGTAAAGGTGGCCAGCAGCACGAGCGCGCGATACCGGAGAGCGATGGCGTCGGCGAACGCGAAGACCTGGGCGACGGTCAGCACTGCCCGCTCTGGTGACGACTCGCTTCCCCCGCTCTTGATGCTTCCTTGAGGGTCAGCCAGACAAATGTGCTTGTCCGCGTAGGCGAGCAGCCTCTCTCTCGTAGGGCCTAGTCGCGTGCTGGGCGAGGTCGGCGGCCAGGAACCCAGCTGCGGCGTCGGCCACCCTGGCCGGTGATCTCCTCGCCCAGGCGCGGAAGGGCCGCCAGCGGAGACTGCCCTTGCGGTGCACGTGGCGGAGGAGTGTTCCGCCGCTGGCGTGCACGGTGTAGTAGTTAGAGAGCGGAACGTACAGCCTGCGGTAAATGCTGCGGGCTGCCTTGTTCCCGTTGGCCTCGTCAATGGCCTCGACAAGGTCCCAGGGTGCCAAGAGCTTGCTGCGGTCACCGACGTCGAGGGCGAGCACCTCGCGGCCGGCCAGCGCCGGGTTGATGTTAACGGCGAGCGCCACCTGGCCCCGTTGCAGGTTTTCGCCGCTCGCATGGACGTAGGTCTCCGGTGAACGCCGGGTCGTAACGGCCCGCAACGGGAGGATGGGGGAAGATGGCATGGTGGCAGCGACGCGGACCTCTAGCGCGTGGGAGCGGTATGCCTGGGCGGCGGGCATCCTTTACGTCATAGCGCTGGTGGCGGTGATCGTGGTCGAGCTGCTCGGCGGCAACTTGAGCCAGAACGCCTCGGCGGCGAAGATCGCGAACACGCTTTACGACCACCGCGGGCGGCTGCTGGTGGTCACATACCTATCCGTCGTCTATGCCGCCATGTTTCTGATCTACCTGGCCAAGCTGCACGACCTGCTGCGCCGGGACACAGATCGGCCGCGGTTCCTTAGCTCCCTGGTGCTAACTGGCGGAGCGCTCTTTATTGCCCTGCATGCCGTCAGCGACATCGGTATCTTCGGCTTGCTCGGCGCGAAGCTCGCGTCGTTCGGGTTCCACCACGATCAGGGCGTGTCCTACGCGCTGTACCTGCTGACCTATGGCCTGGACAGCGTCGGGGACGTGTTCGGCAGCCTCTTCGCCTTCGCGGCAGGCGTGCTCGTGATCGGCAGCGGCGTCCTGCCGCGCTGGCTTGGGTGGGTTTCGATCCTCGCCGGGATCCTGTTCTTCCTCCAGGGCTTCGGCCTCGGCGGCGTCATCGCCTCGTTCGGGCTCGTTCTCGACCTCATCGCGTCCGTGCTGTTCCTGATCTTCGTCCTGATGAGCAGCGTCATCTTGCTGACGCGCCAAAACGCGGTCCCCGGCACCGCGGGTGCAATCGAGTAGACAACTACATCGCAGCTACGAGAAGACGGGGAAGGGGCAGAAACCCGCAGGCCACGCGGTGGGTCTGCTAACGGATTCGCCAACGAGACCCTGCAGGACGCCGGAGATGCTGCGCGCGGCGTGAGACGACTCAGTTCGTCGTGTCCTGGTCAGCGAGACGCCGCGGTATCCCAGGGACCAGCAAGACGTGCGTCGTGGTGCTCATAACCCAGCGACCGCATCTGCTGGTGGACGGACACGGCTCGCAAGATCATCGTGCCTCGTTAACGTGCCATTTGCCAGGGTAGTGAGCGGCCAGACCAGGTCATGTGCGGTCAACGAAAACGGCAGGTCAGGCTATATAACCGCCATTATCCCGGCTCCTTGCAAGCGAGGGGTCACTACGATGGGTACAGCAGCGGAATACAGCAACGACCCCCCCACAGCCACCAGCCCGTGCGGCCACGAGCAGCACGCGATGGCTGGGACGATGACCAAACGCCCAGCGCCGCGCGTAGTTCGGGACGAAGTGGCTGTTCGCAACCACGGCGGAAAAGCAGCATCAGTGGAGGACTGTCTGGACGGTTTAGCCGCAGGTAGAGGCCATGGGCCTAGCGAGGCCGCCGACTCCCTGATGTAAAACCGTCGGCTTTATTGCGGGGGCGCCGCCCCGGACCCGGCCCTCCCTCGGAGATGGGGGGATCAGAACGGGGGTCATCTCCTCGCCCGGGCAGGAAGAGCCCTACTCCCGAACCCCCGGGACGGCAAGGGCTCGTTTCGCTCGACCCTTCGGGCAGACCCTTGCCGTCCCGGAGAACCGGGAGTAGCCCAGAGGGTGCCCGACCGAGGAGATGACGCCCAGATGTGGCTAGGCCCTGTTTGGGCGGAACACGAGTGCGAGCACGCGCAGCGCGAGGATAGCTGAGATCACCAGCAGGCAGTAGCCGAGGA
>Ga0187855_10001578_pt1 | contig 17969 bp, 14 predicted proteins | sample June2016WEW_8_10_2_FD_132969 | JGI IMG/M metagenome (GOLD analysis project Ga0187855, IMG submission 132969) | Peatland microbial communities from SPRUCE experiment site at the Marcell Experimental Forest, Minnesota, USA - June2016WEW_8_10 | ecosystem: Environmental > Terrestrial > Soil >...
GCCAGGAAGGAGGTGATCTGGGGGACGTTCGCTGCCCCGTAGAGGGCGGATCGGACCTCGGTCGCCGTGGCGCCGAGCCCGCCGAAGGTGTAGGAGCGGTCCACGACCCCGATGCGGCCGACCGTCCGCCCGAGGGCGCGGAGCTCGTCCACCGGGAACGGCCGGAACAGCCGGAGCTTGGCCAGCCCCACCTTCCGTCCCGCCGCCCGCAGCTCGTCCACGACCTTGCGCGCCGTCGTCGACATCGTGCCCATCGTCAGCAGCACCACGTCCGCCCCCTCGGTCCGGTAGGTCGCGACAGGGCCCCCGTGGTAGCGCCCAAAGCGGCGGAAGAAGTCCTGCTCGACCACCTCGAGGGCCGGTAGGACCGCCTCCATCCCGTGGGCGACCTGACGGCGGAACTCGACGTAGTGGTCCGGCCCCGTGAACGACCCCACGCGGGTGCCGACCCCGGGTTGGAGCACATCGCGCGGGACCCGGGCCGGAAGGAATCCGTCGACCGTAGCCTGGTCCGGTACGTCGACCGGCTCGACCGTGTGGGAGAGGTAGAACGCATCCTCCATGACCATCACCGGGAGACGCACCGCCAGGTCCTCCCCCAACCGGTACGCCATCAGGACGGTGTCGAGGACCTCCTGGTTGCTTTCGCAGTAGAACTGGACCCAACCGGTGTCGCGCTGGGCGATCGTGTCGGTGTGGTCGGCGCCGATGTTCCACGGCACCGCGACCGCGCGGTTGACGACCCCCATCACGATGGGAGCGCGCAGGCCGGACGCCCAGTGGAGCAGTTCGTGCATCAGGAGGAGCCCTTGGCTCGAGGTGGCCGTGTAGGTCCGCGCACCGAGGGCCGCGGCGCTCACGCAGACCTGGAGCGCGCTGTGTTCGGATTCGACCTTCACGAACTGGGCCGGCAGGTCCCCGTTGGCGACGAAGTCGGCGAGCTTTTCGACGATGCTCGTCTGGGGCGTGATCGGGTAGGCCGAGATGACCTGCACCCGCGCGAGGCGCGCCGCGTACGACTGGGCGTAGTTCCCCGAGATCACCAACCGCGTCATCGTCCGACCTCCTAAGCCTCCGCCCGCATCTCGATCGCCCGGGGGGGGCACTCGGCGGCGCAGATCCCGCACCCCTTGCAGTAGTCGGTCCGGATCACCGGGAATCCCGCGGCGTCGAACTCGATCGCGTCGTCCGGGCAGAATTTCCAGCAGAAGTTGCAGCGCGTGCACTTGGCGAGCGTGATCCTCGGGGTCAGCGTCCGCCAGTCGGCCGTGTGGATGACGTCGCTCGAGATCGTCGCGACCGGACCGTCGACCCGGGGGAAGGTGCTCGGGTGGGGAGGCGCCGAACCCGCCGGCGGCGTCGGACCCATCGGTGCCGTACGGACCGCATCGAACCCGTCGGAGGCGGCCGCGCAGTTGTCGGCCCGCCGGGCGGGCGAGAACGAGTCGATCGCCTCGCGTACCGCGTCCAGCGAGACCACGCCCGAGGCCCTCGCGAACGCCCCGAGGACGGCGGTGTTGACGATCGGAAGGGTCGAGGACCCGAGCCCGTGCTCGAGGGCGATGCGGGTGGCGTCCACGGTGGAGACGAGGAACGGACCGGCCTCGAGGAGGCCTTCGGGGGGCTTGGGCGTATTCACGAGCAGGATCCCGCCCGCGCGGAGCCCGTTCGTCACCGGGATCCGCTGAAGGAGGCCCGCGTCGAGGACGACCACGATGTCGGGCGTTGTCACGGAAGTCCGCACGTCGATCGGGCGGTCGTCGATGCGGGTGAACGCGGTGACCGGAGCACCCCGGCGCTCCACACCGAAGAAGGGGAAGCTCTGCGGAAACTTGCCGTCCACGAAGACGGCCTGTGCGAGCAGCTCGGAGGCCACGACGGCTCCCTGCCCTCCGCGACCGTGGAATCGCACCTCGATCATCTACACACCGATGGTCCCACCGTGAGGCGAGTTCAAGTAAGGCCCGTCAGGCCGATTTGACCCGCACCGGACGACGGTCCTGCGATCCCCGTTCACGGGGTCCGGGTCATCGCGGGCAAGCCCCACCCGCCCATGACCTAAGCGGCCCGGCCCTCGGCGCTTCGGGCGAGGCTCGCTCGGAGCTCGTCGAGGGAGAAGGAGAGTCCGGATCCCGTGTTGTAGAGGAGGACCGTCTCGCCGGGACGGATCCGCCCGTCCCCCGCGAGAGCACCGAGCGCGGCGTACGGTGCGGCGCCCTCGGGGGAGGCGGAGACCCCGTGCACCGCGGCCAGTTCGGCCATCGCCTCCACCATCTGCCGGTCGGTGACTTCGACACCACCGCCGTGGGTCTCGCGTACTGCCTCCAGGATCCGCTCTGAGGCGAACGGGGCGGGAACGAGCAGGCCGGGTGCGAGCGTGGTCGGGTGCTCCCAGGGGGTGACACGGGGCTCGCCGTCCCGGAGGGCGCGCACGACCGGAGCGCAACCTTCCGGTTGGACGGCGTAGAGCCGGGGAAACCGTTCGAGGAGTCCGACCGAGCGCAACTCGCCGAACGCCTTGTACATCCCGACGAGCCCAGTCCCCCCGCCGGTGGGATAGAGAATGGCGTCGGGCATGCCGCCTTCCGGCGACTGTTCGTAGATCTCGAGCCCCATCGTCTTCTTTCCCTCGACCCGGTACGGTTCGCGGAGCGTGGACATGTCGAAGGAGCCACGTCCCTTCTCCGACTCGCGGGCGACCACTCCGGCTTCACGGATCGTCCCCGGTACGGCCCGCACCCCGGCCCCGTAGCGGCGGCACATCTCCTGCACGGACGCGGCCGTCTGCTCGGGCAGGTAGATCCGGACCCGAATCCCCGCCCGCGCGCCGTAGGCGGACAGTGCGACCCCGGCGTTACCGGCGCTCGGGACGAACAGCTCACGGAGGCCCAGTTCGTGGGCCCGGCTCACCGCGACCGCCATCCCCCGGGCTTTGAACGACCCCGTCGGGGCGACCCCATCGTCCTTCAGGAGCAGTCGGACACCGGGGGCCGCTGGGGCCTCTGCAAGAGGCAGGATCGGGGAGAATCCCTCGCCCAAGGTCACGATCGATTCCGTCCGCATCACCGGCAGGAGTTCCCGATACCGCCAGAGCGTGGCCGGTCGTTCGATGACGCGGGCTCGCCAGGTCCGAGGGTCCAGGCGAGCGAGGTCGTACGTCGCGAACAGCGTGTGCCCGCAGGTGGGGCAGACTCCCGTGGGTCGAGTAGGGTCGAACTGGCCGCAACACGCGCGGCAGTCCAGCGAGGTCAACAGCGATCCGCTCTCCCCCATCCTCGCCCTCCACTCTGGCTGGTAGGATCCGGAATCTCTCGCACGACGTAACCTCTTCGCACGGAACGATGGGCGGGTCGTTCCGATCGCCCCGTGACCTGGTCCGTGGACTCGCCCGCCCCGGGACGCAACCCTCATCCCCCCGAACGGTTGGAAGCCACCGTGTCTGCTCCGAAGCCACCGGCGTTGTCGGCACCTGGGCTCATCGGACCAACTTCGATCCTCAATCAACCCACGAGCGGACCCCGCTCGGCCCGGCGAAAGAAGAACCGACCCTACAGCCACGTCCACCTGGAAGTCGACCTCGAGCGACCGGCGGCGCCCGACACGCCGGCGCTCCGGCGGCTCGAAGAGCTCCTGGGCCTCCGACGGATCGAGGAATCGGCCGACCTGATCCGGCTCACGGGGGCCACACTGCACGCGCTATCGGCCCTGGGGTTCCGCCGGGTCGACCACTGGGAGGTTGCACCGGGCGGCTGGCTTCCGCTCCCCGACCGATCGGGGCGTCCCAAGAGCGACGAGCCGGTAGGGCATCTGTTGGACGCCCTCGCCAGCGATGACTGGGGCCCGATCGCGCAGGCCCGTTCGTTCAGTCTTCGCCTATCCGGGATCGGCGGGAAGCACGCGGACATCGTCATCCGCCGCGCGCATCGCAGGTCTCGGCACTCCGTCTCGCTGGACCTCCACGGGACGTGGACCCACGACGAGGTGGAACGGCTGAAGGGAGCGTTGGCGGAGCGACTCCCGGTCCAGCGTTCCGAGATGACAAAGTTCCAGTTCCAGGTATAGGGGCCCCCGACCGGGCTCCGGGACGTGCTCGGGGCCGGTGGAGCATTCCGTGCCGGGAGCCGGGACTGGCGCGCCTCCTAGAAGCCTCCATAAGGCCCGCGCGCCATCGGGCGATGGGCGATAGAACTGGCGTCCAAGGGTCCGTCAAATCCGACGACCGCCGCTCCCTGGACCACGAGTACTGCGACCCCTTCCGCCACTCCCACCGCGCTCCCGAGCATCCCGATCGTGCGGGAGTCGGAACAGCGCCTGGCCCGCGGAGAGTATGGCCTGGCGGTCAGTGAGGCGTACCACCGGGTCGTGTTGGACCTCCAGAAGGCGTACGGACTGAGCCTCCCTGCCCAGTGGACCCATCGGGAATTCCTGGCGCAATACCTGCGCGACGATATGGGGATCCTGAACTCCGAGGTGGCGAGACTCTACCGATTGTACGAACCGGTCCGGTACGGCAGCGAATCGGACTGGACTCGGGGGGATCTCCTGGACGTGCTTCGAAAGATCTACTCGGAACCGCCGATGCGGGACCTGTATCCTTCGGCCCGCCCGACCCCCTCCGTCGTATGGAATCCGGCGGACCGCTCCCGGGCGGTGCGGCCCGACGTCGAGGGGCTCCCCCCGCCGGGGGGTTGACGGAGAGCTCTTGGGAGGGTCTGTGGCGTACATTCCCGTCTTCTCCAACGTTTCGTACGCCCTCCCACTGTTCATCCTGGCCGCGGCGAGCCTTCTCTGGTGGTGGAGGTCACGACCGCAGTCGCCGCCTTACCTGACGGCCTCGCCTCCCTATCATTCCTGGAGGATCAACCCGGTCGCGGCCGCCCACGCGGCGCTGCGCGAGGACCGATACCTTCTGGCGGCCTTCCTGCTTCGGGAACGGCTCGCCTCCGTCGCCCAGGAACTCTACGGAGTGTCTCCCGAGGAGCTCCGTACGTGGGCGGCGAGCGGGGCGGCCCCTAAGCTGCCGTCTTCGGTGAGCCTTCGGCGGGTGCTGCGGGACCTCGCCGCGGCGTACCGGTCGGCGTACCTGGCCGACGGCGCGCGCTCCTGGGAAGCATTCTCGAGCGTGACTGTTCCGATGCGACGACGCCGGGCCGCCCGGGACTTCGACCGGGCCGTCGTAGAGGTAGAACAGGTCCTCGCGGCCTGGGGGGCGGCGGCGTGACCTCACCGGCGGTTCGACCCTCCGACCCACCGCCCGCCCCGGCCTCCGTCGCCTCGGGATCGGTCGGGGCCGGCGCCGCCGAGATCCTCGAACGATTGCAAGGGGCGATCGGGCGCGAGGTGATCGGCTACGCCGCGGTCGTACGGGCCCTGACCGACGCGCTCCTCGCGGACGGGCACGTGCTCCTCGAGGGGGTCCCCGGACTGGCCAAGACCTACCTCGTCCGCTCCTTCGCCCGCTCGCTCGACCTCTCCTTCCGCCGCATCCAGTTCACTCCCGACATGCTGCCGGCGGACATCCTCGGGGCGACGGTGATCAACCCGAAGGACCACTCCTTCGAGTTCCGGCCCGGGCCGATCTTCGCCCACGTCATCCTGGCCGACGAGATCAACCGCGCCCCCCCGAAGGTCCAGTCCGCCCTGCTGGAAGCGATGCAGGAGGGCCAGGTCACCATCGAGGGGGAGAGCCATCCGCTGCCCCGGCCGTTCATGGTCATCGCGACCCAGAACCCGATCGAGCAGGAGGGGACCTACCCGCTCCCCGAAGCGGAGCTCGACCGCTTCCTCTTCCGATGGATCCTGGATTACCCCTCCGCGGACGACGAGGTGACCATCCTCCGGACGCGCGATGACGTCCCCGAGGACGCGGCCCGCACGCCGGTCGTGACGGTCGACGAGCTCGACCGCCTCCGGGCCCTGCCGAGCCAGGTCCGGGTGACGGACGACCTCTACCAGTACATCACACAGGTCGTGCGCGAGACGCGGCAGGATCCCCGGATCCTGGTCGGTGCCTCTCCGCGGGCGAGCGTCCACCTCCTCAATGCGGCCCGCGCCGCGGCGGTGCTGGACGGGCGCCGGTACCTGATCCCGGACGATGTGCGGGACTTCGCCCTCGCCGTGCTCAGCCACCGGATCATCGCAAAGCCGGAGGCCCTCACGCTCTCTGCCCAGCAGAGCGGGGTCGGGCGCGTGGCCGATGCGGTGCGCGCCATCCTCGCCGAGGACTTGGGCCGCATCGACATTCCGCGTTGAACCGTTGCGGAGACGGAGGCGGCCCTGACGCAGGTCGTGCTCACCCCCCGCGGAGGGGCGTTGCTCGCGGCGGGGCTCGTCGTCCTCGGGCTGGCGTTCTACACTCTCAGCCTCGTGCTCTTCGTCCTGGCGACGTTCGTCCTCGCGTTCGTCGCGGCGGAGGTCTTCCAGTTCGCGTACGCGACGCGGGGGTTCGGACCGCGGGCCTTCACCGCGCGTCGGCTTGAGTGCAGTTCGTTCGTCCCCGTGAACGGCACCGCGCTGCTGGCGGTGCGGCTCGAGCCCCACCTCCGCTCGGGAGTGTATGCCGAGGTGTTCGATGCGCACCCGGACCGGCTCGCGATCGTCGACGGCTCGCCCCGGCTGCTGACGTGGTGGGCCCCCGGGGCCGAAAAGACGATCTCCTACCTGGTCCGACCCTCCGTCCGAGGACGGTTCGAGATCGGCCCGACCGTCGTCGTCGCCCACGACACCTTCGGCTTCGCGTTCCAGGAAACGGCGCTCTCCACGCCCTGGACGCTCGAAGCGATCCCGCAGTACCCGTCGGTCCGCCTGCGCCGACCGGAGCGATTCCCCACGCCGACGTTCGGCCAGTCGCCGCACCCGGCGCGCGGGGCCGGCATGGACTTCCACTCGCTCCGCGAGTACGTCAGCACCGACGACCCACGGCGCATCGCGTGGACCCGCTCGGGGAAGGGCACGATGTTTGTCCGAGAATTCCAGCGCGAGAACCAGGAGGAGGTGGTCCTCCTCCTCGACATCGGTCGGACGATGGCGGCGGGGGCCGGCACGGCCGACACGCTCGACCAGGCCGTCACGGCGGCGGGGTTCGCCGCCCGGTACGCGGCGGATGAGGACATCCGGTTCGGTCTGCTGCTCTTCTCCGACCGGATCGTCCGGCACCTCGTGCCGGGCCGAGGGCCGGAGCACGAGTTCGAGGTCGCGCGCGCGCTCGCGGGAGCGGAGGTCGAGCCTCGGGAGTCCTCCCTCGCCTCGGTCCTCGAATACCTCGGCCCCCGCCTCGCGTTCCCGGCCCACCTCGTCGCGTTCACCGCCCTCGAAGGGGACCCCGAGGCGCTCGCCCGCGCGTGGGGGCCGCTCCTTCGGGCGGGCCACCACCTGAACGTCTTCGCCCCGGACCTGAGGGCGATGTATCCGCCGCTGTCGACGAGCTCGGCCCAGCGCGCCCTCGACCTGCTCCTCCGTCCGGAGGTCGAACGCCTCGACCGCCAGTCCGACCGCCTCCGCGCGCTCGGGGTTCCGGTCACGCGCTACGGCCCGAGCGGAGCGACGGAGGGGCTGAACCTCGTCTTCGCGCAGGTACGGGGCCGGAGGGTCGCCGGATGAACGAGCGGACGGTCGCGACCGGGCTGTTCCTTCTCCCCTTCTTCTACGTCGCGGCGCGGGTGCTCTCCCTCTTCCCGGTCGGCGACCTCGGGGTCTTCTTCGCCTTCGGCACCTGCGTCGCGATCGCGCTCATCCTCGGACTCGGGGGCTCCACGGGCCAGCTCGTCGCCGTCGCGCTGGACATCCTTCTGGTCGTGCTCGTCGTCGCCGCGCTCGTCGCCGCGACGACGTTCGCCGGCCTCGCGAGCCAGCTCACCGCGGGGGTCCTGGTCGGGCTCCCCTTCCTGGTCGCCGCCCTCTCCTGGCGCGAACGGTCCGGGCTCGCGCACCGGACGGTGGCGCTCGGCGTGGCGATCACCGCTGCGACCGCGCTGCTGGCCGCCCGGGCCTCCGTGCTCGGAAGCTCGCTCCCGGCGTCCCCGACCGATTTCGTCCAGGCGTTCTTCACGACCAACCTGACGCAGCTGCAGGGGCTGGGCACGATCGCGAACGGGCTGGCCGAACCCAACCTCCCGCTCCGGGCGGTCTTCGACCCGACGTTCGCCGCACTGTGCGCCCTGGCGGCGGGAGGGGTGCTCCTCCTGGTGCTGCGGCCCCGCTCCGGTACGGAGGAGAAGCTCCCGACGGCCACGACCCTCGGGCGGAGCACCCCGGCTCCGAGATCCGAGGAGCTCGTGCCGTTCTCCGAGGCGCAGCGCCGGGCCTTCGAGAGCCGCTCTCCCGACGAGCCTCCCACGGGTTCCTGGCCCCCGGGGCTGGGCTCAGTGGTCCTCGCGGCGCTCGCGAGCGCCGGGTTCATCGCGGTCGCCTTCGAGAGCCCGTTCTACGCGCCGATGGTCGTCGCGGTCGGTGTCGCCGCCGTGCTGCTCGGGATCGGGCTCCTGACCTATCGGGGCTCCACCGGGCGCCGTCTCCGCAGCTAGCGGCGCACGCTGGCCCGAGGACTTGGTCTCGCCCTTGGGGGGACGCTCCGGTCGGAGGCGACCCCAGAACCCTGCCCGGCGGGAACGGCCCGCCGGCGGCGCCGCCGGTACGGGCACCTCCGGCACCGGCGCGGCCGGTGCCCGGAGGATCGTGAGATAGACCGCCGCAAGGACCAGCGCGACCCCCGGAAGGAGGAGGAGCGGCCATACGGACGTGGCGTCGGGCGGCAGCAGGGCGAGGTTGTTCTGTCCTCCCGGGGATGGGCCGGAGTGGGCCCGGGTGAGGTTGATCGCGTACCTCGGGAGCACCTCTCCAGCCGAGAGCGCGAGGGTCGACTGGTTCGTGTCGTACCCGGTCGCCGACGCGATGATCTCGTAGGTTCCTGCCGAGAGCGACGAGAAGTTCGCCCACCCCTGCGTGTCGGAGAGCAGGGTCCCGATGCTTACGAGCACGACGCTCGCGCTCCCGATCGGCTGGTGGCTGGCGTTGTCGAGAATGAGGGAGTGGATCGCGCCCTCGGGCACGGGGGTCAGCGCCACGGTGAGCGAGTCGAGGATCCCGGGTTGCAGCCACTGCGGCGGAACGGTCCGATTCTCTTGGAACCCCGGAGCCCATGCGGTGAGGGTGTAGTTCCCGGCCAGGAACGGGGTGAGCAGGACCCCCCTCGCGGCGGACTCCGAGAACTTCGCCGGCGAATCGACCACGGGCGGGGTCACGGTGAAGTTCAGTTGGGCCGAGGAGACCTGCTGCAGCGTCTGCGCGCTCACGACCGTGAGGTCGAGGTCCCCGGGAGGGGCCGACCGGAGCTCGATCGTCGCGGGGGCCACCCCCGTCGGCGGGACGAGCACGTCGGTCGTGTTCGGACCGAAGTAGGGCGCCGTCGCGGTCAGGAGCTCGCTGCCCAGGTCGGTCGTCGAGACGTTCAGCTCTCCGGTCGGCCCGCTCAATCCGAGGAGGTCGCTGTTGAGCAGCACGGAGGCGTTCTGCAGGCGGACCACGGTCCCGTTCGGTAGCTCGCCGAGCACTCGGATCTCGAGGAGGGTCAGCGGGGTCAGCACCAGGCGCTCCACGACCGTCTGGCCCGGGCCGAAATTGCCCGCGACGGAGGCGGTGTGGAACCCCGGGGCCCAGGCCGTGGCCGTGCCCTCGAACGCGGGTACGCTCGAGTAGTTGGCCCAGCCGTACTGGTCCGTCATGAGTCCGGGGGTCACGGGGCGATCCCCTACCGTGACGTTCACGAGGGCCCCGACGAACGGGACCCCGCTCGAGAGGGCCACGTGGACTTCGACCGCGGCCGGGGCTACCCCCGACAAGAGCACCGAGAACACGGTCGACTGGCCCGGCGGCAGCCAGAGCGATTCGATGAACGTTTGGAACCCCGCCGCCGAGACGTTGAGTGTGATCTCCTCTGAGGGGAGCCCGGTGGTGTTCGAGTATCCTTGCGCATTGGTGATCCCGCTCGATACCACTCCCGTCCGGACGACCGCGTACTCGATCGGGACGGCACCGGAGGCGGCTTCGACCCGAACGGAGAGCGAGGCGGGCGATGCGAGGCGCCACGTACCGTTGAACAGGTTCCCCGCGGCACTCCCGCCGCTCATGAGCAGCGTCTCGTTGCCGTAGACGTCGAACCAGGCGGCCGAGGCGCCGTACCGCGCGTCGGGAGCCCCAGCGGCCTGCTGGGTCGACCAGGAATTCGAGAGCGGTAGGAAGATCGTCGTGTCCCCATAGACCGTCGACCCGTCGGTCCCGCCGAACAGCACATCGCCCTGGAGGAACGGGTCGTACACCCAGACCGACTCCATCCGCGGGGCCGGGACGGTCCCGCCGCCGGGTTGCAGCACGGCCCAGTCCGCGGTGAGCGGGCTGAACTGCCAGACGCGGTCGGAGCACGGGTAGCAACCACCGAACAGTTCGAACGTCTGCGTCGAAGGGTCCCACGTCATTCCCGCCCCGTAGACCGCGGGCGGACCGGTGCCCGATGGGACCGTCACGCGGCTCCACACGTCGGTGGAGAGGTTGAACTCCCAGGTGTCCGAGAAGGTCACCTCACCCGTCCCCTGATAGTCGGGGTCCGACCCTCCGAACAGGAGCCCGACCCCCAGGGTTGGGTCGATCGAGAACGCGGCGTCCTGCCGTGGCGCGGGCGCGACGGGTCCCGTGACGTTCCTCCAGGTCCCCGAGGAGAAATTGAACAGCCACGTATCATTGGCCGAGAGCCCGGTCCCCGCGTTCGTCTCACCCCCGAAGAGTACCGCTTCGCCGGTGGCGGCATCGCTCGCGAACGCGAAACCTGCGCGCGCAGACGGGACCGCGCCCGGGGGTTCGGCCAGTGCCGTCCAGGTATCGGACGCCTCGTTGTACTCGAGCGTCGAGTTCGTGAGACCCGTCGCGGTGTCCCCTCCGAACTGGACGGCCAGGGCGAGGGACGAATCGGCCACCATGCCGGCGCCGGTGACGTTCACCGGATAGCGGTCGAACAGCGAGGTCCATGTCAGCAGCGAGGTCGAGTTCTCTGGCCCCAACGACGAGCTTCGGGGGGCCGACGGGCACCCGGCTGAGCACGCCCTGGCCGAACGCTCGACTTCCGTGACCAGCCTTCCTATCGAGGGAGGCGGCCCCGGGTGGGCCGTCGATAGGCCCGCAAGCAGCAGGGAGGCAAGGAGCACGAGAATGAGCGCGGTGGGGAGGCGGGGGACCGTTGCGCTCACCGACTCACCTACCCCGACGCCGGTACCCAACGTTCGGCGTGCCTCCGTCTAGCCGATGCCTCTACATTGAGTTTGGCGACCCAAATTCCGACCCTCCGAGAGCCCGAAAGCACGTGCGGGCCGCAGGCGACCGACTCCCGTTCGGGTCGACGACCGTTCACCCGCCTCACCTTACGGCACGGGCCGCGTGGACGGGTATCTGTTCGTAGCACCGGAACGTTCACGGTTCGGAAACACAGCCTCCGTCCCGGGAGACTCGCCCTGGCTCCCAGTGGCCCTAATGCGGGTCCGCGGGCTCGGCGGGGAGTGAGCAGGCCGCGGCCCCAACCCCGTCCTCGGACCGGATCGCGGCTTCTCGATCGCGGGCGGTGTCGCTGCCACCCATGACCCGGAGACTGACCGGCCTGCCGTTGCGCCTGATGGAGTATCCGGCGGAGACGGTCACGAACCGGCGATTCGCCGGAACGGAGATCTCCCGGCTGGACCGATTCTACCTGCCGCCGGCGCTCACCACTCTCTACGACCCGGATCCGCTCGCGACGCGGGAGTTCATCGAGGACGACAACCGGGCCGCGATTCTCCCGGATCCGATCGCCACCCTCGACGGGAGGGAGTTCTTCCTTTCGGTCAAGGGAGTCGGGTCGACCATCGACCCGTACTCTTGGAAGCCGCTCGACCGGTCGTACGCCTCCGAGCTGGTCTCCGACCCGGACGTCGGGGCTCGGCTCCAACGGGCCCCGACGGATTCTCCCGACCGGATCATCACGGGAGAGCTGTGGTTGCGGGGTTCCCCGTACGGTGGACAGGGCTGGGAGCACGCCTCCGCCGCGCTCGCCGTCTCGGAACGCGCGAACCTCACGGACCTGGCCGGCTTCCGGATCGCACCCGTGGTCAAGGTCGCCTACCTTCCGGCCGAGCTCGAGGAGCGGCTCCGGAAGATCTACTGGTACCGACGGTATCCCGGGCGGATGGTCCAGGAGCTCCGGCTCGTCCCCTCGAACGTCCGAGTGTACTTCCACGCCCGGACGACCGTAGGGAACGACATCGGTCACGTGTTCGACCAGTTTGCGATCGCGACCCCGCAGGCTGCGCTGGCCTTCGAGGTGAACTTCCTCCGGACCACAGTGCCCATGCTCACGCTGTTCGCGCGCACCCTGACCCACGGGGAAGGCGACGGTCCGTACCGGGGACTCGACTTCCACGACGTATGGCTGGACAAGGACGCGGTGATCGCACCGGACGGCGCGGTGTTCTTCGTTGACCTCGAGGGGATCGAGGAGGTCGCCGTTCCGCGGTCGGAGGTGGTCGAGCGGATCGAGGACCAGATCTACCGAACCCTCTACGAGCTCACGTTCGCCTACGAACAGATCGACCGGGAACGTCTCCGTCGATTTGGCGGCTCGAGCCCCCGACGGCACCGGTTCGAGACCCTCCTGCGCGAAGCCTTGCGGGACGACCGGTTCGTCCGGCTCGTTCCCGGAACCGATTCCTTCGAGCTGGAGATTCGCAACAACTGTCAAGAGGAGGCGCTGTGTACGCGGTTCCGGATGGTAGACGGTTGAAATGACGAACTGCCAGGAGATCTACAACTTCCTGCTCTGCGTCAGCCGCCGCGCGGGGGTACCGGCCATCGCCGACGCGGACCTGGCCACCCTTCAGCAGATGAACCTCATCCGACAGCTGACCGCGGACGAGTTCGCGCAGCTCACCCAGCAGGCCCATGAACTCTACGACTCCCAGGTGGCCCTCTCGGCCGAGCAGCGCCAACGCCAGGCGCTCGCGGTCCAGGCCCAGGAGGACGACCGAAAGACCCACTCGATCCTGTTCCACCTCGAAGGTAGGGAGAAGCAGGAGGCCCTCCTCCGGCGGGAAGCCGGGGACCAGGCCTCGCTCAAGGCCACGACGGACGACCTGGCGGGCCGGATCCGGGCCGTCGATCAGATGGTGGTCAACCAGTCCCTCCTGGGGACGATGTCCGCCTACGGGAACGGGTTCGTCGGGCTCACAAGCCTCGGCGCCGCCGCGTTGCGAGACCTCGGCGTCCGCCTGTACCGGGTCGCGGACCGTCCGTTCGACCAGTACTGGCAGCAGAGCCAGGCCGTGACGGCCGAACTGAACACCATCGCCGGCCGCAGCAGCCAGTACATCGCCGGCCTCGTTCCGCGTCTCGGCGGGGTCGACCGGTCCTACCTCTGGTCGATCGCCGTCGGTCTGGCGAAGCGCGACGGGGATGTCGCGACGGTCGGGTCGACGTTCCTCGACGCGTACACGCGCCTCGCTCCGCTCACGGGCAACGACGAGAACCGACTGATGTCGGCGGAGATGATCTCCTCCCTCCCCCGGACCCCGGAACAGAGCCTCCCGCTGCTCACCCAGCTCGAGCACGACGTCCGGAAGGCCGGTGTTCCCAAGGAGTCCTCCCTCGGCGTGGCGTCGATCCTCCTCCTCGGCCAGCGGGCCGACGGCACCTTCGCGACCGCCAACCTCTCGACCTTCCTCCGCGTCACGAAGTCGTACGAGTCGGCCGGTCTGCTGGCGATCGTGAACCGCCCGTTCGACGAGCTCGGTCAGAAGTTCAGCCAGTTGCGCGCGATGTTCGGCGGATGGGGATTCCAGCCCTCCGAGGACGTCGAACTCGCCTCCTCCTACCTCGCGGTCTCCGACCTTCCCGTCGAGGGGATCGGCACGAAGCTCGCCATCATCACGCGAGGGATGGCGACGTACCTGCAGTATCCGCTGGTCGCGTCCGCGATCCTCGCCTCCATCCCGGTCCTCGAGGCGAACGACACGCTCAACCTGCTCGAACAGGGGTACGGGATCATCGCCCGCACCGCCGGAGGGCTCACCCAGGCCGAGCTCATCTGCCTCGCCGTGCGCATGGTCCACGGGATCCGGGCGGAGACGATCACCGGAGTGGATACGACGGCCACGGCGGCTCCCGCCCCGTCGGCCTCCTACTATGCCTACGGCCCCCGGTTCTTCTTCGTCCCGATCTTCGTCGCGCACGGGGCCTACTTCTCGACCTACAGCGGGCTGGGTGGCGCCCACCCGGGACACGCGCACTTCGTGGGCGGGTTTACCGGATGAACTCCCTCCGGCTGCTGCTCGCGGTCGCGCTGGTCGTCCTGATCCTCCCGGCGGCTGGGGCGGCCGGCGATGGCCACTACGTGCCCAAGGCCGGCGACCAGTTCCATTACGCCGAGACGATCTTTCTGAACGGGGGGATCGGCAACTACACCGGCTACACCGAGAGCACGTACCTGAACGGCACGCTCGGTGTCACCGCGGTCGCGGCCAACGGGACGGAGTCGGCTTCCTACTCGAGCTCCGGGCGGTGGAGCAACAACACCGGCTCGAGTCAATCGCTCGTCTCCTCGGGGACGTTCACCTTCTCCGCCACCTCCTTCCTCTACGTCCAGGGCACCGACAACCAGACGGGCTACACGAACCCGTACGTCTGGTTCTACATGGACAACACGCTCGCCGACGGGGCGACGTTCTACCTCCTGAACACGCAGATGTCGGTCACGTCGACCGACGCGAGCTACGCCCTCGCCAGCACACCGGGGAAGTACGTCTCGACGATCGAGGCGCAGGGCACCGGGTCGTTCCAGCGGGATGACGAGTATGGCGTCTTCACGGCCAGCTACACCTGGACCTCCTACTTCGACCCCGCGACCGGGTACGTCGTCGGCTACCTCTACACCGAGCAGGACCGGGATTCCTCCGGGGATGGGTTCACGATGACCGACCTGCTCTACGTCACGAGCACGAGCTATCCGCTCACCTCCGCCGCCGCCCCGTCCACCCCCTCGTCGAGCTCCCCGTCGTTCCTGCCGTACCTCGTGGTCGTCGTCATCGTCCTCGTGCTGATCGCGGTCCTCGTAGTCGCGCTTCGATCCCGCTCCCGGCGCACGACGCCGCTCCCGCGACATTCCGCGGGGGGCGCGGTGAGCTATGCCCCCCCTCCGGGGTCGGTGCCGCCGCCCATCGGTCTCATTCCGAACCAGCAGCCACCCGTCCCCCAGGTCGTCCTCCGGGAGACGGTCAAGGTCAACTGCCGCTACTGCGGCACGCTCATCGATACGACCGACTCCGTGTGCCCCAACTGCGGGGCACCACGGACCTAGGTCGACGGCCGGCGGGTCAGGGTCGCACCGTGAGATAGACCGGGCCCCAGACCCGCATCCCGCCGGCGACCGAGATCGCACGGGAGGCGACGTTGGTCTGCGCGATCTCCGTGAGCACCCGCTGCGCGCCGGCGTGCCGGGCCCAGAGCATCCGGGCATGCCAGAGGTCGGCACCGACCCCCATGCGTCGGAACCCCGGCCGCACGGAGAGTGAGTGCAAGCGTCCCCACTGGCCCACCACCGAGACCCACCCCGCCGCCACGAGGCCCGCCTCGAGTTCGACGACGAGGCATTTCTCCCCCTCCCGTTCGACGGGGCTGAGCCATCGTTCGTCCACGGCCCCGTTCACTTCCTGCAGCAGGCGGAGGAGGGCCGGCCGGTCGTCCTCGCGGGCCGCCCGGACCGGATGGCGATAGCCGTGCGGGCCCACGGAGGCCCACCCGTCCGTGACGAGGACGTCGTACACCTCGGCTGTTGGGACCAGCGGAAACTCGGAGAACACCCCGATCCCGCGGCGGGAGCGGGAGAACGCCTCCGCCAGGGCCAGGTCCCTCGTGAAGACGGAGCCGATGCGCTCGACCGGGTTGAAGAGGAAGAGCCCGTCGACGCGGCCGCCCACCGTCGAGACCAGGACCTCTCCCTCACATCGGAGGGTGTCGGCGATGAAGTGCGGGAGGAACGGGTCGAAGAATTCGGAGAGGTGCCCGAGCTCCTGCGGTGCAAGGTGGTCGTCGCGGGAGAGCGAATGGACCGACGGGGGCAATTCTATCGGTGGCTCCCCGGCGGGGGAGACGAGCTGGGAGGAACAGGGGGTAATGGGATCCATGCGAACGGGCCTCCCACCCCGCGACCCCGACCGACCTACAGGTGCCAGGTCGGGCCGCCGTATCCGACCGGAAGCGGCGCGGGTTCGGCCGCGCCGAACGGGTCCGGGCGCGGCGTAGGCGCGCGACCCCGCTTCTTCGCGACGTACGCGTCGATGGCGTTCGCGGCGGCCGTGCCGGCGGACATGGCGTAGACCACCGACTTTCCTCCGGCGGCGAACACGCCCTCGACGTCGGTCATCCAGTCCTCCTTGGCCCCCTGGGGCCAGGGATGGGTGGCGAGCGAGAGGTTCAGCTCGGTGGGGAGGGTGCCGAGGTCGGCCTTCTCACCGACCGCGACGATGACGGTATCGCAGACGACCGTCTCCTCGGACCCCGGCACCGGCACGGAGGTCGGCCGACCGTGAGCGTCCGGGGGTCCGGCCCGCATCGTCTGGAGCACGATCCCGGTCACCTGGGCGGTGCCGAGGATCTGGACGGGCGCCCGCTCGAAGAGGAACTGGACGCCCTCGATCTCGCCCCCGCCGACCTCCTCGTCGTCGGCCGGCATATCGTCCTTCGTCTTCCGATAGACGACCGTGACGGTACCGCCCTCGTCCATCCGGACGGCCGAGCGCGCGGCGTCCATCGCCACGTCGCCTCCGCCGATCACGACGACCTTCCGCCCCTTCCGGCCCAGCAGGACCTCCGGTCCCTTGTTCACCGCCAGGAGGAACTGGATGGCGGAGAAGACCCCGGGCAGGTGCTCGCCGGGAATGCCCATGGCCCGGGGGTCCGAAGCCCCGATCGCCACGAAGACGGCGAGGTACCCCTCCTTCAGCAGGGTCTCGGGAGTGAAGCCGTCCCCGGCCTTCGCGGCGAGACGGAACGTTACGTCGAGGTTCTTGAACCGGGCGAGGTCGGTATCGAGCTCGTCCCCGTCGAGGTGGTACTTCGGGATCGTGTCCATCTGACCTCCGAGGAACGGCTGCTCCTCGAAGACGGTGAGGGAGTATCCCCGAAGCGCGAGCTCCCAGGCGGCCATGAGGCCCGCCGGACCGCCCCCGATCACGGCGATCCGCTCGTTCTTCGGGGCGCTCGGCACGTAGAGGAGGTCCGAGTTCCCGTGCTCCAGCGCGGCCCGCTTCAGGTGCCGGATGGCGATCGGGACGCCCTTGCCGCCCATCACACAGTCCTCCTCGCAGTAGTGGTAGCAGGTCTTGCAGAGTACGGTGGCCAGGGGGTTGTCGCGGAGCGTGAGGACCGCCGCCTCGTCGAACTTGTCCTGGGCGATCAGCGTGAGGTATCCCCGGCAGTCCTGCGTTATCGGGCAGGCCTGCACGCAGAACGGCATCTGGCACTGGAGGCACCGGCGTGCCTCGAGGATCGCCTCCTCCTTGCTGTAGGCGTGGAGGATCTCCCCGAACGTCGAGGCCCTCTCGTCCTTGGTCTCTTCCGGAATCGGGGTCCGGTGGTAGCGGGGTCCGCCCATGGTCGTGCGTCCCGGTCGGAGCGCCGACCCGGACCTCGGGGCCACCCCAGCCGCCAGTATATCCTCGTCGCGTCGAACGGCGGTCGAACGGACGACGGGATCAGGAACGGGCCGCGGGTTCCCGGGTCCGGGGCGCCGTGAGGATGCGCGCGCCCTCCCCCTTGGCGACGTAGACGTGGAGCGTGTCGCAGGTCTTTCGGAAGTACGCGCCCCCGTCGTCCCCGAAGGTGGTCCGCAGTCGCTCCTCGATCTCGGGGTCGGTGAGCCCGGGCTCGACCTCGGGGGTGAACTGGCACTCGAAGACGAGGAA
>Ga0187855_10001581_pt1 | contig 17951 bp, 16 predicted proteins | sample June2016WEW_8_10_2_FD_132969 | JGI IMG/M metagenome (GOLD analysis project Ga0187855, IMG submission 132969) | Peatland microbial communities from SPRUCE experiment site at the Marcell Experimental Forest, Minnesota, USA - June2016WEW_8_10 | ecosystem: Environmental > Terrestrial > Soil >...
ACGCTTTCAGCGAGTCCATCCGCAACCAGCTATCCCACAACGCGATTTGCTCGGCCGCCCTCGCACCACCACGAAATCCATGACTTATCGGCCTATAATCGATCTTTTCCCTCTAAGACAAAGTGTTGCGTCGACCGATTGAGATCACCGAGGGAAAGCGGACATCCCTCAGACATGCCGACCGGTCGAAGATGACCCAAGTCGGACATCGGGTCTCCGCATCGGATAGGGCGGGTCAAGGAGGGGTGTCGGTTGAGATGGGGACGCCGCGGCGCTGCCCGCGGACGCCGGAAACCCGAAAAGCGCTAATAGCTCAAGCACCACATTGCTGTTGCATGGGGACCAGCTTGTGACTCAGAAACCATAGAGAACCGAAGACCAATGAGCCATTTGGGTGTCGGCGGGGCCACCGGCCTGCGGTAAGCAGGAAGTTAAGGCAATGGTTGCTCAGCAAAATCATAACCGAAGGATGGCAATTATTGCGTAAAGCCTTCACTGCTCATTCTTGAGCGGGCGCAAATCGAGGTGTGAGATATTATCGCCACTAAGAAGGGCTGTCGTGCGCAGCACGCGTGAGCGGGCCCAAGCCGGTTCGTCGAAGCGCCAATCCATCATCACGCTTGCGCCTTCGCGGCGGACGCGGATGTCGCCCGCAAGCAAGTGGCGAAAGTTGTCGAGCAATATTTGAAAAGCCGATTGGGCTTCCGACGCCAGCTGATCGGTAGGCGGGAGCGGCGGATCGAAGCGGATGTATATCATGTGGGCGCCGGTGCGATCGTGCTGCTGATAGCCCGCAAGGCTTCCCTCGAAAGTCGTGAGCAGGTTGATGCGGCCGGTGTGGGGCGGCGCCGCCTCGTAGACGTTGGGTGTGCCGGTCGGCACGAAGTGCGCTCCCAGGCTCGGAGTTTCAGCGCGGCCATCGAAGCTCACGTCCAAACCCATGAAAGGAAAACCGCCGACAAAGATGTTGTTGCTATAGGCCGCGGCAAATGGCGCCGGAAAGGTTTGGCCGGGCTGCGGCTTCGCCACGTCGGTGCCGTTAATGGTGACGTGAGGGTTCTGGGCGCGAGCGCCCCGCTCACGGAAGAACAACAACAGCAGGCGCTCGCCGCTATGCCCGATCTGATCGGTGAGACCGGCGTTGGTAGTCGCCAGCCTCACTTCCGAATCAAAGCCGACCTCGATCGCAACGTGCCGGTTTTGAAAATCGACAAATCCAGCGGAGACGCCGCGCGGCTCTCCGTCGGCTCCGGTCATCGTGAATTTGATTTCGGCAAACTGTGAGGTTACGCCGTCGGCAGCTCTCGCCGCCGCCACCTTGGCATCGCTGTAGTAGTTGATTTGATGCTTTGGTTGAGCGCGCTCGGTAAAGAACACCCAAAGCAAAGGTGGGTTGTTCGGACCGCGCTCGGCGGCCATGATTTCGACCGCCTCGTACACCGGGTCACTCGGCAGCCATACGTACCAGTGATGATCCCAATGTTGAAGAAAGGACACGATTGGGATCAAAGGTGCCGCGGTCGTTGCGATTGAGGCCAGCGCCATGCCTGAAATGATGAGAGCCCACTTCAGGAACCCTGTGGCGAGCGATCCCATGAACTGGGATTCCCCAGATGGCTGCCGATTTGACGTGAATATTCGCGCTTTTCTCGACTTCCTGCAAGACATAAGCGCGGTGCGGACGCGGATGCGGTCACGTCGACAACCGGAGGGCCGTCGACCACTGCTCGCATGTTCCGCGCTTGTTGTGGAAAGCACGACATTCTCGGCGGGCTACGCCATCTTCTCGCTCAGTCTATCGCTGATTCACCGAAGGCTTCTATACGTTCAATCTGAAGGAGGCTAAGGCCGTACTCAGAGAGCCGCCACCCCATTTTTGTCAATGATGCTCGGCCGCTTGGCCGAAAGCGACCGGGGACCGATGATCGCCTGGCGAACAGGATCGCGGTCGCGGAAGCCTTGGATCAATTCTATGGTGGCGAGCCGGACCCTCGCACGTTGGAACTGCTACGCCCCCGATGAGCGAGGCGGTTTTGGCACCTTGTGCGACCGAGTGGCGTTGCGTCAACGCCGTTCCATCGGACGACTAAGCGCCTCGGTATTTCACAAGTCTAAGCTAGCTCGTCTGCATCGCGTCGCCTATCTTAGGCGGAATGACAGTAACGCGTGAGCTTCGGCGCCGGCTGCGCGCCGATCGTCCTCTACCCTGCTTCGAGCCTTGTCTGCCGCGTCCGGCCAAAGAGCCGCCGGCTGGATCCGGCTGGATTCATGAGATCAAGCACGACGGCTTCCGCATCATCGCCCCGCGCGACGCTGCCGGCGTGCGCGTCATCACCCGGGGCGTGGCGGGCAGCGTTTCTACGAGTTTTGCAGATTGTTGCCAGCTACGTTGCCAAGCGCCGTAATAAGAATGGGACATTTCCGCTAAGTTATTGAAATTACTGGTGGGCCCGGGAGGACTCGAACCTCCAACCAAGCGGTTATGAGCCGCTGGCTCTGACCATTGAGCTACGGGCCCGCACCGATCGCGGAGGGCGACCGGACGTGAGGCATGGCGATTCTACCCGCGGCGGCTGAGCAAAAACACCGCCTGCTCGCCGAACAGATTCCAGAACCACCACGGCATTTTCAGCCGCATGCGCCGGCCCCAGGCGTTGAGCGCCACCGCCTCCTCGATCTTGGCGCCCGACACGCGGCAGAGCTGGCGGAAATCCTTGATGCTGCAAAAGTGGATGTTGGGCGTCTCGTACCAGGCATAGGGCAGATTGTCGGTGTGCGGCATGTGGCCGCCGAGCGCGATTTGCAGCCGGATGCGCCAATGGCCGAAATTGGGGAACGAGACGATGGCGTGGCGGCCGATGCGCAGCATGTGCTCGAGCACGACGCGCGGCTGCCGCGTCGCCTGCACCGTCTGCGACAGGATGACGAAATCGAAGCCGTCATCGGGATAATCTTCCAGGTCGGTGTCGGCGTCGCCCTGCACCACGGCAAGGCCTTTGGCGACGCATTCGTTGACGCCCTCGCGCGACAACTCGATGCCGCGGCCGTCGACGCCGCGCGTCTCCAGGAGCCGCAGCAATTCGCCGTCGCCGCAGCCGACGTCGAGCACGCGCGCGCCCTGCTCCACCATGGCGGCGACGACGAGCAAGTCGACGCGCGAGCCGCCCGGGCCGCGCGCGGCTTCCGCCATGGTGAGGTCGCGCTTGAGCCGCGTGAGCATCAGCTTACTCCCAAGCGCTCCCTCTCCCCGGTGGGGAGAGGGGGTTCAGAGCAAGAGGGTGAGTTCCGAGCCCCCTCACCCGGATCGCTTCGCGATCCGACCTCTCCCCGCTGGGGAGAGGTGAAAGGTAAAGCACGCAGCGCCAAGACCTCACACATCGCATTCACCGCCGCGCCGGCGGCAGGCCGCGCGCCTTGGCCGCGCCCTCGAGAAAGCCGCGCACGATGGTGAACAATTCCGGCTCGTCGAGCAGGAAAGCGTCGTGGCCCTTGTCAGTGGTGATCTCGGCGAAGGAGACGCGCGCGCCGGCGGCATTGAGCGCATGTACGATGGCGCGCGATTCCGGCGTCGGGAACAGCCAGTCGCTGGTGAACGAAATGACGCAGAACCGCGTCGGCGCGCCGCGGAAGGCATTGGCGACGACGCTGTCGTAATCGGCGGCGAGATCGAAATAGTCCATGGCGCGGGTCAGATAGAGATACGAATTGGCGTCGAAGCGCTCGACGAAGGTGATGCCCTGGTGCCGCAGGTAGGACTCGACCTGGAAGTCGGCGTCGAACGAGAACGTCGGATTGTCGCGGTCCTGAAAGCGGCGGCCGAATTTCCGGTGCAGCGCGGCGTCGGACAGATAAGTAATGTGCGCGCCCATGCGCGCGACCGCAAGCCCGCGCCGCGGATTGGTGCCTTCGGCAAAATAGCGTCCGCCGCGCCAGTCCGGGTCGGCCATCACCGCCTGGCGGCCGACCTCATGGAAGGCGATGTTCTGCGCCGAATGCCGCGTGGCGCCCGCGATCGGCAGCGCCGCAAAGACGCGCCGCGGATAGCTCGCCGCCCATTGCAGCACCTGCATGGCGCCCATCGAGCCGCCGGTGACGGCAAACAGCGAGTCGATGCCGAGATAATCGAGCAGCATCGCCTGCGCGCGCACCATGTCGCGCACGGTGATGACGGGAAAGTCGAGGCCCCATGACATGCCGGTCGCCGGATTGGTCGAGGCCGGTCCGGACGAGCCCATGCAGCCGCCGACGACGTTGGGGCAGATGATGAAATAACGTTCGGTGTCGATCGGCCGGCCGGGCCCGACCATGGTCTCCCACCAGCCCGGCTTGCCGGTCACCGGATGGTCGTTGACGACATGCTGGTCGCCGGTGAGCGCATGGCACACCAGAACGGCGTTGCTGCGCTCGGCATTGAGTGCGCCATAGGTCTGGTAGGCGATCTGCAATGGGCTGAAATCGACGCCGGCATCGAGCCGCAGCGGATTATTCACCGGAAAGCGCACGACCAGCGAATGCGGATAGTCCGCTTCGCGCGTGCGGTCGGCGAGATCGAGCGTGGCGCCCCCTTCTGCCATAAGTGCTTCCCGGATCGGCGCTTCCCGGCCTGGTGGCCCCGCCGCCGCGGCGGTCAAAGGGGCGTAATTAGGCCGCTGCCCGCCGGAGTCAATGTTTTCTTTGATTGCTATTTGATTTTTCTTTGCTTTCGGGCCTCACGACACCTATCAATCCAAGCGATTGCCCGGGCAGAGCATGAAACCGCCGCGCCAAAACGAACCCCCACTTGCCGAGCTGCGTCGCGAAATCGACCGGATCGACGAGGCGATGCACGCGCTTTTGATCGAGCGCGGCGAGATCATCGAACGACTGATCGCGGTCAAGAAGACCGAGGAATCCGGCTCCGCGTTCCGCCCGGCGCGCGAGGCCGACATGATGCGGCGTCTCGTCCAGCGCCATCACGGCAGCCTGCCGCTCGACACCGCCGAGAGCATCTGGCGGGTCATCATCTCCACCTTCACCTACGTGCAGGCGCCGTTCGCCGTGCACGCCGACCTCTCCGCCGGCGACGCGCTGATGCGCGATTCCGCGCGGTTTCATTTCGGTTTCACCGTGCCGTTTGTGCCGCATATGGGGGCGGCGAGCGTGGTCCAAGCGGTGACCGCGTCGAAAGGCGATCTCGGCCTGGTTCCCGCCTTCGCCATCGCCGGCGCCGGCCCATGGTGGACCACGCTCGAATTCGATACCGCGCCGAAAATCATTGCCCGGCTGCCCTTCGTCGAGCGCGCCGATCACCCGGCCGGCATGCCGGTCTTCGTGGTCTCCCGCGTCGCGGCGGACGCCATGGTAACCGAAACCGAGGTGTGGAGCGTGCGGGTCTCCGGCTGGACCGCCGGCTCGGTCGACCGGTTGGCCGGCCTCGCCAATGCAATTGCGGTGCCCGACCGTGCCTTTGAAGGTGCCGCCCTGCTCATCTCGGTCGCGCGGGGCGGCATCGGCCCGGTCGCCGACGCGCTCCTTGCGACCGGCGCCTCGATCCGCTCAAGGGCCCTCGTCGGCAGCCACGCGACCCGCTATACGGTGCCGCACAAAAGCTGATCCCCTCCCCCGCTTCGCGGGGCGGACAATCAGCGAGCACGACGACGAGAAAGCAGAACGTGATGGCCGCTCTACGTCCCCAGCCGCGAGCTGGCGTCCTCGACATCGAGGCCTATGTGCCCGGCAAGAGCAGCGCGCCGGGCGTCGCCAAGATCTTCAAGCTGTCGTCGAACGAGACCCCGCTCGGGCCGAGCCCGCGCGCGATCGCGGCCTATGAATCCGTCGCCGCGCATCTGGAGGACTATCCGGACGGTTCGGCGAGCGAGTTGCGCGAGGCGATTGGACGGGCGTTCGGGCTCGATCCGGAGCACATCGTCTGCGGTGCCGGCTCCGACGACCTGTTGAACCTGCTGGCGCGCGCCTACCTCGCCGACGGCGACGAGGCGATCCACACTACGCACGGTTTTCTGGTCTATCCGATCGCGACGCGCGGCACCGGCGCCCGCCCGGTGGTGGCGGCGGAAACGGATTACACGGCAAACGTCGATGCGATCCTGGCCGCCGTGACGGAGAAGACGAAAGTCGTCTTTCTCGCCAATCCGAACAACCCGACCGGCACGTATATCTCGTTCGACGAGGTCAAGCGGCTGCACCGCAGCCTGCCGCCGCAGGTGCTGCTCGTGCTCGACGCGGCTTACGCCGAATACGTCCGCCGCAACGACTACGAGTCCGGCATCGAGCTCGTCGCCACCAACGACAACGTCGTCATGACCCGCACGTTCTCCAAGATCCACGGGCTGGCGGCCTTGCGACTCGGCTGGATGTTCGGTCCCGCTCATGTCGTCGCCGCCGTCAATCGCATTCGCGGTCCGTTCAACGTCAATGCGCCGGCGATCGCCGCCGGCATCGCGGCGATCGAGGATCACGAGCACCAGGAGCGAGCGCGCGAGCACAACACGCGCTGGCTCGCCTGGCTGTCGCAGGAGATCGGCAAGCTCGGCCTGAAGGTGACGCCGAGCGCCGCCAATTTCGTGCTGATCCACTTCGCCGACGCCAAGGGCCGCACCGCCAAGGACGCGGACGCCTTCCTCTCGGCGCGCGGGCTCATCCTGCGCCAGCTCGGCCCCTACAAACTGCCGAACGCGCTGCGCATGAGCGTCGGCACCGAGGAGGCGAACCACCTCGTCGTCGCCGCGCTGAAAGAGTTTTTAGGGCAAGCAGCGTGACGCCGTGACCAAATCCGCACCGCTGTTCAATCGCCTCGCCTTGATCGGCACAGGCTTGATCGGCTCCTCGATCGCACGGGCCGCCCGCGCGCAAGGCGCCGTGCGCGAGATCGTGGCGACGGCGCGCTCGGTGGAAACGCGCCGCCGCATCGCCGAACTCGGCCTTGCCGACCAGGTGGTTGAGAGCAATGCGGCTGCGGTCGCGGGCGCCGAGCTGGTCATCGTCTGCGTTCCGGTCGGTGCCTGCGGCGGCGTCGCCGCCGAGATCGGCCCACATCTGGCGCGCGGCGCGACCGTTTCCGATGTCGGTTCGGTCAAGGGCGCCGTCATTCGCGACATGGCGCCGCATCTGCCCGCGGGCGTGCATTTCGTCCCGGCGCATCCGGTCGCCGGCACCGAGAATTCCGGCCCGGACGCCGGCTTCGCGTCCTTGTTCGTCGGCCGCTGGTGCATCCTCACGCCGCCCGACGGCGCCGATTCCGGCGCTGTCGAAAAACTGGCCGCGTTCTGGCGCGCACTCGGCGCCACCGTCGAGACCATGCCGGCCGCGCATCACGACCTCGTGCTGGCGATCACCAGCCACCTGCCGCATCTCATCGCCTATACCATCGTCGGCACCGCCGACGAGCTCGCCGAAGTCACCCGCTCCGAGGTGCTGAAATTCTCCGCCGGCGGCTTTCGCGATTTCACCCGCATCGCCGCCTCCGATCCAACCATGTGGCGGGACGTGTTCCTGGCCAACAAGGACGCCGTGCTGGAAATGCTCGGCACCTTCAACGAGGATTTATCGCAGCTCACCCGCGCCATCCGCCGCGGCGACGGCGAGGCCTTGTTTGCGCATTTCACCCGCACCCGCGCCATCCGCCGCGGCATCGTGCAGATCGGCCAGGATTCGCCGGCGCCCGATTTCGGCCGGCCGCATCCCGATCTTCCGGTCGAGCCGCTGCCGCGGCCTTACGCCGCCTCGGATGAAGGCTGAGCATGATCCGAGGGTGGAAGCCGGTTTTCCGAAAAGATCATGCTCCACTAAACCTGCCAGAGCGCCAATCGATTCAATCTGAAGCGATTGCGCTCTAGCGTTAGGGCCGCGCCTTGACCGCCAGCGCTTCATTGACCGTGCCGCGGAGCACCGCGACTGAGAACGGCTTCGTAAGCACATCATGAATGATGGCGTCGAGGCCTTGGGCGCGTTCGCGCTGATCGGCATAGCCGGTCATCAACAGAATGGTCAGGTCGGGATAATCGCGCGCCGCCGCCAGCGCCAGCGCGATGCCGTCCATGACCGGCATGCGGATGTCGGTGAGCAGAAGGTCGAAGCGCCCTTCTTCGCGGCTAAGCAGGTCGAGCGCCTCACGGCCGTCGCCCGCGGTCTTGACTTCGTGACCGTCGGTCGCGAGCGCGCGTGCCGACAGCGTGCATAACGATTCCTCGTCTTCGGCTATGAGAATGCGCGCCATGGCCGGTCAGCGTGCCGCCGCGACAATGTCGCGGCGATCGACGAAACGAAGAACCACGTCGTGCGCGTCGGGCGGCGGCGAGGCGACCCGTGTGCGGAAGGACACCGCCTCGCCCGGCGGCAGCGGCGTGCGCGATGCAACAGCGGTCCAGGAATAGATTTCCTGCCGCGCGGCATTGCGCACGACGAACTTGAGCCGCGGCACGTCGACAAACCTGCGGGCGCTGTTGACGATATTTCCTTCGACCACGAGAACCGGCACGCCCTCGCGCCGTTCCGTGGCCGTGGTGATGCCGTCGAAGGCGAGGCCGCGCAGGTTCACCGGGAGGCCTACCAGCTTGTAGAAGGAATCGGTTTGCGGGAAGGCGCGCACGACGTTGCCGCGCCAGCCGACGAGGATGCAATCGACAATGAGCAGCGCCAGGATGCCGGTGTGTAGGCGCGACAGCGGCCAACGCGGCGGCGACCAGTGCCTGACGCGGGGCAGCGGCGGCCAGCCGGCAAAGCTTCGGATTGCCTCGAGCGGCGCGACCGAATAAGCGCGAGACTGTTCGTCGATCTCGATCGGCTGCCGGCCTTGATCGAGATCGACCGGCGCGATCGGCGGCGCTTCCACTTCCGCGGACTTGTCCGGCTCGTCGGCGAAAGTCTCGTCCTCGGCTGCGGGCTCGTGTTCATCGGCCACCGGTAAGAACGAACCGTCCTCGGCGGCCTCGGCGTCGTCGCCCGCCATGAAGACCGATCCATCCTCCGTCGGCTGCACATCGTCGGCAGCCGCTGTGAAGGATTCGCCCTCCACCGGAGGTTCGCCGCCGAGCGTGTCGCCTTCTTCTTCGTCGGACCCCGCCTCAGGGCAAAGCGCCGCCGCGGCGGCGATGAGCCTGTCCGCATGGCTGGGCACCGCGTGCCAAACCAAATGGCAGCGCCGGCAGCGCACGTAGCGCCCCTCGGGGAGCAGGCTCGCCGGCTCCACGTCGTAGGAAGTAGCGCAGGACGGGCAAACGATCAGCATCGGCGAATCAACGGTGCGTCACCTTCCCGGCAAGCCTAGCCTCCGATTTGTTAACGAATTGGAAACCATAGCGGCCCGCAAGCATAGGGGCGGCATGGTATGAGGCTGGCAAGAAGGCCGCGAATCAGCCGCGGGCCGCCGCTAAAGGTCCCGGAGGCTTTTCGGAGGACGGCGTGATCCGGTTCGAAAATGTCGGCTTGCGCTATGGGCTCGGTCCCGAGGTGCTGCGCGACCTCAATTTCGAGATCGACGGGCACTCCTTCCAGTTCCTCACCGGCCCGTCCGGCGCCGGCAAGACCTCGCTGTTGCGCCTGATGTTGCTGTCGCTGCGGCCGACGCGCGGCTTGATCAGCATGTTCGACCATGACACGGCGACCTTGAGCAAGGATGGCCGCGCGAGCCTGCGGCGAAGGATCGGAATTGTCTTCCAGGATTTCCGGCTGCTGGACCACATGACCACCTACGAGAACGTGGCGCTGCCGTTGCGCGTTCTCGGCCAGGACGAAGCCGACTACCGGTCGGAGGTCGTCGAGTTGTTGCAATGGGTCGGACTGGGCGAGCGCATGGGGGCGCTGCCGCCGGTTCTCTCCGGCGGCGAGAAGCAGCGCGCGGCCATCGCGCGCGCGGTCATCGCGCGCCCGCAGCTCTTGCTGGCGGATGAGCCGACCGGCAACGTCGATCCCAGCCTCGGCCAGCGATTGCTGCGGCTGTTCGTCGAGCTCAACAAATCGGGCACCGCCGTCGTCATCGCCACCCACGACATCGCGCTGATGGACGAATACGACGCGCGCCGGCTGGTCCTGCATGAGGGACGCCTGCATGCCTACGACTGAACCGGTCGAGACCATGGCGGAACCGTGGGACCATCTTCACCAGGCGGCGCCGCTGGTCCGCGCGCAGCCCGTCTTGACGCCGCTCGTCCCCCGCAGCTCGATCGCCGGGCGTTCGCTCGCCGTGGTGGTCGCCATCATGACCTTCCTGGCCTCGTTGACGACCGGCGCGGTGACGCTGGTGGTGAGCGCCGCAAGCAACTGGCAATCGGAGGTCGGGCGCGAGCTCACCATTCAGGTCCGGCCCGCACCCGGCCGCGACATCGAGGCCGATGTGCGCAATGCCATCGAGATCGCGCGCGCGGCTCCCGGCACCGCCGAGGTTCGCGCCTATACCAAGCAAGAATCTCAGCAGCTGGTCGAGCCCTGGCTCGGCGCCGGCATCGCGCTCGACGACCTGCCGATCCCGCGCCTGATCGTGGTCAAGCTGTCGTCCGGCGGTAAACCGGATTTCTCGTCATTGCGGCAAGCGCTCGCAGCCCGGGTTCCCACCGCCAATCTCGACGATCATCGCCGCTGGATGGAGCGCATGCGCACCATGGGGGCGGCGGCGGTTGCCGCCGGCGTTGTCGTCTTTGCCCTGGTGCTGGCCGTGACCGTGCTCTCGGTCACTTTCGCCACCCGCGGCGCGATGGCGACCAACCGTCCGATCGTCGAAGTGCTGCATTACGTGGGGGCGACCGACGGCTTCATCGCCGAGCAATTCCAGCGTCATTTCCTGCTGCTCGGTTTCAGGGGCGGCGCGCTCGGCGGCGGCGCGGCGATATTGCTGTTCGGCGTTTCCGAAGCGGTGAACGCCTGGCTCGCGCGGAGCGCGGCGGGCGACGAGATCGCGGCGCTGTTCGGGAATTTCTCCATCGGGGTTGCCGGTTACCTGGCGATCCTGGGACAGATCGGTTTGACGGCCATGGTCACGGCGCTGGCTTCGCGCCGCACGGTCAATCGCACCCTGGAGACCATCGACTGAACGACTTAAAGCAGGACCAACTTGCCGCTGGAATTGCCGCTATGATGCCGATATCGGCTGTCGGAACGGAAATGGGCGTCCAGGACGCGCGCGGCGATGCTCAGCCTTAAGGCCGCCGTCAAAACCCGGCGGATCAGATCTTTCGCCGTCAAATTTGCCGTCCTCGGCGGCATCGTCATCGTCCTCGGCTTCATGGACTTCCTTTGGCTACTGCCGAGCCAGGAGGTCGTGCTCGACCGCAGCGCCGACGGCATCGTGGTTTTGACCGGCGGCACCTCCCGCGTCATTGACGGGCTCGAACTCTTGGCGGCCGGGCGCGGCAAGCGCCTGCTCATCACCGGCGTCAACCCCGGAACGACCACGGCCGATATCGCGCGGCAGGTCACCGGCTACGACCGCCTGCTGGCCTGCTGCGTCGACCTCGACTATTCGGCGATCAACACGCTGGGCAACGCCGTGGGCACACGCCGCTGGGCCATGGATCGCGGTTTTCATTCGCTCATCGTCGTCACCTCCGCCTACCACATGCCGCGGGCGCGCGCCGAGATCGCGCACCAGCTTCCCGATGTCGCGCTGATTCCGTTCCCGGTCGTCTCCGACCGCTTGCGTATCGAGCCGTGGTGGTCGAACGGCGCGACCACCCGGCTGGTGCTGTTGGAATATTTCAAATATCTTTTCGCCCAACTGCGCATGCGCTTGGTCTCGTTGGCTGCCGACGTCGGCAACAATCGCGTTTCCGATGCGCGCTCACCCCACTGACTTCACCTAACTCGGACCATCTTTTGTCTCGCTCCATTGCTCTTCTCGCCCGCTCGATTCTGTTCAACGCGCTGTTTTATGTGAACATCATGGTTCGCATGCTGGTCGCGCTGCCGACCCTCGTCCTGCCGCATCGGTTCATACTCGCGGTGTTGCGCGCCTACGCGCGGTCTAGTCTCTGGCTGCTGCGCGTCGTCTGCGGCATCACCGTCGAATGGCGCGGGCGCGAAAACATCCCAAAGGGAGCCTGCATCGTCGCCTGCAAGCACCAATCGTTTTGGGAGACCTTTGCGCTGTTCGCGCTCCTGGACGATCCGACCTACGTGCTCAAGCGCGAGTTGATGTGGATTCCGCTGTTCGGTTGGCTGGCGCGCAAGGCGCGGATGATTCCGATCGACCGCAGCAGCCGGGTAACGGCGATGGCGCGCATGGCCGCACTGGCACGCCAGGAGATCGCGCGCGGCCGCCAGATCGTGATCTTTCCCGAAGGCACGCGGCGGGCGCCGGGCGCCGCGCCGCGCTACCTGCCCGGCATCGCCTATCTCTATGCCGAGATCGGGCTTCCCTGCGTGCCGGTAGCGCTCAATTCCGGCCTGTTCTGGCCGCGCCGCTCGCTGCGCCGCCATCCCGGGACCGTGCTTGTTGAAGTCCTCGATCCTATTCCGCCCGGCCTCGATAAGCGGTCGTTTCTCCGCCGTCTGCAAGGCGTGATCGAGGAAGCGACGGCGCGGCTGGTCCAGGAATCAGAGGTCAGAGGTCAGTAATCAGAATGAGAAGTTCAGACGTTCCCGTCACGGCCCTACATCACTTTCTGATTACTGATTACTGATGCCTGGCGCAGGCGCTCGGCGAGCAGGTGCAGGTCGGTCTCGCGATAGCCCAGCGCTTCCAGGGCCTGCACGGTCTCCAGCACGTAGTCGCGATTGGGACCGGAGCGGCCGTGACCCTGCCGGACGTGATGCACGCATTCGGCGAGCGTGAGCCGCCCGGCATATTGCGCGTGACTGCGGTCGACGACGAAGCAGAGCGCGCGCACCTGCCGCCGCGCTTCCTCTTCCAGCTCGATCCGCCGCATCGTCTCCAAATAAACGGTGGTGACCTGTTCGCGGGCGCGGAGATAGGCCATCGTTTTGGCCCGCGCCGCGGCGGCCACACGAAAGGCGATGCCGCGGCACATGCCGCCGCGATCGAGACCGAGCACAAGACCTGGCCGCTCCGGCGTGCCGCGATGAACGAACGAATAAACGCAAAGCGCCCGATGCAAGCCGATGAGCCGCGCCGGCACGCGCTCGAGAAAGTCGAAACCGGGACGCCACATCAGCGAACCGTAGCCGAACACCCAAAGGTCGGCGTTTTCGTGCGCGTCGATGAGATCGGCCACCCTTGTTGACTCCTGACCGGATTGCCGCTCGCCTAACAAGCCGATCATGGCGGTGCCATGGCGTGCGAATCTAGGGCAATGTATTGAAGTTCTTACACCAGTCTTTGAAACGCCGCAGTCGGCGGGCGAAGAAGACCAATGCCAGGCGAATCCCCCTTCAGCATGATGCAGGCGGCGGACCGGCAGGCGCGCAAGCCCGGCACCGGAGCCGCCTGCCGCCCATGGCGGCCGCTGCTCGCGCTCGGTGCGATCGTCGTTGTGCTGGCTGTCGGATGGGTCTGGCTCTGGTATTACGCCGCTTCGGTCGCCGACCGCACGCTGGCCGGCTGGATGGACCGGGAGGCTGCCGAGGGCCGAGTCTATTCCTGCGGCTCGCGGTCCATCGGCGGCTTTCCGTTCGGCATTGCCGCGCGCTGCAGCGATGCCTCAGCCGAGATCAAAAGCAATCAGCCGCCCTACGCGGTGAAGGCGAAGGGCGCGGTCTTTGCGGCGGAGCTCTTTCATCCAACCGTCCTGACCGGCGACATCGCCGGTCCGCTGACGCTCGCGGAACTGGGTCGGCCGCCGAGCTTCGCCGCCGACTGGACGCGCGCGCGCCTGAGCGTCAGCGGACAGCCGCCCAATCCCGAACGCGTTTCCGTTTCGCTCGAAGCGCCGCATCTCGGCCGCGTCGGTGCTGCCGGCGGCAGCGGCGAAACGCTGTTCGCGGCCAAGCAGGCGGACCTCGAAGGCCGCATGGCCGCAGGCGCGGCAAACGATCATCCGGTGATCGAGGCGACGCTCAAGCTTACCGGCGCCACGGCGCCGACGCTGCATCCGTTGACCGCCGCCCCGATCGACGTTGACTTCGATGCCGTGCTGCGCGGCTTCAAGGATCTCGCGCCAAAATCTTGGGCCGATCGTTTCCGCGAGATGCAGGCGGCCGGCGGCGGCGTCGAGATCAAATCGCTGCGCTTCACGCGCGGCGACGCCATCGTCGTCGGCGCCGGCACGCTCAGCGTCAACGCTCATGGCAAGCTTGACGGCGTCATTCGTGTCGCCATCGTCGACCTCGAGCACATCGTTCCGCTGCTCGGCGTCGACCGTTTGATCGGCCAAGGCCTTGACCGGCTGGCGGGTGCGGACCTCTCCGCTGGGCAAGGATTGGGGGCGCTGGACCGCCTGATGCCCGGGCTCGGCGCGGCCGTTCGCGAAACCGCGAGCGCGAGCCTGATCGAAAACATCAAGAAGATGGGCCAGCCGGCCACCGTCGACAACAAGCCCGCCGTGATGCTGCCGCTGCGCTTCGCCGACGGTTCGATCTATCTCGGCATGTTGCGGGTCGGCGAAGCGCCGCCGCTGTTTTGAGGCGATGCGAAGCGTCGTCATTGCGAGCGAAGCGAAGCAATCCAGACTTAGCAGCAAAAAGCTGGATTGCTTCGTCGCTACGCTCCTCGCAATGACGAAATAGTATCTCATTCTCGCAACGCATTCCGCGCCCGAGGCATGCCGTACAACGCGTCGCGCACTTCGCCGAGCACCATCGCGTCACGCCTGAACCGGCGGTGGGACCGGCTTTCGGCTCGATCATGCTCCGCAAATACTTCCCGGGTTTCGCTTTGCTCAACCCGGGCTACGAAGAAAATAAAAGGAAGCAGAACGCCGCCAGGCGCATGCCTTCCGATGTTCCGCGCCATACGGCGCGGCTCGCGCTGATCGCAGCGCGCTCGCCTGACGGCGTTCCACCGCGGTACTTGCGGCCGCGAACCAACGCCGCCGCTTAGCTCCAGAACGCGCTTCCTGGGACGCGGTTATCGGCGGGCGTTACGCGTACCCCTCGTCAACATATATCGGCAGGGTCTAATGCACAACTTTACCGAGAGGCCGACTCGCCATGGAATTCACGCGAGATCTGACCTCAGAGTCAAAACGAAGGCCAAGGAGCCAACTCCTAGCCTCGGCCGTTCGGAATAGATGGCCAGCAATACTCTCTTAGGTGAAACCGCCTGGAATGGTCTCGCTTTCGGGCATTGACATTTGAATTTCCCTAACGCAACTGCCGCAAATTCGACAATGTGATTACAAGTCAAGGTACGTGGAATGTCAAGTTGCAACCTCGCGAAGCGTAATCGCCGCGGGACGGCGGGTTACGCCGTCGGCTGAACCCGCTCTAAATTTCTACGTTTCGTCGATCGCCCCAACCGCCGATCAAATTCCAGCACCGCATTGAGCAAGCTCGTAGGGCGATTTGCGGAGCATAATCCGCCACTCGATCGCGGAGAGCGAGCATAGAGTAGGCAAAGCGAAGCGTGCCCACGTGTTGACTTGGAGCCCGATTCTAATTTGCGGGTCTGGCTTGGCAAATCCCTCTCCCCACTTTCGGGGAGAGGGCAAGAAAGAAGCCATTCACCGCTTCCGCCCGGCATGCCAGCCGACCGCGGCGTCGGGCACCGAGTCGGTGGAGGCGAAATAGGGTTTCAGATCGAGGAGCGGCGTGCCGTCCACGCAATCCAACCCGACGACGGAGAGTTTGTTGCCCTCGATGCCGACGAGGCGCGCCACGGAGACGGCGATCGGATTTGGCCGCACCGGGGAGCGCAGCGCAAACGCGCCGCGCAGCTCGGCATAATGATGCGGCGCCTGCAGCACGAGGTCGCGCCGCGCCCGGTCCATCCAATAGAGCACGACCACGTGGCTGACGGTCTCGAGCCCCTGCAGCCCTGCGACCCAGCGCGGATCGACCACCACGGTGCACACCGCGTCGGTCTCGCGCGGGTTCTTCGGACAATCCTCGCGCCGCTTCCACGGCGTGTGGATGCGGCCGATGTAATAAAGCGAGGCATCGAAGGCGGCCGGCAGTTCGACGGCGACTTCGCCCTCGCGTAGATCGTTTGCTTCGTCGGCGGCTTTCGCTTCGATCATGAGCGCAAATTGGCATGCAGCCAGCGCGGCCACCAGTCTTCGGTGGGCCGGCCGCGGAAAATCGCGCTCTCGTGGGCTTTAGCCCAACGCCACTTGCCAATTTAAGCGCATAAAGATATCTTTATATCCAAAGCAACGCCTGAAGCTACGGCCAAGTCGATGGATTCTGCCCAACTGCCGTTTTCCGCCCTCACCGCGACGCTCAAGGCTGCGGGCGAAGCGACGCGGCTGCGGCTGTTGCTGCTTATCGCCGAAGCCGAACTGACTGTTTCCGATCTCACCGCCATTCTGCGGCAGTCGCAGCCGCGCCTCTCCCGCCATTTGCGGCTTCTCGCCGAGGCCGGATTGGTGCAGCGCTATCGCGAGGGCTCCTGGGCGTTCTTCCGCCTCGGCGAGCGCGGCAGCGCCGCCGACATCGCCCGCGCCCTGATTGCCCGGCTCGATCCGAACGATCCGATTATCGCCCGCGACCGCGAACGGCTCGCCGCCGTCCGCGCTGCCCGCGCCGCCGCCGCGCAGAATTATTTCCGCCGCCACGCCGCCGAGTGGGATCGCATCCGCCGGCTGCACGTCGCCGACGCCGCGGTCGAAGAGGCGATCCGCGCCGCGCTCGGCGACGCGCCGATCCGTTCGTTGCTCGATCTCGGCACCGGCACCGGTCGCATGCTCGAACTGTTCGCCGGCGACATCGAGAGCGGGCTCGGCCTCGACCTCTCGCACGACATGCTGGCGCTCGCCCGCGCCCGGCTCGATCGCGCCGGTCTCAGGCACTGCAGCGTGCGCCACGGCGACATCTACGACCTCGCGCTGCCGCGCGACTCTTTCGACGTTGTCATCGTCCATCAGGTGCTGCACTTCCTCGACGACAGCGCGCGGGCGCTGCGCGAGGCGGCGCGCGTGCTGCGGCCGGGCGGGCGGCTGCTGGTCGTCGATTTTGCCCTGCACGATCTCGAGTTCCTGCGCGAGGAGCATGCCCATCGCCGGCTCGGCTTCGCCGCCGAGACCGTGCAGCAGTGGATGCAAGCCGCCGGGCTCGACGTCGTGCGGCAGCAGACGCTGCCGCCCGGGCCGGAAGGAAAGATCGCGGTGTCGCTTTGGCTTGGGCGCGACCCGCGCATCGCGCTCGCGGCGCCGGCCAAGCGCGAGGTAGCCTGATGACGAGCGCTCGCGCCAGCCGCTTCGCGGGCGCCGCCGCGACGCGCGGCATCCGCGTTTCGTTCGAGTTCTTTCCGCCCAAGACCGCGGAGATGGAACAGTCGTTGTGGGACTCGATCGGACGGCTGGCGCCGCTGCAGCCGAATTTCGTCTCCGTCACCTACGGCGCCGGCGGCTCGACTCGCGAGCGCACGCACGCCACCGTCAAGCGCATTCTCGCCGAGACCGTGCTGACGCCGGCGGCGCACCTGACATGCGTCGCGGCCAGGCGCGCCGAAGTGGACGCGGTGATCGCCGCCTATGCGCAGGCGGGCGTGCGCCACATCGTGGCGCTACGCGGCGATCCGCCGGGCGGCCTCGGCGAGCGCTACGCGCCGCATCCAGGCGGCTACGTCAACGCCGCCGACCTTGTCGCCGGCATCAAGCGCATCGCCGACCTCGAAGTGTCGGTCTCCGCCTATCCGGAAAAGCATCCGGACAGCGCCACCGTCGCCGCCGATATCGACATGCTCAAGGCCAAGGTCGATGCCGGCGCGACGCGCGCGATCACCCAGTTCTTTTTCGAGAACAGTCTTTACTTCCGCTATCTCGACCGCGTGCGCGCGGCGGGCATCGATATTCCCGTCGTGCCGGGAATCCTGCCGGTGCAGAATTTCGCGCAGACCAAAAATTTCGCGGCGCGCGCCGGCGCTTCGGTGCCCGACTGGCTCGCCGCCCGCTTCGACGGCCTCG
>Ga0187855_10001583_pt1 | contig 17946 bp, 17 predicted proteins | sample June2016WEW_8_10_2_FD_132969 | JGI IMG/M metagenome (GOLD analysis project Ga0187855, IMG submission 132969) | Peatland microbial communities from SPRUCE experiment site at the Marcell Experimental Forest, Minnesota, USA - June2016WEW_8_10 | ecosystem: Environmental > Terrestrial > Soil >...
GCCACGGTGCTCCTCGGGTGGCTCACCGTGCACCTGCAACTCGTTGGTTACCGCGGCCGGGAACTGGTAGTGGCCAACTACTGGCGGGAGGCGCGCGTGCCGTTCCAACACGTCGCAGCGGTCGAGTCGGTGTGGTGGTATAAGGGCCGCATGGTCCGCATTCGATTCAACCGCAGGACCCCCTTCGGCTCGGTGGTTTATTACATGCCCAAGTGGGGAGCATTCCGCGCACTGTACTCTGCGCCGGAAGAACATCTGCGGAGCATTCTCTTCACCAGCACCGAACCCTAATCCGTCAGCGGACGTATCAACCGCAGCGCTAATGAAAGATCCAATTCGCGATCACATGGTTCTCGAAACCGGCGCCAGTGCCGGCGGTAAATCCGACGAAGGCGGAACTCTGCCCCAGAATGCTGGCGATGTCAATCGGGTAGCTCATAAGGTCCGCCGGGCGCGTGGTGGAAGTATCGGCGATGGCGACACGCAAGTTCGTGCCGTCGTAGTCGATCCAAACCGACCACGTATCCCCATTGGACATGCAACCAAATACACCCGTCGAGGGTTGGCAGTTTGTAACTCCGTATGGCGTCTTGGGGTCGAGATCGTTCATTTGGCCGTTCGTCAGGATCGCCACGTGGTTATCGTTGATGTCAAACGGGTTTTGCCACGTATCGAACTCTACGGCAACACTGGGCGTGATGCCCGCGTAACCCAAGTCCCCGCCGTTCGCCCCCAGGGCACTGGCGCCCTCCGTCTGGAGCACGAAGGTCATCCCATCGGACGCACCGTAGTAGCCTGGGTCGGTCATCTTGAACTGGAAGAAGGTGGCGAATGTGTACGTGGAATCGAATACGATGCTGTTCGTAGTGAAGACTGAGCCCGCCTGGGATTGCTGCGCTGGCGTAAGCAGGATCACGGGACCACCTCCAGGGCCGGTAAAGATCTTCGCGGATCCGTTGACCGTCAAGCCGCTGGTTGCGCCGAACGCTGGAATACTAAGCAGGCAGGCTGCAACGGCTGGCAAAGTGTATCGCGGAATACGAAATCCTCGGTGCATGGTGTCACTCCTTTGGTGGGTAGACTACCACGGCCCGAAGAGTTGAGTCAATCAGCGGCCGTATCAACCGCAGCGCCGGGCGGGTGTTATATTGCTCGCGGTATTGCCGGTGCGCGGCGTCGTCCGGGAAGTGCTCGGCATCTTTATACGGGTACTGCGACATAGCGTGGAACGGCAGCGGCTCCACGGTCTGCGAGTACGCCGTATTGGCATCGGCATCCTTGGCCCATCCGTCCACGAAGAGCAGGAAGTCGCGCTTCCATCCGGCAGGCAACGGCCCGGCGGCGCGCTCCGGAAACAACAGGCGCAATTCGTCGCCCGATCCCATAATCACCAGGCGGTCGTCGATCGCACCGATCAGCGGCAGCACGTCGCCGTAGCGCGTATAAAGTCCCTTGGTGGGGTTCCACATCGATACCGGCATCCAATTCGCGTAGTCGAAGCCCTCGGGCTGCTTGCGCTGCGGATGAATCACCGGCGTGGAGAACCCGCGAAATTGCAGACCGGCCGATTCGGCCTGCATATCGGTCAGGCGCACGGGCGGCGCGCCGGTCTCTTCGCCGAGGAAGATCTCGTCCCAATACACGCAGAGGTTCGTGACAATGCGCACCTCGCGCGAGCGACACAGAAACTTGCCGGTCAGATCCACCGAAATCGTCTTGGGTTTGCCCGCCGGAATCCCCATATCTTCGATCACGGTTTTCCACTGCCCGGCGGCGTCCTTGACCTGCAAATAGGGCAGCACCAGATCTTTCTTCGCCTGCGAGGCGGCCATGAAGGTGCTGCCGTCGGCCCAATCCACCCAGCCGTTGAGGATCAGGACGGCGCGGTTCGCCGGCGCGGCCGTGCCGAAATCCAGATCCAGGCGATGCAACTCGGCGACATCCAGGTAGTCGCGGCGGAAACCATCCGGATAAGTGCGGTCGCGGTGCAGCAGGCGCGGCAGCACGTCGCGGCCAGCGTCATCCTGCGCGCGCACGGGATAGATGCGCTGCTTCACGCCAAACAGCCGAAACTCGGGGAACGGCGGCGATTTGAACTTGTCGTTGGTGAAGATCTCGACCGAGGCCGGATGATCGACCGCGATCAGCTTCACCTGGTCGAGATAGGAAACTTCGCGCAACTCCTCGGTGATTCGGATTTCGTAGCGCCCATTCACGGCATGCAACGCGTCGCCCGGAATCTGCACGTATTCGTCGTGATCCACGGGGAAGTAACTGCCATCGCCAGACGCCGCGCCCAGCGGCGCTACGCCCAGCACGTCGGTGATGAAGCGGAACTTGCCGCCATCCCACGTGAAAATCATGGGGCAGGAGCCGGAGAGGCGCTGCTGTTCCTGGATTTCGAGGGGCTTGTCGACCGGCTGGTCCGGTTCGTTCTGGATCAGGCCGTTGGGCCAGGTGATGCGCACGGCATCGACGATCCTGTAGGAATCCACGCCGAACAGCAGCGGGACGCCCTGGTAGGTGCGCTTCTGATAACTGGAGCCGGTCTTGATCTCGACCCTCGCGCCGGGCGCCAGTTTCATATTCTTGACGCCGTTGAGCCCCGCCAGCAGCCAGTTGTTCTTCGTCCCAGTGGCGTTGTGCAGCAGGTGCAGGGAACCATCGCTGGCGACCAGCGCCACATCGGCGCGGCCGTCGCGGTCGAAATCGGATTCGACGGCGGCCACCGCGGCGGGAATTTCAACGGGCAGCTTCTCGAAGTGGTCCAATCCGAGGTTGCGGAAAACACCGTTGGCCGCCACCACGTCGGCGATGCCGCGATTGGCCAGATCGACGAAGGTCACCGGACCTTTGGCCTCCAAGCCGGCGAATGGTTCGAGCTTGCCCTGATGGTTCAACAGCAGCAGGCCATCGGCTGCCAGATCCGTCCAGCTATCGCTATTCACGTCGAAAGCGGTCAGCCCTTTGGCGCCCGCCGGCAGCGTGTCCAGCGGCACCGCTTCATACTTACCGAGCAGGCGGTCGCGGTACAGGACGCCCGTGCGGTCGCGGTACGACACTGCCAGATCCACGCCGTTGGTATCGGCGATCAAATCGATTGCGGCGGCGTCGATGGCGTTACCCTTCACAAACGGGAAGGCGGCGGTGTCGTCGCTGAAGCCGGCTTCGCCGTTGTTGCGCGCGAGCGCGGCGTTCTCGCCCAGCAGGATCAGGTCCAGATCGTAGTCGTGATCGAAATCGATCCAGACGGCCTTAACGAAGTGTCCGGCGGGTAGCTTCAGCGGCGACTTCTCAAACTTGCCCTTGTTGTTGTGGTAGAGCGCCGCGCCCGCCTCCGTGATGACGCAGAGGTCCGGCAGGCCGTCGTTGTCGTAATCGCCGGCGGCGATGGAGACGATATCCTTGAGGCCGGCCAGGCCCGAATCGGCCACCAGCGTGGTTCCGTCCTTGTAAAGCTGCGCGCCGCTGGACGACCAGGCGAGCAGGGCTGGCCGGTGGTCGCCGAAGGCATCCAGCACCAGCAAACCGGCGCTGCTCGGATCAAAGCCGGGATCGAAGCCGCCCGCCAGCTTGCGGTCTTCGAACTTCGGCGCTGGCGCCGGCTCGCTTTCCCCACGCGGCGCGATGGGATCGTAAATTTCCGCGTAGTAGCTCCACTCCATGTCTTCCGGAATGACGGCGCCTTCGGTGAGAGCTTTCAGCTTTTGGAAGATCGCCAATTCGCGGGCGGCGTCGTCGGCTCGGCCGCCCTGGCGATAGAGGTTATAAAGCTGGAAATGCGGCGCGGCGAGATTGGGGTTGAGCCGTTCGGCGGTCTCGAATTCGCGCACCGCGTCGTCGCGCTTTTCGGCGAGCTTATGCAGCACGCCCAAGTTGTAGTGCGACACCGGCTCGTCGGGGACTAGCCGCAGCAGCCCCTCAAACTGGGCCACGGCCGGCGCATAATCGCCCTCCTTCTTGAAGACAATACCCAGGTTGAACCAGGTGTGCGGAATCTTGGGGTCCAGCTTTTGCGCGCGCTCCAGTTCCGCGACGCCTTCCTTGGTGCGGCCGGCGTGCAGCAAGGCCAGGCCATAGTTGATGTGTTCGCGCGCCGAATTGGGCGCCAGGTCCAGCGCCTTTTTGAACTCGTCGACTGCCTGCGGCTGCGTGGTGGGGTTCTCGTAAAAGGCTTTGCCCAGATTGCGGAAGCGCCCGATGCGATCCTCTGCAACGCGCGATGCGTCGGCGCCGGACAGCAGCACCAGCGCCGCAACTCCGAGCATCACGGCGCCGGTCCAAGCGCGAATTCGGTTCATCGATGACCCCACTTTCGAGCGTTCACTTCATTATGCAACAGAGCTCTTGACGTCAGGGATCTGCGCGGCTCCGCAAACCTCGCGAAATCAACGTGACGTTACCGGACCCGCGGCCGCTTTACCGAGCGCTTTACCGAGCCGCGACCGTGAGGGAGCGGTTTCCGCGGTTTCCCGGGAATGCAGGGCGATTGGATCCCTCGTGATAGAATTATCAGCCCGGGATACAAAATGATCCGTGCCATCGTTTCGCGGCGATTTTCGTGGAGACTGATGATCTTGGGTGCCGCTGTTGGCGCACTCGTGGGGCCCTTCATAATGGGCTGGCGTGATTACCCTTGGGAAGTGCTTCCGCTGGTGCTGCTGCCATTCTCGTGCTTCATCCGGTAATGGATAAAGACGTGCCGGAACTCATTGGCTGGGATCTCCTGCGTTCCCCGAGAACCTATGTCGCGGTTGCGTTGCTTGCCGCATGCCAGTTGCATGCGTCCCGGCATAAGCATTGAATGGACATCGCCAAGATTCTTGCTGAGTCGCGCCAGGAGCGCCAGCAGGTCGAGGAGGCGATATTGAGGCATGATTTTTCGGTGTTAGGAGGTGCTCGCTATCCGGTATCTAACGGCGTCCTGCGACTGGCTTTCCAGCCCCGTCCAGCTTCTGTAGCGTGCCCGCTGCCAGTGGGTTTCCCGCGGCGGCTGACTTCGCAATCCACATTCGGCCCCTTGCTGCGTCACGGACACCGCCCTGACCCTCGATCATCATCAAACCTAGCTCCAACATGGCGAGCGGGTCGCCTTGGTTCGCTGCCTTGGTGAACCACTCACGGGCCTTTAGGTAGTCCCGAGGCGCGCCCTTCCCCTGTGCGTACAATCCTCCGAGCACCGTCATGGACTTCGTGTATCCTCTCGCGGCCGCTTGATTGAACCGAAGGATCGCGCCCGAATACTTCGGCGGAGATTCACGCAAATCAAGAATCCCCAGATTATGCGTTGCGGCGACGCGCCCGGCCAAGGCCGCCTTTTCGAACAACTCACGGGCTTTTTGATCGTTGCGGGGCACGCCCGATCCATTGAAATACAAACCTCCGAGATTCAATATGGCATCGGCGTTACCCTTGGCGGCCGCCTTGTCGTACCAGTACGCGGCTTGCTTGGGATCGCGCGGAATGCCTTGGCCTTCGTTATACATCAAGGCGAGTTCGAACATCGCCAGTGCGTTTCCACCGTTGGAAGCCTTTTCCAACCATGACCGCGCCGCCTCAGGATCCCGCGGAACGCCTTTGCCGTCCCGATACAACTCCCCCAAACCGGCCATCGCCAGAGTATTGCCGGCCCGCGCCGCTTTGCGGTAGAGTTCAGCGCCGCGGGCTTCGTCGCGGGGGACGTCCTTCCCCATAACGTAACGAGCACCCTCAATGAATGCCGACGAGGAGTCCGTGAGTCCGGCGGGTCGAAAAATGAAGATCGCCGCCAGCGCAATCATCGGCGTGCCCAGAGTCACCCCAATACGAGCTCGACCGATTTTCTCGGGCCGGTGGGGAAGCGCCATGGGAAGTGCGTCAGACTGCTGGCGAACCACGCCGTGCGTTTGAAAATCGGGATGAGGATGCCATTTTTTTCCATCCTCGAAAGACATGCCCAGGTGGTAGTACTCGGCCGAGCATTTGGGGCACTGTCCGAGGCGCAGGTTGAGCTGCAGTGTGCCCGAGGGAGTCGTCGAAAGTTTCGAGACTAGATCCACTGTGGCAGCGGAGTTTCCGCCTCGGAGCGCGGCCTTTGCATCTTGATAAACATCGCCTACTTCGGCCGACCGCGAGTTGTATCCTGATTTAGCCAAGGTGATCTTGAGGTAGCGGCGGCAATACTCGCAATAAAGATCGGAAGCCACCTTGCGGTAAACCATGAGCCCGCCGGCCGCAAAACCAACAAGCTGAATCGCAACCAGAGCATATCCCAGGAATCCCGTTTTGCCGAGGCTGCCCACACCGATGAACGACATCCTCCGGTTCTCGATCACGGTGTCCAGATAATGCGCAAAGCTGAACACGTCACTTACATGCTGGCCGTTGACAACCAGATTGGCATAGACCATGTAGTTCAGCAGGAAGTAAGTAGCGATCGAGACGCCGATGATATTGACGATAAAGAAGCGGTGCAACTTATGATTCAGTAGCTTTGCGCCCAACGTGTATCCGCTGCTGGCAAACCCTCCGGAAACGAAAGCGCCGACCGGGATGACGAACCAGAAGGTAAACGCATACAGAGCGAAGTGTGCCCTGATCTCAAGGGTCGCCAGAGCCGCAGCGGTCACCGCGCTGGTCGCTAGGCCGCACAAGATTACGATCAGATCGTTCACTCCGGCCCGCATCATGAACCTCCGAGTTGGTCGGCCATTATACAGGGTTCATGATAACAAGTGCTGCTGATTTTGGATTACCCTCCGATGGCAACCCCGCACTGGTCTTGACATTGTCGGGCAGCGCGGCTAACCTTGTGTTATAGGGAGGCAGAAGCGTGCCGTCGCGTACTACACGCAGTGAAAAACTCGACTTGCGGCTAAGGCGCGCAGACAAACTGGCGTTGCAAGCGGCCGCCGCGGCTTTACGCCGGTCGGTCAGTGAGTTCGTGCTGGAGAGCGCGCTCGCCAGGGCCGATGAAGCGCTCGCGGACCGGCGTTCTTTCGGTCTGAATGCCACGCAGTGGAAAGCGTTCATGGCTGCTCTGGATGCTCCTCCGCGCCCATTGCCCCGCTTGGAGCGTCTCTTGAAGGAACCTGGGTTCTTCGATGCCGGCCCCGCTCGGTGACGCTGCCCGCCGTGTTGAGAAGCTTCGACGCGAGCACGCCATCGAAGGCTTCGATTGCGGCAGAGAGCAACTCAATCGATATCTATTGCGCTATGCGTGGCAGAACCAACAGGCAGGCGCATCGCAAACGTACGTGGGTGTCCTGGGTGACACGATTATCGGCTTTTACACCCTCGCCGTGGGACAGGTGACCCACGCGGAGTCGCCGGAGAGGCTGACCAAGAGTCTCGCGCGGCACCCGGTGCCCATCATGCTGCTCGCGCGCCTGGCGGTCGACCGGCGGTGGCACGGTCAGGGCGTCGGCAAGGCTCTCTTGAGGGATGCCATGGATCGCACGCTCCAGGCCGCGAACATTGCCGGCATTCGGGCGTTTGCGGTGCATGCGAAGGACGAGGAAGCCAGGCGCTTCTATGAGCATTTTGATTTCGTCCCTTCGCCTGCCGATCCCATGCACCTGTTCGTTCTGCTCAAGGACGTGCGCCGATTTCGCTTGGGAGACTAGCCAGCGCCTTACTGTCGCGCAACCAGATGAGCTTCCTGACCGGTGACCTCGACTCTGTGGGTGTCATGCAGGGATACCAGGGAACGCAGATGCGTCAGTTCCTCCGGCAGGAGGACGTGGTGCACCTTCTGGCCCGCGCCCGCCCTCATGTGCACGTCGGTTGGGCGGTTGCCAGCCGCCTCGACGGGCCACAAGGTGCCGACGATCTTCCCGCTTTCATCCGCGAGGACCGAGATCCTCATTTGTTGGCCTCCTTAGACTGCCGGCTGTAATGATAGTGATTCTCGCGGGGTAATCGTTTCAAACCCTTGTGGGCCAGGCTCTCAGCCTGCGGCGGCCTCTCAGGCCGCCAGACCCGCCCCTACGCAAACAACCGCGCGAAGTGCGAGCCGGGTTTCACGATCGTCTGATTCCGCTCGGGTCCCGTAGAGATGCAGCCCACCTCCACGCCGCTCTTCTCTTCCAAAAAATCGAGGTAGTCGCGCGCCCGCGCAGGCAGTTCGCTATATGTGGAAATGCCGAACGTGGATGTCTGCCACCCCGGCAGGCATTCATAAACCGGCTGCAGCGCGGCCATCCCTTTCGCCGTCGCGGGCATGTCGGCCACTTCCTGCCCGCCCGACCGGTAAGCCACGCAAACCGGGAGCTTCTCTATCTCGTCCAAAACGTCCAGTTTGGTCACCACCAGGCTGTCGAAGCCGTTGATCATGGCCGCATAGCGCATCAGCGGCACGTCGAACCATCCGCAGCGGCGCGGGCGCCCGGTCACCGAACCGAATTCGTTGCCGCGGTTGCGGATCTGGTCGCCCCAGGAATCCAACGCTTCGGTGGGAAACGGCCCGCCGCCCACGCGCGTGATGTAAGCCTTCGATACGCCAATCACGCCTTGGATGCGCGTTGGGGGCACCCCCGTGCCCGTCGAGGCGCCGCCCGCCGACGCGCTGGAAGAGGTCACGAACGGATAGGTCCCATGATCGATATCCAGCATGGTCCCCTGCGCGCCTTCGAACATCACGCTCTGGCCCGCGGCGATGGCATCGTGCAGCAGGCGGGCCGTGTCGCAGACCATGGGACGAATGCGCTCCGCCAGTTTTTCGTATTCGGCGCGAATGCCGGCGGCGTCCAGCCCGTCGTCCACCCCCAGCGCGCGCGCTGCGGTCTGGTGTTCCGCCACCAGCGTATCGAACAGCGGCTCGAACACCTCGCGGTCCATCAGATCGCCGATGCGTATGCCCCGGCGCGCGATCTTGTCTTCGTAGCAGGGGCCGATGCCGCGCGAGGTGGTGCCGATGGAAACCCGCCCCGGCCGCGCCTCGCCGAGTTTCTCCATCAGGCGGTGGCTGGGCAGCAGAACCTGCGCGCGGTTGCTGATGAACAGGTTGCCCTCCACCTGCAAGCCGGCCGCTTCCAGCATTTGGATCTCTTCCAGCAGCGCGGCCGGATCGACCACCAGCCCGTTGCCGATCACCGCCTTCTTGCCCGGCCGCAGAATCCCGCTCGGAATCAACTTCAGCACGAACTTACGTTCGCCGATGCGCACGGTGTGCCCGGCGTTATGCCCGCCCTGGTAGCGGGCCACCACGTCGAAACGTTCGGAGAAAAGGTCGACCACCTTCCCCTTGCCTTCATCGCCCCATTGCGCGCCCAGAATGATTATGTTGCTCATGGCCAAACCCATTCATTCTACCGCATGTGATAACCTGACCCTAAATGCAGATTTCGGAAGTCTACCTGGCGCTCGGGGAGAGCGGCTTTGGGCAACTGATTCGCAGCGTCTCCATCGGCAAGCTGAAAACCTACCAGCTCTACGACGCGTTCAAGGCCAGCGCTCATCTGACCAAGCTCAATACGGAGTCGTTGCACAAGCACGTTCCCAGATTCTGGGCTCGCCTGGGCGCACATGACGAACAATTCGCCAAAGATCTCGCCCAGACTGTGTTAGTATCACACCTGGACCTGATTATCGCGGTACTCGATTTTCTGGGCGTCCCGCACGAGGGAGGGTTCTTCAATAAGGACCTGGACGCGAAGAGCTATTTGACGGAAGGTTGGGCGGAACGGGTGTTTGAGAAATTTCGGACCGTTTATTCCGAGCCGGTTCTGCTATTTTATATAAATCACCTGTCATGGGAACTGACCGATCGGGCCGAGCCGTTTGCGCCGGCTTCCGCAGCATGAAGACGCCGGGAGAATTTTTCGGTTGCAAGAGTGCAAGGGAAGCTGTACAATCATGAGTCCGTTGGGTGCCTGCATGAGTGAGTCCGGACCGTTGCCGTTCGGTCGCGGAGCTCGTGGGGAGCGGCTCTCGCAAAACGGAGAAACAGCAACTCCTTGCGGTGCAACTATATCGGTCCCACCATCGGTGCGAGTCGAGATGTGTGGGCCGGTCGAAAGCTTCGCGGCTTGAATGCAGTTTGAATGCAGCAGGCCTTCGGCCTGCGTAAAGTTGGGTGCGTGATTTCGCCCAGTGCGGCACTGGGGTTAGGGTGTTTGCTTATGAGTCATTGCGAATTCCACTATTCATATCTGTTGCCCCAAAAACCGGGGATCCTTCCCTTCGATGAAACCATCACGAAGTCCTGCCGGCGGTGCGGGGCGACGTTCACCACGAAATCGCGCATCCGGAAGCGCTGCGACGCGTGCCAGGAGGTGGTGGCCTATGAGAAGCAGCAGAAGGCCAATGCCCGCCTGAAAGCGCGGCGCGCAGCCAAGCGGGCCCTGTTGCGCGGGTGACCGATCGGCCGCGCGGCTTTGGCCGGGACGAGCTCGCGATCCTGGGTCGTCTGAAGACGCCCGAGAGGATCCAATCTTTCCTCGATAGCGAGATCGGCTACAACAAGGAACTCCAAGGCGCTACGTGTCGCTCGCCGCGCCGGGTTCTGCGGGACCGGCTGGCGCAATGCATGGAAGGTGCGCTATTCGGCGCCGCGGCATTGCGCATGCACGGCTTCCCGCCCCTGCTGCTGGATCTGGAGGCGGTGCGCGACGACGATCACGTGCTGGCCATCTTCCGGCAGCGCGGCCACTGGGGAGCCATCGCTAAATCCAACTATTCGGGTCTGCGATTCCGGGAACCGGTGTATCGCACCCTCCGCGAGCTGGCGATCTCGTATTTCGAGCACTACTACAATCTTGCCGGCGAAAAGACCCTGCGCAACTATTCCCGCCCCATCAACCTGCGCCGCTTCGACCCGCTTGGATGGATGACTGCGGAAAACGATGTTTGGGAGATCCCGGAGTATCTGACCCGTATTTCGCATACGGTTTTGTTGGGTCCGGAGCTAGCGCGTCGATTGAATCGCGTGGATGCGCGTCTGCAGGCCGCGGGAAAATTAGGCGCCGTCCTCTGAGTTGCCTCTGAGCCGCGCGCGTGAGCAAGCGGTTGTGGCTTAGGCCGCCTGCACATCCACAATGCAGGACGTCATGATCGTGCGGTGCTCCGGATGGCGAAACTCCAGGTGCATGCCGCGCCCGATGAAAGACGCCTTCAGCATCGATCCGCCCCAGTTGGACCCTTCGATGTGCACCAGCACCGGCTCTGGGCAAAACGTCGGATGCCCGGAGATCAGCGCCTGCCCGTTGCCGCGATTCACCAGCGTATACGCCCGGTTCTGCGTCTGGACGCGCAAGACCGCGCCCTCCGGCAGCCGGTCCAGGAAGACGCCGCCTTCCACTTCCGACGCAATGAAGTTGTGGTTCACGGCGTCGCCCAGATTGGGGTGCGGCCGGAACATGTTCGGCACAGGCATGCCGACTCCGGAATCCATAATTAGGGTCCGCTACCATTTTAGTGCAAAATCCAGCGGATTTTGCTGGCCGGTTGTTAACCATTGCCGCGAAGTGTGCAGCGGTACACTCTGGATAGGAGCGATTATGCTAAACCCCGAGAGTACGCACGGAGCCGTGCGTCCGCGCACTGCGGTGCTGACCGCCGGTTTCGATCCGCACCTCTCATTTGGATCCGCCAGGCCCGCCGTATTTAGAAGTTCCACTTACGTGTTCTCCAGCCCGGAAGAGGCCGAACACGCATTTTCGGTTCTTGCCGGCCGCGTGCCCGCCGGGGAAGGCATGCGCGCGGATCTCATCTACTCGCGCTTCTCCCATCCAAACGCAGAGATCCTGGAAGACAAGATTGTTCCACTGGAGCCGGGCGCGCAAGCCGCGGGCGTGTTCAATTCCGGTATGGCGGCCATCATGACGGCCTTCGTTACCGTGGCGCGGCCGGGCACTACCATCGTCTACACCACGCCGCTCTATGGTGGCACCACCGGCCTGATTCACAGCTTCCTCGAACCTTTCGGTGTGCAATCGATACCGGTGCCGGGTGGCGACACCGAAGCCCTCGGCCGCGCCATACGGTCGGCCCGCAATGTCAGTGTCGTATACCTGGAAACGCCCGCTAATCCCACCATGGTCATGACCGACATCCGGCATGCGTCGGAGGCCGCCGGAAATCATCCCGACCGGCCCGTGGTGATGGTGGACAATACCTTCCTGGGCCCCACCTTCCAGCATCCGTTGATGCTTGGCGCAGACCTGGTGCTCTATTCCGGAACGAAGTATCTCTCGGGCATGAGCGACATGGTGGCGGGCGTGGCGCTCTCCAAGGACCCGCAACTGATGCGCCGGATTCTGCTGAAGCGCAGCATGTTCGGCAATATTTTGCAGCCCGACGAATGCTGGATGCTGGATGGCCGCCTGCCCACCGTGGCGTTGCGCATGAACCGGCAGAGCAAGAACGCAAACCGGCTGGCCGAAGCCCTACACAGCCATCCCAAGATCCGGCGGGTGCTCTATCCGACGCTGTTTGAAGATGCGGAGCAGCGCCGCATTTACGAGCAGCAGTGCGCCTATCCGGGGGGCATCTTCTCGCTGGATTTTGAGGGCCGTCCGGCGGCCTTCGATTTCCTGCGCAGCTTGAGGATCGGGCGCAATGCCGTTTCGCTCGGCGGAGTGGAGACGCTGGTGTGCCATCCGAAATCCACCACCCACTCCGGCATGTCCGCTCAGGAGTTGGATGAAGCGGGCATCGGCGACGGCCTGGTGCGCGTTTCGGTCGGCATCGAGGACTGGCGGGACCTGCTGGCCGACTTCGAGCAGGCCCTGGAACGCGTAAAGTAAACTTGTGGGGCAGGCTCTCAGGCCGCCTCTTGTGGTCGCGGCTATGAAACCAGTTTGCTCAACAGCCGAACTCGCGGCGTGCGCGTGCCTGGCCACTGATATTCGAAGTGGGCGCCGGCGCGCACGTTGGTCACCAGAGCGGGACGAAAGCAAGCCAGGCATTGGCCTCCCGCATGACGCACGCTGCGATAGACAACGCCGTTCGACCCGTCCGCCAGGAGTGTGCGCGCTAGAGCCTGGGAGACCGTGTAACTCGTGGGGTCGTGGTACGGGACGTTCTTCGGCACGTTGTCCCGCACATCATGGAACACGGCGTGAAAATCGGCCTGGTAGAGGCGCATCTCCACCCGCGTTTCGAACACGCCGATTTCAGCCAACTCCGCGGTGCGATGATAGACCACCTCGGCATGCGCTCCGTCGAGCGAATTGGCGGCGTACCAAGCTCCGCGTTCCGGGCTGTTGAAGCGGCCGCCAGTCGGGCGCGGATGGCAAAATGCCGCCATCACCACGCTCGCCAAGGGCCGACCGGCGACCCACTCCTCCTTCGGAATCCGATGCAGAATGCCCAGCTCCGAGGAAATGCGATCGTTGCTCCAGGTTTCCAACTCCAGGATCAGGGGCAGGTCCGCGACGCTCGAAACTGCATCCAGAATTCCCCGCGAGGGGTACCGGCTGGGGACTAGGCGGCAGGCGCCGGCGAGACGCAACTTCTCGGTGGGCGGAATCAATTCCACCCGCCGCGCCTCCCGTCGAGCAGCCGCCGCACCTGGTAGAGACCCTCGATCCCCGCTTCGATCATCAACGTCAGCGCGGGCGCGCCGCCGAACACAGGATTGTTGTTCGGCAACCCGACCCATCTGTCGGCCAAATCCGGCTCCGGGTAAAGGATGTGGAGATCCTTATAAATACCCAAAACCAGGGAGATGCGCATGAGCATGTCGTAAGGAAGCGCCGCGACGTCTCCGGCCTTATACTTGAAGAACGTCGATTCCGCCGGCCATCCCAGCAGCGCCCGCTGTTCCTCGGCGCGAAGTTTCCAAGCGGTGCCGACGTTAAAGAAGGCGCGTATCGCTGGGCCGGACATGCGGCGCCGGACTTGGGGATCGCGGCGATCGCTTGGGGAAACCTGTTCAGAATCGATCTTCTGCCGACGTACCGCGCTTGACTCCATATCTGAAGTATACACTCTCCCCTTCCCCTCGTCAAGCACAATCCTACTCGTAGCGCAGAGCCCTCATCGGGTCCAGCCGCGCCGCGCGGCGCGCGGGCAGATAGCAGGCCGCCAGCGCCACCAACGCCAGAAAGCCGGCGGTCACCGCGAAAATAGCGGGGTCCGCGGGTTTGACCTCGTGCAGCAGGCTCGCCAGCACACGTCCGGCGGCCAGTACCCCCACGATACCCACCGCGAAGCCCACCACCGCGAGCCGCATGCCCTCCAAGATGACTTGCCCCAGTACCTGGCCGCGGCTGGCGCCCAGCGACATGCGGATGCCGATCTCGCGCGTCCGTTCGGTCACCGCGTAGGAGAGCACACCGTAGATCCCGACGGCGGCCAGCAGCACCGCCAGTCCCGCGAACGACCCCACTAGCAGGCTGAGAAACTGCTCGCCTTGGGCGTTCTCCCCGATCACCTGATCCATGCTGCGCACCGAGAATAGAGGCAGGCTCGCATCCGTCTGGGCGAGCACGCGCCGCACCTCTGCGGTCAGGCTCAATGGCTGCCGGGACGTGTGCAGCACCACGAACAGGCCCGAGTCGCCGATGAAGGCATCGTAAGCCTCTGGCACCGGCTTATGCGCCAGGCCCCACTGGCGGACGTCGTTCACCACGCCGATCACCTGCTTCCACGGACCGTGGTCACTGCCCTGCGAGAACATCTGTCCCAGAGAGCCCCGATCCGGCCAGAAAGCCCGCGCCATCGCCTGGTTGATCACCACCGGATAGACCATGGCGTTCGCCTCGCCCTCAGGCAGGCGGCCGCCCTCGGGTACTTTATCGTATTGCGCATCGAGCCCCCGCGCGCGCTGGACGTCGGCGGGCTCGAAGTTCCGTCCCTCCAGGAACCGCACCCCCATCGCATGAAAGTATTCGCGGCTCACCGCGTGGGATTCCACCAGCAAGTTGCTCTTCTGGGATGTCTGCCCGCGTAGCGTGACATAGTAGTTGTTGCCCCCTTCGAGCGGCAGGCGGGTGCTTGCGGCGGCTGCGTCCACGCCCGCGATATGCGCGCATTTCTCCAGCAGCGACTGCGAAAACTCCAGCTTCTGCTCCCTTGTCTTGTATTGCGTTTCAGGCAACCGCACCGCCGCCGTGAACACGCCCTCCGGTCGCACGCCGATGTCCATGTTTCGCAAACGCGCGAAGTCTTCGAGCAGCAGCCCCGCCGAAACCAGCAGCAGCATCGACAGCGCCATCTCGCCGGCTACCAGCACGTTGCTGGTGAACCGGCGCCGCTTCCCTGGGCTGATCGAGCTGCCCGCGCCGCCCTTTAACTCCTCGTGCAGGTCGGGGCGCGAAGTGCGCAGCGCCGGCGCCAGGCCGAACAACACGCCAGTCACCACGGCCAGCGCGAACGTAAAGGCCAGCACCTCGCCGTTGAGCTGAATGACCGCGAAGCCCGGCAGGGCCAGGTTCTTGGCGTGCGACACAACCGCGATCAATCCCCAGGCCACCACCAATCCCAGCGCGCCGCCGAACAGAGACAGCAGCAGGCTTTCGGTGAGCAACTGCCGCAGCAATCGCCCCCGCGCCGCGCCTAGCGCACTGCGCACCGCCATCTCTTTTTGCCGCGCCACCGCTCGTGACAGCAGCAGATTGGCGACGTTTGCGCAAGCGATCAGCAGCACCAATCCCACCGCCGAAAGCATCATCAGCAGAGAGGCGCGCGAGTCGCCCACCAGGTCGTCATGCAACGCAACGGCCGCCGATCCCACCTTGTCGTTGGAATCCGGATAGGCTTTCTCCAGGCGTCCGGAGATCAGCTTCAGGTCCGCCCGCGCCTTCTCCAGCGAGCCCCCCGGTTTCAGCCGGCCGATAGCGTTGGCCCAGTGACTGCCGCGCTGGCCCATCCAGCTCTTGAAGTCCATGTCCAACGGGATCCACATTTGCGTTTGGAAGGGATAGCGGAAGCTGGCCGGCATCACCCCCACGATGGTGTACTTCTTGGAGTTCAACGCAATGGTGCGGCCCACCACCCCCGGATCTCCGGCGAAATGTTCCCGCCACAAGCCGTAACTCAGGAGGGCCACCTGGTCCCTACCCGACTGATCTTCACCCGGCAACCACGTGCGCCCCAGAATCGGCTGCACCCCCAGCAGCGCGAAGAAATTCGCTTGGGTCGGTACGGCGGACACGTGGTCTGGCCGCCCCTCGCCGCTCAGGTTCATATCGCCCGACCAGCCAAACAGGGCCATGTCCTGGAAGGTCTTGTTCTGCGCCCTCCAGTCGACGAAATCCGGGCCGGCGAAAGGATAGTGCCCAGGCGCCGCTTCGGTTTCGTACAACCGGACCAGTTGGCCCGGATCGCGAAACGGCAGCGGCCGCAACAGAATGGTATCGACAATGCTGAATATGGCCGTATTGGCGCCAATGCCGATGGTCAGCGTAATCGCGGCGACCGCCGCAAAGCCGCGCGACCGCAGTAAATTGCGGACTGCATAACGCAAGTCCTGCAAACAGGTTCGCAACAATTCCAACTTTCGCTCCTTCACGTTGCCGTAAAATCGCCGTACCCGGTTTAGACGGTTCCACACGCGAGAGGTTGGCAGGCTATCCTTGGAAGAGGACTGCGCGAACTGCCCGAAGGAGGGACTTGCGCGAATCCGGGCAGCACGGCTATACTGGCAATTTCCAGACCGTATTTATGACGGTACGAGACGAATACGATCCTTTGGCCCCGCAACGCGAGGCAGCTTTCTTCTATGGCCTCTTCCTGCGCGGCCATACCGTGGAAGCTCTGCGGCAAGATATCGACGTTCCTCGCACGCTGCTCGACAAATGGATGCGGGCGCATGACTTCGAAGCCACCTTCCGGGAGAACCTGCAGCGCGTCTACACCTATCGCAAACAGGTCTTGGCCATCTTCGACGGATTGGTGCTGAACGAGCAAAACCGTCCCCGTATCCAGTAAGAACCATGGCCCGCAGCCGGCCTCTCATCCAATCGGCCATCCAATATGGTATGCTGCCCTTGTGGTCCCCCAGCCTCAACTGGATGCTTCCTCGCCTCTGCCAATCTATCGCCAGCTTTACGCCCACTTCAGCAACCTCATCCAGTCCGGGCAACTGGCGAACGGTGAGCGCCTCCCAGCCACTCGCGAATTGGCTGGCTCACTTGGACTGAATCGCACCACCGTCGCCGCCGCCTACGAGCTCCTCGAGTCCGAAGGCTTCATCAACGGCCAGGTTGGACGCGGCAGCTTCGTCACCGCGCAACATTCTGCAACATCAAACCGCCCGCTCGACTGGAGCCACCTCCTCGAGCGCTCCACCCCCAGCCCCTAGCCCCCCGTTCCGGCAGCCCTGAAGCCAAAGTAGCGCTGCACTCCGGCTGTTTTATGGGGCCCAGAGGTGCAATAGACACGCTCAGATACCGGCGCCCGCTCCCGATTGCACCGGACGTGCATCCGAATGATCCGTATCGCCTATTGCGGAATCTGGCGCCGTCGCCAGCCGTCCTGCTTACCCGCGGCGACCCGGGTCAGCCTTGTTTCCGGATCGCAGGGACTCTCGCCCAGAACACCGCCGTTGGGCCTACCAAAAGAACACCCGTACGGTCAACCGGAATAACCGCGGCCCAAAACTTGAAGGGGACCTCAGCATTTTTTCTGGATTAGGTACAATGGTCAAAACTGCGCCGGCCGGGGATCGGGCGCGAGGGGATCGCGGCTGGCACAGACGGATTCTTTATCTGCGTTCATCTGTGTCCATCGGTGGTTCCATTGTGTTCACGCGCGTGACGCTATGACAAACAAGTGTTTGGCGCCGGGCTTCGCCATGGTGGTGGTATGGATCTCCGCCATCAAGATGGCGGTCCATTTCTACGCCGGCCACCATTACGGCCACTTCGGTGACGAACTCTACTATTTGGCGTGCGGCCGGCACCTGGCGTGGGGCTATGTGGATCAGCCGCCGCTTATCGCTCTGGCCGCCGCAGTCATCCGCGTCCTGTTGGGCGAATCGCTGCCGGCCATCCATTTCCTGCCTGCCGTGGCAGGCGGCGC
>Ga0187855_10001586_pt1 | contig 17935 bp, 12 predicted proteins | sample June2016WEW_8_10_2_FD_132969 | JGI IMG/M metagenome (GOLD analysis project Ga0187855, IMG submission 132969) | Peatland microbial communities from SPRUCE experiment site at the Marcell Experimental Forest, Minnesota, USA - June2016WEW_8_10 | ecosystem: Environmental > Terrestrial > Soil >...
ATCGCAGGAAGAATTTTCGATGCGCGCCACAGCTACGAATTGGCGTGGAAAATCATGGCTCTTGCGGGTTTGGTTGGCTCCGCTGCCATTTATGCTGTGCGCCCGCTCCCGCGAGAGAACTCGTTGGGTCGGGTAGACAAGGTTTCCCCGTAAATGCCCCACGATATCAACGGGCCAGTACGTCGGACAACTCTCGCGAGCGGCACTGCAGCCATCGTTTGCTTGGCGATGGCCTCACGCAGGTGTGGGGAAGGAGTGCCAAGAGAAAACGTTCCCAACAAGAATAGCCCGATGCGCCGCTGTACGAACCCAGCTACGGATCCCCTACCGATTAGCCCCCTACACCTTCATTCCCGCGCCCGATTCTTGTGCTCTTACTTCGCCATAAAGTAGAAAACCAACGCGGCAGTCATGATTTGACCGTTACTTCGCGAGATGCTTGCCGATTGATTTCAATTCTCGCCGGCGTTTTGCGGTGATCTTGGGATATGCCATCTTCAGATCCTCGAGTGCATCAAGAACAATCCGGGAAACGATCAGCCGGGCGTTCTCTTTATCATCGGCGGGAACGATGTACCAAGGTGCGTGATGGGTGCTGGTGGCGTGCAGGCACTCCTGGTACGCCTTCGTGTAGTGCTTCCAGAATTTTCTTTCGTGAATGTCCGAAAGGCTGAACTTCCAATTCTTGTCCGGCTCATCTACACGCTCGAGAAAGCGCTTCCGTTGTTCGTTCTTCGATAAGTGGAGGAAGATTTTGATGATGTGGGTGCCGTTACGGTGGAGATGATCCTCCAAATCCACGATGGAACGATACCGTTCCTTCCAAATCGTCTTCTCGTCGCGCAACTCCTCCGAGAGCCCCTGGTTGCGGAGAATCTCCGGATGCACACGAACGACCAGCACCTCTTCGTAGTAAGAACGATTGAAGATGCCGATACGCCCGCGTTCGGGAAGGCGACATGTGGTGCGCCACAGAAAATCATGTTGCAGCTCGTCGGCACTCGGCTGTTTGAAACTGTAAACATCGCAGCCTTCCGGATTTACCCCGGACATGACGTGCCTGATGGAGCCGTCCTTGCCAGCAGCGTCCAGGGCCTGAAAAATCAGCAGCAACGCATAGCGGTTGGAGGCGTAATGAAGTTGCTGCAGCGAGCTTAACTTTTCAACATGTTCTTCCAGGAGTTTTTGATACCGTTTCTTGGACTTGAAAAAGGGCTCGATGATGGTCGGCCATTTCTTAAGATTGACCTTTTCTCCCCGCACACGAAAATCCTTTGAATTGATTTTCATCTTCATCCTTTTGGCGTTACCAGTTATGCCGGTCACACTTACCACTCCGGCGGCCTTGGACGATGTTCATACAGCCTTGGTCTTTACTGCCTGATCTTTCCGAATCTCGCGTTCCGCTTCCATCCAGTCTTGATCTGCGGGGCTTTCGCCCCGAATGCGCTGCTCATAGAGTTCATAGGCCCGCGAGGCGATCTGCGGAGTCAGATCGATCGTGCTCTTGGCCAATAACGGGACTTTGTTGGGATCAAAAATCCGATAGGCCAGCAGTTTGACGCGGTCATTCACGAGGGCCCAAATCAGTGCATAAGCCCAAACGAACCCCGCCCACCGCCAGCCAAGCGGCGTCATGAATAAACCGTAAACGGCAATCAGAGTTGCGACAGTCTGTGTGCCAAGTACCGCTATCCATAAAATCCGAGCGGGGCGAATGGACCAGAACGGACCACGCGTGCGCGTCAGAAAAATCGTCAAATGGCCTGCCACGGAAAGCTTCAGATACATCAGCGTTTGGACGTGCGCGTGGTCGAGGTGAAATACGCGCTCGCCAAGATAAAACAGCCCGAACGCAGCAATGACCCCCATGATGCCCAGCACGGTGGAGATGCCCAGCACGAGACGCATGTTCCATACTTCGGGCTTGTCCTTGTAATGAACGTTGTCATAGGCGATCGACAGAATGGCTCCGTCGTTGAGTAAAGCCAGCATCACGATCATCACCGCGGTCACAGGGTAGAAATTAAAGACCAGGATTGCCAGGGTCATGAAGAACAGCACCCGCAGCGTTTCGGCGATGCGGTAGATCGCATAGCTGTTCATCCGTTGGAAGATGCGGCGGCTCTCCTTGACCGCGTCGATGATCACCGACAGGCCGGAGGCCAGCAGCACGATGGAAGCCGCAGCACGCGCCGCGTCTGTCGCTCCGGAAACCGCAATGCCGCAGTCCGCTTTCTTCAGCGCGGGAGCATCGTTCACCCCGTCACCGGTCATGCCAACTATGTGGCCGTGCTTTTGCAAGACGTCGACAATGTTGTATTTGTCTTCGGGGAATACCTGGGCGAAGCCGTCCGCTCTTTCGATGGAATCCACCGACTGCGCCGACTGCTGATTCTTCGCGTCGCGCAACACCGCGGCATCCAGGATGTTCGTGCCCATCCCCAGTTGGCGGGCGGTTTCCTGGGCGATGGCCAATTGGTCGCCGGTGACCATCTTGACTTTCACACCCATCTGCCCAGCGTTCGCGATCGTTGCTTTGGCTTGTTCGCGCGGCGGATCGAACATTGGCAACACGCCAACAAGCTGCCACTTATTTTCCTGATCCGCCCGGGCTACACCCAAGGAGCGAAAGCCGCGGCCCGCGAACCCATTGACCGCTTTCTCGACGGCGAGTTTTACTTCGCCGGCGTTGGTGGACATTTGCAGAATTACCTGCGGCGCGCCTTTGGCCACAAAAAACTGTTTTCCATCCGAAGCTTTAACGGTAGCTTCCGCGCGTTTATGCACCGGGTCGAACGGCTGGAAATTGAGTACCTGATAAGCCTTTAGCGCGTTATCGTCCTTTACGCCACCGATAACGGCTAGGTCGATGGTGTCCTTATCTTCGGCACGCGAAGCCAGCGCGGCCCATAGAATGACCTGGTCGGCGGGAATATTGTTCAAGCAGAAAGGATCGCCCAGCGTCAACTTGTTTTGCGTGAGGGTGCCGGTCTTGTCCGAGCACAACACATCCACGCCAGCTAGTTCCTCGATGGCCGACAGTTTGGTCACGATTGCTTGTTTTTTCGCCAGCAGACGTGCGCCGACCGCCATGGTTACTGAAAGCACCGTGGGCATGGCCACGGGGATCGCGGCCACCAGAAGCACCAGGGCGAACTCCAACGTGCTGAGGATTGGATCGCGACGGAAGAGCGCCACGGCAACAATCACCGCCACCAAGGCCACAGCGAGAACGATCAGGTAGTCGCCAATTTTGAGCACGGCACGCTGGAAATGGCTGACGGTATGAGCTCCCTGGACCAACTGCGCCGTCTTGCCGAAGTAAGTCTTCTCACCGGTGGCGTAGACCATCGCGTCGGCTTCGCCCCGCTTGATAGTGGAGCCAGAAAAGACCGCCTCGCCCGGTTTGCGCGTCGCAGGCAAGGATTCCCCGGTCAATGCGGACTGATCGACTTGAATGGGATCGCCTGCCAACAACCGTGCATCGGCCGGGACGATGTCCCCGAGCCGCAGACGGATGACGTCGCCAGGCACGAGGTCCGCAACCTTAGGGGCACCCCACTTTCCATCTCGTAGCGCCTTGGCCACGACCGCCAGCTTGGCCCGCAATGCGGCGATTTCGTTGCCCGCCTGATGTTCCTCCCAAAATGCCACCACTGCATTGGAGAAAAGGAGAAAGAGAATAATGAAGAAATCCAGCCAGTGCCGGACGACGCCCGACAGAATGACCGCCGCTTCGATCATCCACGGAATGGGGCCCCAGAAATAACTGAGGAACTTCAAGAATGCGCTGGTTTTCTTCTCCGTGATCTGATTCGGACCATATTGCGCCAGCCGTTTCTGCGCCTCGGCTTGGCTGAGGCCTTTCGCAGACGATGCCAATTTCTTCTCCAGCTCCGCCATTGGCAGGGTTTTCAGATCGTTTTTGGGATCGGGGTCGGACCCCGACTTCGATTTGGGGCTAGTGGGCTTCGATTCGGGAGCTTTAGTCTGTTCGTCAACGGCTTTCATGCGGAGTATCCTCTTTGTTCGCTTTCCGTGCACCGAAACTTGCTTCGCAAGGTCTTGAAAAATCGGTGGACTGGCGCTGTCCAAGAAGTCTCATTCACGATTTTGAATTCCTAAAATCGCGTCGCTTACACTTTGCTCCCGGCGAGTCAGCGAGCGTTCCGGCGGTAAGGTGTGTTTCGTTCAGCCTCTCTCTCTTCATTCTCATCTATCGCCAGCAGGCCTATCTCTCCTGAAGGAGCTCCCGCGCCGTATTTATAAGTTCGTGATTTCACGTGCTTTCGTTCCTTAATTACAAAAGTCCATGAAGGTTCCCTATTTCTTGACGGCAGTTGACGCCGGCTGCTGCGGGTGGCTGCCGGGAACGAGCGACAAGTCATCGCTCACAAGGTAGACAGTTATGGCCACCATCATAAGGAGCATGCCAATCCAAAAACGCCAATCGTGATGAGCGCGCTTCCAGTAAGGGCCAGGGTCGTGATGAACATGCTCGCCATCCGCTGCTACCCGTTGGCGGTGATTGTGCTCGCCCTCATGCATGGTTCCCTTTCTTCTCGATCGCATTTCGGATGATCTTGGGACTGCGTTGTTACCGCGAGGTCACTCACCAACACCCAGGTGTTGGCCGTGTTCGTCAACGCGATGTTTGCGTTACATGGTGTTGTTCCGGACCAGATGCTATTTTTATCGCGGCGGTGTATTCGCCACGGCGCGCAGCGCGGTCGCACGTGACTCGATGATAGAGAGCGTGCTGTGCCCATCGCCAGCAAGCCCTTGTCGCCGGCGACCCACGCCCTAGCGGTATTCATGAGTTGTCGGGTATTCATTTAGGTGCGCCCCCATTTCCAGTTACGAATCTCTGGCAGGTCTTGCCCATGCTGGTCGATGTAGTGCTTGTGCTCGATGAGCTTGTCCTGCATCTGCTGCTTCAGGTAGGCGCCCTTGGAACCTAAGTGCGTAAGGCGATCGACCACGTCCTGCACCAAGTGGAAACGGTCGAGATCGTTCTGGACCCTCATGTCAAAAGCCGTCGTGATCGTGCCTTCTTCCTTGTAGCCTCGAACGTGGAGGTTGCGGTTGGTGCGGCGGTAGGTCAGCCGGTGGACTAGCGTCGGATATCCATGAAAGCCAAAAATGATGTGTTTGTCTTTCGTGAAGAGTGCATCGTAATCCGTTTCGCTAAGCCCGTGCGGGTGTTCGCTCGCAGACTGCAGCTTCATCAAATCGACGACATTGACCACCCGTATTTTCAGATCGGGCAGATGCTGGCGAAGGATGGAAACGGCGGCCAAAATCTCCAGCGTGGGCGTGTCGCCGCAGCAGCCCATGACCACGTCCGGCTCGGCGCCTTGGTCGTTGCTGGCCCATTGCCAGATGCCAATTCCTTCCGTGCAATGTACGACTGCCGCGTCCATGGTCAGCCACTGCGGGAGGGCGTGCTTGCCTGCAACCACCACGTTGACGTAGTGCCGGCTGCGCAGACAATGATCAAAAACAGACAATAGGCAGTTGGCATCGGGCGGAAGGTAAACCCGCACTATATCCGCCTTTTTGTTGATGACGTGGTCGAGGAAGCCGGGATCCTGGTGAGTAAAGCCGTTGTGATCCTGCTGCCAGACGTGAGAGGCGAGTAGATAGTTCAGTGAGGCGATCTTCCGGCGCCAAGGCAATTCCAACGTTACCTTTAGCCACTTGGCGTGCTGGCTGAACATCGAGTCCACGATGCGAATGAAGGCCTCGTAGCTGTTGAACAGCCCGTGCCGTCCGGTCAGGAGATAACCCTCCAACCAACCCTCGCACTGGTGTTCGCTGAGCATCGAGTCCAGCACGCGACCGGCGGGCGCGAGGAATTCATCGTTCTTTTCTTCGCGGGCGTCCCACTGGCGATTCGTGAATTCAAAAACCGCGCCGAGAAGATTCGAGAGAGTCTCATCGGGGCCAAAGACACGAAAATTGCGTTGGTCCTGATTCAGCTTGGCAACATCGCGGAGGAACTTTCCCAGGACCATTGTGTCTTGACCGTCCACGGCACCGGGCGAAGGCACATTCACCGCGTGAATATGAAAATCCGGCATGCGCAGGTCGCGCAGCAAGAGTCCGCCGTTGGTGTGCGGATTGGCGCCCATCCGGCGGTCGCCCTTCGGCGCCAGTTCAGCTAATTCTGGGATGAGCCGCCCGTTTTCATCGAACAATTCCTCGGCTTTGTAGCTCTTCATCCAGCTTTCCAGTTGCTCGACATGATCGGGATGCTCAGAATCTACGAGCAGCGGCACTTGGTGCGCTCGGAAAGTGCCCTCGACTTGCAGGCCATCGACTACTTTCGGCCCTGTCCAGCCTTTGGGTGATCTGAGAACGATCATTGGCCAGCGTGGTCGAGTCGTATCGTTCGCCTTCCTTGCATGGTCTTGGATTTGCCGGATGTCCTCGATGGCTTTATCCAAGGTGAAGGCCATGAGTTCATGCATTTTGTCTGGCTCATTCCCTTCCACAAAGTGGGGCGCCCAGCCGCAGCCTCGCAGAAATTGTTCCAATTCCTCGTGCTCGATACGGGCCAGAACTGTCGGATTGCTGATCTTGTAGCCATTGAGGTGCAGGATTGGCAGCACAGCGCCGTCGCTAATTGGGTTCAGGAGCTTATTGGACTGCCATGCGGTCGCCAAGGGGCCCGTTTCCGCTTCGCCGTCGCCGATGACGCAAGCGACGATCAGATCGGGATTGTCGAACGCCGCTCCAAAGGCATGACTGAGCGAATATCCCAACTCGCCACCTTCGTGAATCGACCCCGGCGTCGTCGGTGCGACATGGCTCGAGATTCCGCCTGGAAACGAGAATTGCTTGAACAGTTTCTTCATTCCGGCTTCGTCCTGGGTAATGTTCGGATAGACCTCGCTATAGGTTCCTTCGAGATAAACGTTGCCCACAAGCGCCGGGCCACCGTGTCCAGGACCAGCGATGTAGAACATGTCCAGGTCATGCTTCTTGATGACCCGGTTCAAGTGCACGTAGATGAAGTTCTGGCCAGGCGTCGTCCCCCAGTGTCCGACCACCAGCGGCTTCACGTGCGACAGTTTCAACGGCTGCTTCAACAGCGGATTGTCGTACAGATAAATCTGGCCCACCGACAGATAGTTTGCGGCGCGCCAGTAGGCGTCCATCTTGCGAAGCAATTCCGGGGAAAGAGTTGGGGAAAGTCCCAAGGAAAGAGTTTCTGTCTTCACGGTTCAGTTCTCCTTTTTCAGCACAGGCCGAGACCGCAGCAATCCGACTCGCCGATCATGCCTCTCGCTGCGTTTACGTTTTGTACCGCTCCGCAGCGAAAGAGCCGATCGCCACTTTCATCTGATAGCAAGGAAAAGCGCCGTTGCTTCCGCCGCCGAACCTCGCCGGCGTTTAGCGCGAGCAATTCTCGCAGGTCAAAAAAAACCTCTCGTGTTTATGTCAACGGGAGTGTTCCCGGCCTACCAGTTCATCGACCCAATATCCTTCGCGGTCATAGTGTCGATACAAACCGGTCTCATACTCCCGGGTTGGCAGTGAGTCCTCCCGGTATTCTGGTGACTGCTTGATGCTTTCACGGGAAAGGTTGATGAAGACTTTCGACTCGCCCCAACTGACACTCTGGATCCATTGTGGGGAAATCAGGACCTTCTTTCCCGGCCACCAGTTCTGTGTATCGATGATCAAATAACGAATCGCCCAGCTCTCGTCATCGAGAACAAAATCCGCGACGTGACCAATTCCGCCATCCACGGCCTGTAGGTGATGGCCACGCACGTCGTGCGTGCTACGTAAATGGGGATCCCATGCTTTCTCACTACGGGTAATCTCCCGCCATTTTTCACGGTCGCGATTGATGTATTGATAGTCTCCCCACATGCATGGACCGCCCCAATACATCGGAAATCCGTAATATCCGTAGTAATCCTCCTCGAATTGACGCGATACAGGTTTGTCGCTGTTCAAGGACGGACTGTTCTCAATCTGCTTCTTGGTCAAATCGATGGCGATCTGCTGCTCTCTTGTACTCACCGCGATGAGCGCATAGGGGGAAATCAATACCTGCCGGCCCACAAGCCAGTTTCCCGTGTCCGCCACTAAATAACGAATCGCCCAGTGCTGGTCATCGAAGTAGAATTCTCTGACCTTTCCTATTTCCCCATCGAGGCTGTTCAACTTATAACCGTGCAGCGTTTTAGCTTTTACTAGCATTGCGGTAGTCCTTTCTTTCGTGTTTCGTTTGGTTCTCTGTTTTGACCCGGCGGACACCTGTTTGACAAGGCGGTCTCACCGCAGTCTGCACGGGTGTCAACACACCTGTTGCGGAGGCGGCGTCACTGCAGGCCGCGCCCCAAAAAAGGATCCGCCCGAGAGACGTACTTCGTCACATGGTCGGAATTTTCCTTTCTGCGGCCAAGGCCGAGGACGGAGCAAACTGTCTTGGCGATCATGCGTTCTTCGTCTGTGCGAATAACGCGTACCGTAACCTGGCTGGACGCCGTAGAAATGACGCCGTCATTGGCCGCGTTTTGTTTTTCCTCAAGTTCGACTCCGAGAAATCTCAGCCCCTCGCAAATCCGGCCACGAATTATGGGCGCGTTCTCTCCAATGCCACCCGCGAACACCAACGTGTCCAGTCCGCCCAACGCCGCCGCGAATGCGCCAATCCATTTCTTGACCTGGTAACAGAACAGCGCGATCGCTTCAGCCGCCCGCACGTCCTTCGACTCATGGTCAAGCAGATCGCGCATGTCGGAACTGGTCTCGGATATTCCGAGGAGTCCGGACTGAAAATTGACCATCTCGTTGAATTGTTTTGCGTCCATGTTTTCAGTGCGCGCCAAGTACCAAACCAATCCGGGATCAAGATCACCCGAGCGGGTACTCATCGGCACACCCGCGGTCGAGCTGAAGCCCATGCTTGTGTCTGAGGATTTACCGTCACGGACCGCCGCGAGACTCGCACCATTGCCGAGGTGGCTGAGGATGACCCGGCCAGTTGTTGCCGCCGGATCGCCGAGGCGCACGAGTTCATCCCTTAGAAACGCGTACGACAATCCGTGAAATCCGTAACGCCGGACGCCCTGTGCCTCGTACCGGCGGGGAATCGGCAAGAGTTGCGCCACGCGCGGCAGGTCATGATGAAAAGCCGTGTCGAAACATGCCACTTGTGGCAGGTCAGGAAATCGACGATGAAACGCCTCAGTCAACAAGATCTCCTCGGGCAAGTGTTCCGGATCGAATGGACTGAGCCGATGTAACTCCTGAAGCATTTCCGCAGTGATTCGCTGCGGCTTGTAATACTTCGGCCCGCCACACACGACGCGATGACCCACCGCCGCCAAGCCGTTACGTCCGCTGCGTTCCTCGAGCCACTCCATCAGAACGCCCACTGCCACGGTGTGATCCGGCGCCGTTACCATCCGCGAAAAGTTGTTCGTCCGATCCTCGCCCTTCACCCGAAAGGTGGCCTCCGGTAGCCCAATCCGGTCAATCTCACCTTCAAGAATTCGTGAAAGCGAATCACCGGTCGCGAACAGCGCGAATTTGATGCTCGACGAGCCGCCATTGATTGTTAAGATGCGCGGATCAGCTGGTTCCATGAATAACTCCGCTCATATTCTGCAATCCAAACGAAGCTCGTTTTGCGCGCGTCGACGATACTGGAAGGAATAACAAAACCATAGACTCGTCAGGTTTGATCAGCGAATCCCGGATGTATTCAATTCGCGTGATTCCATGCGAACTGGGTTACACGGCGCTGCCGCGGCAAGTTCCCTGCACCCTTAAGCCGCTCGAAACTTGCAGATTTCAAGTGCTACTGTTGCAAATTCCTACAGCAAATACCGCTTGGCAAGACTCAGCGAGAAGAGCCTTGCCCATACGATTCGGCTAAACGGTGGCCGCCGCTACCTTTTCACCGGAGTGCAGCGAGAATTGGGTAGGATGCGTGGTTTCGATGATTTCCTTCGCATGAGTCACTTCTCCTGCGCTGCCATGCGCGATCAACAGGAACTGATCTGTCTTCAGAGCCGTTTCGTACTTCACAATACTGTCCTTAGGAATTCCGATACTGAAAAGCCCGGCTCCGACAGCGCCCAACGCTCCAACCTCCACCGCCCCTTCCAACCCTGCCACGATCCACGCCACTACTGGTCCCGCCGCTAAGACTGGGCCAAAACCGGGAATCATGAATAAGGCAGAACCGAACAGCAACCCCCAGAAACCTCCCCAAAACGCGCCAATTTTGCCCCAATACTTCATGCGGTCGCCTGTGCTGTAGTACCCCACGACATTCTCGTCCGTGTGATACCCCTTCCCAACAATCGACAGCTTATGCATATCGAATCCGCCGCGTTGCAGCTCCTTAACCGCTTGATCCGCTTCCGCGTGCGTGGCGTATACCGCCACAACAGACTTTTGTGCAGACATTTCACACCTCCTCAGGCACTCGCTGTCTTTCCCAGATCAATGAGTGAGTCCCAAATTCAATATGACAGTATGCGAACCAGGAAACTGTTCGCTTTTAGACAGTATTCACACTTGGAATTGGTTTTTTAACAGCAGTTGAAAAAGTGTTCGGTATCGCACAGAAACATCTGTTGCCACTGCCGTACGATGGCGCGTTGATCCGCTAGCTGTGGATCTGAAGTTAGGAGAAAAGAAATGACCACCCCCAAAGCCGAGAAGTGTGCGCACCCAGTTTGTTCGTGCGTGACAACGTCCGGCAAGTACTGCAGCGCTCAATGCGAAGCTATGGAAAAGACGCCGGATATCGATTGTTCATGCGAACACGCGGGCTGTAAGGGCAAAACGTCCGAATAAGAAAGTTGTTCTGCAGTAGATCAACGAGACCTGCGTCTAGAAACCACCAAGATGATTACACCTAGGACATATGGAGAGCAGTTAAACCAAGAAATGGCAGCACGGTTCAGTAGCGAATTAAAATTTGAGGGAGATAAATAAAATGTTGAAGCGCCTTTCGATCATCACAATGTTATGCCTTCTTGTCGCTCTGACTGCAGTCGCGTCGGACCGCGAGGATGACGTGAATCGCACTCAGAAAGCCACCCAGGTGTTCAAGGAGATCATGAACGCTCCGGATCAAGGGATTCCGCGGAACTTGCTGGACTCGGCGAAGTGTATCGCCATTATTCCAGGAGACGTGAAGTTCGCTTTTATATTCGGCGGCAACTACGGTCGGGGACTGGCAACTTGTCGCACTGAGCATGGCTGGAGCGCTCCCATGTTCGTGGCGGTTGACGGCGGCAGTGTTGGCTATCAGATCGGGGGCTCTTCCACTGACCTCGTGATGCTGTTTATGAACGATCACGCCTTGCAAAGCCTGCTCAGCGATAAATTCAAGCTCGGAGCTGACGCTTCGGTAGCGGCAGGGCCGGTAGGCCGAAACGCCTCCGCTGGCACAGACCTTAAGCTGAATGCGGAGATTCTCTCGTATTCTCGCACGAAAGGCGTCTTCGCCGGCGTGAGCCTGGACGGCGCCGTGGTGCAAGCCGACAAGAGCGGAGACCAAGCCATGTATGGGCACGATGTAGACCGCCACGAAATTCTTAGCGGCAAAGTTGCGGTTCCAGAATCCGCGCGAACGCTGCTGCACGAAATTGGCGGATATGTCCACGAAGCCACGCTAAGGCCCTGAACTCCTGGCTTAGGGAGGCCCAGTTGACATTGATTGCAGAGTCCGCGTGTTCGGCCGTGAGCAACCAGCATGAAATACGGCACTGGGGAGGGCAAATGAAACTTTCCGGGACCGAAGTGCTCTTGGTCGGACACACGTTTCGTGGCGCCCAGTGCCTGACAGACCGGCTAGTCTGGTGGGGTTTTCGATGCCACTTTGTTAGCGGTCTGCGAGAAGCCTGGGATCTATTGAGTTCTAAACCGGTTGATCTAGTGCTCAGCAACACGCATCTGTCCGATGGAACCGGTTTTCGCCTGTTGATGGTTTTGCACGGCCTGCCCGTTACAGCGTTCCTTTGTTTACAGGTCGAGAACAGCTGCTTTTGGCTGCCCGCTATTGACGCTGGCGAAGAATGCCTGGGATCGCCAGCTCTTCGCCCTCGGGAGTTCGCGATCCTGCTCGAAGAGATGTTCAAGAGTCTGAACGTTGCAATGATTCAGAGCGAAATTGAGATGAAACTTCAAAACGGCATCCCCACAGATCGCAAATTGCAGAAATCGAAGAGAGGTAGTTGAAATGAAAAAGAATAATTCCTTTCCAGTCTTAGTATTCATCGTAATTGCTGGTGTTGGAGCGGCACTGGCCTACGCCATGTATCGTGCTTCCGCTGACTTCCTAGCTCTAGCGGTTCTGGCGGGAGCAGTTGTTCTTGCATCCGCCATCTCTTCGGCAATTCAGGTAGCAGATCAATGGAGCAAGGCGGTGGTCTTGCGGCTGGGGAAGTTCCGTTCCCTTCAGGGACCAGGACTATTCCTGATTATCCCCCTCATCGACACCATTCCTTACTGGATCGACATCCGCGTGCTCACCAGTTCCTTCAAGGCGGAAAAAACCCTGACAAAAGACACCGTGCCCGTAGACGTGGATGCTGTGTTGTTTTGGAAAATTGTCGACCCCAAAAAAGCGGCCCTGGATGTTGCCGACTATCAGAGCGCAATAGGCTGGGCTTCTCAGACGGCCCTGCGTGACGTCATCGGCAAGACCATGCTGTCCGATATGCTCGAAGGACGCGATAAAATCAGCGGCGTCCTGCAGAAAATAATTGATGAACGCACCGAACCGTGGGGCATCAACGTGATCTCGGTAGAGGTCAAGGATGTGTTAATTCCAGCAGCCTTGGAAGACGCGATGTCGATGCAAGCCCAAGCCGAACGCGAGCGCCAGGCCCGCGTGATTCTAGGAGACTCCGAGCGCCAGGTAGCGGAGAAGTTTGGCGAAGCAGCCAAGACCTATGCCAACGATCCGGTAGCACTACATCTGCGAGCCATGAACATGCTCTATGAAGGTTTGAAGGCGAACTCCACGATCGTTATCGTTCCCAGCACCGCCGTCGAATCGATGCAATTGGGCGGCCTTGCCGGCCTGACGGCACTAACCATGGGACTCGGCCAGGAGCGCGCGAACAAGGAAAAAGAACTAAAAAGTAGTAACAACGGCGTCGAGAAATTGCCTGCTGCCGCTTAGTCTCAGCGTTGCGTTCGCTTCACTTCGGTGAAAAATAGCCAGCGGCTTGTCGTTGAAGAAGAACACCGGCATCGCTTTCGTCGTCGAACCGGTCCGTTCTACGCGACCAGCTGCGGGTGGGGTGACGATTGTTTGTCCCACAGACTTACTCGATTGCTCTGGTTCTAATGCTGATCAGCATGCTTTGCTGGGGCAGTTGGCAAATACCCAGAAGATTGATAAGAGCTGGCGACAGGATCGTCGCGGCCGCAGATGGCAACCCGGCCTGGCGGGAGCGCAGGCGCGGCGCAGATTACGAATCTGCAAAAAACCGGATCACTCGAGCCTTACTGGATCTTGTCGGCCGGCACCACCCCGGACTTGGAGACCTTGTGGAATAAATCCCATAGTTGATGACTGCTCCGATGACTGATAATGATGCCTGGCTCATTGGAACAGAGATAGCGATGCAACCTAACAAATCATGGCCGCAAAAGTCGAAGCCCCGCTATCGAATCCTCCCGGAAAGCCGGTTCAGAACATAGCCTCGAACGGACTCACGAGCGCTGAAGCACGTAGCCGTCTTCAAAAAGACGGCGCCAACGCAATGCCCGATGTGTCCGATCATCCACTTCGAGACGCATTGGCCAAGTTCTGGGCGCCTGTCCCATGGCTGCTCGAAGCCTCAATTGTGCTTCAGATTGTACTTCATAAGTATGTCGAGGCTGCGGTAATCGCGGGCCTGCTGGTCTTCAACGCAGCGCTAGCTTATTTCCAGGAGGGTCGCGCCCAGGCTACCCTGAAGGCCTTGAACTCGCGTCTTGCTTTGAATGCCTACGTCGAGCGCGATGGGGTCTGGAAGACCGTACCGGCAGCGGGGTTGGTGCGTGGCGATCTCGTGAAGTTGTCGCTCGGCGGCGTGGTTGCGGCGGATGTGCATTTGATCGGTGGATCTGTCCTACTCGATCAATCCATGCTTACAGGCGAATCTCTCCCCATTGAGGCTGGTCCGGGCGTGGATACCTATGCGGGAGCACTCGTAAGGCGAGGTGAAGCGACCGCAGAGGTGACAGCTACCGGAATTCATACCAAGTTTGGGCGTACGGCAGAACTCGTGCGTACGGCACACAGTGAAAGTTCGCAGCAGAAAGCTGTTCTGCGCATCGTGCGAAATCTGGCAATTTTCAACGTCACGGTCATCCTTCTGATGGGAGCGTACGCATATTTTCATGCGATGCCCTGGAGTGAGATCATCCCACTGTTGCTCACGTCAGTTCTCGCAGCGATACCAGTAGCATTGCCGGCAACATTCACGCTGGCGGCGGCCCTTGGAGCGAGATCTCTGGCGAAACTGGGAGTCCTTCCAACGAGGCTCTCCGCAGTAGATGAAGCAGCCACGATTGATGTGCTGTGCTCGGACAAAACCGGAACGCTAACCCGAAATGAACTCTCCGTTACCAGCGTTAAACCGATGCCGGGGTTTGACGAAGCCCAGATTCTTGGCATGGCAGCCCTAGCCAGTTCTGAGGGTGGTGACGACGCTGTGGACGCAGCGATTCGCTCTGCCTCCATCCACAAGGCAGCACCGGACCTTCCAAAGCTACTCACGTTTGTGCCATTCGACCCTGCCAAGAAGATTTCAGAAGCCACAGCAACCGATGCCAAGGATGGCGTAGAGCGCATCGTCAAGGGAGCTTTCACGGTAGTTGCGGGTCTTAGCGCCCCCTCACCCAGCGCGGCCGGTTTAGCCGACGAACTTGAAAAGCACGGCTACAGGGTTTTGGCAGTAGCTGCTGGCCCCCCAACAGCTCTGAAGCTTATGGGTCTTATTGCACTCAGCGACCCGCCCCGCAAGGACTCGATCTCTCTGATCTCTGAACTCAAGGGCCTGGGCGTGCGCACCGTCATGGTGACGGGTGACGCTCCAGCCACGGCGGTAATCGTTGCCCACGCGGTGGGATTAGATGGGGCTGTTTGCCCGCCCGGAGTGATTCCCGATGGCGTAAAACCGATGGATTTCGCGGTATTCGCAAGTATTCTTCCGGAAGGAAAATTTAACCTCGTAAAGGCCTTCCAGAAGAGCGGGAATACGGTTGGAATGTGCGGCGATGGCGCCAACGATGCACCGGCGCTCCGTCAGGCACAAATGGGCATTGCTGTATCGACCGCAACCGATGTCGCCAAATCGGCAGCCGGCATTGTGTTGACGGAAGCAGGGCTTGGCGGCATCGTTGCCGCCGTAAAAGAGGGCAGAACCACCTTTCAGCGCATTCTTACCTACACGTTGAACTCCGTCCTCAAGAAAATCGTGCAGGTGCTCTTGCTGGCGGTTGGCCTGGTCATGACCGGACACGCGGTTTTGACGCCAATGCTGATGGTCATTGTGATGATCACAGGCGACTTCCTGTCCATGTCGTTGACCACTGACAGAGTGCGGCCATCTCCGATGCCAAATTCCTGGCAAGTTGGCAGGATTACCGTAGCAGGCACCATTCTAGGAGGCTGCTTTCTCGCGTTTTGTATCGCTGTCCTAGCGCTCGGCAAGTTCGAACTGCGATTCGGAATAGAAACACTGAGAACTCTTTGCATCGTTGCCATCGTATATGGCAGCCAAGCCACAATTTACACCTTGCGAGCACGACGCCATCTCTGGGGCCTACGCCCGACCGTATGGCTGGTAGGGTCCTCGGTCGCCGACCTCCTTATTATCTCGACGTTGGCTATCCGCGGGATTGCTATGGCGCCAGTGTCCCTCTCAGTTTTGGCCGTTGAATTTGCAGCGGCGATCGCTTTCGGGTTGATCTTGGACCTGGTGAAGATCCCTGTCTTTGCTCGTCTTGGCCTCTCTTAAATGGGAGTCGCCAAGAGCGAAGTCGGATCCCTGTCGAGCGGGCTCCTGGCCTAGCCAGACGGGTGATCGACACCTTAAACGCAGAGCCGATCGGACCCGCGTAATTGCTCTCCTCCGTCCAGGAGTCCGCTTGAAGGAACCTTGCTGCGTCTTCTTCCCGGGCGTCGCGCGCAGACTCCTCGAACCCGGTTTTCTCGATACTTCCAGGAGCGCAACGTCGTCGGCGTGAAGAGACGCGTCTTGTCGGCTGCTGGCAGAGCGGCGATTGTGAAGGCGGCGAAGAAGCGCCGGGCTAAGGTTAGGAAGAAGGCGAAAAAAGGGGTTCTAATCCGCGTTGAAAATCTCCCGGCTCGTATCTTGATACCGCGTTCATCCAGCTTAATCTTCCGGGAGTCGTCGAGTGGCATGAGGTCTATGACGTAGCGAGTAACGCTGCCGTTGGGGGTTTTCAGCGTCGCCACGGACTCTACGCGATAGTTGGCACCCTTGCGTTTAACGATTTGATCGGCGACCCGAACTGGGACTTTATCATTCGCGACGAATTCCGGATCGTCCCACAGGTTGGACTTCCCGTTATTTTGGTAAACGAACTCTCGCGCGACAGCTTCTCCCTTCAGGCTCGTGCCTATTTCAGATTAGCACTCACACTTAGGGCTGCGGCCCGGCGAGATAAACTCTTATCACATCAAGGTCGATCGTGTCGGAATCAGTTTCTGCCTCTGCCACTGGTTTTAAAACGTCGATGATCCGCCAGTACTCGCCGTTGCGTTCGATGGTTTCGCCTTTAACAAGTTTCTCTACTTCTTCATCCTCGTGGATTTCTTCCTCGCCTTCCACAGCGTTGTAGTGTTCCTCTTGCCGAGGATACACCCTTGACGCTTGCCGCGAGTGTGTTCTATTGGACAGAAAAACGAGAAGTCGGTTGTTAAGCTCGAATCTCCTATTAGGGACAAGAAAGTCCAAAGGAGATATCCATGCCCGTCAAGATGTACGCTGCGATTGTCGAGCAATTCGGAAAGCCGCTCGAACTCGTGGAATGGGACGTTCCCTCTCCGGGGAAAAACCAAATACTTGTGAAAACCGAGGCCTGCGGAGTCTGTCACACCGATCTCCACGCGGCCCACGGTGACTGGCCGGTGAAGCCCACTCTCCCATTTATTCCTGGCCACGAGGCCATTGGCCTGGTGACCGCCGTTGGATCGGGAGTGACCGATGTAAAAGAGGGCGACCGGGTCGGGGTGCCGTGGCTCTATTCAGCCTGTGGGCACTGCGAGTTCTGCTTGACTGGCTGGGAGACGGTGTGTGCTCAGGCACAGTTCGGCGGCTACACCAAGAACGGCGGTTTTGCTGAATTTGTACTCGCCGATCCGAATTATGTTGCCCATATTCCCGCCGGTCTGGCGCCGGCGGATGCCGCGCCGTTGATCTGCGCTGGAATCACGACCTACAAGGGGATCAAGGAGACTGCGGCGAAGCCGGGAGATTGGATCGCTATCTCTGGCGTTGGCGGACTCGGTCACCTGGCCGTGCAATATGCAAAGGCCATGGGACTGCTCGTCTGCGCGATCGACGTCGATGACGGCAAACTGTCCCATGCCACGCGTCTGGGCGCCGATTTCGTGATCAATGCCAAGACGGAAGACCCGGCAGCCGCCGTAAAGAAGGCGACCAGCGGCGGAGCTCAGGGGGTTCTGATCACAGCGCCGTCTCTCATCGCATTCAAGCAAGGCGTTGGCATGACCAGGAAGCGTGGCACGTGTGTCCTGGTTGGGCTGCCGCCCGGCGAATTCCCGGTTCCGCTCTTTGATGTTGTTGCAAATTGCATAACGATCCGCGGTTCGTTCGTGGGCACGCGCCAGGATATGGCCGAAGCCCTCGCTTTTGCCGTCAAAGGCAGAGTCAAAGCGGATATCGAGCTGCAACCCCTATCTTCC
>Ga0187855_10001591_pt1 | contig 17912 bp, 22 predicted proteins | sample June2016WEW_8_10_2_FD_132969 | JGI IMG/M metagenome (GOLD analysis project Ga0187855, IMG submission 132969) | Peatland microbial communities from SPRUCE experiment site at the Marcell Experimental Forest, Minnesota, USA - June2016WEW_8_10 | ecosystem: Environmental > Terrestrial > Soil >...
GCAAAGGTTGCCAATGATGCGTGGCAACGTTCGGGTTCGCCTGATCTGAACAAGTCGATCAAGTGGTGGGATGAGCACGCCGCCAACGATCAGAATTTCCAACGGTTCCGAGCGTCAATCATTGCCCCCGCCCAAGAATATATGAATTTCCTGAAGGCGAATCACGCAACGACTGTAGGCGATGAAGCGGCCCTTAATGCAATCTTGAAGGATAACGCTACGCCACAAACCATCTATACCGCTCTGCAGACTTTCACGAGAACGGCTGATGACAGATTGCTATCTCTCGGTCAAGGCTACGTCAACTCCGTCGGTACTACGAATCCAGGCTTGTTGACAAAGACGGCTATTGACAGCATGAAGGCTCTCGGTGTTGACAGTCGAGCAAAGGATGTTGCGGGCGAACTCCCTCGGGCACAATCTTGGGTCTCAAACCTCCAATTTCAGACGCTGAACACGAAGAACCCGCAAGACCTTGCGGTCGCTACCCAGTTCCTCAATGCTGCGAGCGGTGACAAAGACCTAGCACGGTCGATGGCGAAGGAACACGGCTACTCGTTCTAAGGAGATTACAATGGGTGACATTTTCGATAACGTAGCCGCACAACCACAACCTAATGCTCCGAACATTCCAGCAACGGCAACAGCACCCTCGTCTACACAGGGAGTTACGTCGGGGGATATCTTTGACACCGTTGCTGCAAAGCAACCTCCCGCAAGTACCCCGAACACCAACAGCCCCAATATGGTGTTGGGCTCTGACGGTAAGATGCACGAATATACCCCGAACTTGGGAGATACCGTAGCAGATGCCGCCAGTCATATTCTCGTCGGGGAAGGTAAGGGTGTTGCAGAAACTGCACACACGGTCGGAGCCCTTGCAGGGAAAGTCATGCCGAACTCGTGGCGTGATGCCCTCGGATTACCTTCATCGTTCAAAGAACCTGATTATCTCCAATCAACAAGCGGAGCGGAGACAGCAGGAAAGGTCGGCGAGAACATCGCAGAATTCGTGATGGGCGACGAAGCCTTGAAAGGTTTGCAGATCACCGAACGATTAGGACTAGCACAGAAGATGGCACAGATGGCGAAGAGTTCGCCGTACATCGCCAAGATTCTGGAGCATGGTTTGACGGCGATACGGGGCGGAGCAGTCACCGTGCCCCAGCGGATGCTCCACGGTGCGACCCCGACTGAAGCATTAAAGACTGGTGCTGAGGCAACTGTCCTAGGTGCGGCCACAGGGGCTGCTGTTGAAGGTGCATCCAAACTGGCCGACGTTACTGGAGTATCTGAAAAACTTGCCAGTGCTCGTAGAGGCGGAATTCTATCAGGCGGTCAACCGAAACTCCAAACTGCTATCAGCGATGCCGCACGAACAGGGACGGGTGTCGCAGCGGCACGCACTGCTGCTGAGACTGCGGGGCACGTCAATGTCCCTGATCAGTACAAAGCAATCGTTGATGAAGCGATGAAGAGTGAGCCTGCATGGACGCCCGAATCAGCGAAACCGATTGCGAAGGCTCTCGGGAAAGATTTCGAAATTCGCGGTTCGGTCGCAGAAGGTAAACCGACTGACAACGATTTGGATATTTGGCAGAAGAATGGCAATGCAGATGCTGCTAATACTCTGAAGAAACAAGGCTTCGAGTACAGCCATGACACGCCTCACGGGGAACTATGGACGAAGGGTGACCAGCACATCGATCTTTGGGATTCAGAGCACGAGCCGATTAAAGGTTTTGGCAAAGATACCGAAGTGACCGAGGAAACATCGGCGAAGGCTCCTGTAAAATCAGCGGGCATTCGGACCACCATCGAGGACGTCAGCAATGATGTGAAAGCGAAATCGCAGGGACTATATCGCCAACTTGATCAAGCAACAGGTGGACGTTGGCAGCGATACGAAGATCAGATCAAGAACATCGAATCGAAGATGGATGAAGTCAATGGAGTCGATGATGATGCCTATGACCGTTTGGAAACTAAACGCAATGACATCGAAACATCACAGGCTCAAGCCATCGAAGATTTGAAAGCGAAAGGTATTGATACTAAGATTGCCGACGACGCCGTCGCACACTATAAACAAGCGATGGCCCTCCGTGATTTGGACAAGGCGGTGAAGATCAGCATGACAGGCGATGTTCGAGTAGGAACAAGCGAGAAAGTCAACCCGAAGATGTTCGTCAACCGTGTTCAGAAATTATATGACAGCGGACGGCTCAAGCAGGCCCTCGGTGATGAAGGTGCGAACGCTTTGCTGAAAGCGGCTTATGATGCAAAGAATGCACAGTCGATTCGTCGATGGGCACTAGCAGTCACTGGTCTTGTAGCGGCAGCTAGTGGTGTCGGACACGCATTCGGTGTTGCGAAAGCGGGGGCTGAGGCAGCGGCGGCACTCTAACGAACACCCTTCGCATCATCTTGCATGAACTGGTTGAAGATCGGCTCATCTCCAGGGGGAAGAAATGAACGACGCTGAGCGTTCGCAACTTGAGGAATTCCAGCGGTACATCAACAGTCCCGAGCACAGGAGCCTAGCAAGTTCACATGAGGCGGGGCATGCCGTGCTTGCTGAACGTTTCGGGTACCCAGTCATTCACGTTAGCATCGAGGGAAAAATAGTCCTAGAGGGGTCACCTGAGTCGATGCTTGTGAGCAATGGAGAATTTGGGGCAACTGGAGGAGGTGCAGAAATTGATTTCGGCAGAATCTTCCCTAACTCTCCCGATTTTGACGAAGTCCTTCGGAATATAGCGACTATACAGATGGGTGGGCGTGCCGCTGAGGAAATGACTCATCCGGCGTCGGCACAATCCGCACATGCGAAGTCGGACGAGTTTAAGTTTAGGGATGCTTGGAAGAAATACAGGACAAGAGAACAACTCGATTTTCTTTTAGCTGAGGGCCATCGAAGAGCGAGAGCCTTTCTGGCCCATCCAACCATTTCCAAAGAACACCAGAGAGTTCGGGATTTTCTATTCTCCGGGCGTGATTGCACCTATCCAAACGGTGAGTCCGTCAGAAAGGCAATAAGGGGCACAAATGAATAGCAATAGTAAAGTTTTGAACGAAAGCGAAATCGAAGAGTTGAGAAAAGTGTTGAGCAAAATGGGGCAGTGGGTCATACTTGCCGAAGATGTCCCCCATTTAGAATCACGAGAACAGTCGGGTAAGTCCCTATCCCGAGCGTCTTCAGCTTCGCAGTAACCCGCCTTTCGTTGACACTCAACAAACGAACTTGAATGGGCGTCCCACACAGGGATAAGCCCGCTGATATAGGACCATCTCTTGATCGAGATCGGCCCTTTGCATCAGCCGAAACACCCTAGGAGGAAACATGTTCGGTGAAGTGCGTCTGCCCTATGACGATTTACTGCTCCCGTGGGCTCGGATTCATGACAAGGAATGTGCCCGAATCATCGAACAGGTCATTGCCAAAGGAAAAAGTCGTTCAACCGCCCTTCTAGATAGCGTAACAAGCCCACGGATTCTGCCCGCCCTTGAAGGTTCTGATCCTCAGTCGATGGACGATTTGTCCAGAGATACCGTAACGCAATCGGTGCGTCCCGTACGTCTCGTGCAACCTGTTACGGCTCACCAAGTTACAGATGGTCGATCTGTCCGTCGGAAGTACGCTTCGCCAGCCGAGCGACAAGCAGCATATCGGGCCAGGAAAGCCCAGGAGACGGCAGTATGAACGCCGTTTACGGAAAGTTTTCACATGTGCGGAACTTCCGAGGGTTAAGGAGAGGGCATGACGCATATCGAGATGGCAGAGACCTGGATTGCAGAACAAGTGGCACAGGCGAAGTGGTCGTCGTCCCAATACGACCTTGATGTGCAATGCATCGCAAAAACGTGCCGCTCGTTGCCAGAGATGCTGGCAAGATTTGCGGAGTATGTCACGAAGAAGTAAATCGATTTCAAGAAGGATTCTCCTACGCAGAATTCCTTCGAGCAAGTCGCAGTGTCTGCGTAGAGCAAGAATCCGTAGTTGAGCGTCAGCTCAGAAAGGTAATCAACATGCCAAGTAGTCAAGAAACAGCAAGCGGTATCGCAAGCAACCCCACGAACGGTGTTGGGACGCCGTGTTATGTGCAAGTCTCGGGCGTCGGAATCGGCCCCGTCGGGATAGACCTGACCAACCAAGACCCGAACCCCCGAGCGAGTGTTGCAGTCCAGAGCAATGCCTTCGGTCAGGTTGGCCAGGGACATGGGGCGACCCCAGGTGCAGCAGGCAGTTCCCACCCAATCGCACAGTATGGACTCACGTTGAGTCTGAGCGGTGCCACTGTCAACGGTGTGACGTATCCCACAGCGACAGAGGTGATTGCGACGGTGGTCGACGTACTTAATGATCCGATTACGGTCAGCGAGTATTATGTCGACAACTTCGTGTGGCAGTCGCTCGGTTGTCCACGATCTGACAACAGTTATTACAAGCGGTCGAATTCCTTTGTGTCGACAACAGCCGCACCAGCATCGAAATCCCCAGCGTATCCGGGTGCGGGCAGTGCGACTCCATCGGTTGTGGTTCTCGGGACTGCATACGGTTCGTATCTCGCCGACGTCGTGATCACTGCGAAATGCGTTGGTCAGGCAGTCGTCGAAGTTTTTTTCCCGACGTACGACAATTCCTTGGGAGACAACTCTGGGTATAACGAGCCCTCGCAAAACCCAGTGATGGGGATCTACGCACAGGTCGTCGTACAAGTGATTCCGTAAGTTTTAACGAAGTTGTAGGAAGCGGCGGGCATGTCCGCTGAAGGGGTGGGGTTTAAACCGCTCTCACCCCTTCACCTTTCAATCATGCTCGCAGCCACGCTGCTTAGAAAGTGAGGGTATTTATACGCCCACAGGTCAAGTCAACCCAGCAACTACCGCTCCCGCAGGGAGTGGACTACCGAGTCTCAAACAAACTGGCTCGTCAGAAGGGCATAACGCCTCAGCCACGTCCCTGCAGAACGGTTGTGCAGCTTATCCCGTCGGAGCCGCCGACCAAGGAATCCTTCGGTTATTCCCCAGTGCTTTGCGAGTGCAACTTGTATCTGCTGGCTATGAAGGGTACGACTCCAACATCCAACAGATCGCTCCAAACTCCTATTCCGTCACTCTTCATATCGGGAACGTTCTCACGATCCTACCCGTGCCAGCCAACGGACAGAACCAGGAAACTCAACCTGTAGCACCTTGCACGAGCGTGTTTCAGTTCCGATCCAGGCAGCGTTTAGTTGTATCGACGGGACAAGATCCAAACGTATACACAGCGGATTGCACTCTTACGGCGGTTGGAATCGGGATCACCGAAGTAACCATAACCAGCCCCCGTCAGGTGAATGCCTCGATTCCTAGCAGTACCCCATCTGGTACTGAGGGAACCCAATGTTCCCTGATCGTCAGAGTCATCATCTAAGTCCGCTCTTTGCGGCAGAAGGAGTTTCTATGGCAATCATATTCAATCCAAATGACACCACGGACGTCCAATGGTATTACGAAAACGTGGTGGATTATTCACGCTACGGCGTTTACCAAGCTTTGAACAATATGGCACTCGCAGGCAATCCAGCACCCCTTGCGACTTATCTCGCATGGCTTGCGAATGAAGGCGAAGAGTACGATGCGGATTATCAAGACACGGACAATCAGTAAGTCCACATAGGAGGAGTTATGGATACACGACCAGATGGAAGCATACACGCCCCTAAGAAGCCGTGGGAAATTGCCAAACAAGAAGCCGAAATCGCAGAGAGTACACGGCTCCGAGATGAATCGCTCGGGCTTCGACCCGTGCGACACGGGAGTGGAAGAGTGCCGCTTTATCCAGGTCGCCCCATTGCATCTCGCCGAACACAGACGGAGATCCCGCCCGACAAGAACTCCGCTACAAGGGAATTCATAGCCGACAAACCATTGACGGTCGAGATTATCGGGCGTGAAGTATCGAAGGCGATACAGGCTGGGAATTTTAGCTTAGAGATCTTGATCAACGGAACTCAAAACCAGTCGATCCTGTTGTCGAATGGGTTCACCCTCGCAGGCACCGTCCAGCGGAACATCGATGGTCAGAGCGTGACCTATCTCAGGTTTCGCACGATGTGTCAAGGTAGCGGGGACGGCTGCCCAAACGTGAGCCTTCCGAGGTAACTATGGCAAAACAACCATCGCCCGATGAACAGTTCGGAGCCGAGACTCTGGCAGCCCCAGACAACGTTCCTGTTTCTATGCAGGGGATTGTTCGAGACACCCATCGCCAACGTTGGCAAAGCTATTGTCCGTAGGGCAAAACGCCAATCGAAGATTGTACATACAGCCAACCCGTTCGCAGGGTCGAGTTTTACCAAGGGTTGGGGCTAGATGAAGAAGAAGCCAACACCAAAACAACACCTACAACCGTGCGTGATTCATCTCGTACCAAATTGTGCGTGGTGTCGATTCGATGCTGACCGTTATCGAGACAAAGACTTTGCTCGGCTCAATGCTCAACGCCGAAAACAATTCGAGTCGGGCGAGAGTCGAATCGGATACGGAAAGTAAATATAACAGGAGGGGCCATGGAAAATAAGCAACCGATCGAGAGGAAGCGGGTTTATCGATTACGAAAATTGACGAGCGAAATCGCAACTACCTTGGTGATGCTCGATAAGATAGCAGCCGACGAGAAGCAGTCTCCGAGTAAGCGAGCAGCAGCGGTCTTCACCCGTGCGGAATTATTGATGACTGTTTACTCGAATCAAAGCGAGGAACAGCGGGCTAAGTGGAAACACTCCATTGAAGATCCGAAGGATAAGCCTCAAGGCGGGAAGGATGAGCCCAAGGTTCCACTCGCACCGTCGAAAGAGTCTGACGTCGTGCAACGATTCAAAGCCGATATAGCCAACCTGTGAGGAGGCTGTCATGAACGCTGAACTGGAAGCAGCAGTGAATTTAGAAGTAGCCCGAATCGAACAGGAGATGCAACCCGAGGATTTCCTCGTGGAAATTCAGCGATACCTGGTTCCGATTAATGGTGAGTACGCCCTGCCTATTTGTGATGCGAAACTTCGAGAGTTCGCACAGGGGCTGCTTGATAAAGTGACGCCCGCTCTGGAGTCAGCATCCCCCACAGAAGCCTGGGCGATTGCCCGTGAGGCTAGAACTGCATTCCGAGTAAAAATTAAGGCTATGGAGCCCGAGAGGATAGCGGAGCACCGAGCCATCCTCGCCATTCGGGAACCGTGGAGAACACGGGGTCATGCGGCATCGAAGACGACTATGAGCGTGCCTGAGAATATCGTGCCGATGGTGAAGAAGATCGAGGAGATATTTTGATGAGCCGCCTTGATTTCGGTCGCATTCCGATTGCTAGTGACCCGCTGGACGACACGATATATCTGCCGTCCATTCCAGAGGGTTCTTATGTCGACGAGAATTCGCCTTTAGCGGAAACGGAAGTACAGTTCAACGAGGACCCGAATGCCCGCCATAGGAGCATCTATTTCGATTTTCATGAGCAGGATCGAGAACTTGAAATCGTTGCTGGGTTCTGTTCAATCCACAGGGAGATCCTGAACTCCGCTCTCGCTGAGGCACGAAGCGTTCACGGAGAGGTTCGTACTTTAGCCGTCACCATGGCAATTAAGAACGCACGAGTACACGCCTTATTCTTTGTGCAACATGGATTCAAGCGGGCTGCCGACCGCAGCCGTACAACCTGGACATACGAAATTGACCTTGAGGAGCATAGGTTGCGGAAGCAGCCGAGGCGAATACCAAAGCCTTCGAAGGCCGAGCAGCCGAAACCTGCGGAAGATCTTAGGCCAACGATGACCATAGATGAATTCCAACGGAAGACCCAACTCCTGCAGGAACTTCGTGAGCGAATCCAAAAACTCCAGAACGAACCCAGCGTGGAGGGGAGAGGATGGAAGAATGGCTCGTCCAAAGAAGACGTTTCTGAGGCTGAGCGAGAAAGATCGCAGCGACCGTAGCAGGCACACGTTTGCCTCCATCATACTGTGCCAGTTTTCGGGCTGCCCGTCACAGTGACGTTCGACCTGCGTTTCCGAACACCTTTCTGGTTCCGCCGGTAACTAAAGAGTGCCATATCCACCTTTCGGAAATCTTCCGTGCGGCAATGCTTTGCGACCTCCAAGAACAGCGGGCGGTATGACTCCGAATACCAACGAACCGTATTCCGGGAAGGAGAACCACGAAGTTGAGCCATCGCTTTTCTTACCCAAGAGTCGAAGATGGGGAATCGTCCTCCGCCGCCGCTGATGAAATGAAGCAGCGTAGTCGCCCGGGACAGCCCAAATTTCTTCGTCTTCACTTGGCGACCGTTCTTGTAGGTGTCGGTGTATTGTCTGTTAGCCCAATCATTCAAGAACGCTTCCACCTCGGTCTCTGCCGGACACTTTGGCAATTCCTGTGATGATTGCATCCAGATTGGATACGCTACCGATGCTACGTTCGCCTTCCACTTGCCTGCTGTCTTGGCGTTGTCTTTCCACTTGCCAATTCTTATGAAGTCCCCAGCCACAAAGGATCGGTGTTTCGCAATCAGTTCCTCATATTCCGCTTGGTCATAGTCCTTAGGATATTTTTCAGACCATTGTTGCAGCCACGCCTCAGGTGCGACATCAGACCCGTCAACGCCTCGAAATTTGAATTGCGTTATTGATGTCAAACGATGTTTCACCCTTCACAATGCCATGCAAGAGTTTACCGCCTCTTTCCTTACCACCTGGACAGCGTGTTTGTCCACACCAGCATCGTCGGGTCATTTCGCAACGGGAAATCGCTCATCAATCGCCCGTATGATCTCCTCGGCCCACCGAACGGCGTCATCGTCTATGTCGATCCTCAAGTGTTCAGCAACGGATTTGGTTTTAGACGCAATGAAGTTCGAGCGTGACACCCGAGAACGCACTGGAGTTCCCTACCTCGTATTGACAAGGGCAGCGACAATACCGCCAGACCGACCGAAGCGGGAGGAATCTGAAGGGGAGAAAAAACTGCGGGAAGCGAAGGCACTCGTTCGGGTGTCTGGCATGTGATTCGAGACCACCTCTTGCCGATTCATCCCTGCAAGTCAGCCCTTCGTAACCTCTCAATCTACACCCGAATGCCTGAACTGCTATACTCCAGCCGAGCAGCAGACCATGATTTTTTCCAATCCGCCATTGGTTGAGCTTGTTGCCGAATTACGCTGGGTGCCCGGCGTGGACCGCACGGCTGCTCCGCCACAGCCGCAAGGAGGCAATCTGGGGCTGCAAGTGGGCACCATTCAGTTTCCGCTAACATCGCCGTATCAAGAGGAAATTTTTTCCCGCTTTTCAAACCACGTTGCAGCAAAGGGTTTTGTTATTTCCGAACGGCTTGTGCCATCCGGTTTCCCTGCACTCCTATTCACTGTCGTCTATCGCTTTCGCAAACCTTCCCCCACTGGCGAGAATTATCTATACCAGATCGGCCCCGGTCTTTTCTCCGCCAATGCGTTGCCACCCTACCGCAATTGGGACAGCTTTAGGCCGATTGTCCAAGAAGGTATACAAGCACTGCTTGACTCCCGGCATCCCACTGAGGCTGTCCCATTCACCAGCATAAAACTGGGATACATCGATTTGTTCACTGCGGAATTCACAGAAGGAAAGCGTAGCTTCCGGTTCCTAAATGACGTTCTGGGTGTGAAACTGGAGCTACCCAACACTCTCAAAGAGCAAATTTCTGACATCGATGGTGTTCAGGCTGGCGTTCATCTTGCAATGCCGCTAAGGAACGGGCTTGTGATGAATCTGAATTTTCAGGACGGGATAGTAGCAGGAAAGAGCGGAATTCTCATGTCCACAGAAGTGCTCGCCATCCAGCCCACGCCCCCAGATATTTCTCAGATAATGCAAACGCTTGAAAACGCCCATACCCACATACGGGCGACGTTCCTTGGTCTCACTGAAAAGTTGAGTGCTAAAATGCTTCCTGTACAATGAACTTATGAGCGGCTCCACGAGTATCACAAAGTTCCCTAGCATCAACGACACGCCAAGCATCATTGAGTTCGCCAAACCTACTCCGTCTTATCTATGTTTTCGGCTTATGCCCGCCCCAATTACAGCCGAGCCTGGGACAGCCTTGCTTCAAGAGATGGCGAAATTGAAAAAGGACTGGGATGGATATGGTGCAATTCCGATTACGCCGGACAGTTGTTCGCACGCACGAAGATTCTTGGCAGCTACGCCTCAGGGGATGACAACTCCAGAGATTACTCCGACCTCCAACGGGACCATCACCTTTGAATGGGAATCCTCTCAAGGCAATGCCTTGATTGAAATCGGACGCACACGATACAGTGGTCATATCCAGCCTACGCATGGCCAAACGTTTTACTTGCAGGGTGGACTGGCAACAGGGCTGGACCAACAGATAGCGACAGAACAAGTTCTGGCAGTAATCAAAGAACTACTTTATGCTGGCTATGGCTCGGGGTCTCTCCCGCACAGCATCCAAATTACTGCATCTGCTTTTTAAACTGTGTTGGCTGATGCCAGTTCATGTTTCCGACGATGAACGCATCCTACGAGCCATCTACAGCCCGTATCATGTGAAGAACAACAAGCTCAAACATCAAGCCTTCGATCCTACACCGGGAACCGACGAAGTTTCAGTAATGCGATTCGAGTACATGGGGGTGGGGTTGTGCAGACGGAAGGCGAAATCTCTTGGAAACCCGAAGAAGGCCTACTACGGATTTGCCGTTTTGAGAACTGGAGTCGTACGCACGTCTGCAATGGATGTCGTCGATTCTCGAAGGCATTTCTGCGGACATGCCGACATCAAACTTCTCATGCTGAAACCGGAGCCGAATGAACCCCCGCCACCAGAAGCGGGCAAGAGACTCAAGGATTTGAAAGACGCCTTGCTACACGCCTCAAACTATGTGCCCGACCCGAACCCTGGCAAGGCTTGGCGAGGAAACAAACTAGAACCTCCTCTATGAGTGCCGTGGAAAAACCACACAGATTGTAGGTCATGGTTTTACACCGTCAATCTTCTCCATGATCTTCTCAGCCCACTGAATACTTGCGGCAATCAACTTGTCAGTCCGTGGGCTTCCTTCCGGCCCCCCAAATAGATCGTCAGCCGTCTGCATGTGCAGGCTGGCAAGAATCGCCGCCATAATCCCGATCACCCGTTTGCGGCCCTCATCCACGTCCCAGAGTTTACCATCTTCGCCTTGTATTCGCCTTTTTAATCTGCTATTTTAAGCACGGAGCCGCTCGATTTTCCACAGTGATGCACAAGAAGTCTCTGAGTTCCGAAACAGACGCCGTGTTATCTTCGCCCTGGTACCCGCAATGGACACTCTGAGTCGGAGCGAACGCAGCGAACGGATGGCTCGGATTCGAGGGCGTGATACGAAACCCGAACTTCTGGTCAGACGCCTTGTGCATCGTTGTGGGTTCCGGTACCGATTGCATCGAAAGATGCTTCCCGGCAAACCTGACCTGGTTTTCCCGAGCCGCAAGAAAGTGATTTTCGTGCATGGTTGTTTTTGGCATCGGCATCCCCGTTGTGTACTAGCTAGACTTCCGAAATCGAGGCTTGAGTTCTGGGTGCCAAAGCTCACCGAAAACCGCAAACGGGACCTAAGGAATGTCCGCACTCTCAGCCGACTTGGATGGAAGACGCACGTTGTGTGGGAGTGCGAGTTGCACGACACTGACCGATTGGAGCAGAAAATCCGTTATTTTCTGGGTGCGAAATAATGATGAAGAGCGTTGAGCTATTTACTGGTGCTGGTGGTCTTGCCCTGGGTTTGTCAACTGCTGGATTTCACCATCTGGCACTGGTGGAGCGAGATGAACACTCATGTGAAACGTTGCGAGAAAACCAGCGTCGCAACGTCGCAGACATGTCTTCGTGGCAAGTAGCGGAACAAGACATCGAGCGGTTCGATTTCACGAGCATACCTGAGGGAATCGAGCTGTTAGCGGCGGGTGTTCCGTGTCAACCATTCTCCATCGGAGGAAAACATCGGGGGCACGAAGACGATAGGAACATGTTTCCAGAGACGGTGGAAGCAGTACGAAGACTTAAACCGAAAGCCGTTTTGATCGAGAACGTCCGTGGTTTGAAACGCCCTTCCTTTGCAAAATACTTCGGCTATATCCAGTTGATGGTGGCTTATCCTGAAATCAGACGTCTACCAAAAGAGGACTGGTTTCATCACCTCGCACGGTTGGAGCGGTACCACACATGGGGCAAACCTGACGGTCTTCATTACCGTGTAGTGGTTCAGGTGTTGAACGCAGCGGATTACGGAGTTCCTCAGAAGCGTGAACGTGTTTTCATCGTCGCATTTCGGAGTGATCTGCATTTGGAGTGGTCCTTTCCCCCTTGCACTCACAGTCAAGATTCGCTTCTCTGGTCTCAGTTCATCACGCAGGAGTATTGGGAGCAACACCGGGTTCCGAAACGGCTGATACCTAGACCGACCGGGAAAGTCAACCGTCGGATCGCCCGACTACGAGATGGATTATTGCCTCTCGTGCAGTCTTGGCGAACGGTGCGTGATGCTATCAGCGATCTTCCAAAACCCGCTAAGAAACGTGGTTCAGACGAACCCAGCCTTAATCACTTTTATATTCCGGGAGCAAGACAGTACGTCGGTCACACGGGCAGTGCCTTGGACGAACCAGCGAAGACACTAAAGGCAGGCGATCATGGAGTTCCGGGTGGTGAGAACATGTTGACTGAGCTAGATGGTTCGGTTCGATACTTCACGATCCGGGAGAGTGCACGGCTACAGACGTTTCCTGACGAGTATGTATTTCCGGGTTCATGGACTGAGAGTATGCGGCAGATCGGAAACGCAGTTCCCGTGCGATTGGCTGAATGTCTAGGAAGAGACATACTGGCGAGGCTGAGAGCACGACTTCAGTAGCGAAGCGGGCAAACAGGGACGAGCAGGTACCTACTGTACGGAACTCGCCGACTCCCTACGACCCGCTTGATTTGAGAACTCTTGCCGAAAATATGGTCAAGGTCGTTCTTGAACAGCCAGTCATCCCATTAGGTTCAGTCAAATCGTTCGAGGGTTCGGGAATCTACGTTCTTTACTACACGGGGAATTTTTCTGCTTACCAGCCCATCACCATCGAAAATCAGAGCCAGAAATGGGGACGACCAATATACGTTGGAGAGGCTACTCGAAAAGGTGGACGAAAGGGCGGTGTACTCGCCGAGGGGCCTGCTGGCAGAGCAATCTTCGACCGACTTGGAAATCATGCAGACTCGATACGAAGTGCGGAAAACCTCTCGATTGGGGACTTCTGGTGCCGCTATCTCGTGCTAAAGGACTTCTTTATTCCGCTTTGCGAGTCGCTCTTGATTGATCGGTATGAGCCAATCTGGAATAAGGTGATTGACGGCTTCGGCAACAAGGCTCTCGGCGGTCCCCGCCAGAGGGAACAGCAGAAGTCAATGTGGGATGTGCTTCACCCCGGTCGCTCTGGTGCTGCGACCAGTCCAAACAAGAAATATCCTGCTCCCGAACCTCTCATCGCTGTAGTGGAGAAGTTTTTGGCTGGCAAAGACGTGCCCGTGATTTCGACTGACGAGGCAGTTGAGGCAGCTCATGAGTCCGGGGAGACTGACTGAAGCCCTGAATTGAGGTCGTCTGTGCAGTGCACCCTTGTCAATCTGCCAAACTGGATTGAGGCTTTTGCGGCGTTAGGTATCGTAGTTCTTACCTACCTGACACTCGTCGTCTTAAAGGACTACGCTTCTGACACGAAGACGATTGCGAAAGCGAGTGCTTCACAACTCGAAAATGCACAGATGCCTTTTCTGGCCGTGGTCCTTAAGGCAGAGGATGTCGTCCGACGTTTCCCCGGCGGTTGGGTAATAGAAAATCAGGGATTCGGGCCTGCTATCAATGCGACATGGTCATACACACAGTATGGGTTAGTTATCCGCCCGCTCCCGGCACTCCCACCAACGGCGATCTACGACGTACAGAATATATTTCCGCAACTCATCGGCAACCCGCCTGGAGTGAGTATCGACTACGAGTCACTGTCGGGGCTAAGGTACCAGACGCTCATCACATGGGGAGAAGGCTCCCCAATCATTAAGTTCGCCCGGCGTTGACCCTTGCTTTCTCGGGAGTAATCCACAGGGCGGGTATGTATTGACTAGCATAATTGCGGCGGGTATGTTCGCACGATGACCAACAAAGAGAAGATCATCGCAGAGACAGGCGGCTTCGCTTGGGGTGAGCCGCAGCAGTGGAGACTCGCTGAGATTAATGTGCTTGAGAAACGGATTCGCTCAGGGAGATTCAGTGAGGAAGATCAGAGGCGTCTCTGTGAGTTGAAGGGCATCAATTTCGATAGTTACGATCTTGCGGATCACCCTAATGCCTGATGAGCTATTGACGGTCGCCGAGGTTGCCGCAATCCTTCGAGTCTCGGACGATACGGTGACCCGTCGATTCGCCAAGGTCAAAGGCGTCATAGACCTTGGCAGTCCTGAGACTCCAAAGCGAAGACGCTATCGAGTCCTAAGAATCCCAAAGACGGTTGTCGAGAAATTCCTCATCAGCCGGGGCGGAAATTTCCGCATCGAAATCGAGCGACAGAAGTAGTCCCTCCGTTCGCCTGATTCTTGATCTACGAGAAGGAAACGAAGGCGGGAGATGTTCTTCCAAGGTAGCGGTGCCGTATTCTGCGATTGTTTCGTTGCGGGTAGAGCCGTCGGCTAAGAAGTCAGCGTTTGGTTTTCAACGCACTGCACAATAGTCGGAGGTCGTTTTGTCCCAAAACAATCGATTCGAGGAGTCTCGCTCGTACTCGATGAGTCTCCAAAGTGCTTGAAAACACTGGAGTATCGAGCCATTACGAATCGGCTGCTCTACCAACTGAGCTACGTCGGCTTTTCAACAACTTACAGACTTTCTTTATCCCATTTGATATCCCACGACGGGGAGGCTATCGGCATGTCAACGCCAAGTCGTGTGATCCGGGGACAACGCAGAGTTGAGTTCAAGTTTCGGCACGCAATTATTGTACTACGCCATGCCGTCACTTCTTTTCTGATTGAGCAGGTGGTGCTGGCGTAGTTGTGGGCTGTGGACGCTTGTCGTCGCCTCTGTACAAATCTAGCTGGGCGGAAAAGTTCTTTTCGATGATTTTGAACACGTCCTCAATTGGTGTCATTCCGGCTACGTCTGCCCCGTCGAAAGATGAGGACTGGACTCCCATAATCATCACTCGATTCAATCCTCTCGTGCAGTGTATGAACCCGCCCACCCCACAAATCTCCGGGGGATAGTAGAGGACCGGGGAACCACTGTTGCCGCCGACAAGGTTCACAGCTATGAACCACACCCGCTCCGACATCAGTTCCGGGTTTGGTCTTCGTTCTTCTGGACAACCTACCCAGACTGTTTCATTTGGGATACTTGAAATCTGTCCGAACTTGAAGAACGGATAGTTCCTCTTCTCGCCAGACCTTTTCGGAATCAAGCCAGCGGATGCGATAGAGTCTCCGATTTCAAGTTTCGTAATCTCTTCGGAACTTGCAAAGCTGGAGATACCCATTGGCTTGAAATCATATTTGTCCTGCAAAAAGCCCTGTCCAGTGATATTGACTACCGCAGCATCAACACTGGCGTCATCGTTGCGGACAAGGTATTTTTTCTCTCCATTCTCGACCAAGTTAACCGGAAAGAAATCGACTCCAGTCGAGTCCCGATTCGGATCATAGTTCTTTTTGTTGACTCTTATATAGATACGGCTGGGCTGCGATGCCGAGCAGTTAGCCCAACTCGGGTCAACAATGTGGCGTGCTGTAATAAGAAACAGGAAAGCCGCTCCGGTAATCGTCCCATCTGCATTCATAGTCATAGGGACGTTTTTCACGGGTGCAACAATTAAGAAGCCCGTCCCCAGCGGATGGTCCTTGTCAACGCTGCCATCAGCGTTGGCGGGATGAAGGAAAACAACCATCTCTCTCACGTGTTCTGTGTTGAGAGTAGTTTCACTCCACAAGAGGGCACAGCAGGAGATCGAGAAGAACGAAACCCACATCAGGCGATTCACTTGACACCCTCCGTTACGCCTTCAGAGTATCACCATCGGAGCAGCGAATCAAAGGCGAAAGCCACCTGCCCTCACGCCATTCCGACAGTAACAACCCTATCAGCTTTTCGAGCCTTGCCCTTGACCGCCTGCACGGGCCTTCTTCGCATCTCCGGCGGACTGCGAGGTGTCTTGCCCCCAGAGACCTATTTCATTTTCTTGATTTTGCCTTTCGGCGGGAGAGCCAACACCCCATTACCATTCTCGCAACACTTCCTCCACCACGCCTCGATGTCGGGGCGATTGAACCGAATCATTTTGGCCCCGATTTTTACGAAGGGCATAGGATGCCTTGACTGCCGTTGTGAACGTTCTCGTGTCATGCGTCGAACGCTCGCTCGGTCTGTCTGCAGGAATATAGCAACATCAGTGATAGTCATGACGGCGTTACCACTGTCGGACTCTCTAAATCGTAGTACAGGACGCCCTTTATCCGATTCATCCACACCGAGCGTGAAAGACCTGTCGAATACTTTCTTAACCGCTTCGTAGAGCATGGGGTCGTGACAGAGTCTAGTAAGTTCTTCTCTCATCTGTTCAGGGGTGAGATTCGGTTCAGGGTTGTCCTCAGTAACTTTAACTCTAACCGTCATTGATCCAACTTTAACTTTAGCCGTCATTGGGCCCCCTAACTGATTACGAAATCTTGGTACTTGCCGCCTTTGCGATTGTTGCACCCACTTCTGCCATGGCAGAGCGGTTGAAGATTCGTGATGTGATTCAACCCACCTTGGATAATCGGAATGATATGGTCTGGTACGAGTTTGCGACCCAGAGCCGTCAGTTCAGATTCTGTCTTCCAACAACCAACACATCGAAACCCGTACTGCCGTTTCAATGTCTGCCATTGCTTGGTTGTCCAAGAACCTCCGTTGCCAAGTTTGAGAGCCTTACGTTTGTGCTCTGCTGGGATTCGAGATTCGGGATGCAATCGTCGCCAAACATTGAGCCGTTTACGGGCCTGTTCACTATGCCGTCGTTGATACTTTCGGGCCTTTTCTCGTAATTTTTCAGCACGCCGGGTAGGAGTGAGTTGTTTCCGCATGCCAGGATGTTTAGTCGCATACTTCGCTCTACGACGCTCCCGAATGGCGGTTCTTTCTGTTTCTTTTTGTGCAGCCCGTTGTGCACGCATCCGTATGCGGTGATAGCAGGTGCTGCACATTCCCTTGGCGAGTTTCGGCTCGTGCTCGCAGGGTGTCGGGTTGGCGATAGACTGAATCATTGTCCGTTTATCAATGTCAATTGTTCCGGGGCTCCTTCACCTGTGGCAAGAGCGGCAGCGACTTTTGCTATACCTTTTGCAGCAAGTGAACTCGTTTTATCCTTAAAATAATGGCGAAAAACTACATCGGGCGAATTGCCCATCGCATCAGCAACTTCGTCAAGCGTGGCACCAGCCAACACCAGCATCGTGCCAAAGCCTCGACGGGCTGCATAGAAGCCTTCCCATTTGAGTTCAGCCTTCTGCAACGTCGTCTTGATGACTCTCGAAGACATGTCGTTCATGTTTATTGGGCCCCCGTTCGCCTGATTAGGGAACACCCATCCACTTGTGGGATTGCCCCATTTCATCCGCCACTCTTTCATTCGATTCTGCAGTTGTGGCAGCATAACGACGGTGCGGTTCTTCCCCGTCTTCGTACCTTTTGATTTACCGACGACAAAGGCTTGATTGACGCAAATTCGGTCGGCAGTGACGTTTTCCCATCGCAGGCCTGCAATCTCCGACGGTCTTAAGCCAGCATAAAACCCGACCGACAGGGCCATGCTCGCCATCTCGGCAGA
>Ga0187855_10001593_pt1 | contig 17905 bp, 16 predicted proteins | sample June2016WEW_8_10_2_FD_132969 | JGI IMG/M metagenome (GOLD analysis project Ga0187855, IMG submission 132969) | Peatland microbial communities from SPRUCE experiment site at the Marcell Experimental Forest, Minnesota, USA - June2016WEW_8_10 | ecosystem: Environmental > Terrestrial > Soil >...
GGCCCGTTCCCTGGCGCCATCTCCTTGGTGGGCAGCCCCCCGCAGTGGGCATGACCGTGGTGGCCCGGCCCGTGGTCCGGGCCCGTCACGGCGGCCTGTGGTGAGATCAGCAAGCGGTAAGCGAAAGGCAGACAATGGCAGACATTTTCTATGACGACGGTGCCGACCTCAGCATCATCCAGGGCCGGCACGTCGCCGTCCTCGGCTACGGCAGCCAGGGACACGCGCACGCGCTGTCGCTGCGCGACTCCGGGGTGAACGTCCGGGTCGGGCTCCCGGAGGGCTCGCGCAGCCGGGAGAGCGCGGCCAGTGAGGGCTTGCGGGTCACCACCCCTCGCGAGGCCTGCGAAGAGTCCGACCTGATCATGGTGCTGGTGCCGGACCACATTCAGCGGGCGCTGTACGCCGAGGCCATCGAGCCGAGCCTGGTGGACGGCGACGCGCTGTTCTTCGCGCACGGGCTGAACATCCGCTACCAGCTCATCCGCCCGCCCGCAGGGGTGGACGTGTGCATGGTGGCCCCCAAGGCCCCCGGCCACCTGGTCCGCCGCCAGTTCGCCGAGGGGCGCGGTGTGCCGGTGCTCGTCGCGGTGGAGCAGGACGCCACCGGGAACGCGTGGTCGCTGGCCCTCTCCTACGCTAAGGCCATCGGCGGCACCCGGGCGGGCGCGCTGGTCACCACGTTCAAGGAGGAGACCGAAACCGATCTGTTCGGCGAGCAGGCCGTGCTCTGTGGTGGTGTCTCTGAGCTCATCAAGGCCGGGTTCGACACCCTGGTCGAGGCGGGCTACCAGCCCGAGATCGCCTACTTCGAGTGCCTGCACGAGATGAAGCTCATCGTGGATCTCATGTACGAGGGCGGCATCTCCAAGATGTACTGGTCGGTGTCGGACACCGCCGAGTTCGGCGGCTACACCCGCGGGCCGCGGCTGGTGGACGAGCGGAGCCGGGAAGAGATGCGCCGGATCCTCGCCGAAGTGCAGGACGGCACCTTCACCCGCGAGCTGATCGAGGAATTCGACGCCGGCCGGCCGAACTTCCTCAAGCGGCGTGAGGCGTCCCGGGCGGACCAGATCGAGCAGGTCGGCGCCCAGCTGCGGCCGCTGATGAGCTGGCTGGATTCCTCGGGTGACGCGGACGGCTCCTGAGCACCGCGTCTGCGAGCGGGGCGTCTGCGAGCGGGGCGTCTGCGAGCACCGCGTCCGCGAGCACCGCGTCCGCGAGCACCGCGTCACGGTGTGGCGCCAGCCCCTGGCTGGCGCCACACCGGCCGCGTCCGCAACGCAGTGCGCGCGGCCGTGCGCCTGACGAAATGCCCAACGGCTCGTGAATGTTTTCACAAGCTCCGCTAGACTGAGCTCTTGCTGTCCGTCATGAGGGGCCATCGCCGTGCCTGCACCCATCGTCCTCATCGCCGAGGAACTTTCGCCAGCCGCCGTCGCGCAGCTGGAATCTGACTTCGATGTGCGGCACGCGGACGGCGCTGACCGCCTGGCGCTGCTCCCCGCGCTCGCCGACGCCGACGCAGTCATCGTGCGCAGTGCCACCAGGATCGATGCGGAAGCGCTCACCCATGCCCCGCGCCTCCGGGTGGTAGCGCGGGCCGGGGTCGGCCTGGACAACGTCGACGTGGAGGCGGCCACCCGGGCGGGCGTCATGGTGGTGAACGCGCCCACCTCCAACATCGTGAGCGCCGCCGAGCACGCGGTTGGCCTGCTCCTCGCCGTGGCCCGCAACGTGCCACAGGCCGCCGCCTCGCTGCGGGCCGGCGAGTGGAAGCGGTCGGTCTTCACCGGGGTCGAACTCGAGGGCAAGGTAGCCGGCATCCTCGGGCTGGGCCGGATCGGCGTCCTCGTGGCCGAGCGGCTCGCCGCGTTCGGCATGCAGGTCATCGCCTACGACCCCTACGTGCCCCCGGCGCGGGCGGCCCAGCTCGGTGTGCGGCTGGCCAGCCTGGGGGAGCTGCTGAGCGAGGCTGACTTCATCACTGTCCACCTGCCGAAGAACGCCGAGACGATCGGCCTCCTGGGGGACAAGGAACTGCACCTGGTCAAGCCGGGCGTGCGGATCGTGAACGCGGCCCGGGGCGGCATCGTGGACGAGCAGGCGCTGGCGCTGGCGCTGCGCGAAGGCCGGGTGGCCGGGGCGGCCATAGACGTGTTCACCACAGAGCCCGCCACCGGTAACCCGCTCCTGGACCTCCCCACGGTGGTGGCGACGCCGCACCTCGGCGCGAGCACGGCCGAGGCGCAGGAGAAGGCCGGTACCCAGGTCGCCAAGTCCGTCCGGCTGGCCCTGGCCGGTGAGTTCGTCCCGGACGCGGTGAACATCCAGGGCGGCGTGGTCGATGAGGACGTCAAGCCCGGTCTGCCGCTGGCCGAGAAGCTGGGCCGGATCTTCACCGCGCTGGCTGGCGGTATGGCCGCCCGGATCGACGTGGAGGTGCGCGGCGAGATCGCCGGGCACGACGTCCGGGTGCTCCAGCTGGCCGCGCTCAAGGGTGTCTTCACCGACGTGGTGGAGGACGCCGTGACGTACGTGAACGCGCCGCTGCTGGCCAGCGACCGCGGCGTGGAGGTCAGCCTGGTCACCGAGGCGGACAGCCCGGACTGGCGGAACCTTGTGACGCTGCGCGGCATCATGCCCGACGGCCAGGTTGTCTCGGTGTCCGGCACGCTGAGCGGGCGGCGGCAGCAGGAAAAGCTGGTCGAGGTCAACGGCTTCGAGATGGAGATCGCGCCAGCCGAGCACATGGTGTTCCTCACCTACACCGACCGGCCGGGCGTGGTGGGGACGGTCGGCCAGATCCTGGGCAGCGAGGGCATCAACATCGCCGGGATGCAGGTATGCCGCGACGCCCGGGGCGGTCACGCCCTCATCGTGCTGTCGGTGGACTCGGCCATCCCCGCAGTGGTGCTCGACGACATCCTGTCCACGATCGGCGCCGTGGTGGGCCGCACCGTCGACCTGGACGAGCGCTAAAGATCTTTAACGGCGGAAGTTAGCAAGCCCGTGGGAAACCGAGCTGGTGTCTCGTCAAAGCGTGGGGGTGAGGCCGTTCCAGCCTGGCTCGATCGCATCGGCCTGGCAGAGCCTACGATAATCAGCACGCACACCGTGTTCGCGCCCTCTGTGGCGTCATGGGCGTGACCGGCGGAAGGCAACCTGGTACGCCATCGTTGTCGTTCGTAATGATCACGGGAGGCAGCTTCGATGGCCGGGCTAGAGAACGAGATGGCAGCAGGCAGCGGCCGTGGCCGCCTGCGGGCGTCCGACGCCGACCGCGAGCACGTGGTCGGCACGCTCAAGGCCGCATACGTGGACGGCCTGGTGACCAAGGATGAGTTCGACGCGAGGGTCAGCCAGACGTTCGCTGCGCGCACCTACGCCGAACTGGCCCTGATTACCGCCGGCATCCCTGCCGGGCTGGCCGCGGCGCCGCCTCCGCTCAGGCCCGGACCGGCAAAAGCCAATCCTCCGGCACACGCGAACCTGGCGCCGGGCGAACGCGCGATCATGGGCACGGGCCTACTTGCGGCACTGGTACTCCTAGCGGCCCTCTTGGCCGGTGGCCCGGTGGGGGGATTGCTGGGACTGGGAGCGCTCGGCAGCGCTTTCGTGTCCTTGTTCCTCATCGGAGCCCAGGTGCGCAGCTCACGGCGCAACACGCACTCCGGCGGTCACCTGCCTCCGCAGCGGGCAACTCACAGCGGTCCGGGAGCTGGCCGCCAGGCGGCATCTGCTCCCTCGCCAGAACAGCTCCCGGACCCCGGCAAGCCGCGGCGGCGCAGCCACGCTGACGCTGCCCTACGCCATTCTCTGAACCCGCAGTTGTCCAGCTAAAGATCTCTAATGGCGGGGGCTACCGAAGGGTGCGAGGTCCAGGCCGGTGCTGGCGAGGAAGCCGTCGAGGAGCGCGGGCCGGTACTGCATCCTCCTGAGCCGGGTTTTCACCAGGGCGGTCAGCTGGGCGAGATTGCGTTTGGCCAGGTTGGCCAGTGACCTCTTCAGATGTGACCACACTGGTTCGACCGGGTTGAGTTCGTGCGCATAGGGCGGGAGCTGGTAGATGGTCAGCCAGTCCCGGGCGGCGACCAGCTTGGTCATCGCCGCGCTGACGCAGGAATTGAGGTTGTCCCAGACGACCACGAGCGGGCCGTCGAGCTGCTGGTGCGCGGCGTCCAGGAGCTGGGCGTAGCCGGTCTCGGTGAACCCTTTGCGCTGGTCCTTGCCGCGGCGGCTGTGGTGCACGCGGTAGATCAGCCAGGGATGCTGCCCGGGCTTGATGGCGATCAGCGCGGCGAGCGAGACGCGCTTGTTGCTGCCGCCGGTCACCTTCACCACCGGAGTCTGGCCGCGCCGGCCCCAGGTGCGGCCCTTGGGCGGTCTTAAGCCCTGGCCAGACTCGTCTTCGAAACAGAGCCAGGCGCCCAGGTCCGCCGCGGTCCTTTTACCACCGGCCAGGTCTCCTCCCGCCACGCGGCGATCCGGGCCTCATCCCGTTCCGCCGCCCGCCGCGCGGGCACCTGCACGCTCCAGCCGGCCCGGTGCAGCAGCAGGTCCATCCCGGCCAGGGTGTACTCCACGGCGAACCGGCAGTAGACCACCTCGGTGATCCGGGCCAGCGTCCAGCACTGGTCTTCATCCCAGCCCCAGGCCGCCGGGCCGGCGTCCAGCAGCGTCGCCAGTTCCCGCAGTTGCGGGGCGGTGAGCTTGCACTTCGCCCCGCCCGCGCCCCGCGACGCCAGCGCCGCCCGGCCTCCCGCCGCCAGCGCCCGCCGCCACCGGTTCGCCGACATCCGCGACACGCGGAAGCGCTTAGCTACCTCCCGGTCACTGGCCCCCGCCTCGATTAACTCCGCGGCCGCCAGCCGCACCTGCTCCCGGCGGGCCCGCTCAGCCGCGTCCAGCCCGCCACCATCCGGGTACCTCATGCATCTGGCATACCGCTGAGCAGGCCAGCCGTCACCAGGTCAGTAACCCCCGCCATTGAAGATCTTTAGCCGCCCCGGGCAGACGGCTCCGTCTCAACATGAGAGACGGACTCGTCCCGCAGGCGACAACCCGCCATGGGGGTACTAGGATGTCCAAGTATATGTGGCGCTTCGTATCCATCATGAGCGGCCGTAGCGGGGCCTGATCAGGGCAGGCCGGCCACCCGCTGCGGGAAGCGGTGCTGGCCGTAAGTCCGCCCGAGAGAGTCTCACCACAGCGCGCCCGGAACCCCGGGCCGCTGACGCGCACCGCGGCCCACCGGTCAGCGGGACGCGGGCCACCCGCCCGGCGCCGCGCGGTGAGTCGCCAGCTACGCGTCAGGAGACCGCGTCGTGTATGACATGTATCCATGGAATCGGCCCGCTGAGGGCTCCCCGGGCGGCCGTCCCGTCCGGCCCCGTCCGGCCCGCCGGGCCGCCCGGCTCCCCAGGACCGGCCGCGCCGCCCCCGTCACGCAGGCTCTGCAGATGGCCCTGGACCGGCGTGATAACGGCGGAGAGTCAGCGGCCACGGCCGGCCAGTAAGGTACGCGCATGGCATCTTCAGCGATCAAACTCGCCGTGATCGGCGGCGACGGTATTGGCCCGGAGGTCGTGTCCGAGGCGCTCAAGGTTCTCCAGGCCGCGAACGTGGGCATCGACGCCACCACCTACGATCTCGGCGCGCAGCGCTGGCACCGCACCGGGGAGACGCTGCCCGATTCGGTACTGGAGGAGATCCGGGCCCAGGACGCGATCCTGCTCGGCGCGGTCGGCGACCCGACCGTGCCCAGCGGCGTGCTCGAGCGGGGACTGCTCCTCCGGCTCCGCTTCGAGCTCGACCAGTACGTCAACCTGCGCCCGGTCCGGCTCTACCCGGGCGTGCTCACGCCGCTGGCGAGCGTCCGGCCCGAATCAATCAACATGCTGGTCGTCCGGGAAGGCACCGAGGGCCCCTACGCAGGGGCGGGCGGCGTGCTGCGTAAGGGCACTCCCGAGGAAGTGGCCACCCAGGAGAGCCTGAACACCGCGTTCGGGGTACGCCGCGTGGTCCGGTACGCGCTCGAGCGGGCCGCCGAGCGGCCCGCCCAGAAGCTCACCCTCGTGCATAAGACCAACGTGCTCGCCTACGCCGGGGATCTGTGGCAGCGCACGGTCGAGGCGCTGGCCAAGGAGTTCAGCTCGATCGCGGTGGACTACTGCCACGTCGACGCCGCCTCGATGTTCTTCGTGAGCCAGCCGGACCGCTTCGACGTGCTGGTCACCGACAACCTCTTCGGTGACATCCTCACCGATCTGGGGGCGGCGGTCGCGGGCGGTATCGGGCTCGCCGCGAGCGGGAACATCAACCCTGAGCGGAGCGCCCCGAGCATGTTCGAGCCGGTGCACGGCAGCGCGCCGGACATCGCCGGCAAGCAGAAGGCCGACCCGACCGCGGCCATCCTGTCCGCAGCCATGCTGTGCGACCACCTCGGCCTGACCACGGAGGCGGTGCGCATCGAGCAGGCCGTGGCCGATGACCTGGTCGAGCGGCAGGGGGCCTGGGCGGCGCGGGTCACTCCCGAGATCGGCGACGACATCGCCGGGCGGGTATCCGGATAGGGAGGTCCTCGGGGCGGGCCGGCCTGCGGGCCAGGTGTAGCGGGCCAGCAGCGCGCAGCGATGAGAAGAACAACTGAAATGAACACCACCGGGCACAACGAGCCTGCGGGCCAGGATTTCGTGGACCGCAGCTCCGCGTGCATACACATTGCGCCGTGGCGGCCTGTCGCAGGCCGCCACGGCCGGGGCAACGGCGCTCCGCCCGCTGGGTGCGGTCGCGCCGGGTGAGAGGAAGGACCCTGTCATGACGGCAAGCCCGAGCACCGAGATCGCTTTCGACGTCCGCGCCAGCGCCGATCCGGTTCCCCGGGCGGAACGCGAGCGCGTCCTCGCGAGCCCGGGGTTCGGGGAAGTATTTACCGATCACATGATCACGCTTCGCTGGACGCAGGAGCGGGGCTGGCATGACGGCCTGGTGCAGCCCTACGGGCCGCTCATGCTGGAGCCGGCCACCGCGGTGTTCCACTACGCCCAGGAGATCTTCGAGGGCCTGAAGGCCTACCGTCAGGGCGGCGGCCCGATCGTGGCGTTCCGTCCCAGCGCCAACGCGGCCCGGTTCAAGCGGTCTGCGGCCCGGCTGGCCATGCCCGGGCTGCCCGAGGCGGCGTTCCTGCGCTCCATCGAGCTTCTGGTTAGCCAGGACCGCGACTGGGTGCCCACGGCGGAAGGGCACAGCCTGTACCTGCGGCCCTTCATGATCGCCACCCAGCGGGGGCTGGGCGTGAACCATCCCTCCTCCTCCTACCAGTACACGGTGATCGCGTCCCCGGCCGCGGCCTACTTCAAGGGCGGGGTCCGCCCGGTCTCCGTCTGGCTGTCCGAGGACTACACCCGTGCCGCGCCTGGCGGCACCGGCGAGGCCAAGTGCGGCGGCAACTACGCGGCCGCCTTCGCCGGCCAGATCCAGGCCGTCCAGAGCGGCTGCGACCAGGTGGTCTGGCTGGACGCGGTGGAGCGCCGGTGGGTCGAGGAAATGGGCGGGATGAACCTGTTCTTCGTGTACGGCACCGGCCCGCAGTCCCGGATCATGACCCCGGCCCTGACCGGGACCATGCTGCCCGGCATCACCCGCGACTCCCTCCTCAAGCTCGGCCCCGACCTCGGCTTCCCCGCCGAGGAAGGCAGGATCTCCGCCGACCAGTGGCGCGAGGAATGCGACTCCGGCGAGCTCACCGAGGTCTTCGCCTGCGGCACTGCCGCGGTCATCACCCCGGTTGGCCAGGTCAAGAGCGCCAGCGACGAATGGACGATCGGCGACGGCACCCCCGGCCCCGTGACCACGCGCCTGCGTGAGGAACTGGTCGGGATCCAGTACGGCCAGCGGCCCGATCCTTACGGCTGGGTGCACAAGATCTGCTGATTGCGGGGCGGGTGCAGCACTCCGGCTGGGCATTCGGATACGCACCCCGGCCGGGCATCGAGGTGCGAGCACTGCGCTAGGTGTGCAAGACTGGATCCATGACGTCCGGTCGCATCATTATCGGCTGGCGCGTCGGCGCCTAGCAGGGCCCGCCTAACGGCAGGCAGCCCGCACCGCCGACGCGCAGACCTCTCGCATGCCGCGAGGGGTCTTTTGTTTTGCGGGCAGCAAGGCACCAGGACGGCCACCCAGAAGCGCGGCGCCCACCGCCGCACGACAGAGACGGACGATCATGGCCCAGAGGCCCGACGATGTGTTCCACGTCTACGACACCACGCTGCGCGACGGAGCCCAGCAGGAAGGGCTGAGCCTCACCGTCGCCGACAAACTGGCCATCGCACGACGCCTCGACGAGTTCGGCGTCGGCTTCATCGAGGGCGGCTGGCCCGGGGCGATCCCCAAGGACACCGAGTTCTTCCAGCGTGCCCGCACCGAACTAGACCTCAGGCACGCGCAGCTCGCCGCGTTCGGCGCGACCCGCCGGCCCGGCGTGCAGGTGGCCGACGACCCCCAGGTCGCCGCTCTGCGCGCGTCCGGGGCGCCGGTCGTGACTCTTGTCGCCAAGAGTCACGACCGGCATGTCCGGCTGGCTCTGCGGACGACGCTGGAGGAGAACCTGGCCATGATCCGCGACACGGTCAGCCACCTGAGGGCGGAGGGGCAGCGGGTCTTCCTGGACGCGGAGCACTTCTTCGACGGGTACCGGTCCGACCCGGCCTATGCGCTCGAGGTGGTCCGGGTGGCCACCGAGGCCGGCGCCGATGTGGTGGCGCTGTGTGACACGAACGGCGGGATGCTGCCCGGGGAACTCGGCGACGTGGTGACCACGGTGGCGGCGGCGACCGGCGCCCGGCTCGGCATCCACTGCCACGACGACACCGCCTGCGCCGTGGCGAACAGCCTCGTCGCGGTGGACGCGGGCGTGACCCACGTGCAGGGCTGCGCCAACGGGTACGGGGAGCGGGCCGGCAATGCCAACCTGTTCAGCGTGGTCGCCGGGCTCCAGCTGAAGAAGGGCCAGGTCGTGCTGCCCGACGGCTGCCTGCCGGAGATGAGCCGCGTGGCCCACGCGATCAGCGAGGTCACCAACGTCACTCCCAGTACCCACCAGCCGTACGTCGGCTACTCCGCCTTCGCGCACAAGGCGGGCCTGCACGCGTCGGCGGTCAAGGTGGACCCGATGCTCTACCAGCACATCGACCCCGAGCTGGTCGGCAACGATATGCGGATGCTGGTCTCAGACATGGCGGGCCGCGCCTCGGTCGAGATCAAGGGCAAGCAGCTCGGCTACGACCTGTCCGGTGACAAGGACACCGTCGGCCGGGTGGTCCACCGGGTCAAGGAGCTCGAGGCCCGCGGGTACACCTTCGAGGCGGCGGACGCGTCGTTCGAGCTCCTGCTGCGCGACGAGCTGGCGGGTGAGCGGCAGCGGCATTTCCAGGTGGAGTCGTGGCGGGTCATCGTGGAGCAGCGGTCCGGCGGCGAGGTCGTCAGCGAGGCCACCGTCAAGCTGCACGCCAAGGGCGAGCGGATCGTGGCCACCGGGGAGGGCAACGGGCCCGTCAACTCGCTGGACAAGGCGCTCCGGCTCGGCCTGGAGCGGCTCTACCCGGAGCTGGCCAGGCTGGAGCTGGCGGACTACAAGGTGCGCATCCTGGAGGGTTCGCATGGGACCGGCGCGGTCACCCGGGTGCTCATCGAGTCCAGCGACGGCACCGGGACGGCCGGAGGGACCTGGAGCACGGTGGGCGTGGACGAGAACATCATCGCCGCCTCCTGGCACGCCCTGGAGGAAGCCGTCACCTTCGCCCTGCTCCGGGCCGGCTACCAGCCAGCCCGGGATCGCTAGCCTGGCTCCGGTGACCCGCCCGGGCGCGAGGTCACCACTGCCGGCATGAAAGCATCGCGAAGCCGCGCCTTCGCGCTCTGTTACTAGAACCGGGCTTGCCGGTATGGTACGGACATCAGCCTCCGTACTCGCGGCAGAGCTCCAGACCCCGGCTCATCGCCAGCCAGTAGGTACCAGGCCGTTGCCAGCTTCGCGGGGATCAGCCCCGCCCGGGATGCATCGCCTGGCGAGTTGCGCTGCGCGCGGGCCGCCGTGTTTGCCTACTTCGTGATCCTGGGGCTGGCCGAGGGCATCTGGGTCGCCCGGATCCCCGGCGTCAAGACACGGTTGCACATAAACGACGGACTGCTCGGCCTGTCCTTGCCGGTGGGCCCCGCCGGCTTGGTCGCGGCAATGCCGCTGGCAGGCCGGCTGGCTGACCGGTTCGGGAGCGCCCGGCTAATCCGGCTGGCCGGGCTGGCCGTCGCGGTGATGCCGCTGGCCCTGTGGACGGCCGGCACCTTAGCCGCGGTCATCTGGGCACTGCTGGCCTTCGGTATCACCGGCGGCCTGATGAACGTGGCCTTGAGCGCGCAGGGCGTCCGGATGGAGCAGGCTTACCGGCGGCCGCTGATGACTTCGTTCTACGCATCCTTCAGCCTTGGCGGGCTGGCGGGTGCAGTCCTGGGCGGGCTGCTGGCCTGGATCCGGGCAGGACCGGCCGGGGTACTCGCCATCGCCGTAGCCGGCACGGCCACCGTGCTGATCGCCGGGCGCTGGCTGTTGGGCGAGCCCGCCGGGCCGGGAGGCCGCGCGATCGCCCGTCCGCACCGCCAGGCCAGCCGGGGTTCCCTGGGGATCCGGCGCTCCCTGGGGATGCGGCGAGGCCCGGGCTCGTCGCGGCTGACGGCGCTCGGCGTGCTCGCACTGTGCTCCCTGACCGCTGAGGGTGCCGCGGCCAACTGGAGCGGCCTCTACCTGCGGGACTACCTGGGGGTCCAGCGCGGGTTGGCGGCGGCCGGGTTCGCGGCCTTCTCCCTCGCGATGGCCGCGGGCCGGCTGGCCGGTGACCGGCTGGCCGCCCGGTACGGACCCGCGGGCACGGTCCGTAGGTGTGGCCTGCTTGCCGTGGCCGGCCTGGCTTCGGCGTTACTCAGTCACGACCCGCTTGGTGCGGTCATCGGGTTCGCGTTCTGCGGCGGCGGCTTTTCGTGCACGATTCCGCAGTTGTTCTCGGCGGCCGGCCGGGTCGACCCGGATCGCCCGGGCGGGGGTATCGCCCGGGTGGCGGCCCTCGGCTACCTGGGCCTGGTCGGCGGCCCGGCGCTGATCGGTGGCTGCGCGGCCCTGGCCGGCTTGCCGGCCGCCCTGGGCGTGGCGGCCGTGCTCGGGCTCTGCGTTGCCGTGTTCGCCGGTGTCCTGGAACCGCCCCTGAGAGCGACGGTAGCCACGTTCAGCGGAACGGATCCTGTCCCACCGGCCGGATCACGATCTCGCTGACGTCCACCCCTGCGGGCTGGCCTACGGCGAACATCACGGCCGCGGCGACGTCGGCGGGAGCCAGCTTGGGGTCGGCCTCCCGTCCCGTCCCGGGCGGGCCGGCGTCGGTCAGCCCCGGCTGGATCAGGGTGAGCCGGACCCCGGTGCCCACGCACTCGGCGCGGATGCCCGCGGCCAGCGCGCTCACCGCCCACTTGGTGGCGGAGTACAGGCTCCCGGGCCGGGTCACGCGGCCGGCGACCGACCCGGTGAGCAGCAGGTGCCCGCCGGACCTGACCAGCGCGGGCAGCACGGCGCGGGCCGTCAGCGCGGGGCCGAGCACGTTCGTGGACACCAGCCCGTGCCACTCGCCGGGGGCCAGGCCATTCTGCCCCAGGAACGAGGTAGGGGCGGACCAGCCCGCATTGGCGAAGACCACGTCGATCTGGCCCAGCGTGCCGAGTACCTCGCTGACCAGGGCGAGCAGCTGGTCCCAGTCGGACACGTCGCAGCACACCGGGAGGGCCCTCGGGAGACCGCCGAGATCCGCGGCCAGGTCGCCCAGCGGGCCTGGCCTGCGGCCGGTGAGCGCCACCCGGTATCCGGCCCGCGCCGCGGCCCGGGCGGTGGCCGTACCGATGCCACCCGACGCCCCCGTGATCAGGAAGACTGGATCCGGCACTGGGCCAGGCTAGCGGCAGGGCCGGGGGCGGGGGACGCCCGGTTTCCCGTACGGTTGGACTCATGGATGACAAGGAGATCCTGGGCCGCATCGACGAGCTGATCCAGACCGAGCACGAACTCCGGGAGCATGCCGCCGAGGGCAAGCTGCCCAGCGGCGAGGAGCAGGCACGGCTCCGGTCGGTGGAGGAGTCCCTCGACCAGTGCTGGGACCTGCTCCGCCAGCGCCGCGCCCGCCGCGAGTTCGGTGAGGACCCGAGCGGCACCACGCCCCGTCCCGCCTCCGAGGTGGAGGGCTATCTGCAGTAGCCGTCCTGCGGGTCTGCCGTGCCCGGCCCGGCCGCCGCGCTCAGTAGGCTCTAAAAGAGCCCGGCAACGAGCCCGGGCCGAGGGCAGGACTCTTATCGAAGAGGTTGAGCGGTGCGCATCGCGAGATTTGCCAAGGGTGGCGAGGTCGCATACGGGGTCGTCGGGGAAGCCCAGGCGGACGGGGCCGGAGCGGCCCGGCCCGTGACGCCGGCCAGGGGGCTGAGCATCATTGCCGAGTTGCGGGGGCACCCGTTCAGCCCGGGCAAGGGTGGCGTCCAGTTCACCGGGGCGACGTTCCCCCTGGACGACGTCCGGCTGCTAGCTCCGGTACTGCCGAGCAAGGTGGTGGCGGTGGGCCGCAACTACGCCGATCACGCCCGCGAGATGGGCGGTGATTCTCCCGCCGAGCCGGTCATGTTCCTCAAGCCGTCCACGGCGGTGGTGGGGCACGGGGACCAGATCGCCTACCCGGTCAAGCTGACCCAGCGCGTGGACTACGAGGGTGAGCTCGCGGTGATCATCGGGCGGCTGTGCCGCGAGGTTCCCGCGGCCCAGGCGGCCGAGGTTATCTTCGGCTACACCTGCGCCAACGACGTGACCGCCCGCGACCTGCAGGCCCAGGACGGCCAGTGGACCCGGGCCAAGGGCTTCGACACGTTCTGCCCCCTGGGGCCCTGGATCGAGACGGATGCCGACCCTGCCGATCTCGAGCTGACCACGGTGGTGAACGGTGAGGTCCGCCAGCAGGCGCGGACCTCGCAGATGCTGTACGACGTGCCCGCACTGGTCGAGTTCGTCAGCACCGTGATGACCCTGCTGCCCGGCGACGTGCTGCTGACCGGGACCCCGGCGGGCGTGGGGCCCCTGGAGGACGGAGACGAAGTGTCCGTGACCATCGAGAACATCGGGTCGCTGCATAATACGGTGGTGAACCGTGACTGAGCGCCCGGTGTCCCCCGCTGATCACGCTGACGGCGGGGTGCGGGTCCGCTTCGCCCCCTCGCCCAGCGGCGACCTGCATGTGGGCAACATCCGCACCGCGCTGTATGACTGGGCCTTCGCCCGGCGCACCGGCGGGACCTTCGTGCTGCGCATCGAGGACACTGACCGGAGCCGGGTCACCTCCGAGTACATAACGTCCGCACTGGACACGCTGCGCTGGCTCGGCCTGCAGTGGGACGAGGGCCCGGAGGTCGGCGGCCCGTACGGCCCGTACCTGCAGAGCGAGCGGATGGACATCTACGGGGAGTGGGTGCAGCGGCTGCTCGCTGACGGCCACGCCTACTACTGCTACTGCAGCCCTGAGGAACTGACCGCCCGCCGGGAGGCGGCCCGCGCCGGCGGCGGCCCCAGCGGCTACGACGGGCACTGCCGGGTGCTCGCCGCCGAGCAGGTCAGGGTCTACCAGGCCGAGGGCCGCAAGCCGGTGGTGCGGTTCCGGATGCCCGAAGGGTCCACCACGTTCACCGACCTGGTCCGCGGTGAGGTCACCTTCGACCACCAGCACGTGCCGGACTTCGTCCTGGCCCGGGCGGACGGCTCCCCGCTGTACACGCTGGCCGTCGCGGTGGACGACATCCTCATGAAGATCACCCACGTAGTGCGCGGCGAGGACCTGCTGTCGTCCACCCCCCGCCAGATCGCCGTGTACCGGGCCATGGGCGTGCCCGCGGAGCAGTTCCCGGTCTTTGCGCACCTGCCCTACGTGCTCGGCAAGGACGGGCAGCGGCTCTCCAAGCGGAACGGGGTCGTGTCCGTCAACTGGTACCGGCAGGAGGGCTTCCTGCCCGAGGCGATCGACAACTACCTGGCCCTGCTGGGCTGGTCCCCGGGGGAGGACCGGGAGGAGTTCACGCTCGCCGAGATGGCGGCGGAGTTTGACCTGGCCCGGGTCAACAAGAATGCGGCCCAGTTCGACGTGCGCAAGCTCGAGGCCATCAACGGGGACAAGATCCGCGCGCTGGATCCCGCTGATTTCGTCTCGCGGATCATCCCGTTCCTGCAGCGGGCAGGCGTCATCGGCGATCGGGTGAGTGAGCCGGAGCTGGCCCTGGTCACGGCGGCCGCGCCGCATATCCAGACCCGGATCAGCCGGCTCACCGAGACGCCGGGCATGCTCGGCTTCCTGTTCGCCGACGAGGAGCATTTCGAGATGAACGCCGAGGACGCCGAGAAGGCGCTCGGCCCGGACGCGGTGCCCGTGCTCCAGGCCGCCGAGGCGGCGCTGGCTGAGGTGCAGCCGTGGACGGCCGCGGCGATCAAGGCTGCCCTGACCGCCGCGCTGGTCGAGCCGACCGGACTCGGCCTCAAGCCGCGGGTGGCATTCCAGCCGGTGCGGGTGGCGGTGACCGGGCGGCTGGTCTCGCCGCCGCTATACGAGTCGATCGAGCTGCTCGGCCGGGAGCGGACGATGGCCCGGCTGGCCCAGGCGGTCAAGGCGTCCGGCTGACGCCGATTCCCTGATCACGCTCCGCCGTCGCCAGTAACCAGATGCGCCCCGGGCTCCGGGCACCTGATCCCCAGGATTTCGCGGGAGGGGGGCGGGTTCGGCTACACTGCACTGGCGCGGGTGAGCGTGGCTCCGCCCGGCGCGATGGGGTATGGGGTAATTGGCAGCCCGACGGGTTCTGGCCCCGTTAGTCTAGGTTCGAGTCCTGGTACCCCAGCAGGATGATGACCGGCAGGCCTCCTCACTCAGGAGGGCCCTGCCGGTTCGTCGTTTCCGGGCAGGTCGGCGCTGTTCACCGCAACTCGAAGTCGGCGAAGTCGAAGCCTGGCACGACCACGCAGGCGACCAGGGACCAGGGAGAGGGCGGCCCGGTGCCGAGAGCCGGGGTGGCGGACTGCCAGGCTCCCGCCGGGACCAGCACCTGGGGCTTGTCCCCGGCGGACGGGTCGGGCCCGACGTGGCGGGTCTCGCCGCCGATCCGCAGCTCCATGGGCGCGCCGCCCTGCCAGAGCCACAGCTCATCGCCCCGGACCCGGTGCCAGGCGGATTCCTGCCCGACCGGGAGCAGGTAGAGAATCGCCGTGGCCAGCGCCCGCTGACCCGGCCAGCCCGCCGGGGCCGTCTGCAGCCCGGAGCGGTAGGTCTCCCGGAAGTACCCGCCTTCGGGATGGGGGGCGAGCCGCCAGCGCTCCACCGCGGTCGCGACGTCCATCCCCTGGGTTGCGTCCATGCCCTGATCAACGCCATACCGGGCCGGGACATGCCAGCCCAAGCCGGGGGCATGCCGGGTCGGGTCAGACTGTTCCGGCGGTGGGCCACGACGAGGCGGCGCCCGGTCTGAGCGGCCGGGCTGCGGCACGGGGACGGCCCGGCACCAGGGGGGTTGATGCCGGGCCGCGTCTGTGCCCGTGACGGCGCCAGTCCCGTCACGCGCCGGTCCCCTGAGAGGGCTAGCCCCCATAGGGAGGCCGGCCCGTCTCCCGGGCAGCAGGTGCGTTCAGATCCAGCGGCGGGTACGGCTGCGGCTGCGGCTGCGGCCGTACCGTTTGTGGCCCCGTTCGTGGCCGGACAGCCGGTACAGGACCAGCAGGATCACGGCCCCGACGACCGAGCCAATGATCCCGGCCGCGCGGAGGGTGTGGACGGCGAGGGTGTGGTACTCGATCAGGTTCAGGATGAACCCGCCGAGGAAGGACCCCAGCACGCCGAGGACGATGGTCCCCAGCAGGCCGATAGGGTCGCGGCCGGGGACGAGCAGGCGGGCCAGCGCCCCGGCGATGAGTCCCACGATCAGCAGAACGAGTATGAATGCCAACATGTGCGGCATCTACCCTTACAGAATGTGATCATGCGACCCTTTATAACCTTTCCAGATTCCTGGGATTTTGCCTGACGTGCCCGTGGCTTTACCCGCCTACTGGCAGTCGCCGCGGGTTGGGGGGAGGCGCCGCCGCGTGCCGCCAGCCGGGGTCTGCGGTGCCCGTCGGCGGCGAGGGCGGCCGGTGCCGCCAGGGGCCCGCAGGGTGCCGGCGCGATGTCCATTTGGCGTCATGCCACGCGGTACCCTACGATGCAGTGTCTGGCCCCGTCGTCTAGTGGCCCAGGACGCCGCCCTCTCAAGGCGGTAGCGGCGGTTCGAATCCGCTCGGGGCTACTCATGAAGTAGCAGGTCACAGGCCCGGTCACCCGCTCAGGGTGGCCGGGCCTTGATCATCAGACGATGGCATTGACTCGATCCCATGGGCCGGGTCGTAGCCGGGGTGAACAGGTGGTGGTCCAGCAGGATGGCTGCAATGGCACCTTCCATGGCCCCCTGGCCGGTAGAGCGGAATACGCAGCCAAACGCTGACCACTTGCTCCGGTACAGCAGCTCACAGCGTTCTTGGCGTCGGTCTTGAGAACCGCCAGCCTCTTAGCCGACGTGCCTTGTGGGTCCATGAGCCAGGCCAGCGGGCATGCTTCCCGGTAGCCAGGACCACACTGGCGTGTCTCGTAGTACTTACGTTGCCGTGGCGGACCGTGAGGTAGGTGTGGCAACGGCGTCCCGGTTGGCCATAGGCCCCTCATAAGGCGCACAGGTACTATCCCCAGATGGGAGCTCTGCGACGGCGCATTCGCTACCCGGCCCGGCTGATGGCGTACGCCGCGCTGCTGGCTGGTGCCGCCACGGTGCTGGCCGTGCTGCCGGCCGGCCCGCCCGCGGCCGCGGCGCCCCAGGTGGCGGCCGTGGTCACTGGCCACCCGGCCAGCCTCCGGATGGGCTCGATCTCGCTGCGCCGGTGCGCGGCGAAACCGCTCACCTACTGCGGCGGCCTGGCCGTGCCACTGGACTACTCGTCGGCCGCCAGCCCCCGGATCCACCTGGGCTTCCGCTGGCTGCCGGCCACCAGTCACCCGGCCGGGACCATCCTGGCCGTCGAGGGCGGCCCGGGGTACGCCTCCACCGGTTCGGAACCGGAGTACCTGGCCATGACCGGCCCGCTGCTGGCCACCCGCAACCTGCTGCTGGTCGACCTGCGCGGCACCGGGACGTCCACCCCGGTCAACTGCCGCGGGCTGGAGCGGGCCGGCGCCAAGCAGTACGGCCGGCACTTCAACCAGCTGGTGGCGGCCTGCGGTGCCCAGCTGAACCACACGTGGCACTACCGGGGCGGCGGCTGGGTGCACGCCTCCGACCTGTTCAACACCGCGTACTCGGCGCGCGACGTGGCCCAGGTGCTGCACGCGCTGCGGCTGGGCCGGGTGGACCTGTACGGGGATTCCTACGGCAGCTGGTTCGCCCAGGTGTTCGCGTCCCGCTATCCCGGGCTGCTGCGTTCGGTCACGCTGGACTCCACCTATCAGGTGCTCGGGCTCGATCCCTGGTACACCACGACGGTGCTGACCGCGCGGCGCGCGTTCGTGCAGGCGTGCCAGCGCTCTGCGGCCTGCGCAGCGGCGACCCAGGGCGGGCAGGCCTGGGCGCGGATCGGGGCGCTGGAGCGGCGGCTGGCCCGCTTCCCGGTCAGCGGGACGACCACCACGGTGGACGGCACGGCCGCCCGGCTGACCGTGACCCCGTTGACCCTGGTCAACCTGGTCAACAACGCGGGCTTCGACCCGGTCGTCTACCAGGATCTGGACGCGGCGGGCCGGGCGCTGCTACAGCATGACGACGCGGCCCC
>Ga0187855_10001595_pt1 | contig 17888 bp, 23 predicted proteins | sample June2016WEW_8_10_2_FD_132969 | JGI IMG/M metagenome (GOLD analysis project Ga0187855, IMG submission 132969) | Peatland microbial communities from SPRUCE experiment site at the Marcell Experimental Forest, Minnesota, USA - June2016WEW_8_10 | ecosystem: Environmental > Terrestrial > Soil >...
ACGCCTGCAGCACCTCCTGTCAGTGCCAAGCGATAATGATCATTGCATCAAACATTCTGGTCATAGTTTCGCTCTTCTTGGCCATTTTCGGAATGTTCGCGTATAATGAGTTTACACCTTCATTCGCCTTTTACATCGAGGTGATGGCTTGGGCATGCGCCCTAGTTGCTTGGGTGTTCAGGGTGTCCATGGAGCCGCCTGTTGACGAGGAGGGATGAATTCTATCTTCCAATGAAACAAATCAATAGCCTCCTGTACACGATATGCTGCGTCTGCACCGCCATGATCGGATACCAGATCCACCACAGTATCTTCTGGTCCATCATCGATTTCTTCTTCGCCCCCATCGCTTGGATCTGGTGGCTTTGGCAGCATGAGGTGAACGTCAGCCTCATCAGGGAGACATTCTCTTTCTTCCTGAAATGAACAGGATACGAAATCTGTTCAGGGGCTCGACACTCGACAACGATTTCAAGTTTTGGTTTTTCCTGCTTGCACCAGCCGCAGTGACAGGGATTCTCCTCTTCATCCTGCTGCATTGCTGGAAATGAATTTACTGCCCGGTTGACAGGCGCGATGCTGGGAGGGAGTAGCGCAAAATGATAACTGATGCGGGGCGCACCTTGAGGTGCGCCCCGCCTTTTCATGGGCTCATAGTTAGGGTGTGAACACCCGTCAGAGGATCGACGCAATTTTCGAGACCAATTTCGACCAATTTGCCAAATATGGCACGGACAAGTTGTCCGTGGGAGCCAGCTATCTGGCAACCAGGGATCGCCTTGCTGACCGCTATGTGGTAATGAGTCCGGATGGCATCCCCACCACGGAGCGCCCACTCAGGGGACGGGCAGCCGCCGAGGCTGAAAAGAAACGGTTTCTGGCTCGGTTTGTCCCACAGGGATTTTACTCCTCCGCACAGGGTCGCATTTCACTGCAGGATCTGGCGAGGGCCACGGTCATCCAGCCCGCCTAGTTAAGGCAATTACGCTTATGCCAGTCTCGATCCATCGTCACGGAAACCGTTATAGCGTAGAAACTCCTAATCAAGTACACGCTAAGTCTACGACCAAGGAAAAAGCCAAAGCCCAAGAACGACTTCTGAATGCCGTGGACCACAGTGACTGGCGTCCCACACATCATGAATCTGTGGGGGCATTTGTGGACAATCTTTTGGAGGGCAAGTGGCTGGACACTCTTGCGGCGGATGCCGTGTCTTCACCGGAATTTGGCCGAGAAACGCCAGCCCCTGAGGAACACGAAACGCGTGAGGTAGTGACCTTCGATGATATCGAGGATCAGGTTGAGGCGGGCGTGGAATGCGCGAAATCGGGTGACGCAGAGGGCGCAATCCGCTATTTCAACACGATTCTAGGCCTTACGCGTCAACTGCTTAAACTTCACGGAATATAGGTTACACCAGCGTCACGGACAGCACCTGCGCGGTGGTGCCTAGGCTGGCGGTGAATGTGGGCAGTGCTTGGCTCATGATCGTCGATGCGGCGATCACGGTGCTCGTCTGGGTCGCGGATGTGACAACGCCGCCCGGCACGGTGGTCACCTGATAGGTCACGGTGATGGTGTAGGTGCTTCCCACCTGCAGATTAATCATCCACACCGTGAGAGTGATGGCTTGGCTGGTGTAACCTCCCCCCGGTCCCTGATTGAGGAGGTTGTAGGCCATGAATGAGTCGCCCGTGGGCAAACCCACAACGGAACTCACGCTCGTCAGGTTGCTGATGCTGGGGCCGCCCGTCAGGGGATTGATGATCGTGTAGCTGAAGTTGGGTGCCACCAGATTGGCACCCGTCTGCTGGGAGGCCGCTCGCGTGATCGTGGGCCAGAAGTCGGGACCAGCCACGAGGCATCCGAAGTCGATCATCCAAGGCTGGCATACCCGCAGGCACGGGGTCAGGAGCGGCGTGGCGTAGTTGGCGAGGATGGTGCCCGTGCCGTCCGAGGCGGGAATGAGCCCGTCCGGTACGAGAGCGGGACGCCCCAAGTCACCGGGACCGGCCACTTGGAATGCCTGAAAGAGACGGGGCTGGGCGATGGAAATGGCGTTCAGCCACCGTTGGTTGGCATTGTTATCCCAGATGAATCCATAGGTTGAACTTGTTGTCCTGATTTCCCCGAGGAGCGGGACCACCTGACCCCAGGACTGCACAACCGTGTCTCCCGCCTGCTCCAGCAGGGAGCGCTTATGGAATTCATAGAGCGGGGCATCCTGTATCTTTGTCGTGCCCTGATACCAGCGGATGTCGAAGGCATACACGTAGAGTGCAATGCCTGCAGAGCCGAACCAGTTCACCGCCAGTGTGGGCACAATCTGCTGTCCTGGGTTGAAGACATCGAGCCATACGCAGTCCAAGCGCTCCGGAATTCCTGAAAACTGCGTGATCGGGCTTCCCACGGTGCCGATGGTGGCACCGATGTCATAGTCCACGGGGGTGTTCACCGGCAGCACCGTTGTCACCTGCACCTCGTTTATCGTGAGCTGGCCGCCCGGATTTCCCAGCCAAGTGACAGTGAGGGTGGACGGGGCTCCGGTGGCCGTCAACTGCACGGGTGGCGTGAGGACCGCCGTGCCCGGCACTTGGCCAAATGACCAGGCACCCGAATAGATGAGCGTGGCGTTGTAGGAGACGGAAATCTGGAAGGACGACGTGGGGTTCACCAGATCGGTGATGCTGAAGGCAACAAGTATGCCCCCTGCCGGAGCCGCAAATGACCAACTGACGCTGCCCGCGGCCTGCAGCGTCACAGCCGTGCCATTGGCGCTGCCCGTTGTATTCTGGTAGCCGAAGATGTTAAGGATGCGGCTGGGCTTCACGAGCAGCCCCACCCTTATCGGGCCAGCAGGCACGACGGAGGGCACATAAAACTGGATGATGCCCGGGGTCGTGATGAGAACCGAGGTTGGCTGCCAGAGGCCGCCCGAGGTGATGTAATTCTCGGGCGTGGTGGTGCTGAAGACAAGATTGTCCCTCCACGACCTGACCACGAGTCGGGCGCTCTTCTGGCGGAAAAACTCAGCATCAGGGGCGTCAGGCACCTGATATTGAAGCTGCACAATGCCGCCGTCCGGTGTGGTGAAGGCGGGCGCGGCAGGAACCCCGCTGGTGGAAGGACCCACCACCTCATCCTGCCAGGTCACTGTGTCCAAGGCCGTGTTGTATACAATCTGTCCTGCCGTGCCCTGAAGCCGGGGCCACAGGGACCATACGCGCTGCGTGGGTGTGACGCTGACCAACTGGTACACCTCTGGCTCGGCTACGTTGGCATCGGGGCTGACAGTTTGCACCAGCAGCCGGTTGGCGACGGTCCAGATGCGGTCGAGATTATAGCGGATGTTGGCCACGTAATGGGCCAAGGTATTGTCCCTGTCGGCGAGCGCCTGGTCGGGCGTCTTGAAGAGCGCCACATTGAGCGGGTAGCCCTGTGACACGGTGCCTGTCCCGAAGGCACCGGCAGCCACGGACCATATTTCGTTGAGCGTGGTGGGGGGCAGGGGCAGCGGAGCCAGCAGATCCGGACTGAGCTGGCTGGCCACGTTGTAAAGCCACGCATAGATGATTAAATCGCGGGCATACAGTCCCTCGTCAGCGGTGACGGCGTTTATGGGCACCGATTGGTTATCGACATGGATGACGGCACCTGGGCTGCCATAGTTGGTGCCGATTAAATCCACGGACATGTCCTCCATGGTGCCGACAGGATCTCCGGAAACCGTGGGATAGGGGACGGAAACTCCCCAGACATCCCCGATCGAGGTGGCCACCTGTGCAATTGTGACGGCAAGGATGAGGTCGCGATAGGCCAGATTGGCATCGCGCACGGCAAACGGGCCGGTGGCAAAGTCAGCCGAGGAGGTGATTACCGGCAGCGTTGTGCCCGGCGGCTGGGCATTGAACCACAGCAGCGAGGTGTAGGCGGAGAGCGGAAGGGCGGAATACATCAGAGATGCACCAGCCACGTGCCCGATACGCTGGCGTACACGGGAGGATTGGTGAGATTGTTTACGACAAAAACCCCGTAGGTGTCTGGCTGGTCAAGCGGCCACACCTGAGCGGGTGGAAACACCTTCACCACGCCGGGTATGTCCACTCCCACGTAAGCCAGAGCCTCACCTGGGGGTCCCGCAAGCAAATCGGCTCGGCTGCCATAGAGTCCCGCAAACACGGAATTGTAGGTGGGATTGCCCTTCACCGGAATGGCGGTGAGGACCAGTATGCGGACCAAGTGCACGCTCAGCCATGCCAGCGTGGCCCGCTGGCCTTGGGCGAGCGTCAGCATGCTCACGGTTTGCTCAATTCCGGGGTTCAGCAGGGTTTCGGGGAGATTGAACGGTATCCAGAGATAACGTCCGAGATCGTCCTCGGTTATCAATTCAGAGGACATCAGGGTGGGCCGATGGACACCATGTACTGGCCGCTTACCGTGAGGCGCAGGCTCCAAGTCGTGGTGTTGTTGCAGATGACGAAGCTATAGGGGCCAAGGGCCGAGTACGTGCTGGGCGTGGTTGTTCGAGCCGCAAACACCGGAGGCGTGCTGGTGGAAGTCCCAAGGATGATGGGATTTTCCTGCGCCGACTGCGTGTTCGGAGCCACCAGTGAATTGAAGTTGTAGTAGAGGCCGACGTAGGCCAACCCGAAGCCAGGTGTGACGAGCGTGGCCTGTCCGCTCGGGTACACGCACACCCCATCGGCTGTGGGAGTTATGTTGAGCGTGTCCGCGCCCGTTGTGTTGTCCACATAGCTCAGGAGATTCATCTGGAGCCAAGTGAGTGTAAAAGATTGGTTTCCAGAGAGTACGGTGGAGGCTATGACCAGCCATTGCTGGGGCTCTATCTCCGTCAAGGGGAGGCTCACACCGTTCGGTATCAGGCTGGCAAGCTGGCTGCTGGTGACGTAGGACATTGTTAGCGGTTGAGGCCCGTGGGTGAGAAGCGGAGCTGGGTGCCCGCTTGAAAATCAAGAATGGGGTCCACAAGCTGGGAAAGATCGGCCATCAGCCACCAGAGGCCTGGATCGCCTTGGTAAAATGAACTCAGGGTGTCGGGACGGCCCGCCGTGGCCATCGTGATGTTTACAAGCCTGTCCCCGTCCTGGGGCACGTATTGGATTCTCAGGCCGAACACGAGATTGCCGTCCGCTGGGTTGGTGTAAATGGGAGTCAACTGGTAGGCTGAGTCGTTGCTCAGCGTAACCGAGGTTGGGCTGGTGGTCGTTGCCGTTGCGCCAGTCGAGGTGGCCATATCGTAACTGTCTCGGTGGCCGTTGAAAAATCTCACCGTCCGGTGATTTTTTCATTTACAGCAGTTATCATCCTGTTCTTTTCGGGGTCAGGGTCAGACATTTGTTGGAGCGCATTGCGCTCTTTTTGCTTCGAACCGTTGGTAAGTCCCCATGCCAAATTTCATTCCTCCTGCCCGCGTTCGCCAAGAAGACGAGTCCTTTATCAATTCCCTAGCCAGCGCCTACCGCAGCGAGGCGTGGTCATACGACACCCTCAGAAGCATAGCCGCCGATGCCATGCGGATGATCAGGCATCTTGCCTCGCGATACTCGGACCCCACATGCATGGAATTGAATGCCGAGGAGCTGGAGGCCGAGGGACGGCGCAAGTTCATTGAACAGATCACGAAGGTTAAGGTATTGATCGGACTGCCGCAGCGCCTGCATGCTGGCGATCTCATCGTGGCGTTCAACGACACCCCCATATCCGACATAGCCCAGTTGCAGAGGGAGATAGAGAGGTGCCACCCAGATGAAAGGGTGATAATCAGGTATTTGCGATGGCCCAAGACAAAGAAAAACGAGGATGGACCCAATCATATGAAGGTGGGAGCCATTGAATTTGCCCTTGGCGGGACGGACACGGCTGAAATGGGTCACCTGATCTATTCCGAGATGACGGATGAGTTGCGGCATCGCGGGGACGGCTTCGACAATTTCAGCCCGCTGGCCGTGGTCGTGGAGAGTACCGGTGATGAGGCGTTCTGCGGCAGGTCACCCCAGCCGCCGACACGCGTGGAACTTTTCAGTTGGTTGAAGTGCTGTGCCAACAACCATATTCGCGGCATCGTCCATCGCTGCAGGTTCACCGTTCGCCGCACCGGGCGCAAGGTGCCTGGAAAAGACAGCGTGGTGGACTGGAACCGGTCATTCAAGCCCGAGGTGAGCTTGGAGGCTGCGTCCGAGGACGATCATCTCAACAGGGCCGTGGAGCGGGCTGCCAGCGTGTGGGATTCGCATGCCGTGCAGGAATTGGATGAGGACATGGGTGCGTCCCTGTACGCTACCTACGATTTTAGCCACCCTGACAACGCCGTGCTGACCGTTTACGACCTCAGTCTGAACCTTCATCTCATCCATGACCGCCCCTTCCCCGACACTGTCAAGCGAGCCCATCTCAGTTTCCTCGCGGATCGCTACCGTAAACACGGATGCACGGTCCCATACGCATTTTCATCGTGACGCTGCCGACGCTCTCCTGAGTCCCCAGGAGTTCTTAGTCTACCGTCAACTCACATGCCCGAATCAGCAAGCCCTGACGCTGGCGACGATAGACAGTTACCGCGGACGCGGTTCAAAGGGTCCGATAAAGGTGGATGTCACATCCGCCAATCTGGCCGATGGCCTCGGCATGCCCCGAGAATTGTTTGATACGATTCACGAGGGAATAAAGCAGAAGGTAGCCCACCATATGACATTACAAGGCCACGAGGAGGCCCATCACCTAGGGGTTCTTGCGCTGGAGAAAATCTTCGAGGTGCATGTCCCGCGCACGGCTGCGCCCGTGGTGGTGCGGCGCATCTTCACCGTCAAGGCTCGGGCGGACTACCGGAAAATCATCAACGGCTGGACCGACCCAGACACGAAGGTGACGCTCACGTTCGACCAGATATCGGACATGCTCAAGAATGTCGGCGCTCGTCCCCCGCTGCTGGACGCGAATCAGGTGAGCCTAACCTGCTATGGCATCCTCTGGGAGGCGAACAACCCTGTCTGCAGGAACTGTGACCTGAATCCGGCGTGCAAGGCTGAGGCGGCTGCCGTGGGGCTGCTGGACGTGGCCCTGTCCCCCAAGCTGCTGCCAGCCCCAGCCAAGGTGCGCACGGCGCACAAGACTGACGAGGGTGTGAAGGAGCCTGTGAAGGCGGAGAAGCCAATAATTGCCGCCGTATCCTTGGTCGAGGAGGAACTGGTGAACTACATGAGGGACAACTTTCAGGTGTTCAACTGCTACAAGAATGAATATTACACCCACAGGGGGACGACCAGCTTGGGCAGCGGGGTGAGCTATCTCTTCTGGATGGGGCGAATTGCGGATGGGAAGCGTGTGACAACGGGTGCCCAGATCGGCCATCTGCGGCTCTCATTCGTGGACCCCTGCCCCGAGATCAAGGGGAAGCTGGAGAAGATTTCCGGCAGCTATTACCTGCCGCTTGGGGTGGAGTATCCAGTTCTGGTACAGCTTACGAAGAAGCATGCCGACCAGAAACCGTCCAGTTTCATTTTCCCTAGGAAAAAGCCCACAAATGCCTGAAACTTCCATTCTTAACCTGTCGGACGACGCCCTCATCACGAGGGGAATTATCAAGATAAGTGATGTCGTTCCTGTGGCATTTTGGATTTCTTCCGTGCTGGGACATGTGTTCTTCCTCGGCACGTGTGTACTTTCGTGGTGGTTGCGCAATCCTTGGGTATTTCTCATGGCAGGAGGCGCTACCTTGGCGCTGGCAGCCGTGCAGGTGGCGACGGTGCGCATACTGTTCCTATTGAACCGCAATCAGCTTGAACTCCGCATCCTCGCCACGGATCTGCCACGCGAGGCAGCCTCCATGGTGGCGGCCCACATGAGCCCGCCGGGTTTACGATGAGCCAGAGCGCGATAGCGGTCCTCACCTACCGGAGGGAAAAGCCGCTGCAGGACTTTCTGGAGTCCATCGCAACCCATTGCCCCCAGTATCCGCTGGCCATCTTTGAGGATTGCGCCACCTTTGATGGCACTGCCGCTTTCCTCATGAAGGACTCCAAGCCTCTGGGTTACGACACTGAATTCGACTCAGAGGGATACGAGCACACGGAGCCCTCTGGAAGAAAATGGACGGCATGGCTGGCTCGGAGAAACGAGGGTGTGGCGGGGCAGTCCAACAAGGCCATCCGGTGGATGGAGCGGAATTCATACGACCACCTCTGCCTGTGCAATGACGACCTGCTGGCGAAGGGTGACTTTCCCATGGTGTATTGGACAGCGCATCAGAAGATCAGCGTGGGACTGTTTACATTCTGTGACCTGAAGAACACCAACAGGGCCACCTATGAGGGACCGACCGTTCCCGTGAAGGGAGTCCGCGTCAAGATACTGCCCAGAATGGTGGGCATGATGATGAGTTTCACGAAGAAGGTGGTGGAATCCATCGGATATTTTGACGCCACCTACGGCAAGTTTGGAAATGAGCATTGCGATTACAATAACAGGGCTCGTCTCATGGGTTTCGTGAGCCTGAGCAATCAGGCTCAACTGGCGCTGGATGTGGACACCAACACGCTTGTCAGCCAGACAGATGCCTCCGGACTCATTCCCAGTGCCGTTGCGGATTTCGAGCGTCCAGCCCTGGATGCCCGTGCCAACGCCGATGTCAGCCGGTCAGCAAGCCGGTATGGTTACGAAAACTTCTACCGACCCTTCCGGCTTCCCCATCCGTCCTATGCCAACGCCTTTGGCATGCCCAATTCCGGTATTCCCGTGCATGATCTGGATCGCCTAGGCTACGAGTTTGTGCCTGATCGGGTGACGTAGATAGGTTATGCCTGTCAGCGATGCCATTCGAAAGCTATTGGGAGAAACCACAACCACGTCAGGAGTGGGCAGCATGGGTGCAATGCCCCCTGTTGGACTCCCCGTAAACTCGGTTTCCAAACACCGACGCCTCCGGAGGCGTAGGGGAGCCGTGCCCGAACCCGCACCCAGAGCTGTACCCTGATGGCTTGGAGAGACTTCTACGTAGAGAAAAATGTAACGAAGACGCTGCCTGAACTCAAGGAGTCCACGGTAGCGGCAGAGGTGATATTGGGCACGATTGAGCCTGTCATCATGCCTCCCATCGAGGACATCATAGCGCCTGAGGCGGCGGTGGCACCCACCACAGGGCTGATGACGGAAAGCGGTGCGGCATGCCGTGTCGAGGGCAGTGCAATGCCCCCGCCGCGTATCACTGACGGTGCCCGACTCTGTTCCAAGGTGCACAAGTTCCTGGGATGATTTTTCCGACACCTGGGGGACCGGAGGAGCCGACAAAGTTCGAACAGGACTTTCAATTGGCCACGGGCAAGCCTTGTCCAAAACCTCCTTCCCATCCAGTGGGTTCCGCATCACCGGCACAGGGAGTCAATGCATTGCGCGTGGATATTTCCCACGAGTATTTTACAGAATCCCTGGTATTGTCGTGGGAGGGCCAGTCATCGGAGGAAATGTCACATACCGAAGCGCTGGAATGGCTAAGGAAGCACGGAGCCAAGAATGAGGAGAAAATGAACGAGGCCATCAACTGCGCGATGAATTTCGGCAGGGCAGTATTTACCATCAGAGACGCCAAGAAACCGGACTATAAGCGGAATCCAGAAGATCCGGTTATCTGAGAAACATACCTGGTAAAATCTAGGGTTTGATAGGCGTCTTACACCTAAGCGGGACTCGGGTTTAGGTGTTTTCAGGGGATGGGGCACTGGTTAGTTCATGCCCAAGATACTCCTCTTAGAGGATGTACACCAGTTCACCCCGAAAGCCGACTCACTACGTACAGTGATGGAGGGCATTTCGCGGGGTACTTTGAAATTTCCGGTGGAGATACCTGGCCGTCTGTCGGTGATTGGTGTCAGGAATGAGAATAATCGCAGGTACAGAAAGCCAGTTTGGGAGAAGCAGCTACAGGAGAATTCGCAGTTACGGCAGTTGATCAAGGCCCGTCGTTCAGTTGGTCTCCTTGAGCATCCGGCAGACGGTACAGTATCGCTCAACTCTCCGATCAGCCATGTCCTTACAGACGTGTGGATGGAGAATGTAAATGGGCAGGATGAGATTTTCGGCAAGCTGGGATTCATCAACACACCCGAGGGCAACAAGATGCTGTCCCTCATCGAGTCGGGGTATAACCCGCTCGTTTCCAGCCGGGGTTACGGCAGCGTGGTGAAGGCTGACGATGGTGTGGACGAGGTGCAGGAGGACTACATCTGCGAGGGATGGGACGTGGTGTGGAATCCCTCTTTCAAGACCGCCGAACTGGACGGATCGAAAATCCGCATCGGCAGCGCGGAGGAGTCCAAGAAAAAGCCCGCCATCACCTCGGAGAGTCCGGAGGCCAACCTTTACGAGTCAAAAACAGAACAGACTAACATTACCATGAACGACCAGCTCAAGGCTATCAGGGAGTCTCTTGCTCCCATCGCGACCGCAGACGTGGCAAAACTGTCACCCTCGCGGATCGCAGACACGCTCTCCCGTTGTGGTGAGCTTCATCGCAGGGCCGCTCAAGTGACCGAACCCACCCTGTCCTGGGACGTTCATGAGATTCACAAGGAAATCTCTGACCAGGAGAACAGGCTGCAGGAAGCCATGGGCGAGCCCCAGAAGAAAATCGCGGTGCTCAATGAGCAGAGCGTGAAGACGCTCAAGACTCTGAAGGTCATCGCCGAGACGGCGCTGAAGTACAAGAGCGCCGCCACCAAGTACCTCAGGGTGTCCGAGTCGAAGGCCGCCAAGCTGAGGGAGACGATCGAGCGCGGACAGGGCTGGGTAAAGCGTGCCCGCCTAGCCGAGGCCCGTCTGGAGAAACTGGATGCCAAGTACCAGTTTGCCTGCGAGGCCGTCGATGAGATCGAGGCCCGCTACAAGACGGATACAACCGAACTGGGTCGCCGTGTCCTGTCGCTTGAGTTCAAGGACAAGTTCGCAGCCAACGCCGACCTCACCAAGCAATTGAACGAGGCGGCCACGCTCAGGGATCTGATCAAGATCCGCGAGTTCGTCAGCCCGAAACCAGGTCCAGGTGAGGATACCGGCAAGGAAAAGCCCACCAAGGCCCCCGTCCACTCCCCCGGCGAGGACGAGACGCTGTCCGATGCCAAGGACGTAAAGGACGAGGAAGAGAAGGGCGTGGAAAAGGACGGCGCTCCCAAGGGCGGCAGCAACAAGGGCAATGTCGGTCCCCGTGGACAGGCAGAGGCCGTCATGGGCAAGAAGCCCGTCAAGGAAGAGGTTGATCTCGGGCCGGGACCGGGCGAGGTGGTAGGCAAGAGCAAGCCCACCAGTGAGCCCACGGACAATCCGGACGAGGATGAGAATCTCGCTGATCCGGCAGATGCGAAGAGCGAGGAACTCAAGAAGCTGACCAAGGATGGCGCTTCCGGTGGCAAGGGCAAGACCCGTGAAACCGGCGAGGAAGACGACGGTGCCAAGGTGACGGCGGGCAAGAACAGCGTGGGACCCAAGCCCGCCGAGAACGAGTCGTCACTGGGCGGCGTCCGCACAACCGAACTCACCGAGGCCGTCCTCATGAGCCCTGACCGCTCCTTCAGCGTCGGCGAACTGGGAGCCAGCATTCGCCGTCTTTCAGAATCTCGAAAGTAACGGCCTAAAGCCACTTCAGATAACAAAATAGCCAAGGACAAACACCTATGTCAGTCGTAGCACAAAATGGTAGGCCGATGCTCGTCACGGACGGCGGCCAGCCCGCAAAGTTCGCGGAAATCCTTGAGTGGGGTTACCACCTCGCCAAGACGCCGCTCGGTATCCCCGCTGGGGGAAACCACAAAGCCATCTGGGAAGCCAAGGGATGGAAGGAGTTCGTGGAGGGCATGCCCGAGTACAAGCAGGCGACCACCGCCATCATGCTGGAGAACTGTCGCAAGACGTTCGGACGGCTGGATGAGGTGACCCGCACGCAGGCGCTGGGCAGCTTCGACAAGTGGATCTTCCCCGTCATCGCCAACATGGCGGAGAACGACGTGATCGACCAACTGGTCGCGTTGCAGCCCATGAGCGGACCCACGTCACAGGTGGTCTACATGGACATCGTGACGGAAACGTCCAAGGGCCAGATCCCGGGTGGTACGCCGTTCTGGCGTGCGATTCAGGGTGCTGCTGACCGGTTCGGTGACTCGGACGAACTCGTGCAGAACGAGACGTACACGACCGACGCGTCCGGCAACCTTGGAAACTCCCCCACTGTCACCCTCGCGTGGCTCCCCGTCAGGGCGGGCACCGTGCAGGTGACGCTTGCTGGTGTCACGACCATGGATGACGGCAACGGCAACATCCTGCAGCTTGGTGGCACGTTCACGTCGGCTGGCACGATCAACTACCTGACCGGTGCTATTGTCGTGACAGGCAATAATGGTAACGCGAACACGACCATCACGATCACGTATGCGTTCAACTCGGAAGCCAACCAGACGATTCAGGGCTACGAGATGAGGCTGAGCGCTGTGCCGGTGACGGCCAAGGTGCTCAAGCTCCGCACGCTGTGGTCAGAGGAAGCCGACCAGAACCTCCAGGCGATGTTCAACATCAAGATGGAGAGCACGATGATCAACGCGCTGACGGCTGGTCTCCAGTACCAGAAGCACCGCTCGGTGATCGCCGACATCCGCGCAAGGGCGCAGGCCGGTACGGTGTCATGGGACGCCACGCCTCCCTCATCGGTCAACTACCAGACCCACAAGTTCAGCTTCATCGACGCCATCGTAACGGCCTCCAACCTCATTTTGGGTGCCACGAACATGGTGTCGGGCAACTGGATCATCCTCGGCCTGCAGGCGGCAACCGTCGTCCAGACGCTGCCCCAGTTCCAGGCGAAGGGCAACCTCCAGGAGACGCAGGGCATCAGCTACATCGGCGATATGGCCGGTTTCAAGTGCTTCCGCGACCCGCACTATCCCCAGAGCGAGTTCATGGTCGGCTACAAGGGCGACCAGTTCGTTCGCACGGGCTACGTGCTGGCGGAGTGGCAGAAACTGTACACCACGCCTGATGTCATCCTGACGGACTTCGTCCACAGGAGGGGCTTTGCGACCAGCTTTGCAAAGCACTGCATCAATGCGGGCATGTATTGTCGCGGCAGTGTACTTAATGCCCCAGTGGCATTCGGGACCGTCTTCGGTTAATACTTACTCACCTAAGTATTTCATACCCCGAGTGGAAACGCTCGGGGTATTTTATTTGTACGATTTTCATTTACAGGCACATTGAGCACTGTTCTAGTTAGTGTATGCCTTCAAAGTATACCGATGAACTCATCCTAGCAGATGCCGCTAGGTTCACGATCAAGCGTGATTGGAAGCAACAGTCTTACCGTTTTCACCATGCAGCTAGAGACAGGGGATCGGAATTTTATCTCCGTTGCGTAGCGCACATGAAGAAGGCCAGACCGCCAGTTCCTCCAATGCTGGGCAAGTTCAAGTATTCCGACGCCGAGATAGAGGCCTCTGCCAAGCTGTACACTCAGCGTAACCATTGGAAGCACAGCGTCCATGGGCTCCTCTACCGTGCGGCCCTTCTCAGGTATGGAGGAGGTACCTCCGATTTCTTCACCCGCATCACGGCCCACATGGATGCCCCCAGCAACCCCTACAGCGACTCTGTCTATGCTTACGCCGTGGAGTTCGGCGACAGGCACGCCTACGTGGGCATCTCGGGTCGCGCAGAGGGCCGCAGATGGGAGGATCATCAGCGCCGAGGCCCTGTGGCAAGACACATCAGGAAGCAGCCGGGAGTGGCTGTCAGGTTCATCATCTTGGAGAGGGGCCTGAATACGGCCACCGCCAAGGCTCGGGAGGCCTTCTGGCAGGCCGATTACTTGGACAAAGAGTGGACGCCCCTATGGAGGATCAAAACCCCTGCCGGAAGCCTAGGCTCGGTGCCCACCGTCACCTATGAGCAGTGCAGGGTGTGTGCCAGCCTCTGCAAGACGAGGAAGGAGTTCTTCGACAGGTACCAGTCGCGTTACAGGATTGCCAAAAGACACGGCTGGTACGAGGAAATCACCCGACACATGCCCACAGACTTAGAAGCCAGACAGGCACAGGCCCGCAGGAATTCCGCCAAGCCTGTTACTCAGGCAACTCGTCGGAAGCAGCGGCTGGCGAAGCTGGGGCGGAAGCGGACTGCACTTGTGGCCTCGCATGCCGCTCGAAAATCCTATTCCACGCCTCCACCACCTTCGCCTCCTCGGGAAAGCCAGACCAGTTTGGCTCCCGAGCCATCAGTTCCTGATATTCCTCAGCGGTGACAGCCAGCCATTCTGCCGACCAGTTCCCTATCTTGTGCCCCTGCAAGTAACAGAAGCGGGGCCACTGGCTGTTTTCCAGCAGCGGGTGAGAGATATAGCGAAAGGGCCTCTTGCTGGGTTCAAGGGGGAATTCGGTGACACCCCAGCCTTTGTCTTCGGTTCCGTAGCAGATGTGAGGCTCTTCAGGGGCCAGTCCTCCCTTCAGGATGTCAATGGTCCGTTGGATGGCAGGCATGAGGCAGTCGGCCCTGTTGCTGGGGGGTGGCGGCAGGGTGGTGAGTTCAAGCAACGCTACATGGCAGGCAGCTTCAGATTTGGTCATACTACTTAAGAACAGCCCTTGACAGCACAGCACGAACTCTCTAGTTAAGGACCATGCACACGCACCTCCCGCAGTCCGTTTCCTCTCAAGCGTTCCCGGCCAAGAGTTCTGGCTTGGACCCGACCGCTTCGGCGTAGCAAAGGAGGGCTGAGGCTAGTTCGTCGGCAAAATTGCGGGCGTCCTCACCGCCCTCGCCCGCCTGCACCTCGTAATACGCAGCCTCAAAGCAACCCCGCAGACGCGGGCAAAACTGGTGTGCCTCCTGCCGCCGTGCTCCGTTTTCGGCACACGCTGCACGCAATGCAACCCAATCTCATTCAAAAGGCTTCTGCCACTGGCCAGAAAGGCGGCGTAGCCGTGATCCGTACGGCCATGCCCTTGGCCAAGGCTGCAAGGCCTCTTTGCTCAACGCGCCTGTGGCATTCGGGACAGTATTTGGATGAGCCTTTGGCTAATTATCAAGTCCTCATAATAGAGGTACTTGTAACAAGAGCGGCACTGAAAAGTGCCGCTCTTTTATTTTCTTTACAAAAACATCACCTGAGTTTATTGCGCCCACATGACAAAGTTGAAGACCGGCTACGCCCCATACATCACCGACGAAGCCATCTCAGCAGCTTTCAAACGCTACGACACCCTGAACGGAATCAAGCGGGGTCCTGAAGGTCACTTCTACAACCTAGCTCTTAACCGCTATAAGCACGGCTCTCCTCGCTGGCTTGAACTCACCGCCCACATGGCACCACCTGCGCCTCTGCACCGGGTGAAGCGTCTAGGTTTCCTGTTAGTCCCACGTGCCGAGCTCGCCACGCTTCGCGCCCGTCTGGCAGAGGCCGAGCGGGACCGCGATAGGATAGAGCGCCAAGCCGTGGGGAGATTTATATTGGCGTCTGCACTAACCTATTCTCTAGGTGCATGGAGCGGCGTAGAGGTCGTTGCAGATATGCTTAAATGCGCTGGAATAACAAAGGACGAAGTTGATGAACAGGGTTGGCATCAGAGAGATCGCAAAAAGCTGTTTTCTATGATCGACCAAGCCCGCGCCGCGCAGTCGAAGGAGCGGGAATAGCCACGAAATTACGGCTCACATGCCTGATGTGGTGCCGGTGTCTGAGGAGACGAAGGCCAAGCAGAGCGAGGCTGCGCAACGCAGGTTGGCGAGGGATGGCGTCTTCCAGCACGCCATTGATCAGATGGCTGCTGTCACCCGGAAGCGGTGGGCAGAACTGAGGCTGAAGGAGGCGGCTGCCTTGGGTTTCAACGTGGCTGGACAGGCTGATGTCACCGAGGAGCAACGGAGGATTTTGCACAGGGTGCGTCGCCGCGTCAGCCGTTGCAAGTCCTAGTTACAGAGTGGACGCCCTCCAAAGCATCAACCTCCTGTTCGAAGCCAGTGACTTTGAGGAATATAATGATCGCATCTGGGCGTCAGTGAAGGGTGGCCCTGACGCTTGGATGGACCCCGATTGCAAGCTTCACCCAGTGATCAAGGATTCCCATGAGACATGGGCGGGGCAATACCTGGTGGGTGCCAGATATGAGCCCGACATTGACCGCGAGGAGTATCCGGATGCCGATCTTGAAAGCACCTACACTGAGGAACTGTATGACAAGGGCTGGGTGCGCACCGTGATTGAAAGATCCTGGGGCGACGGCAAGCCCTTCATCCGCACCCTGTATGTCAGCGGAGGCATTGGCGGTGCTTCCAAACCGCAGTTGGCTGAGATTGAGAGACTGGCAATCGTAAACAACATTGAGGCCATCATTGATGGTCCCAATGGTGGCAGAGTGCTCTATAAGCCACCGATAGTTAACTCATGACACCGAGAAAACTTGTGGACCAGCTACTGGAGGACGAGCCTGCCACCCCAGCAGTGGTCACGGTTTCCATCTCCTATCGGGGCGTGGAACAGGAACGGTTCGATGTCAAGATGGAGACTCGTGCCGATGCCAATTATGAAGGCTGGGAGTGTGTCAAGGGACTCAAGGAAGTGGTTGGGAAATATCTCAGCCACTGGCATTCATTCGAGACTACGGCACACGAGCCAGAGGCTGAGCCACCCGTGGGCTGAGCACCTCCCTTCTGTCGCCTGACAGGCGGATTAACGCCTGTTCGCAGCGCCTGAGCTGGCGCTCAGCCCGTCTCAGTTCCTCCGGACTGTTTTTCCTCGTGCGCACTGCACGCTGGAGTTCGGCCAGTCGCTCCCTCTTGTTGGCCAAGTCGCGCCTTATCTCGGCCAGTTCCTGGGCGCGGAACCCCGGCAGGAGCGCCTTGCTCAGGGTGTAGTAGCCATCTGGGTCGCTTCCTGTGGCGAGCACGTGCCGCCAAGCGTCTGCAGGGTGGCGCAGGGGCTTTTCGTCGCCGCGCACGCTGATGCGCACGTAGCGGTCTTCCGGATCGTCAAAGCGGCTGGGGTCCCAGCCAATCGGTGGTTTTGTCATGGATGTTGACTCTCTGTGTCTCACAAGGCCCGTCTCAATAACGGGTTGCTTGTGATATCCAGATTAAGTCAACACCCCTACCCCGAAGCCTCAGCCATCCCAGTTGAGATTCTCCCAACCGGGGTAAAACCGGTTAAGCATCTCAACGACGCACGGGTGGTCCGGTGCGTTGGTGTTGAGAATTTCTCGAATGAGATCACGGTCGGCGAGTTTGCGGACCCTGTCCTCCTCTGCAAGCTCAAAAACAAGCACCTCTGCAAGCATCCTGTTTTCAACATCTCGTGACATTACCATGGGAAGAACAGTTCAAGGATAACTACCGGGTTCTGTCTGTCCAGTGACTCCTGCACTTCTCATTGATGGACGATGTCTCTTTGACCGCGCCTGGCATGCCTCGCGGACATCGGACGAACTTTTTGACTCCCCAAGCCACATTGTTGCTGCAGGGGCCGCCATTGCCAGTTTAGCCGTGCTGCTGGGGCCGGGAGGACGCCTGCCGTTCGAACCTACCCATCTCCTAGTCTGCTGGGATGGAAAGACGGCCAAGACGGTGAAACCCCGCGGACCCAAGGCACCCGAGTTCGAGAACGACCTTCTCTTTTTCAAGAAACTCCTGCCCAAGCTGGTCAGGGGAGCCACCTACGAGGTGGCCGAGGGGACATTCGGTGAGAGCGATGATGTCATCTCCACCGCCGTGGACTCCTACAAGGACAGGTTCAACCTGATGATCCTCAGTTCCGACAAGGATCTGCAGCAGCTTGTGCGCGAGGCTAGGTATTTTCACCTGCAGACCCAGCAGGAGGTGACGGAGGACGACATCAAGGTGAAATGGCA
>Ga0187855_10001596_pt1 | contig 17866 bp, 12 predicted proteins | sample June2016WEW_8_10_2_FD_132969 | JGI IMG/M metagenome (GOLD analysis project Ga0187855, IMG submission 132969) | Peatland microbial communities from SPRUCE experiment site at the Marcell Experimental Forest, Minnesota, USA - June2016WEW_8_10 | ecosystem: Environmental > Terrestrial > Soil >...
CGGCCAGGGAGCCAGGATTACGTCGTTGCAGATTGCGAGTCGAAGGCTCGCCGAGCCCGTCTGTGTGAGCGGTGTTGGTGAATGCTTACCTTTTCCCGATGCCTGCTTTGATCTGGTGGTAATGAATCAAGTGATCGAACACGTAGCCGATCAGGGCGTGGTCGCTCGCGAGGCAGCTCGCGTGGTGCGCGACGGAGGTGTGATTTATGTAGCGTGCCCAAACTATTTGCGATTCTACGAACCGCACTACAAGATTTTCTGGGCGCCGTTGCTGCCGAAGGTGTTGGGTCGAAGGTATCTTGGCCTGCGGGGGCGCAGTTCGGCCATGCTCAATCAACTGACCTACACTACCAACGCGAGACTGCGAAAGTTGTTAAGGGTGCTTGGGCCCGACTACATGGTTTTGGATCTGCACCGCGAGCAGTTCTTGAGAAAGCGATCTGCTGCCGGTTTTGCCGGGAGATCGACGCGCCTGGTGGCGAAACTCACCCAACTGCCCGTTGCTGGTCGTGCAATTTTGTGGGCAGTACTGAAATACGGATCAATCACGGAGGGTGGCTGTGAAATGGTTGTCATTCGCAAGTCCACGGCGGCGACGAAGTGACATTCGCTGGAAAACTCGGGCGGCGTGGCCTCGACCTGCTTCCTGTCGCCGGCTTTCATTTTGACCGGCCGCTGGTACTGTTGCAAAGTGATGTCTGGGGGCGGGTGGGTCTCCGCGATCAGCCCGGATCGCAGCAACTGCGCTCGGCGGGTCTCGAGCTCGGCGAGCGTGCTAACGATTTCTACACGTTGGAGACTGCCGAAGATCTGACTGGCCTTAACGCGACATTGAAGCGGCATCGGGATTCCAGCGGCCGTCATCCCTGCGTGGAGATGAATTTCATTCTGGCCAATCTCGACTTCGCCAAAATGAGTGCCGAAAGTTTTCGGCAGATTCATCTGATGCCGCTGGCCGAAGGCCTTCCGCTGGGGTGGACTCGCGCTGGGCGAATTGAAGCCTTACACGACGGAATTGCCGACGGAGTGTTCTACCCGGCCCTGCACGGCACGACACATTTCTGCCGTTCGGCGGTTGAGCGCAACCTGAGCGCAGGAAGCGACCGCGCCAATCTTTTGCTGACACTCTGGCGGGCTGGGACACCGTATATTCACTGGCGCATGCCGTGGATCGGGTATGAATACTGGGATCCGGAGCAGCCTGAAGCCGAACGATTTCTCCCTGGAGAAAAACAGACAGAGTTAATCGGCCACTCGGTCGGAGCGTTTGCCAAGCTGTTCTCCACGCTGGCGCGATCGGCCTGCGCTCCCGGCTACCGCGCCAATGACGATACTCACCGCGCGTGGGCGCGACATGGAATTCGGGTCGCGCAGAATGGTCCCGGAGCGCTAGTTCCACCGCACTTCGATCGTCACGACATACTGCATCTGTCTCGCACGGTGGAGTTCGAGCCTGCGACGGATCCGGCGTTCTCGGTCGAGGCATGCCTACAGCAGGCGGAGACTTGTTTTGCACAAGGCCTCCCGGCGATTGTGTCGGTACATTCCATCAATTTTCATTCCACGGTGAAGGATTTTCGCAGCCATACGCTAGTGGCCCTCGACGAATTTCTCACGGCGCTGGAGTCGAAGCACGCCGATCTGCTGTATCTTCACGATGAGGATCTGCGCGAGTTGGTGAACCAAGGTTCCTATCAGACGGCGCAGGGCAGTGTGAAGGTGAACGTGATCCGGAAGAAATTCCGGAGGGCCAAGGTGGCTCGGATGGATCAAACGAGATGAGCCAGAAATCGATCGTGCTGGTGACGGTGGATTGCCTGCGGGCCGACCATGTCGGCTTCATGGGATACCAGCGCCCCACCACGCCGTTTCTGGACTCACTCGCCGGCGAGAGCTTCGTGGTTCCCGCTGCCATCGTCGCCGGAGCGCCGACCTACTACTCGTTCCCCGCGATCCTGGCGTCGCGCTATCCGCTGGCGCTGGGGCGCGACGTGCTTGGTCTTGGCCCGGATGAGCCGACGCTCGCATCCGTTCTGAAGCAGGCTGGTTATTCGACGGCTTCGTTTGGCGCCGCCAATCCCTACATTTCAGCGCGTTTCGGCTATGAACACGGGTTCGACACGTTCCGCGATTTTCTGGAAGACGAACCGGCGCCGCTGCCAGAGGAAAAGGTGAATGCGGCGACCGGCAACGGCTGGGCGAGTCGACTGAACCGGAGATTGCAGAGAATTCGCCCCGCTTTGGGGCCTCTGGGAATGGTTTACGACGAGCTTTACTTTGAGTACTGCCAGCGCGTGACGCCGGTCGCGGACTCGCTCGACGCACTGCGCCGCTTTCCCGCCGCCGACGTAATTGTGGACCCTGCCTGCACCTGGCTCGCGTCCGTCGGCGATGCGCCGTTCTTCCTCTGGCTCCATCTGATGGACCCGCACTCGCCCTACTATCCCAAGGACGCTGCGCTGACACTGATGGGACAGGCTCCGGTTGGTCCTTATCGAGCGCGCTATTTGAACTCCTACTGGAACCGGTCCGATCTTGGACCACGTCGTTTTGCGCGTCATCGTGACGAAGTCATCGGGCTGTACGATGCTGGGGTTCGCTGGGTCGATGTGCAAATGTCGCGCCTCGTCGAGACACTGCGAGGTTCAGGCCGGTGGGACAACTGCATCTTCGGCTTCACCGCTGACCATGGAGAAGAATTTCTGGATCACGGAGGCCGCTATCACCCGCCGTCGCGGCTGATGGAAGAATTGATTCATGTGCCTCTGCTGTTGCGCGTGCCGGGTAGCACGAAAAAAGAAGTTGCGAAATCTCCGTTCAGCATGGTGCATCTTGCGCCAACGCTGCTCGATGCGGCGCAACTGCCTGTGTCCGCTGCGTTCGAGGGCCGCAGCCATTGGGAACACCTTCGACGGGGTGTGAGTTTCGAAGGTGTCGCGATCTCGGAGTGCGTCGCGGGCTGCACCAATCCTTTTCGTCCGGAGAATCGCATGGGGCCGCGCGTGTTGTCGGTCAGGGAAGCACGTTACAAACTCGTGCTCCACTTTGGTCCTCCGGCAGAGAATTCCGTGGTGGAGAATTTGTATGATCTCGACGCTGATCCGGGCGAACAGGCACCGCTTGCACCGGCTGCTCAGAAGCCGGTGCGGCGGCGCTTGCTCGAAATCGCGCGCGAACATTTGCGGCGATCCAGCGAGCAACGTGACCCGCGGACGCGCCTGCAGGCGCGTCTTCGCGAACTTCGGCTAGAATGGAAAAAACCAGCGGACCAGGCTTCGCCAGTGGCTTCTTAGCTTGCGAGCGATCATCTTTTACCCGTACCCGGAATGATTACGATTTTTACGCCGTCGTTTGCCGACGAAGCCGACACCAACGCGCAAAATCTTTCCGTGAAAGAAATCGTGGCGCGCCTCGATCCGGATCGCGCCGCGGTCACGATGTTGCATGAAGGCGCCGTTGATCCACGCATAGCATCGCGGCCAAATACGACGCTGCTCCGCTGGCAGCAGCATGGAAACACGCTGAGGACGGTGTGGCAGATCTTGAGAAGAGTGCCTGACGTGTATTTTTTCCCGCGCGAAGGCCCCCTCGATGCCGCATTTTTGCGCATGCGTCGCTACTTTCGATGGAAGACTGCAGTGGTCATGCCAGTGGTTTCCGGCGGCCTGTATTCGCAGTCATACCCGCCCGCGCGGATCAGAAATATTCGTGAGTCGGATTCGGTCTTCGCCAATAACGGCTACCTGGCACAGCTGGTCAGGGAAAAGCTTGGTGTCAATGCGGCGACGATTCATAACGGGATCGACCGCCGCCATTTTTTCTCTCCCGAGCCGGGGCGGACGCCGCGCGAACCGGTCACCGTGTTGTATGCCGGATCGCTGCGCCCCTACAAGCGCGTACCCGTGGTCGTGCGGCAAGCCGCACGCTGGCCCGGAGTGAAGTTTCGCATCGCGGGAACTGGGGAGGAAGAGCAACTCTGCAAGAATCTTGCGGTCGAACTCAAATGTACGAACGTGGAGTTCCTGGGGCACCTGTCGCAGCCACAGCTGGGCCGCGAAATGCGGCGCGCCGACATTTTTCTTTTTCCGAGCGTCATTGAAGGGCATCCTCAGGTTCTGGGGCAAGCGGCGGCCAGCGGGCTTCCCGCCGTGGCGATGGAGGTTTATCGTCCCGACTACGTGCTGAACGGCACCACCGGCTTCCTTGTGGACAACGACGACGAGCTTGCCAAGAAGTTAGACTTATTGATTCGAGAGCCGCAATTGAGGGTCTCCATGGGGGCGGCGGCGGTGGCTCACGCGCAGAAATTCGATTGGGATGTGATCGCCAGGAAATGGCAACAAGCGTTTGAAGAGGCCGTAGCCAAGCAGCGCGAACATTGAAGCGCGAACATTGAGGCGCGAATACTGAGGCGCGAACACTGAGATGTGTGGAATCTACGGAGTCTTCGATCCCTCGTCGCGTCTGGATGACGGCATGCGGGCATGGTCCCAGCGGGCGCAGGAATTGCTGCGTCATCGTGGGCCTGACGACGAGGGATGCGAGGAGCGACTGCAAGGCCGATGTCTTCTGGGCCACACCCGCTTGTCGATCATCGACATTGAAGGCGGCAAGCAGCCGCTGCGCAACGAAGACGAAACTGTCTGGGTTATCTGCAACGGAGAGATTTACAACTACGTCGAACTGCGCGCGCAGCTCATCGAGAAGGGACATCGATTTCGCACCCACAGCGATTGCGAAGTTCTGGTGCACCTGTATGAAGAAAAGGGCCCGGCGTTACTCGACGACCTGGTTGGAATGTTCGCGTTCGTTCTGCTGGACGAAAAGAACAATCGACTACTGGCGGCCCGCGACCGCTTCGGCGAGAAGCCACTTTACTGGGCGCCCGTCGGAAAGAGCGGCATAGCCTTTGCGTCGGAGATGAAGGCGTTGATGCCTTTGCCGCAAGTCGACCGCCGGCTCGATATCGCTGCGGTGGCGCAGTTTCTAGCCGTGAGGTATGTTCCCGCCCCGCGCACTCACCTGCAAGGCGTCCGCAAGCTGATGGCCGGCGAAGCGCTGGTAGTAGACGGAGAGTCGGGCATGCGGCGTTGGCGTTACTGGGAGCCGGAGTTGCCGCTCACCGTGACGGGCTCGCCGCCGAGTAAAGATGAGGCGGTGGAAGAGATTCGTCATTGGCTGCGGAACTCGATGCGGCTGCGGTTGCGCAGTGATGTGCCGCTGGCCGCGTTTCTTTCCGGTGGAATCGATTCCACGTTTGTAGTCGCTGCCATGCGGGAATTGATGCCCGACGCAAAGTTCAGCACGTTCTGCGGGTCATTCGACGATGAGGAACTCGACGAAGCGCCCTATGCCCGAATGGTCGCCGAGCGCATTGGCTCCGATCATCACGAAGTTCATTTCAGTTCCGAGCAGGTGTTGAGTTCGTTCGATGCGCTGATTGATCATTACGATGAGCCGTTTGCCGATGCTTCCATGTTTCCGACCTTCGCCGTCTGCCGCGAGGCGCGGCAGTACGGCAAGGTCATGCTGTCGGGGGATGGTGGAGACGAGTGTTTTGCGGGCTATCGCGAATTCTTTCGTTATTATTCACTGCACGGCGTGAGGCGGCTTCCGGGCATGAATGCCGCGGCCGGAGCGGTATTGCCGCACTGGAATAATACCTGGCGCGGCATCGGCTTGTTATCGTTTCTGGCGCGCTCGGACTGGGGGCTGCTCTATCCAGAAGCCCAGCGAAATGATCTTCTCAAGACTTTTCACGACCCAGCGTCGTTGGCCGCCGCGCAAGGGTTGGAAGAGTTGCGCGCCAGAGCGTTGCATCACGCCCGCCTTCCGTATCCGAAGTCGGTCATCGAAGCGGTTACTGCCGGATATCTGCCCGAGCAGATCCTGGTGAAAGTGGATCGTGCCAGCATGAGGTCCGCGCTCGAATGCCGCACTCCGTTTCTGGATCGCGATCTGATGGATTTCGTCCGCAATCTGCCGGAGGAGTACCACTTCGAACGTGGGCTGGGCAAGTCGCTGCTGCGCCGGGCGCTGCCGGACTGGGTGCCCGATCGAATCCGCTGGCGCGAAAAAAGAGGATTTACGCCGCCCTTGGCCACATGGCTGCGGACCAGCCTTCGACCGCAGATGGAGCAAGCTCTGCAGGATTTTCCTGAAGTGTTAAAGAAGGTTGTCGATCTCGCGCCGGCTCGGCAATTGTTTCGCGAGCATCAGGCGGGTATGGATCGCAGCGACCTTCTCTTCCGCTGGCTGGTGTTGAGTCGTCGCTGCCGGGAGGCTGAGCCGGCGTGACCCAGGATCCGCGACTGCCGCCCGTTATCGGTCAAGCACAGAGTAAGCAGACTGTAAGGCCGCTTCACGTTCTCACGCTGACGCCCTTCTACCCGAGCGAGCTCGACGATGCCGCGGGCTGCTTCGTGGCAGAGCCACTCGAAGCCCTCGCCAAGGCGGGTGTGGTGAATACTGTCTTCGCGGTGCAACCAGCTTATCGCAGCGGGCTTCGCGCCAGGGAATGCGGCTGGCGTACTGAATGGCTTCGCTATTTGTCTGTGCCTGGAGGCTTAGGATTACCGACGGCGGGCGCCTTCCTGTTTGCCAGAATCGTGGGGCGAGTGCGCGAACTACAAAAGTTGCACCCCATCGATCTTATCCATGCTCATGCGCCGCTGCCATGCGGACATGCTGCCCTGCTGTTGAGTGTGGAACTAGGAGTGCCGTATGTGGTTTCAGTGCATGGCCTCGATGCATTCTCGACCAAGCAAGTCAGTGGGAGGGCGGGGGAATGGTGCCGGAGGATTTCCCAGCGCGTGTATCGATCTTCTCGGCGGGTGATTTGCATCAGCGAGCGCGTCCGCGAGCAAGTTCTGGAAGGCGCGGGGAACAGCTGCCGGACATCGGTTGTGTACAACGGTGTCGATCCGGAGTTGTTTCCCCCCGGGACTGAGTCCACGGATGAGCGCCCGATCATCCTCAGCGTCGGTAACCTCATCCCGATCAAAGGGCATGATCTGCTCATCCGCGCGGTTGCGTCACTTGCTGCAGAGTTTCCCACGCTGACTCTGGAAATCATCGGCGATGGTCCTGAACGTGGCCGCCTGCAGGCTCTGGCCCAACAACTTCATGTCGACGACCGAGTGCGTTTCTTAGGACGCCGGTCGCGTCAGCAAGTTGCGTCGGCAATGCAGCAATGTACTTTGTTCGCGCTGCCAAGCCGCTATGAGGGTCTGGGTTGCGTGTATCTGGAAGCCATGGCCTCGGGCAAGCCGGTGATCGGATGCCGAGGACAAGGAATTGAGGAAGTGGTCGAGCACGGAACCAACGGTTGGCTGGTGGGCCCTGATGACGTGAAAGAACTGCGCGACGCACTGTCGACCTTGTTGAGCAACACTGCCCTGCGCAGATTCGTCGCTAGCCAGGCTCGCCAAACTATCCTCGACGAATTTACTCTCACCCATCAGGCAGATCACCTCCGCCGCATTTATCAGGAGTGCGTCGAATGAAGCCTCGGCTAGTCATCATCACCGAGATCATCGCGCCCTACCGCGTCCCGGTCTTCAACTCCTTAGCGGCGCACGGGGACGTGGACCTTCATGTGATATTTCTTGCCGAGACCGATCCCAAGCTGCGGCAGTGGACGATTCCAAAAGACGAAATCCGGTTTCCCTATCAGGTTCTTCCGTCCTTCCGCCTGCCGCTGGGAAATCTAGGCTTGCTCGTGAATCACGGTCTGGACGGAGCGCTCGGGCAGGCTCGACCCGATGCAATCATCTGCGGGGGTTACAACTACCCGTCCGCGTGGCAGGCGGCATTCTGGGCGAGAAAGCGAAACATTCCATTCCTGCTCTGGACGGAGAGCAACGCCGCCGATCATCGAGGACGAAGCACGTTGGTGGAGTATCTCAAACGGAAGTTTCTCGGAATGTGTCGTGGATTCGTGGTTCCCGGTGAAGCTTCAAAGTCATACCTGCAGCAACTCGGTTTACCCGCGGAGCTGATCTTCAAGGCGCCCGACGCGGTGGACAATGAGCTGTTCATGCAGGGTGCACGGATTGCGAGAGCGAACCTCGCCTCTGTGCGCCGGCGGATTGACCTGCCCGAACGCTACTTTCTCAGTGTCGGCCGGCTTATACGAGCAAAAGGAGTGCTCGACCTCCTCGAGGCTTATGCGAATCTAAACGAGCAGATTCGGGCGGTTGTTGGCCTGGTTTTCGTCGGTGAGGGTGAGGCGAAAAGGGAATTGATAAGGCGAGCCTCGCTGATTCGCCCAGGAACCGTGAAGTTTTCGGGATTTGTTCAGAAGGAACAATTGGCGGAGTTTTATGCTCTGGCCGACGCTCTTGTGTTTCCCACGCACAGCGATCCTTGGGGCCTTGTGGTCAACGAAGCCATGGCCTGCAGCCTGCCTGTGATAGCCTCAAACGTACCCGGTTGCGTGAGCGACCTGATCGAAGATGGCTGGAACGGCTTCATTGTTCCAGTCGGTGATATCAGAGGAATATGCTCTTCGATGGAATTGCTTGCCAAGGGTAACGACCTGCGAGGCCAGATGGGAGAGCGAAGTCTGCAGCGCATTCAGGAGTATTCTCCGGAGGCCTGCGCCGCTGGCATTGCCAAAGCCGCCTTCGCTGCGTGTGGAGACTTGTCATGAAACCCCTCACGAAGGTGGTGCTCTGGCTAGGCGGCATCCTGCTGATGCTGTTGTTTCTGCGCCGATATCTCTTCTATTTCAGCACTCCGATCTATCTCGAAGGTTTGATCCTCATCGAGATTATTGTGGCGACGCTTTGGCGCTTTGAGGTCGTTTTCTTCCCCTTTCTCATGGTGATCTTTCTTTGGGCCGGTTCTGACCCCGGACTCCTGGCCGGCTTGGCCGGGTCGGTACGGTGGGTTGTCCTTGGCATTGGGGCTCCGGCGGGAGCTTTCTTGTGGATGCGAAAGCGGCAACGTGCTTTCACGGCGTTGCATCTCGCGGCTTTGTTTTGTGTCGCCTCGGCCCTCGCTTCGGCGATGATGTCGAACGTTCCGATGGTTGCCCTGCTAAAAGTCGCGAGCCTGTTCCTGCTCTTTCTCTACGCTTCTACTGGAGCGAGACTGGCAATTGTCGGCCGCGAAGAGCGATTCATGCGGGGTCTGCTCCTCGCCTCGGAAGTGGTCGTCTTCGCCTGCGCCCTGGGAGCCCTCATGGGACTGGCGATTATGGGAAACCCGAATTCCCTGGGCGCCGTCATGGCGGTGGGAATCATTCCCTTGCTGTTATGGGGATTCGTGGTTGCCCAGACCCCGGTGGAGAGGTACCGCAGAGGCGCCGCCTTGCTCGTGTGTGGCGGCCTGCTCTACTCCTCTCTCTCGCGTGCCAGCCTGCTCGCGGCTGCTGTCTCAGCCATTGTGTTTTGTGTTTGTCTCCGGCGTCAGCGACTGCTCTTGCGGGGTGCCTTCCTCTGCGTTTTTTTCCTTTCGATTGCCGCGGTGGCCAGGCCGGAACAGTTCAGCGAGTTTGTTTCCTCCACCACGGAGAGCGTCGTGTACAAGGGCAAACGAGAGCAAGGTTTGTTAGGGTCCAGGAAGAATCCCTGGGAGCAGGGCATCGCGCTGGTCAAGGAACATCCCTGGTTTGGCACCGGTTTCGGTACCAGCGACGTTGGGGAAGCGACTGGCGGTGCGAGCTTTGACGTGATGGAGGGTATTTACACCAGCACGGGCGCGTTGCGTGAGCACGGCAACAGCTACCTGGCCATCATGGAGTACATGGGGCTATTCGGAGTCATTCCTTTCGTCTTCCTCTTGTTCCTGGTCGTACGCATGATTGTGCAGATGTGTCTGTGGATGAGGAGAACTACCAACGTTTACCATCCCGGAATTCCCATGGCGATGGTACTGGTGGCTGGACTCGTGCACGCTTTCTTTGAGGACTGGCTCTTCGCCGTCGGCTACCACCTGTGCGTATTTTTCTGGGTCATGGCCTTCCTTCTCAAAGACCTGGTCCCCAGCCCCGACGAAGTCGAAGTGAGTTACCCCTCTCCCGCGTATTCGCCAATCTTACGGCCGGCTTCCGGCCCTCTTGTCGCCAATCGATGATTCATCTATTTATCAATGCCCTCGCGGCCAGCGCGGGAGGCGGCCTCACCTACGTCCGCAATGTTTTGCCGCGGTTTGCGGCACGCGACGATGTCCGAGTAACAGTGCTTCTCAGTTCGGCTCTTCGCACCCAACTGGCAAACTCCGGCCAAGTCTCTATCATCGAACAGGACCCTCCCGGCGGCGTTGCAGCGCGTTTCTGGTTTGAGCAGCGGCGACTACCTCAACTCATTCGCCAGGCTCGCGCCGACGTGTTGCTTTCGACGGGCAATTTCGCGCTATGGAATTCTCCTGTTCCACAAATCCTTCTTAGCCGTAACGCCCTATATACTTCACGAGATTTTCTGCGTGACCTGCGCAGCCGTGGCGACTACAAAATCTGGCTCGACACGGAACTGAAGGCGGAGTTCGCCCGTTGGTCGATTCGGCGGGCCGACGTAACGGTTGCGCCCAGCACAGCGTTTGCGAACCAGTTGCGAGACTGGACCGGAGTGGAGGTGGCGGCCATTCATCACGGCTTCGATGCTGAGTCGTTCGTTGCCGACCAGACTCCGCTTCCGGAAACCGCCCGCCGCGCGCTCGACGCGTCTGACAGCGCTTTGCGGTTGCTTTTCGTCAGCCACTACAACTACTACCGAAACTTCGAGACCCTCATCCGGGCGCTCGCCTTGCTACGCGACCGGCTCGCGCCCAGGCGAGTCTGTCTGATCCTCACCTGCAAGCTGCGCTCGGATTCGAACCCAGGATCCTACAGCGCTGATTCGGCGGCGCACCTGGTGCAGCAACTAGGACTGGCGGAGAGTGTGATCGAACTCGGTTCCATCCCCTACGGCCGGCTGCATCACCTCTATCATGCGTCCCACATTTATGTCACAGCCGCCTACGCGGAGTCATTCGCTCACCCCTTGGTAGAAGCAATGTCCTGCGGCCTTCCCATTGCTGCCGCTGACACAGAGGTTCATCGCGAGATCTGCGGCGAATCCGCTCTGTTCTTTCCAGCGATGTCACCCACCGCTCTTGCCGACCAGGTCTGTCGTTTCGTGCAGGATGAAGAGATCTCAAAAAGCTCAAGCGTTAAAGGACTGCGAAGGTCGCGGGATTTCACTTGGAAACAGCACGTTCAGCAACTCCTCGACCTCGCTCAATCAAGATTCGCGGAGACTATCGCTAAACAGGTACAGAAAGAGCTAGTTTAGAAGTTGAGGAGTGCATATTCGCACAATTTGCGGAGATGAAAGATGTACAGGTGGTAAGGAGGCTGAATGGTTGGTGCGGTTCGCCGAGTTCTGAAGCGCTGGCGCGAGAACTACTATCTTAGTCTGTTGCTCACGATGACCACGAGACCACTGTATTTGGGTTGCCGCCAGCTGGCCTCGCAGATCGAGATGAAAGTGCGAAGAAACGGTGCGGCGATTCGCTTGCCGAACGGTCGCACGATGCGGATTGCAAAAAATTCGGGGATCGCCCTCGCCAGTACGTTGTTTTGGCACGGGCTCGAGGGTCTTGAGCGCGAGACTTCGCAGACCTTACGCTTCTTCTTTACCCGGTCGGCAACTTTTATCGATGTCGGAGCGAACTACGGCTTTTATTCGATGCTGGCCGCGTTTTGGAATCCCAACATACAGGTGGTGGCCTTTGAGCCCCTGCTGCCGATCTACGAAGGTCTGAGAAGAAATATTGCATTGAACCAATTGGACGGTCGCGTCGTTTGCGAGAACATGGCCCTCTCCAATCAAACCACTCGCGCCACTCTCTACGTACCTGAGGCCGAGGGAAAAGACTACGAGGCTACGGGCACGCTGGCCACCAACAGCTGGCAGGTCAGGCAGGGAGCGCCCGGTCACGTGGTGGAGACGGTGCAATTTGATGACTATGAGGCTCGCCACCCCATGAAGCTGGATTTGATCAAGATTGACGTTGAAGATTTTGAGGCCGATGTGCTCGCTGGGATGCCGCGGATCATGAGGCGAGACCGCCCTTTCATCGTCTGCGAAATTCTGCCGCGCAATAAAGAGCATCGCAACGATCGAACTCGCCAGGTCGTTGAATCTCTCAACTATGTGCCCTACTGGATCACGCCCTCCGGCTACATTCGAATTTCACGCTTCGATTTCGAGAGGAGTGAACACAGAGATTTCCTCTTGTCTCCCGTTTCCGTTCCCGGCGAAATTGTGACCGACCTCAATCTCCTGTGGGAACAGAGGCAAAAGAGTGGCGCCTGACCGCTCACGCCCTGTGCTACCATAAACGGCATTCCGTCATCCCTCAAAACACCCTTGAACGCGGACTCCGCTTCCCCTAAACCATCGCCTTGGCGTGAACCTCCGACTCTGTCGCGCGTGCTGGCCTTGGTGTTGATATCGTACGGCGTGTTTCTGGCCACTTTTTTTCTGCTGGGAGGAAGCTACTGGTCCCGAGTTGAGGATTTCGGGGACAATTCCGGCTATATCCGCCTCGCCGCCGCGATCCACCACTGGCAGCTTTCCGGTGTCGTGGTGAAGCAATTTTGGGGACTGCCGTACGCTGTCGCCACCGTGTCTCTAGTGACGACTTTGTCGGAGACGGTCAGCCTCATCATCGTTTGCGTGCTGGCTTCTCTCGTCGCCGTTGCTCTCTGTTATTGGCTTTGGGACGGCTGGATCGCCATCTTTTTCGCGCTGCTCAGTTTCGACTGGTTCCAGCGGTCATTGCTCGGAGGAGCTGAGCCGCTGTTTCTCGCGTTTCTTCTGGGCTCGTTCCTTGCGCTGAGGCGCGACCGCTGGTTGTTGGCAGCAGTGCTGGGAGCGCTCGCCACTGTCGTTCGTCCGTTCGGTGTATTTGCTTTGCTGGGGCTAGGAATTGAGCTGTTGTATCGTCGCCGGCTACGTGACGCTGCCGTCGCCACCGGTGTCGCTGTGGCCATCGGCGCGCTCTATGCCTGGCCGGTTAAACACTATCTAGGCAATCCTTTTGGGAATGTAGCTCTTTACCAGCAAAACGATTGGCACGGAGGCTTGCCCTTCGGCTTGCCCCTCTTGGCTATCCTCAAAGACACATTTCCTCGCAACGCACCCTGGACCAACCTGGCTTTGACATGGGCATGGATCCTGTTCGTGCTAATCGCATTCGTCGTGGCGATCAGAAGCGGAGAGTTGCGCCAATATGCCAAAGAGCACACGGCCGAGGCCTGGTTCGTGATCCTCTACGCGCTTGCGCTTTACACCTATAGCGCGCCAGGCTGGTCCAGGTCCAACTTCCCGAGATTCGCATTGCCCTTGTTGCCGTGGGCATTGGTATTTCTCCGGCGGTACCTTCCCACCGATCGAAGGTTCATCTGGGGATTGGTAGTGGTTGGCCCGGTTCTCGCCGCTGCCTCAGCAATCGGTGTTCGTCAAGCCGCGACGGTTCTCTTCCAACATTTCTAGTGCACAGTCACAAAAGAATAAACGCCAGCAGGCGCTGTTGCAGGCGCTTGGCTTGCGTTGCAAAAATGTAGAGAAACGTTCCCCGCTGAACCAGGATACGCACTAACCGAGAGATTGCCCAAAGCTGATGGAGGAGTGAGCCCGGTGATGACATCCGCCTTATCCACGCCCTTAACTGCAGCAGCTACATCGACACAGCTTTGGGCTGCAACTTTGGCAGCTTCGATTCTTGCCTTAAATACTCCGATCTGCGATAACGCTGAGCCCGAGCCCAGCGTCAGAGTGTTTCCCGGCTCGATCACCACCGGCACCGCAAAAGTCTTATCCTTCACCGTCAGCCGTTCTTTCCAGCTCTTTCCGTCGCCAGTATTCCCAATGTAGCTAGAAAGAGACACCGGCGCGCCCATGCTGATCCCCACATGCGCCGGATTCCCGTCCCCTGTGTCGAAGCCGATGTAGGAGTCCGTGACGTCGCTCGCCGGGCGCTGTACCGCATGCGCGATGGTTTTCTGCGGATTGGAGTCAACCAGGGTAAGAATGTGTCCCGGCGCCGCGCCCGGCCCCATGAGGATAAGTTTTCCCTTGCGGTTTTGCAGCCCACCGATCGGGATGGGCATTCCAGTCCAGGGATGCGGCGTACTTGCACAACTGATCCACGTTGGAGTCCAGCGCACGCCGCCTAGAGAGCAGTTATCGGCAACCACCGCCGGCATGAGCGACCCTAGTTCTGAAACTACTGTCGAGGGAGCGGTATCAATATCGAGCCGTGCCGCCGTTAACAAGCTCGGAGAATCACCGCCGGAACCCAGTACGATTGGGCCGGGCCAGAACGTGAGCAGCGGAAAGTATGTCGGAGTCGGCACAACTTTGTAGGAATGCAGAGGAGCGTTTTCGTCCGTAAATGTGCAGACTCCATTCTTGCACGCAGCTGAACGAGCAGTACCCTCAACCACCGCGTAGTCTCCGACTCCATAAGGAGCCTGTTCCGATCCGGAAGGAGTGACCCGCAACAGGTCGAACGATGTGGCGCCGGGTATGTCCGGGGTAGTGACGGTGATCGCCCCTTTTCCATTGGAGAGCGCACTGCCGACGTACAAAGGATTGGAGGAGCCGTAAGAACTGTGGCGGGCGACGATGTAATAGCGATAGTCCGTCGACCCGGTCGTCGCGTAGTTAGGAAATGCGCCTTGCGGTCCCTCGCCTCCCGCAATCGATATCGGCCCTCCCTGCACAAGCACACCGGCACTGCCGATGTTTCCTGACGGATTTGTGCAGCCCCCGGCTTCCATATAGACGTTTGTCAGCTTGATATTGCCATACCCGCCGCGGCGCAACCCTCCCCGCAATCCGTACTGCGGATACCCTTGAATTATGCTGTCGGAAATGTGCAGCGTGTTCCCCGATTGCCAATCGACTCCATTGCCAATGCATTGCGCTGACAGATCCATGTTCTTGAGCCAGCCCACCGCGGACCACTTGTTAAACGGCCCGGGCGCACTGACGTAAGAGCCACAGAATTCCGCATCGCAGCGGACGCCGTATCCAAAGCCAGCGGCCAAGCCGTCCAGCAAAAAAGACTGATCATCATCGACCTGAACCCAAGTGCCGAAGCTGCTCCCCTTGGGCGCCACGCGCCCTCGAACATTGAAAATCTTCGTCCCTTGCCCGTTTACCTCGATCATCGGATAGGTCCCGCCCGCCACCATCGGCCTGCCCCGCGGACTGAGCAACGTAATCCCGGCATACGCGGTCGACGACGCAGGATCGCCCACGAACACGCACGTATCCTTCATGTAGCATTCGAAGATGGAACCGGTGAAGTCGATGGTCTGAGTTGAAGAGCGTATGGACGCACGCGCGTAGAGTTTCAATTCCGTTCCCGGAGGCACGACGACCTTGCCACCCTGAGCTGTTCCCGCCGGATTCGTAGGCGTGAACCGCGCTGCAATGGAAGCTTCCTGCAGACCGCTGGTTGCACTCGAGACGCTGTATCCGCCCGCGTGCCCCGCACTCGTTGTGAATTTCAGGGTCCCCGGAGTGCCGTCCCCCGCGCAGGTTCCTCCCGTCACCTTCACGGCCTCGGAAGCGCCTCCTCCGTCCAACCAAATCCAATATTCCGCCTCGGACCCCTTCACCCCCGGCGGACAGGACTGCATTCTGATCGTGTGCGACCCTGCTACCCGGAGGTCATCGCTCGGACTCGCCGACCAGTTACACTGCGCAACATTCACGCCCTCGGAACTAACTACGGCTTTCCCGGCGCGATCCCAGTGAGTCCCGCAACCTGAGTCCTGAACATTCTGATCGCCCCCCTGATTGCCGCCCCGCAACTCAGTTTCGTTCTGGCGGCCCCGCCCCTGAGTCCCGTCTCCGCTGAGCTTCCAGATCGACCCCATAGCAACGAGCACGATTACGAATATCGCGATGAGCAGCTTTTGACGCGGGGTGGTGGGGGTGTGTGACATGCTTTTTCTCCGTGGAAGACTGTGAGCCCTCAATCGTCAGGTATGGCAACCGCTCAGGTCAACACGCCCTCAGGGAAGGCATCAAATCGCGAATGACCCCTCGTGCCGGTCAACGCGTGAGCGGGCTTTCCTGCGGATAAGGCTTGAGATGCGTAGCGTCCCGGTCCGGTTCGAACAGCCATGCCTTGCGGTCTTTGAAATACGACAGCAGTTTCTCGTCCTGCTGGGTGCCGAGTTCACGGGCCCACACGATCTTCGCCCCGTCGATGTCGGCCAGGTTGTACACCCATTCGCCGTGAGGATTGTGGCTGGCCGCATAGCGGACCACAATCAACTGCTTGCCCGGCTGATCCGCGAGCTGCTGTTCGACTCGCCCGCATGCGTCGCTGCCGCGTCCTCGATCCCACGACCACGGGTAAGGATGGTCAGGATCGCGCACCACATGATGGAGGTTGCTGGCCGTCACGGCAACGAGCAGCACAATCGCTGCCCGCGACCACGCAATCCCCACTGCCCGTCCTTTCCACCGGATCGTCCGAAGATGCCGAATCCCTTGCACTACCAGAGCGTAAATGACGCACGTAAGGGGCGCCGCATAGTGCGGATTGGAATACACGACCAGAAACAGTCCCGCTCCGCAGGTCACCAGTTCCACAACCAGTAGACGGATTTTGCTGTCTCGAAACACCCATGGCAGCAGCAGCAAGACGGGAAGGGAACCCGTCCACAAAAACGCCGCCGGAAGACCCCGAACTTTTTCCCAACTCATTCGCAAGACATCTCGCGCCGTGCCCCGATAGGTGTCTGCGATCCAGCCATTGTAGAAATCTTCGAATTGCCGGTTGCCGTAGTGGACTGGTGCTTTCAGCCGCTCCCACAGGAAAATCGGGCTGTAGTATCTGTGCAAATAGAGGGAGTGGGGCAGAAGCAGCGGATGCCCCGTCACGCGCCAGTTGTAATAACCCATAAATGCGATCGTCATCAACAGGACGGCCGCCAGTGGCGCGACCACGCAGCGCGCGGTCGCACGCAACGGTGGCGACCGCTTTCCGCTCAGCCAAATCAGCAGCGCACCCGCCACCGGCAGGCAAAAAATAAATCCCTCCAGCGGCCGGCTGTTGGCCAGGATTGCAATTCCAAGTCCCATAATCAGACTAGTCATGATCAGACTAGTCATGATCAGACCACCCATGAGTAGACTGCCGCCGACACTCTGCAGTTGCCTCATTCGAGCCAGCGCACCCAGTACCAGCGCTCCTCCAGTCGCGGCCATCGCGCCTCCCCAATAGCTGTTCATCCAGTAGCTGACGATTCCCAGGTTCAACATCGCCAGCACTCCTCCCAGCAGGGCCCATCGAGCGGGCATCCATCCCTGCAGCATCCACACGATCGCGGAGCACATGGCACTAACACTCAGCAGCACGCCAATCCAAGGGCTCCCGGCCACTTCGCCGATCGCCAGTGCCAGCCCCTGTGCTGGCGGAAATATCGAGGAATACGTGGGGTGCGAGAGTACGTGGAAGGTTTCGAAACTCGGCCACTCGGGATGCGTCGGGTTGGCCAAACGTCCGTGCGCAAAGGTGTCGCCCATCAGCAGATAGCTGTAATCGTCGTGGCCTGACGGCAGCGGCACTCCCAACAGCGGCAGCAAGGACAAACGCACACCAATGGTCGCAACGAATATGACTCCGATTGCCAATAGCTTTCGACGGGCAATCCGGGAGCCGAAATTCTCTAATATCTGGAACCAGGAGTTGCCAATTGTCGGCACCCACCACGCTACCAGGCAAACGCCCAACACCACGGCCAGTTGCACCAGCAGTCCCGAGTACATGTGAGCGTAGCGCGCAACCATAATCGTTTAGAATAGCCGATCGCCTTGCAGTGTGCTGTTGAATGCAAGAAGTTGAATACAAC
>Ga0187855_10001602_pt1 | contig 17797 bp, 14 predicted proteins | sample June2016WEW_8_10_2_FD_132969 | JGI IMG/M metagenome (GOLD analysis project Ga0187855, IMG submission 132969) | Peatland microbial communities from SPRUCE experiment site at the Marcell Experimental Forest, Minnesota, USA - June2016WEW_8_10 | ecosystem: Environmental > Terrestrial > Soil >...
ACGGAGACGATTCACCGATTTCAAGGGCTTGCGCCGGGCGACTCGGTGTACCTGATTGTGCCGGACCGGTTTGCGAATGGGGATCCGACGAATGATGAGCCGGTGGAGGCGCCCGGGTCGCACGATCGTTCGAAGGCGCGTGCGTATCATGGCGGGGATTTGCGTGGCGTGCAGGAGCATTTGGCGTATTTGAAGGACCTGGGCGTCACGACGATTTGGCTTACGCCGGTGGTGAAGAATGGGGCGGCGGAGGATTATCACGGCTACGGGGCGGTGGATTTGTATGCGATCGATCCGCACCTGGGTACCTTGCGGGATTATCAGGACTTGGTTGCGGCGGCGCACCAGCTGCGGATGAAAGTTTTGTTCGATATTGTGCCGAATCACGTGGGGCCGCGGCATCCGTGGGTGGCGAATCCACCGCTGGCGGAATGGTTTCACGGAACGTTGCAACATCATGAGAATGCTTCGACGACGGCGCTGGGATCATTTTATGGGGAGACGAGGGAGCAAGCGGCGGGGCACGATCCTTTCGAAGCGCTTGTCGATCCGCACGCGCCGCGGGGGCTTTCGCGGGATTTGACGGATGGATGGTTCTTTGGGATTTTGCCGGATATGAATACGGAGAATCCCGTTGTGGCGCAGTATTTGTTGGAGAATGCGATCTGGTGGGCGGAGGCGTCGGGGCTGGATGGGTATCGTGTCGATACGTTTCCGTACGTGCCGCGATTGTTCTGGTCGCGGTGGAATGGTGGGTTGCGAAGGATTTATCCGCGGCTGACGACGATTGGGGAAGTGTTTCATCCGGATCCAAGCGTGACTTCATTTTTTGGCGGCGGTCAGAAGCGGTACGACGGCGTGGACTCCGCCGTTACCACGGTGTTTGACTATCCGATGTATTTCGCTTTGCGTGATGTTCTGTTGCATAGGGCGCCGGTGGGGCGGCTGGCGGATATTTTGCGGCACGATTCCCTGTACGTGCGGCCTGATTTGCTGGTTACGTTTTTTGGGAATCATGATGTGGCTCGTTTTGCGGGGGCGGATGGGAGTTCGGCGGAGAAATTGCGGCTGGCTTTTGGATTGACTTTGACCCTACGGGGGATTCCTGAACTTTATTATGGAGATGAGATCGGGATGACGGGGGGCGGGGATCCGGATAACCGGCGGGATTTTCCTGGGGGTTGGACGGAAGATTCGCGGAATGCGTTTACGGAGGCGGGGCGGACTGCGGAGCAGCAGGCTACGTTTGCTTACGTTCAGAGGCTGCTGCGTTTGCGGAGCGAGCATCCGGCGCTGGCTGGCGGGCGGTTGTGGAGTTTGGCTTCGGATGAGTCGGGGTGTGTTTTTTTGCGGGAGTCGGAGGAAGAGCGGGTTTTGGTGACGTTTAACGATTCAGGGAAGGCGCGGGAGTTTCGGGTTTCGCTGAGTGATACGGAGGTGGAGGGGTCGCAGGGGGTGAAGGTGTTGTTTGGCGAGGGGCGGGCGGAGATTGCGGGGAAAGAGATTCAGATTCGCGCGCCGGGGGGTTCGCTGTCGATTTTTGCTTTGAATTGAGGTGTGGAGTGGTTTGCCGGGCTAAAGCCCGGCACCTACATAACAGCCAACTCAAAACAGTAGATGGATCGTCCAGTTTTCTGGGGCGTTTGGGATCGTTACGATGACCGAGTGGGATTTGGCGTCGTATTGCCAGTCGTGGGTGACTTCTTGGCCGATCCGGAGTTCTTTGGGTTCGGCGGGTGCGCCGACGATGGCTACGCGGGCGGCGTGCCACCAGGGTTGGTAGGCGCTTTTTTCCGTCGTGGCGCTCACTGTGATGGCGTTTGAAGAAACCTCGCATGCGAAATTGGTGCGGCGGAATTCGCCTCGTTGATAAGCGAAGGTGTGGCCGTCGTCTTCGTAGAGGGAGCCTCGGCAGTTCCCACCGGCGTAGACTTTGATTTCCAGCGGGCCGTTGGGTTTTTCTTCCGTGTTTTGGACGATTGGTTGCATGGGGATGATGGCGCCTGCGCGGACGTAGAGCGGCAGTTCGTCGAGCGTTGGGTGCAACGCGATTTTTTCGGTGCTCGCGTGTTTCTGCGAGGTCCAGTAGTCGTACCAATCTCCTGGCGGCAGCTGGATTTCTTCGGCGTCCAGAGTTTCGGTGGTTACGGGTGCGACGAACAAATCGCTGCCGAAGAGGAAATCGCGATCGTCGTTGTAGGAATTTTCTTGTTGGGGGTAATCGAGGAAGACCGGGCGCATGAAGGGCAGGCCCGTGCGGGTCATGGCTTCGATGCCAGTATAAATGTAGGGCAAGAGTTGGTAGCGGAGTTCGATGTAGCGGCGGCGGATGGCTTCCTGCTCGGGACCGCTGGCCCAGGGTTCGTGGTCGGCGGTGCCTTTGGCGGCGTGATCGCGGTAGATGGGATTAAAGACGCCGAGTTCGTACCAGCGGGTGAGGAGATCGGGCGGCGGGGAGCTGGCGAATCCGCCGATGTCGTCGCCGACGAGCGCGTAGCCGGAGAGGCCCATGCTCAGGAGCATCGGCGTGCTCATCGAAATGTGATTCCAGGTGGCGCTGTTGTCGCCGGTCCAGGTGGCGGCGTAACGCTGCGTGCCGGAATAGGCGGCGCGGGTGAGCACGAAGGGACGCTCGTCGCCTTCGAGTTTGCGCAGGCCTTCGTAGGTGGCGCGCGCGTTTTCCATGCCGAAGACATTGTGAATGGCGCGGTGGTCGAGAGTCGTGCCGTCGTCGAGGCGATGAACGGTGTCGAGCGGCATGGTTTTGTCGGCACGCTCGAAGACGGAGGGCTCGTTCATGTCGTTCCAAAAACCAGCTACGCCCATGTGGACGAAGTCCTTGTAGAGGCCGCCCCACCACTCGCGCACGCGCGAGAGGGTGAAATCGGGGAAAACGCTGGGGCCGGGCCAGACCGGGCCTACAAAGATGGAGCCGTCGGGATTTTTGACGAAGACGTCCTGCTTGATTCCGGAATCGTAGGGCACGTAGCCGTGGCCGGGATTTTTCTTGATGTGGAGATCGGTGATGGTGATGGTGTGGAAGCCCTGGGCGCGGAAGTCGGCGACCATTTGTTCGAAGTGGGGGAAATATTCGCGATTGATGGTGAACGGGGCGTAGCCGTCCTGGTAGTCGATGTCGAAATAGATTACGTCGGCGGGGATCTTTTTTTCGCGAAACAGGCTGACGACTTCACGGGCGCGGGCTTCGGGATAGTAGGTGTAGCGGCATTGCTGGTAACCGAGGCTCCACAGTGGTGGGAGTGGGGAACGGCCGACTAGCGCGGTGTATTCTTCGATGACTTTCTTCGGGTCGGGCCCGGCGAAAAAATAATAGTTGAGCTCGCCGCCTTCGGCGCCGAAAGACAAATAATCTGGGGATTCGTTGCCGAAATCGAAGCTGCTGCGGTAGGTGTTGTCGAAAAATATGCCATACGCTGTGTCTTTGCGCAGGCCGATGAAGAACGGAATGGTTTTGTAGAGCGGATCGGTGGATTCACCCCATCCGAAGGCGTCGGTATTCCAGCTGATGAAAGCGCGATTACGGCGATTCATCGGGCCGGCCTTATCGCCCAGGCCATAGTAGTTTTCGTCTTCCGGCATTTTCTTCCAGATGCGGATGCGCGGACCATTCCAGGCCATTGGCAAAGTGGATTCGTCGGCGAGAATGATGTGGCCTTGGGCGTCGGCGAAGGAAATGAGCAGAGGTGACTTGTGAATGATTACGTTCGCGTTTCCTGTGGGTAGGCGAACGTCGTTCTGGTCTTCGTCGATTTTTATGGGAGGGTGCTCAGGAGCCTCTATCACAGCCCACGAACTATCCTTCGGGAAAGTGCCTTGCGGGGCGACACGCACGTGGATTACGCCATCACGAAAGGCCGTGACGCGGACCTTGGCGTTTCCAGCGCTGAGTTCGACACCATTCTGAAGTTTTTCGACGTGCTGAACGGCGCCCAAATGTTGCCAGCCCTGTGCGAATGAGGGCGAGGGAAACACTGCCGCGACAAGCAGGGCAAAAGGAGCGAGTCGTGCCAGCGTTGCGCCAGGAATCTTGCCTGTAGCCGCCATCGTTATATTGTCTTCCCTTTGCGACCGGAATTGCGAATGCGGCGACGTCCTTGCTTATGCCGCCAACCACTGCTCGAAGAAGGCGGAAGCCTTGGCTCCCTCGATCCGACGGCGCACCGCGTCCATTACGCGGCATCGTGCGGTTTCATCTCCGTAGAAGGCCAACCAATAGGGAAGGTAGAAATCGATGGGCACGCGCGCGCCGACGAGATTGGATTCACGGAGCTTGAAAAAGCCCTGCTGGAAGATAACGCGCAGGACTTTATCGCTCAACAATTCTTCCGCGCGCTTCTCGGAAAGAGCCGGGCGCAGATAATTCCGAGTTTCCACCTCGAGAAGCTGTGAATCCCCGGGAGCACCGGGGAATTCGAAGAGATCCAGGGAACCTTCCACGGCATCTATCGCAAAGAAACGAGTCTGCGGAGCACGACCGAGTTGATAGCTCACGCGATACAGGAAAAAAGGAACGTAGACGCCGGCGATACGGCGCAGCGGGCCTACGCGGATGTGGCGGTAAATCGCACCGAGCCCAATCGACGAGAATTTGCGCAGCGCTTCGTTTTGCGAAACGTTGGGCTTGAGGGTGCGGATAGAAGTTGCCGCCATGTTCGAAGTCTCCGCCATCACTCTCAGCGGAAGTAGATCCACAGACCGAGCACGGTGGCCAGCAGGACATACGTGAACGCGAGGTTCACGCGATGTTCGGTGCGCGTTTCACGGGCCAGGTGCGCCGTCTTGACATCCACGGTGTCGAGCTTCTCGTCTACGGTCGCGAACGTGAGCCCTGCGATTTTCTTTCGCTCTGGAGCGGGGAAAAGCATGCTCACGCCGATCAAGACGAGCGCGCACACGATGAACATCACGATCGAGTAGTGGAGAAAGTTCATGTCGATGAGGCCACGGATCGCGGAGGACTGGTAGTGCGCCGACTTGTCCAGCACTTCAAGTACAAAGCGAACCGCGCCGAGAACGAATCCGATCAATAGCGACGAAATCGCTCCTTGTCCATTCAGCCGCGGCCACAAAATGCCGAAGATGAAGCAGACCGCGATGGGTGGGCTGATGTAGGCCTGCACGCTCTGCAGATAGACCCAGAGCTGCGCGCTGAGCACATGGATGAACGGGACCCAGAGCAAGCCGAGAACCACCATGCCCCCGGTCGCGATCCGGCCGAAGGTTACGAGTTGTTTTTCGGTCGCTGCAGGCCGGAACTTTTTGTAGAAATCGAGGGTGACCATCGTCGAGGCGGAATTGAAGACCGAGCTCATCGCGCCCATCAAAGCGGCAAGCAGAGCGGCGATCATCAGGCCGACGAATCCGGTGGGGAGAAGATTCACGACAGCGGTTGGGAAAGCGATGTCGCCGTTGGTGACCGAGCCATTCACAGTGTTGAAGAGCTGAGGATAGAGAGCGAACGCGATAATTCCGGGAACGACCAGCAAGAACACCGGCAAAACTTTGAGGAAGCCGGCAAAGATGGTGCCGGCCTTGGCGTGCCCTTCGTCTTTCGCGGAAAGAACGCGCTGGACGATGACTTGATCGGTACACCAGTACCAAATGCCGAGAATCGGAGCGCCGAAGAAAATTCCCGTCCATGGGAAGTCAGGATCACTGATCGGCTTGACCATGTGGAAGTAGCTGGCGGGCACGGTGGCGCGCAACGCAGCGAAACCGCCGACTTTGTCCAAGCCGATGAAGGTCAAGGCAATCGCGCCAGCCAGCAAAATCAGTGTTTGTACGAGGTCGGTGTAAATCACGGCGGCGAGGCCGCCTGAAATGGTGTAGATACCGGTAGCAATCACCAGGATGATCGCGGCGGTCCATTGATTCCAGCCGACGACGCGCTCGAGCACGATCGCGGCAGCGTACAAGTGCACCGAAATTTTCGTGAAGATGTACGCGATGATGGAGATCGAGGCCAGGTAGGTGGCGCAATTGCGGTTAAATCGCCGCTCAAGGAATTCCGGCATGGTGAATACGTTCGAGCGGAGATAAAACGGCACAAATACCCAACCGAGCAGCAACAGAATGACCGAGGCCTGCCACTCGAAGTTTCCCGCGGCCAGACCCGAGGTTGCGCCGGAACCCGCAAGCCCGATGAAGTGTTCCGTGGAAATATTCGAAACGAAGAGCGACGCGCCAATCGCGAACCATCCGATGTTACGCCCGGCAAGAAAATAGTCTTCGGAAGTCCGCTCTTTCCTGGAGAAATAGAAGCCGATACCGAAGACCATCACAAAGTAGATGGCGATAATGACGAGATCCACGGGCGCGAGAATCCGGTGTGTAACCGTGACCCCCGATGCAAAAAGCATCCAAGCCTCCGATGTGTGCGGCGAAGTCTATATCAGCGGGAAAGAAGGCTCAATGGGCGTTTGCCGATAGCGTAGAATGGTTCGCGCGCAGCGGCGGTCCTGGAATGTGGTCGGCCAGGTCGATGGAACCCGCTCTGGTTTGCTGCCCGCTACGAACCGGAGCTAAACAATACTGGAGGAACGAGGATGAGAGCCATTGGGCCATTGGCGTTTTGCTTGCTATTTTGCGCCGCCGCGTTGATGGCCGGCGACAAAACGATTTACGACTTCACGCTGAATTCCATCGACGGGCAGCCGACGCCGTTGGCGGCGTATAAGGGCCACGTGGTGATGCTGGTCAACGTCGCCAGCCGCTGCGGCTTCACGCCGCAATACACGGCACTGGAATCGATCTACGAGAAATACAAGGATCGCGGCTTTGTCATCGTTGGAATCCCGGCCAATAATTTCGGCTCGCAAGAACCCGGCACGAATCAAGAGATCAAAACGTTTTGTTCGTCCAAGTACAACGTGACCTTCCCGATGATGGCCAAAGTTTCGGTGAAGGGCGACGACAAGACGCCGCTGTATCAATATTTGACCGACAAAGCGGCGAGCCCTAAGACTGGCGGGGAGATTCAGTGGAACTTCACGAAGTTCCTGGTCGGGCCGGATGGGCAGATCGTGGCGCGGTTCGAACCGAAGGTGACGCCGGATTCGCCGGAAGTGACCTCGGCGATCGAGAAGGCGCTGGCTTCGGAGAAGCACTAGACGCGCGGCGCGACGACTTCGACCGCTCGTGCTTTATAAATGTGGCGCAGCGACGTTGAAATTGCTGCGCCACAACTGCACTTTGGCCCAACAAGCTCCTACCAATGCCCATTCTTTCCTTCCAGGACGTCACCAAAGATTACTTATCGGATGGCCAGCCCGTACGCGCACTGGACGCTCTCTCTCTCGAAGTGTCTCGCGGAGAATTTGTGGCGCTGGTGGGGAGGAGCGGCTGCGGTAAATCCACGCTGTTGAATTTGGCGGGTGCGATGGATTTTCCCACGTCTGGCCGGGTGCTCGTCGATGGCGTTTCGACTTCTTCATTGAAGGATTCCGAATTGACGCGGCTGCGGCGAGAGAAGGTGGGCTTCGTTTTTCAATCATTTCAGCTGCTGCACACGCTGACGGTTTTCGAAAACGTGGAACTGCCGTTGCTTCTCGCGGGGAGACCAGACGCGCGTTCCGCCGCTCGCGAGCGGCTCGCATGGGTGGAACTCGAAGGTCTGGGCGACCGCTATCCCCATCAACTTTCCGGTGGGCAGATGCAACGCGTGGGAATTGCGCGCGCGCTGATCCATCGTCCAAGCATTCTGCTGGCCGACGAGCCCACCGGAAATCTCGACACCGCGACCGGGAACGTCATCCTGGAATTGCTTCAGCGCCTGGCGCGCGAACAAAAAACGGCCACGATTATGGCGACCCACAGCGCGGAAGCTGCCGCGCTCGCCGATGTGGTGGTGCGGATGCGGGACGGCAAGATCCAGGAAACCACCCGGCGCTGAAATGTCACGCCTACTACTTTTTTACCGCTTGATGGCGCGGCCACTGATCGCGGAACCCGTGCGCACGGCGCTCACCATTCTTGCGATCGCGCTGGGCGTCGCGGTGGTCTTGGCCATGGACCTCGCAGCCACGGCGGCTACAGGATCGTTCGATTCCTCGATGGAGACGCTGGCGGGCGATAGCGACCTGGAAATCATTTCCGCGGGCGGTGTGCCGGAGAATGTGGTGGGCACATTGTCAGCGCTTCCCTATCCAGTGAAGGTTTCGGCGCGCATCGAAGACTACGCGGTCGCGGTGGACACCAAGCATTCGTATCCGCTTCTGGGATTGGATTTAATCGCGGAAGGCGAGGGCCACGAAGACGTTGCTTCGGCGTCTAGTATGGAACGCCCGGAAGACGCGCTGAAATATCTCGGAGAGTACAACAGCATTTGGGTTGGAGAGAGCCTGGGACTAAAGACGGACGATCGCATTTCGTTGCTGATCAACGATCAGGCGCGCGAGTACGTCGTTCGCGGAGTGTATGCGGATGCCAATGGAAATGCAGCGGCGATTGTAATGGATATTGCGGCGGCGCAGTACGCGCTGAACCGCTACGGCCGCGTTGACCGCATCCTCGCGAAAGTTCAGTCGCCGCTGCCGCTGGAAGAATGGCAGCGGCGTTTTCAGCAAGCGCTACCGGCCGGAGTGGAAGTGCGTCCTGCGGGAACGGGCACGACGGAAAATCGCCGCATGTTGTCTGCGTTTCGCTGGAACTTGAAGCTGCTGAGTTACATCGCGCTCGTCGTGGGCGCATTTCTGATCTACAACACGATTTCGGTGTCGGTGGTGCGCCGGCGAGCGGAGATTGGCATCGTGCGGGCGCTCGGGGCGAGCCGGGGGGATGTTCTTGCGGCGTTTCTTGGCGAGGGGGCGAGTTTCGGATTGGTAGGTGCGCTGCTCGGGTTGCCGCTGGGACGCGTGATGGCCAGCGGCGCGGTGAAATTAATGTCAGCGACGGTGGAGTCTTTGTATGTGAGCAGCCGGCCCGGCTCGATTGCATTGAACACCGAATCAGTGCTGCTGGCGATTGGTATTGGAGTCGGCGTCGCGGTTGCTTCGGCGTATTCTCCGGCTCGCGAAGCTTCGCTGGTGCCGCCGGTGGAAGCGATGGCGCGGGGAAGGCGGGAATACGCTGTGCGCGTTCACAAGACGCGCGATTTTTTGCTGGCTGCTCTGCTCGGAGTGGCTGCGGCTGTCGCATCGCGGGCTCCCGCCATCGGTGGCAAACCGTTGTTCGGTTACTTCGCGACGCTGCTATTGATTGTGGCGTCGGCGCTGGCGATTCCCGCTGTGGTGGACGTGACCACGCGTTTTTCGTCGCAACTGCTCGGAAGAATATTCGGAGTGGAGGCGCTCCTGGCTTCGCGAAGTTTGTCGGGGTCGTTGCGACGTACGTCGGTGTTAGTGGGCGCGCTTTCGACTGCCATCGCGATGATGACAGCGGTAGGCATCATGGTAGGAAGTTTCCGGGAGACGGTGCTTCTGTGGATGGGCGATCAGTTGCCCGCGGATTTGTACATGCGGCCGGCAGGTGAGGCTGCCGCCGATCGCCATCCGACAATCACTCCGGAACTCGCCGATGCAATTGCGGCGTTGCCGGGGGTGGCGGCAATCAACAGGTTGCGGGAATACGAAATCAGCTACGACGGGATGCCGGCGGGGCTGGGTTCCATCGAGCTGCGTGTATTGCGCTCGTATCACAAGGCGGATTTTTTGTCTGGGCGTCCCACGAATGACGTTCTCGCCGAGTTGCGCGATGCCAACGCGGTCATCGTCAGCGAACCCTTCGCGAACAAACATCACGTTCAACGCGGAGATTCCATCACGCTCTCGCTGGGCAATGCAAAGGCGGCATTTCGCATCGCCGATGTGTTTTACGATTATTCGAGCGAACGCGGCGGCATCCTGATGGATCGCGATACGGCGCTGCACTACCTGCCCGACCCGGCGCCGTCGAACGTGGCCATCTATGTCAAGCCCGACGCGTCGCTAGAAACCGTGCGCGCAGAAATTGAACGGGCGGCGGCTGGGCACCGGGTGCTTATCTTTTCGAATCGCGATTTGCGCCGCGAGGCCCTGCGCATCTTCGACCGCACGTTTGCGATCACTTACGCTCTCGAAGCGGTCGCTGTCCTCGTCGCCGTCATGGGTGTCGTCGGCGCACTGCTCGCCCTGGTCATCGACCGGCGCCGGGAATTGGGGCTACTGCGTTTTCTGGGTGCTGCGTCTGGGCAGGTGCGCAAGTTAATCGTGATCGAGGCAGGTTTGCTCGGACTGCTGGCAACGTTCGCGGGCGTGGCGCTGGGCTTTGCGTTGTCGCTGATTCTTGTTTTCGTCATCAACAAGCAATCCTTCGGATGGACCATACGTTTTCACTGGCCAGTCGCTGTGCTTCTTGGCGCGCTGACCGTGGTCTACGCGGCCACGGTCCTTGCAGGTTTGTATCCAGCAAGTGTCGCGGTGCGCTTGAACCCCATCGAGGTTGTGCATGAAGACTAAGCTGGCATGCCTGGGCGCTGCTCTGCTCGCGCTACAGCCAACGGCGCAGATATCGGTTACACAGTACCGCACGGCTTTGCCCGGTTATCGCTACGAGTTTCCCCGCGATCATTTCGATCACCCGGACTTCCAGACAGAATGGTGGTACTACACCGGCAACGTGAAATCCGAGGATGGCCACCGCTTCGGATTCGAACTGACATTTTTCCGGCAAGGAGTCGATCGCGGCGCAGCCAAAACGAAAGTTTGGGACGTGCGCGACCTCTACCTGGCGCATTTAGCCCTGAGCGATCTGGACGGCCGCGAGTTTTACCACGCGGAGCGAACCAGCCGCGCGGGGCCCGGGCTTGCAGGAATTAGCGCAGCGGACAGTCGTATCTGGAATGGCAACTGGCAGATTCAATGGCAGGGCGGCGAACAGAATTTGCAAGCGGTGGATACCCGCTTCGAATTGCACCTCGATCTTCGCTCGGAGAAGCCTCCTGTAATTAATGGCGAGAATGGCATCAGCCAAAAAGCCGAAGGGCCGGGCCGAGCTTCACACTATATTTCGCTGACTAGGCTGGCCACGAATGGCCGCGTCGTGCTCGGAGGCAAGACATTTGACGTGACCGGTCTCGCCTGGATGGACCACGAATTCTTCACTCACCAACTGGAGAGCAATCAAATCGGATGGGACTGGTTCAGCGTGCAGCTCAACGACAATACCGAGCTGATGCTTTTTCGGATTCGGCGAAGCGATGGCTCGGTCGATCCTTTTTCGGCTGGAACATTTGTGGACGCCAGGGGAGCGAGCACCCATTTGCGGTTCAGCGACTTTGCGTTGCAGCCGTTGAGCGACACGTGGACGAGCGCGGTCACGCGAGCGACGTATCCGATTCGCTGGAAAATATCGGTGCCACGATTTGGCATTCAGCTTGAAGTGCAGACATCGTTGCCTTCCCAGGAGTTGTCGAAACACACGAAACTCGCGCCAAGCTATTGGGAAGGGGCTGTGACGTTTGCGGGGCAGAAAGAGCGCTCAGCTCTCGCTGGCGTCGGCTACTTGGAAATGACCGGCTACGATCAACCGTTTGCGATGGGCGCGGAAGAAAAACCATAGGTAGACACGAGGCTGAAAAAAAACGGAGCAAGTTCCTGCGAACTTGCTCCGTCCCTGATCGTCTGATTCTTAGAAGCCGCGTCGCGGCTAGTTGTCTTAGTGGCCGCCGACGGTACGCGTCTTTTCGCGGGTCGTAGTCTCGTCCGTGCCGTAGGTGCGCGAGAATTCGTCCACCTGGCGGGCTGCATCTTCCTTGGCGACACCATAACGTTCCTGGATCTTGCCAATCAGCTGGTCGCGCTTCCCGCTGATCATCTGCAAATCATCGTCGGTCAACTTCCCCCACTTTTCCTTCACCTTGCCAGCGGCTTGCTTCCATTTTCCTTCGACTTGATCCCAATTCATGGAACCTCCTTGGTTCTCGGGTTCGTTGCTGCGTCCTCAGGAGACCACTGCGGCGGCGGAAGGGAAATACAGCGGATCACGTAGGCTGTAAGCGTCTGTGGATGTATGCGTTCCGTGGTTGTGATTGCCCGCCGGCTGCTCCACAACACCAGCGCGCGATTGACGCGGAATGAAAATACTTAAGCGTCAATAATCGACCTAAGCCTCAATAATATTGTTGCGGACCGCGTAGCGAACCAGCTCGCTCACCGAGTGGCAATCCAGGCGCCTCATGATATTCGCGCGGTGGGTTTCCGCGGTCTTCACGCTGAGCCCCAGTTCCACAGCAACTTCCTTGCTGCTCTTGCCTTCCGCAAGCAATTGCACGATCTCGCGCTGACGTGGCGTCAACCGGGTATGCGGTTCGCCTTTTTTTTCTTCCACTTTCTTGGGCTTTTTGTCCAAGTACCCATCGAGCACAATCTGCGCCACTTTCGCGGTGAAGAAGGTCTTATTGCTGCGCACCGCGTTCACGGCGGTAACTAGGTCGCGGCTCGCGTCGGATTTCAACACGTAACCGCGCGCTCCCGCGTCGAGCACTTCGCGAATCAAGGGATCCGACTCGTGCATCGTCAGAATCAAGATCTTGGCTCGCGCATCGTTCTTGATCATCTGCCGCGCCGCCTCCAGTCCGTTCAAGGACGGCATGCTGATGTCCAGGACGGTGACGTCTGGTTTCATTTCCTTGGCTTTCTCGACGGCCTCGCGTCCGTCACTCGCCTCAGCGGTAACTTGCCACCCTGGCTGCGCTTCGAGCAGCGAACGCAAGCCCCTGCGCACAATTTCATGATCGTCCGCGACCAACAATCGTACGGGCTCCATCATGTTGTTACCTCCTCGAATTTTCGACCCGAATTCGCGAAACGTTCCACGGATTGCGGGGCCGTCTAGCCCCTCAAAGACAGCCGCTCCCAACGTAACAAAAGGTTTCTAAAGCGTATGACGCTGCCCAGGCTCACACTGGTTCCAGTTATTTACATCACTGGAGGTGCATTCCGTGCGCCAATGACCCACTCCGATCACCCGAATGGCAAAGCGCAGCAACCAGACAACTTAGGTGTGCAGGCCGTCCTAGTACGTCGGCCTAGGGTAGCATTCGTGCCTCGAATTTTTTACATTGTTCCGCATATAATTAACGGAGTCTTTACTGTAGGGTTGCGCCCCGTAAAACCGTTAAGGCGCCCCGCCATGCTAAACCGCTACACGATGGTTCCAAGGTCACTAGGGTCTCCTCGGTATGGAGCTTGTAGCCTCGCTTCTGTACAACTGAGGAGAATCGTGGCCCAAGTTAAGCAACGTTGCACGGATTGTCAGCCAGATTCGGGTCCCTTCGTCAGTTCGCTATTCTTTCTCTAGTTCAGGAGGTTACGAATGTTGCGCTGGGCATTGGGCTTTTTCATCGTCGCGCTGGTGGCCGCTGTTCTGGGTTTCACGGGTATCGCCTTGGCTGCGGCAGGAATCGCTAAGATTCTGTTCTATCTTTTCCTGATTCTATTCCTGGTTACTTTGGTGGGACACCTGCTGCGCAGAACGTAGATGAGACCTGGCGTCTGCCCAGGTGTAGTTCGTTCGATGCTCACATTTTGCCGGCGTTTTAGGAGGCGTTTAAATGAAGCCACTCGGAGTCATCCTGGTTGTTCTTGGAGTGCTCGCACTGGTGTATCAAGGGTTTACCTACACAACGCAGAAGAAGGTTTTGGACGTCGGCCCGATTCAGGCGACGAAGCAGGAGCACCATACCGTGCCGCTTCCTCCGATCCTGGGCGCGCTGGCGTTGATTGGCGGCGTAGTCATTCTCGCATCAGATCGCAAGGGTTAATTTTGGGTGTAGACTTTTGTTCTTGAATGGGCCAAACGAAGACGGAAAAAGGAGAAAGTGGATGAAGGTTTCAAACAAAAAGCTTTTTGCAACGATGTTGGCAGGCGCGTTTGCCATGGCGGGGTTGGTATTAGCCCCAGCTTCTTCGGCAAAGGCGAAGGACGAAGACCAGAAAGACAACGACCGGATCGAGAACGCGGGCACTGTGGTCCAGGAAATTCTCGATATTCCAGACGACATTCCGCAAGACACGCTCGACAAAGCGCGCTGCGTCATTGTATTTCCTTCGGTCCTGAAGGCGGCGTTTATCGTCGGCGGCAGCTACGGCCGCGGCGTGATGACTTGCCGTACTCACCAAGACTATACCGGCCCATGGGGCGCTCCCACGATGATGGCTCTGGAGGGTGGCAGCTTCGGATTGCAGATTGGCGGCCAAGCGACGGACTTTGTCATCCTCGTGATGAACAATCGCGGCGCAGACAGCGTCCTTCACAGCAAGGTTAAACTCGGCGGCGACGCATCGGTCGCAGCCGGCCCCAAGGGGCGCGACGCGTCAGCCGAAACCGATGCCACCATGCGCGCAGAAATGTTGAGCTATTCGCGCGCTCGCGGCGTCTTCGCCGGTATCTCGCTCGAAGGCTCCACGGTTCGCGCGGACAACGACGCCAACAAGCGCATCTATGGCAAGGAAATCTCCGCCGAGGACATCATCACGGAGTCGAGACTGTCCGCTCCTGCGTCAGCGCATCTCCTGCTCGCACGCTTGCAGAAGGCTTCGCCTCACCGCAAGCAGTAACCATTTAACTTAAAACGAAAAGGGCGGAGAGAAATCTCCGCCCTTTTTTTGGCACGTTCCTCATTAGCTCGGCAGTGGTGATCAATTACCTTCCTGCAAACCGATCTCGCCCTTGGAGACCGGCAATGGTTCGCTCACGCCCCCCGACAGCGTCTCCCACCCGCGCCGCGACAAACTCCAGTAAATGAAATACCCAGCGAGCGCAGCCACCGCGAGCAGGATGAATCCCGTGATCCACGCCTGCAGCACCAGCTCGCCGATTCCGAACATGCAGCAATATACCAGCGTGCAGCCCATCACCCAATCAAACGCGTTCGCCTTGAAGTCGCGCACCGGCCTGATTTCCGGAGCCAGCAGCGCGATATGCTTCCATCCGTGAATGGTAGGGTGAACGCGCCTGTAAAATTTCAGCAATCGCTCATCGGATTCCGGCGGCGTCAGTAAGGTCGTCACCAGCCACACGACCGTCGTCGCGGCCGTGGTGATCAGCGCCGTCTTCGCAAACACCACCGCGTTATTCCCCGAAAACTCCATGCGCTGCAGCGATACCGACACCACAAACGCCGCAATCATCGCGGAAATCTCGCTCCACGCGTTGACGCGCCACCAGTACCACCGCAGCATCAACACTCCCCCGGTGCCCGCGCCCATTCCCAGTAGGAGTTGCCAGGCCGACTGAATCGACGTGATGTGCGCCGCGGTATACCCGCTCAAAATTACCAGCAGCACGATAAACAGTTTGCTCACCCGCACGTAGTGCTTCTCGCTGCCCTTGCGCACCACGAAGCGCCGGTAAAAATCATTGATGAAGTACGAAGTCCCCCAATTCAACTGCGTGCCCACGGTGGACATGAACGCCGCCAAGAATGCCGCCACCATCAACCCGCGAAGCGCGGGCGGCAGGAAATCGCGCAGCACCATGACGTAACCCTTCTCCGGTTCTGCCGCGAATTCTGCGCTCGGATGCAATCCTCCGTGCGGCGAATACACCGCCACGGCCACCAGGCCCGTCACAATCCACGGCCACGAGCGCATCGCGTAATTCGCGATGTTGAACCACAGCGTCGCTCCCAGCGAATTCTTCTCGTCTTTCGCGCTGAACATCCTCTGCGCCACGTAACCCCCGCCGCCCGGTTCGGCTCCCGGATACCAGCTCGCCCACCACTGCACTCCAAGATAGAGCACAAACGTAATTACCGGTAACGTCCACAGCGCATCGGTAGTCCATCCCAGATGGAACGACGGAAAAAATGCGGTCACCGAACCAGTCGATTGTCCCGTTTGCCGCACAGCTTCATCCACATGCGAAAGCTGCAATTTCAGCAGCGTCATACCGCCAATTTTCGACACCGCCACCCACGCCAGCACGATGATCATGGTCATCTTCAAGGTGAACTGAAACAGATCCGTGACCAGCACTCCCCAAAGCCCGCCGATGAAGGTATAGATTCCCGTGAACGGCACCAGCAGCAGCACGCAAATCAACAAGCCGGTATGCGCGGGCGCCCCGAACGTGTAGTGAACTAAAGTGCGCCCGCCGATTCCGATCGACAGTACACGCCCCTGCGCGATCGCGTCTCCCAGCAGAACCGTGGTGATGCTGATCATCGCCTTGATGACCCAGCCTAAAATGAGACAATTCATCAAGCCGCCCAGATAGATGGCCCGAAATCCCCGCAAAAACGCCGCAGCCTTTCCCTCGTAGCGCAATTCCACAAATTCAACGTCCGTAAGAATTCCCGCCCTCCGCCAATATCGCGCGAAAAAGAAAACCGTCATCATCCCGGACAAACATTGTGACCACCAGATCCAATTCCCCGAGATTCCGTTTCTCGCCACCACTCCCGTGACAAATAACGGCGTGTCGGCCGCGAACGTCGTCGCCACCATCGACGTTCCCGCCAGCCACCACGACACATTTCGCCCGGAAACAAAAAACTCCTCGGTGCTTCCCGAGGAGCGCCGCCGGTAATACAAGCTGATCAGCAAATTCAGCAGCAGGTACGCGGCGATCACAATCCAATCGGTTGCGTTGAGAGCCATCTTTAGGTTTTCACTCCAAAAACCACGTTGACCCGGAAGTTTAGACCCAATACTGTATTTCGCGGTGACAATTCTTCGGCTTTCGCTCGCTGTGCGCGGGACCCGCGGAACTCGGTCGGTAGCGGACCGCGCCCGCTCCCAAATGGCCTGGAATTATATGTTTAAATCGGTTTAAACTAGAAGCTGAGAAAATTTTGACATGCTCCTCGTTCTACAACCCAGCAAGGATGAACTCGGCCGTGAAGCCGCCAGGATCATCGCCAACTCCGTGCGCAGGAATCCCTCCTTGCGCCTGGGTCTCGCCACCGGCAGCACCACCCTGGGGATGTACAAACAACTTGTCCGCCTGCATCGCGACGAAGCTCTCGATTTCTCCCGCGTCGTCACCTTCAACTTGGACGAATACCTGGGCCTCTCCGCCACCCACGACCAGAGCTTCCATCGCTTCATGCGGCAGAATTTCTTCTCTCACGTAAATATTCCTGCGGCCAACATTCACATTCCGGATGGCACCGTCACCGGCGACTACGAACGCTACTGCTCGTCGTACGAACAATCCATCCGCGACGCCGGCGGCATCGATCTCCAGATCCTGGGAATCGGCCGCAACGGCCACATCGGTTTCAACGAGCCCACCTCCAGCCTCGGCTCCCGCACGCGCTTGAAAGTACTGAGCAAGGAAACCATCGACGACAACCGCAAATTTTTTGCTGCCGGCGAAAAAGTCCCCGAATGCGCGATCACCATGGGCATCGGCACGATCCTCGAAGCAAAACGCATCTTGCTCCTCGCCAGCGGATCATCCAAAGCCACGCCCATCGCGCAAGCCATCGAAGGTCCAGTCACCGCCAGCGTCACCGCCTCCGCGCTACAACTCCATCCCGACGTGACCTTCATCGTCGACCAGCAAGCCGGCGCCCAACTCAAGCATCACGATTACTACCGCCGCGTCCTGGAAATGACCGCCATTCTGACTCCCGATCGCCTCTAGCCCCTCGCCACTGACCCCACTTGTAGGGGCGCAGCACTGCTGCGCCGCAAACGCCCAGGCGTAGATTTCCCCGGCCGTAGCGCCACTTTGCAGCGCCATCCTCGCCCATTACCCTCGCCTGCGCTAAAATCCCAATACCGCCAAGTCGCGGCAATCTCTTTCTCAAGGACGGCCGTGCCGGATCCACGCCTAATCGGAACCTCGGTCC
>Ga0187855_10001603_pt1 | contig 17793 bp, 14 predicted proteins | sample June2016WEW_8_10_2_FD_132969 | JGI IMG/M metagenome (GOLD analysis project Ga0187855, IMG submission 132969) | Peatland microbial communities from SPRUCE experiment site at the Marcell Experimental Forest, Minnesota, USA - June2016WEW_8_10 | ecosystem: Environmental > Terrestrial > Soil >...
ACCTCGCGAGCCAGCGCGCCGATCGCCACTCCCAGCGCCGCAAACGCGAGACCGCCGAGCGCCAGCGCCACCAGCCACTCACCGACGCGACTCCATTCGAGGCCCACGAATGCCCCGATACCGGCGAGCATCGCAAACGCCACCACCACCGCACAGCCGGCCGCCAGCAGCAGCTTCTGCGCGATCAACGACTCGCGTGTGATCAGCACTCCGCCACCGCGAGATGTCGAAAAGGAGGAGGAGAGGGAGGAGGATGGGTTGGGGGAACTCCTCACCAGCCGCGCGAGTGTGTGCTCTTCGCGCTCCAGCGCGATCCCGCCGGCGGCGAGCAGCACGCAGATGAACATCAGGGAGATGCTGACCGCGACAACCACCGCGTACGCGTCGAGCGGGGTGCGGCCGCCCTGCAGGTTGGTGGTGGTGATCTGGATTGGCTGGCTGACGGTGCTCAGCACATCCTGGCTGACCCCCAGGTTTTGGGCGGCGAATTCGGTGAACTCGGTCAACCGTTCCAGCTGAGCACGATCCACGTCGTGGGGATGGCGGGCGATGATCCCGCGCAGGATGTGAGGTATTTTGCCCAATCCCGGCAGGTTTTGCGGCGCGCCCGCCACGCCGAGGTTGCCGCCCCGCACGAGCGACCCGATCACCTGTGCCGCCACCCGTCTGATCTGGTTGGAGAGTTCGAGGTTGGCCCGCGCGAGCGAGGATTCGATCGTCGAGTGCACAAAGCTCTGCTCCAGTGCGTCGCCGTTGTAGATCACCTCCACGTGCGCCTGGCTGGTGACCGAGGAGAGCCGTGAGGCGATGTTCGCGGGAATCACGATCCCCGCCAGCGCCTTTCCCGAGCGGACCGCTTGCACGGCCTGCTCGCGGGTGGCGACGGGCACCGGCTGCACCTGGTTGAAGAGTTCGCTGTAGTAGTGCGCCACGTTCAGGCGCGTGCCCCCCAATTCGACGGTGGCCGAGGGCGGGGAGAGGTTGGCGATCGCCACCTTCGGCTTGGAGGGGGCGCGCGAGATCGCCAGGCCGATCAGCAGCGCCACCGCGACCGGGTAGAGCACCAGCACCGCCACCAGCACCCGCGAGCGGGTAAGGATCAGCAGGTCCTTCTTCAGCATCCACCTCATCGGTCGAGTCGCCTCATCAGTGCCCCCGCTCGCGCAGGAACTCCACAAACGCCCCTTCGAAGTCCGGGGGGCGGGTGGGGCTCGATTGCCCGGCCGCCTCCCGCGCGAACTCCTCCGGGGAGCCGTTGAACAGCAGCTCGCCGTCGGCCAGCACGACCACCCGGTGCGCGTAGCGCTCGGCCTCGGCGACGTTATGGGTGGAGAAGACCACGCACCGGCCCCGCTGCGATGGTGCGCAGATGAAGCGCCACAGGCGCTCGCGCTGGCGGGGATCGAGCGAGGAGGAGGGCTCGTCCAGCACCAGCACCGTCGGCTCGGAGAGCAGGCCGATCGCGATGTTGACGCGCTGGCGGTTGCCGCCGGAGAGGCGCTCCACGCGCTCGAAGGCGCGCTCCTGCAGACCAGTCTGCTCGAGCATCGCCGCGACGGCCGCTCGCGGGTCGGGGCTGCGCTCCAGGCGGGCGAACAGCTCAAGGTTCTCCGCGACCGAGAGGCGCGAGTAAAGCGCAGGTTGCTGTGGAACCCACCCGACCTCACCGGAGGGCAGGCTGACGCTGCCCGCGCTCGGTGGTTGGACGCCAGCGAGAATCGAGAGCAGCGTAGTCTTGCCAGCTCCGTTGGGCCCGATCACGGCGACCATCTCACCGAGGCCCGCCTCGAAGCTGACGCCACGCAGCGCCTCGCGCTCGCCATAGCGCTTGGTGAGGCCGTTAACCTCAATGATCGGCCTCACAGCATTCTGCCGGGGGAGCGCTCCCAGGACTCGAACGTGAGGTGGCGGCTGAGGTAGACGAAGGTCTCGCGCAGCACCGCGAGGATCGGCAGCGCGACCAGCGCACCGACCACGCCGTAGAGCTGCAGCCCGAGCAGCAGCGCGAAGATCACCAGCAGCGGGTTGATCCGTAGCGTGTGCCCAAAGATCTGGGGTGCCACCACGTGGCCCTCGAGCTGCTGCAAGCCGACGAACAGCAGGCCCACCCACAGCGCGGAGACCGGGTCGGTAAGGAGCGCCACGAGCACCGGCGGCAGCGCGCCGAGGATCGGGCCGATGTAGGGGATCAGCTCCATCACCCCATAGAACATCGCGAACGCGACCGCGTACTTCTGGCCGGCAGGGAAGATCCCGAGCACGCCAAAGATGTACAGCGCAAGGCCGGTCGAAGCGCCCATCACAAAGCTGAACAGCAGCTGGCCACCCACATAGCGCGAGACCGCGTGCTGTGCCAGCGTGGGGTAGTCGTCGGCGGGCGTCCCGTCGCCGTCGGGCATCGCTCGGCGCACCAAGCGCCCGATGCGTTCGCCGTAGAGCAGCATGTAGATGGAGAGCACGAAGATCAGCACCAGGTCGAAGATCGCGCTGGCCACTTCGGTGATCAACCCGCCGCCGAAGGAGGCGAGCGAGCCGGCGCTCTTGGCAAGTTTCGCTTGGATCGTCTGCAGCGCCGTTTTGCCCTGATTTTTGAATTTGACGTGCACGCCGTGGCGGTTCAGCCAGCTCTGGATGCTGGCCAGCGTTTCGTTCGCTTCGTCGACCAGCTTGGGCAGGTTGTGGATGAACGACTGCACCTGGTGAAAGATCGGGTTGGCCAGCAGAAAGCCGATGCCGGCCAATGTCAGGAAGAATGCAACGTACACGGCGAGCACCGCCAGGCCGCGAGGAAGGCGCGAGCGCTGGAGGAAGGCTACGGCCGGGTTGAGGATCAGCGCAATGAGGGCCGCCACGACGAAGACCACAAACACTTTCCCCGCTGCGCGTGTGAGCGCCCACAGCGCGAGCAGCGCCAGCGGGAGCACCACCAGCTGCACCCAGCGCGGTACCACTACCCGCGGGGGCTCGGGCGCTGCGGCGGGCACCTCTTGGTCCACCAGCTCCCGCTCTTGCGCTCTCGGCGGCGCTGCCTCCGTGGTCGCTGCCTCGGTGGTCTGCTCCTCTACGCTCACACTTCTCCCGTCATTGGCCAAGTATGGCTGAGGCCGAGGCGTCGGCGCCCGCGGATGGCGGCGAGCCGAAGGGGTCCGCAGTGGGGCGCTACCCCGGCGAAGCGACGATCCTGTTCGTCGGCGACCTCGTCGGTAGCCTCGGCAGGCGCACGCTGCTCGATTGCCTGCCGTTGCTGCGCGAGCGCTACAACCCGACCTGGGTGGTCGTCAACGGCGAGAACGTGGCCGGCGGGCTGGGCATCACGCCGAAGACCGCCAAGCAGCTGCTGGCGGCGGGCGTCGATGCGATCACGCTCGGCAACCATGCCTACCATCACCGCGAGATCTACCCATATCTCGACACCGAGCCGCGGATCGTGCGCCCCGCCAACTACCTGCGCGGCCAGCCGGGGCGGGGGGTGTGCGTGGTGCAGAGCGCGGGAGGGATGCGCCTCGGCGTGATCAACCTCAGCGGCAGCCTCTACCTGCGCCCCGGCCGTTCGGCGTTCGTCGAGATCGACGGGGCGTTGCGAGAGCTGGGCGAGGTCGATCACATCCTCGTGGACATGCACGCGGAGGCGACCAGCGAGAAGATCGCACTCGGGTGGCACCTCGATGGCCGCGTGAGCGCAGTGGTGGGCACCCACACGCACATCCCCACCGCCGACGCGCGCGTGCTGCCGGGCGGCACCGCCTACATCACCGACGTCGGCATGACCGGCCCACGCGGGGGCGTGATCGGGGTCAAGCGCGAGCTGGCGCTGGAGGCGATGATCACGCAGATGCCGGTGCGCTTTCAGACCTCCGAGGAGGATCCGTGGCTGAATGGAGTGGTGGTTCGCTGCTCCAAGCCGTTGCGGGCGGACTCGATCGAGCAGGTGCTGATGCCGCGTCCGCCAGTAGCGCCAGCATGACAAGCGGGAAGAACCACACGATGTAGAGGTAGAACCAGTATTCGAGACCCAGCTGCAGCGCGATCAAGACCGCGGCGCAGGCGGCGGCGAGCGCCGGGGTGCCAGGCCGGCGGGGGAGCACCGCGAGGCCCAGCGCCAGCGCGACCGCGGCGGCCTGCGCCAGGATCTGCCAGCTCTTCGCGCCGGCGTACAGCCCCCACACCGAGAAGGGCGCGCCGCGGTCCGATTGATAGACGATCGTGCGCTCGTAGATCTCGTGCAGCGAGTCGTGTGTGAGCGCCGGGATCGAGACCACCGCCACGGTGAGCGCGAAGGCGAGTACGAACAGCGCGAGCGCCCGCGCACGGCGATTTGCCCGCCCGCCCGGGCGGGCCCGGATATCTCGCAGCCCGTGGGTGGCCAGCAGCGGCACGAGCGCCAGAGGGGCAAGCTTGGTGAGTCCCGCCAGCGCCGCGAATACCCCGCGCGCAGGTGGCGAGGAGGCTACGAGCAGCACCGCCAGCAACAGCACCGCCACGAGCGCATCGTTACTGTCGCTCTCCAGCACATACAGCGTGAAGGGATAGGAGACCCAGGCGTAGGCGAGCGCCACCCCCAGCGTGGGGCCGCGGATGCGCAGGCCGAGCAGGAAAATCAGCCCAACCGCGAGCAGGTCGAAGGCGATTGATGCAGCGTGCGCCGCGGGCAGGTCGTCCCACAGGCCGCTCCAGCCGAAGGCTTGCTCGAACGGTACGTACGCCTCGTAGTTGACCGGCCCATAGGTGTCACCGTGTTCGTTGTCGGAGGGATATTTCCCATACAGCTGCTTGCCGTCGGCGATTCGCTGCGCACCGATCACCCCGGCGTAGCCGACGTCGATCACATTCCCGTCGGTCACGTTCAGGCCGATGCGAAAGCCCAGCAGGAACACCACACCGACGGCCAGCAAGGGTGCGGGGATCCACAGTTTCAGCGGCCGCGGTCGAGCACGAGATCGCAGCAGCAGCAGCATCCGCACCAGCAGGTAGATCAGCGGCGGGTAGGCGAGGGGAGCGGATTTGTAGATCTCGCCCTGGTTGAAGTACGCCAACGACACCGAGAAGGAGAGCAGCATCAGCAGGTCGAGGTGGCGTAGCGCGAACGGGCGGCGCCATTCGATGAACGGCAGCAGGAACAGCACACACAGCGGCAGCCACACGTACAGCGCGTTGACGTGGCGCCCGAACGCGCCGGGGTAGCCGCGCGCCATCGTCCACGCCACCTGGAAGCCGGTCCACTGTTCGAGCACCCGCCCGCTCGCGTCGGAGATGATCACCTGGCCGATTTCCTTGCCCTTGCGGGAGAAGTAGCTGACCTGCCAGCGGCCGGGGCCTTTCAGGTAGGCGCCATCGTAGGAGCCGGGGTAGTCGGCCCGCACGCGACGCATCTTCGCCAGACGCCCCGCTATTTCAAGGACGTCGTCGGGGGAGAGTCGCCGGCCCGCGGGAGGCACGATCGAGGGCGATACCGGCACCGGCGTTTCCGAGTTGGTTGTACTGCCGGCGGTGCCGGCACCGCCAGTGCGCAGACTCGCGGTCAGCTGCCTCCTCGCGAGGGTATGCCCAGCCGCTCCCGCCGCGGGTGTAGCCGCCTGCAGCAGGCAGGCGCCCGCGAGAAGGGTCGCTGCGAGCGAACGGCGCACAGAGCGAGGGTATCCGCCCGCCAAGGTCAAAGTTTCAATTAGCGGCGATGCCGAAGTGGCTGAGGATCAGCGGCGCGACATCGCGGATCGACCACTGCGCGGACGAAGGGCCGGATGCCGGCCCGGGTGGGTGGGCACCCGGATCCACGCCGCTGAGGATCAGCGCGCCGAGCGAGTCTTCGCCGCGCAACGAGCCGTGACTGCCGCCTCCCACGTGCCCCTGGCGGCCCCAGTCGAGGAACTCGTGAAAGGGCTCCGCGGAGAGCAGCACATCACCGGAGGTGGGGCAGCTCAACGCCGACCACACGCGAGCGAGCGCGTCGGGATGCTCGGGCGTGCTCAGGATGCCGTCGAGCACAGACCCACCGAGCACGGTCAACTCGCCCTCCACGCTCCACCGGCCGCCGCGCGGGTCGCGCACCTCCCCGCCAGGCCGGAAGCGCAACTCACCGATCGAGGGCCGCGCGATCACACCCTCTACCGGCGCGCCGTGCACGTCGCGCTCCAGCCACATCACCAGCTCCACGCCGTCGAGCGCCAGCGCGCGGCGCACGATGTCTGAGCGCAGCGCCTCGGGGTGGTGGTCGGTGAGCACGTACACCATCGCCGCGCGCTGAGTCGGACAGACGGCGATTCGAGCCCCGCCGCTGCCGCTCGCGGGGGAAGGCCCGCCCACCTTCGATGCCGGCGCGGCCTGGGCGCGGTCAACGCCCCGCCCACCGCGGCCGGGCTCGAGCACATCGAACTCGGCGAGCGCCTCCTGCAGCGCGATCGTGGCGCGTACGGGCGCCTGCGAGTGGTCGGCCATCACCACCATCGCATGCGTCTCCAGGAACTGCTCGACACCGCCAGCGGGCGCCATCATGCGCGCAAGCTGCTGGTCGGCGAGCGCCAGCGAGCGCAGCTGCCCCTCGGGGCCGTGCTTGTGGGAGTGCCAGTCGTTGTCGGGCAACGAGAGCAGCAGGAAGTCGAACAGGTCGTGCTCGACCATGTAGGCGGCGACACAGCCGGAGTGCTGATCACGCACGCCGGGCATCCCCAGGCCCGAGCGACAGCCGGTGCGGCGCGAGGCGAAGATGTCGGCGTAGAACAGCTCTTTGGGGCCCATCACCGCGTGGCGCAGCAGCGTGGCGGAGGCGATCCGCGTCAGCGCCGAGTCGCGCTGGGGCTCGTGGCGGTGGCGGCCGCGGTAGATCAGGTAGGTCGTCCCCGCGGTACGCACGCCGGCGTCGTCGAGCGCCTCGAACACCGTCAGCGGTTCGGGCGCGAGGTGGGCGCGGTTCATGTTGTAGACCGTGTCGGTCAGCTGGCGCGCGATCCCGAAGCGCTGCGAGGCCCTGAACGAGGAGCCGTACTCCACGTAGCGGCCCTCCTCGCGGTGGTACCAGTTCATCGCCGGGATCAGGTGGCGCTCCTGGCCGGCGCCGGTCGTGATCGACGCCGCGCACACCGGCGTCACCGACGGGAAGGCGGCAGCGCAGTCGGGAACGTAAAGGCCACGGCGCATCAGCTCCCCGAGCACCGGCGCGACTCCCTCGGCGACCGCACGCTCGAGCATCTCGGGCGCCATCGCGTCGATTACGCAGAGGACGAGCTTGGGCGTGCTCACCGTCCGAGGATGCGCAGGCCAGCGTACTTGCGTCCGGCGCGGCGGCGGTCGGCGAGCAACAGCCATCCGCACAGCGCGAGCGCCACGTAGCCGAGCGGGTGCAGCAGCGCGACCAGCGCCGCGACCACCAGCGAGGCGGCGTCGAGGTAGATCGTCAGCGCCTCGCGCGCCGCGCGGTCCGGGAGGCGCGTCCGCGCCCTGGCGATCACCGGCCAGCAGGCGCGTTGGGAGAGGCCCGCCGCGAAGAGGCCGCCCACCAGCCCCGGCCAGGCGGCGTCGCCGTGTGCGGCGAGCGTTCCCGCGAACAGCAGCATCCCCGTGCCGATCCCCACCCCGGCGAGCGCGGCGCCGAATGGGTCGGGGCGCTGCGCGCGGTCGCTCGGGTCGATAATCGGCGCCAGCCCGACCAACAGCTGCACGGCGTACGCGAGCACCAGCGCTACACACACAGCGAGCAGCCACCAGCTGGCTTCGAGGAAGTGGAAGGTGCCGTGCGCAAAGGTCACGCCCAGCGCGTCTGCGGAGGCAAGGGCACCGGCGAGCAGCGCGGGCATGAACGGCCGCAACCCCGCGGCGAGCGCAAGTCCGAGCCCAAGTCCTATGTAATACACGAGGCCGTTCATGGTTCGGCTACCGTACGAGGCGCCATGACGATAGAGGATGAGCACCCTCGTGGATGAAAGCCCACCCACCCAAGCTCGCCCCACCGCGCACGAGCTGGCCCGCTACGAGCGGCTGTTCGCCGCGCGCACGCGCGGGATGCGCTCCTCGGCGATGCGCGAGATGATGGCGCTCACCGAACGACCCGAGGTGATCTCGCTCGCGGGCGGGCTGCCCGACACCTCCACGTTCCCGCCGGAGCTGTACGCGAAGTTGATGGCACACGTCGCCGCCGACTCCACCGCGCGCGCATTGCAGTACGGCCCAACCGAGGGGATGGCAGCGACGATGGAGTGCATCGTGCAGGTGATGGCCGAGGAGGGTACGGCGGTTGGCACCGAAGAGATGATCGTCACCACCGGCGGCCAGCAGGTGATCGACCTCGTTTGCAAGACGCTGATCGACCCCGGCGACGTGATCGTCGCCGAGGCCCCCACCTACCCCGGCGCGGTGCCCACGTTCGGGGCCTACCAGGCGGATGTGGTGCAGATCGAGGTGGACGACGAGGGGATGCCGATCGACGCGCTGGAAGCGACCCTCGAGCGCCTGCAAGCCGACGGGCGGCGGCCGAAGTTCATCTACACGATCCCCAACTTCCAGAACCCGGGCGGCGTGACGATGTCGCTGGAGCGCCGTCGTCGGCTGGTGGAGATCGCGCGCGATCACGAGCTGCTGGTGTTGGAGGACAACCCCTACGGCCTGCTGCGCTACGAGGGCGCGCCACTGCCGACGCTGTACTCGCTGGACGCCGCCAGCTCCAGCCGTGGCGGCAAGTCGGACTTCGTGATCTACCTGGGGACCTTCTCGAAGATTCTCTCCCCGGGCATTCGACTCGGCTGGGCGGTGGCGCCGCGGCCGGTGCTGGAAAAGCTCAACCTCGGCAAACAGGGCGCCGACCTGTGCTCATCCTCGATGACGCAGCTGTTCGTGGCGAGATATTTCGCCGAGCACGACTGGCGCGGATATCTGCGGGAATTGCGGGAGCTGTACTCAGGCAGGCGCGAGGTGATGCTGGCGGCCCTGCGCGAGCACTTCGGCGAGGAGGCCCACTGGACGACCCCGCAGGGCGGTCTGTTCATCTGGGCGACGCTGCCACAGTACATCGACACCACCAACCTGCTGGCGCAGTGCACCAACGTGGCGTTCGTGCCGGGGCGCGCCGCCTACGTAGACGCGGAGGGGCGACAGGGCTCCTCGTCGATGCGCCTGAACTTCGCCGGCCTGCCGGAGGAGGAGATCCGCGAGGGCATCAAACGGATCGGCACCGCGGTGGATAGGCAGATGCGGCTGTTCGGGGCGCTCACCGGGTCTCCGCGGAGGATGGGAGCCCACCCATCCACGCACCCGTCCGGCGTCGCCGCACGCACAAGCGGGAGCCGGCCAGAGACGGCTGGAGAGGAGCGCCGGCCAATCCAGCCCGTCGTGGAGTCCCCCGACACCGAGGGCCTCGCCGATGTGGTGGAGCTGCGGCGGCGGCACGCCGGCGGCCGATGAGAGTGACGGTGCTGCAGGGCGGGCGCTCGCTGGAGCGCGGCGTGTCGCTGCGCTCGGGGGCGCACGTGCAGGAGGCGCTGCGCCGTGCGGGCCATGAGGCGCTGGCGCTCGACACCGGGCCGGAGCTGGTGACGCGGCTGCGTGAGCAGGCTCCCGACGCGGTATTCGTGGCGCTGCACGGCAGCGACGGCGAGAACGGCACCGTGCAGGGGCTGCTGGAGCTGCTCGGGGTTCCCTACACCGGGTCTGGGCCAGGCTCGTGCATGCGCGCCACCGACAAGGCGCTCGCCAAGCACCTGATGGGCGAAGCGGGCATTCCGACTCCGGAGTTTCGCTCGTTCGCCGAGGAGTCCCTGGAGGGGCTGGGCCTCGCCGAGGCGCTCGACGCCCTGGAGCGCCGCCCCGGGTATCCGCTGGTGGTCAAGCCCGCCCACGGCGGCTCGGCGCTCGGCGTGAAGTTCGCGGCGAGCGCCGAGGAGCTGCCGAACGCGCTGGTGGCGGCCTTCTCCTACGACGACCGAGTGGTGCTGGAGCACTTCGTGAAGGGGCGCGACCTCGCCGTGTCGGTGCTGGATGGCGCCGATGGAGACGAGCAAGCGAGCGAGCCGCAGGCGCTGCCGGTCGTCGAGGCGATCCCGCGCGAGCAGGATTTCTACGCGTACGAGTCGCGCTATGAGATCGGGATGACCACGTTCGTATGCCCCGCCGAGCTGCCTACAGAGATCGCCGCGCGCACGCAGCAGCTGGCGCTGGAGGTCTACCGCTTGCTCGGCTGCCACGGCGTGGCGCGCGTCGATCTGATGCTGGCAGACAAGAGCGAGGAGTTGGCGGTGCTGGAGACCAACGTGGTGCCCGGCCTCACCGAAACCAGCCTTCTGCCGCAGGCGGCCGATGCCGCGGGGATCGGCTTCGACGCGCTGGTCGGCCGTATCCTGCAGAGCGCCTTCACCCGCTGAGCCGACCCCGACGGTCGCCGGGCACGGAGGCCCGGCGCCTGGCACGTCCTTGCACGCACCCACGCGCGCGGACGATCCCCCCCTGCTCCGCCTACGAATCCCCTGCGGCGAAATCCTCGGGGCTCACCTGGTCCAAGAACTCCTTGAACTGCTCCACCACGTCCTCCGACTCCTCCACGACTCAGTTGGGGGAGGGCAGGCCCTCCCCCAAGGCCCCCTCCCATGAATCAAGAGTCGCCAGCCGCAAAGTCCTCCGGAGAAACCTGGTCCAAGAACTCCTTGAACTGCTCCACCACGTCCTCCGACTCCTCCTCGTTCTGCTCGAATTCGATCGCGCTCTCCGCGATCACCTCCTCGGCCGCGAAGATCGGCGCGCCGCTGCGCACCGCCAGCGCGATCGCGTCACTGGGGCGGGAGTCGATCTCGAGCTCGCGGCCGTTGACCGAGAGCGTAATCGAGGCGAAGAACGTGTTCTCGCGCAACTCCGTGACGGCGACCTGCGTGCAGCGCACCTCCAGCTCGCCCAGCACGTCGCACAGCAGGTCGTGCGTCATCGGCCGCGGCGTGCTGGCGCCCTGCAGCTTCATCAGGATCGAGGCCGCCTCGGGGTGTCCGATCCAGATCGGAAGGAACCTGTTGCCCTCGACCGTCTTCAGCAGCACGATCGGCTGCTTGCCGACCATGTCGAAGCTGACGCCGTAGATAACCATCTCCTGCACTGCCGTTCCTCCGCGGTGGGGAATCCAGAGTATAGGTACCCGCTGGGGCCACGAACGGCGCATTGCGGGGTTGGAGCCCACCCCGCCCCCACCACGCTCCCGCCCACCAGGGCCCGCCCATTCGGGGCACTCTCCGCGGCGGCGACGGCCGATCAGCGGCGTTCACGCCCGCGCGCGGAAGCTCCAGAGCTTGTTGCCGATGAAGTTGAGCGGCATCACCGCCGCCACCGCCAGCGCCTGCGCCGCCACCTTCTCGACCCCGGCGCCCTCCACCAGGATCGTCAGCACGCCGAGGCTGAAGCCCTCCGCCACGAGGCTGACCAGGAAGAAGCGCATCGCCTGCAGCCGCGCGCTGCCCGCGGCGGCGTCGAAGGTCCAGTGGCGGTTGAGCACAAAGTTGTTGAGCACCGCCACCAGCCACGCCAGCACGCTGGACACCTGGTAGTCGATGCCAAACGCGTGCACGCACAGCGCGTACACGGCGATGTTGACCACAAACCCGCTGCCCCCCACGATCCCGAAGCGCACCAGCTGCAGCCAGTTGGCGGGCTTGCGCATCCCGTGCCACAGGCGCACGTGTGGTTTGGTCTCGGGGCCTCCGGGGATGCCCGTGCGCGGCATATCCACGGCCGCGGCCTCGTCTTGCATCCGCTCAGGGTAGCGACACAGGCCCGGGAGGGGCACGCTAGCCTTGCAGTGGTGAGCGTCCATCAAGGGACAGACGGCGCGCCGCAGGGAGCACCGCGGCTGGGTCTTTCACGCCGCCGAGGGGCAGGTGCGCTTGCGATCGTTGCGGTGGCGGGGGCAGCGGTTGCGCTGGCCGTCCCCTCCTCCCATCATGCCGCGGCGCACTCCCGCACTGCGGCGAAAGCAAAGGCCGCGGGCGTGGCGAGCGTGACGAGCACTGCCACAACGACGCGCAAGGGGGTCGAGCTGGCGTCGACCAAGCCGGTTGCCGAGGTGCGCGACCCCGAAGAATCCAAGAGCTTCCCGGTGTCGGGCTCGGTGCACCACTCCTCGGCGGCCACCCCCGCCAAAGTGGGGGAAGAATTCGTCGCTCCCGGCGCACAATCCAACGCCGAAGTGCGAGCTGAGCTGGGCCATATGCACGCGATCGAAAGCGCCGCCCGCGCGCAGGCCCATGCGACCGTCGCGACGGTGCCCGGCGGGGACTCCGTCGGCGGCAACGGCACGATCCCGATCCCCGTTGGCATCCCCGAAGTGGTGCAGCGGGTGATCGCCGGCGCCAACGCAATCGCCGACTTTCCTTACGTGTACGGCGGCGGGCATGCCTCGTTCGTCAGCAACTCCTACGACTGCTCCGGTTCGGTCTCCTATGCACTCGCCGCCGGTAGTTTGCTGAGCGCGCCGGAGACCTCCGGTACGCTGGAGAGCTGGGGCGAACCGGGGCCGGGGAAGTGGATCACGATCTACGCCAACGCAGGGCACGTCTACATGTACGTGAACGTCGGCGGGCGCTGGATGCGCTTCGACACCGTCGGGCGCTCCGGCCCCTACGCCTCGCGCTGGCAGCCGGAAATCCGCTCCAACGCGGGGTTCGTGGCGCGGCATCCGCCGGGGTTTTAGGGGCCCGGCCGGTCGGCGTGAGCGGGCAGTTTCCGCCGGAGTGGACAAGCCCTGAGCCGACCTCAGTGATGCAGTTCGACGGTGCTTATCACGGTGGTGAACAGCGGGGTCTGCGAGTTGGCGTTGTGCGCGGTGAGGCGCAGCGTTAGCTTCACCTTCTTTGCTCGGCGCAGGTGCTTGGCGACGCTCTTTGAGAATTTGATCCTCACCGAGCTCTTGCCGGCCTTGGTGGTAACCAGCAGCGCGTGGCCGATCACCAGCGACCGCGGCGAGCCGGCAGGCAGGTTGGTGGCGGCCGGGCCCGAGATCCCGAGATGGTGGGCAGTGGCTGATTCAAGCAATACTTCGAAGCGGCCAGCGACCTGCTCGTTGACGGTGTAGCGGACCACCAGGCCGTTCTTTGCCACCTGCTTGAGCGAGCTGGACACGGCTGCCGCCGTGGCAATCGGGCCAGGCACGGAGGGGATGGAGGAGGAGTTGCCCGACCCTCCCGAGCCGCCTGGGGCGTTGTTCGCGCCAGTGTTCGATGAGCCGCCGCTGCCCGGTGGAGGTGGCGGGGGCGGACCCACAACCGTGATCGGCTCGGCGACGCTGGCGGTGTTGCCGCCCGTGTCGGTGACGGTCAGCGTGACACTATAGGTCCCGCCATAGCGGTAGGAATGGAAGGTGCTCGCCGCACAGGGGGTCTGCCAGGGAAGTTCGCACGGAGACGTTTCAGGGGAGTTAAGCGACGGAGCCCCGGGCGCGACACCTGTGATTTCGGCGGTTTCGTCACCGAAGTTCCATTTATATGTCGCGTATTTGGCTTCCTCCGCGCCGGTCGTCTTTGAGTAGCCAATGTCGTCGTTGAGGGTGATGTCGGACTCCATGCCGTCGAACCCAACCAGTTCGCCCGCGTTGACCGTGTTGGGGGCGGTGAATTTCGGAGCAAGGGCGATGCCGCTCAGACAGGGTATCGCTGGATAGGGAAGCCGGAAAGCCGCGAGATTGAAGGCGTCGTTGAGGTAGTATTTGTCTTCGCCCAACGACTGGTTTGACAGCCAGCCCGCGACTGTCTTGGGGTTCGCTCCGGCGTTGCCAGTGGCGGCGAAGAAGAAGTTGCGGCACTCGTCGGTGACTTCGTCACCAACCGGATCCTGCCAGGCGTTTAGTAGCGGGTTGGTGACGATGTCCTGTTGCTCGACAGCAATCTGGTTGATGATGAGGTCGGCCAGGCCCGTGTCAAAGGTGCCATCCGGGCCGCGTACGGAGCCAAGCTGGTTGGGCTCCTGCTCGTGGGGTTTTTCGAGGCCCAGTTCCTTCGCTTCTTCGATTTCCCGTTGTTCCTTTTTCGACTTTTCGTCGAATTCTTCCTGTTCCTTGGCCGTACGGATTTTTGTGTGCTCCTTTTCGCCGAGTTCGCCGTCGTTTGTTTTCGTGTCGGGCGCGAAACCGCCGTCCTGGCAATCGAATCCCTGTGTGTTGTCGACCGCCGACACATGGTAGTCGCCCTCCCCGCCCGCAACCCAAGGGATCACGGCATACAAGATCGTGTCGCCGTCGCCGCTTTCGGGGTTGGTAGGGCTTATTGCAGAGTGATAGCTGCAGAAGCTTTCTCTATAGTCGGCGTAGCTAGCGGGCGGTTTGCCGAGCGGAGTGAGTTTGGTCGGTTCGACCGGGGGTTCGTCTGTGTCGGTTTCGCCCTTTTTTTCGTCGTTGAGTTTTTCGGCTTCGTACTGTTTCTTTTCCTTTTCGTACGTTTCCTTTTCTTCTTCGTACTTGCCCAGACGTTCCGGGTAGGTGTTCTTTTCTTCTTCATAGGTCGCGATTTCGGTGATCGTGCCGTCGAAGTCCGAGCAGCGACCGGAGGGCCCGCCCGCATCCAAGCAGGCGGTGACTCCCGGAGGGGTAAGCAGGTAGAAGATCGAGCCCATGCCCTTTTGCAGGCCGTGCTGCGCGATAAAGGTCTCGAGCTGGGCTTTGATCTGTGCATCGGTTAGGCAAACTGTGCCGCCCCCTTCCAGCAGTGGAATGCCGTATACCCATCGGTGCGGGTCCGTGCAGCCCGAGATGGCCGGATAGGGATTGGTGTCGGTGTAGGCGCCATGAAAGATGGAGCGACTGGTCGCCGGCCGGTTGGTCTCGTCGGTGTACTGCGAGTCCACGGCGAATACGCTGCTCAGTTGACCGTCGGCGGACCCAATGTTCGCCATGAACCCGTCGATCAATCCCTGCCAGTCACCGTGGTAGTAGTCCTGTGGATCCCAGTAGATCAAATAGGTCGCGGCCGAGTGCAGCACGGGGCCGGGCTGGGCGAGGTCACTGGGGTTGTTGGCAAAGCTGAGGGCCGGCAAGTTCGTTTCCGCTTCGCCGTCGTCTAGCCCGTTCAACTTGACGTCGCCTTCCCAGTAATGGGAGACTTCACGGGGCTGCAAGCCCACCTTCACTTCTTCGACGCCCGAACCGGTGGGCACTGTGGCAACCTTGGCGCTCACGGGCACCGCGATGAGGAGCCAGAGTCCGGCCATTGCGGCGAGGGCAAACATCAGCCGGCGCGCGACGTGCGGCATCGAACGGAAGCGGAGACAGAGCGTCACGAGACCTACATCGGCATCCCACCCGGCTCTCATTAGCGTTGCTGGACGAGAGCACGAGCGCCAGGCGAACGCGGGCTGTCGCGGGTTGGTGGCCGCCCTCAGCGCGAGAACAGCGCGGCCTGCCCCTGCCCTACCCCCACGCACAGCGTGGCGAGGCCGAGGTGGGCGTCGCGGCGACGTAGCTCGTGCGCGAGGCTGACGACGAGGCGCGCGCCGCTCATGCCGAGCGGATGCCCGATCGCGATCGCGCCGCCGTTGACGTTCACGCGCGCCGGGTCCAGCCCCAGCTCGCGGATCACCGCAAGGCTCTGCGAGGCGAACGCCTCGTTGAGCTCCACGAGGTCGATCTGCTCCACGGCGGTGCCGGTGCGCTTGAGCAGCTTGCGCACCGCGGGGATCGGGCCGATCCCCATCACCCGCGGATCGACCCCGGCGGAGGCCGAGCCTGCGAAGCGCAACAGCGGTTCGGCGCCGAGTCTCTCCGCCATCGCGGCGCTCGCGATCACCAGCGCCGCCGCGCCGTCGTTGACGCCGCTGGAGTTGCCAGCCGTCACCGTCCCTCCGTCGCGGAACACCGTGCGCAACTTCGCCAGCGCCTCGGAGGTCGAGCTCGGGCGCGGGTGCTCGTCGCGCACGCACTCCCCCACCGGCACCAGTTCCTCGGCGAAGCGCCCGGCCGCGTCCGCCTCCGCCCAGCGACGCTGGCTCTCCAGCGCGAACGCGTCCTGGTCCTCGCGTGAGACGCCCCAACGCTCGGCGACGTTCTCGCCCGTCTCGCCCATGCTCTCCAGCGGGAAGCGCTCCGCCATCGCGGGGTTGGGAAAGCGCCAGCCGATCGTCGTGTCGTACACCGTGCGCTCGCCACGCGCCCACGCCTTCTCGTCCTTGCCCTGCACGAGCGGCGCGCGGGTCATCGATTCCACGCCGCCCGCCACCGCGAGCTCGATCTCGCCGGCGCGGATCGCCTGGCAGGCGCACACCACCGCGGCCAGCCCGGACGCGCACAGCCGGTTGACGGTGATGCCGGGGATCTCCTGGGGCAGGCCCGCGAGCAGCAGCGCCATACGGGCGACGTTGCGGTTGTCCTCGCCCGCCTGGTTGGCGCAGCCAAGGTACACCTCCTCGATCTCGCTCGGATCGAGGCTCGGCACGCGCTCAACGACAGCGCGCAGCGCGATCGCCGCGAGGTCGTCGGGGCGCACCTGGGCGAGCGCACCGCCGTAGCGCCCCACGGGCGTGCGCACGGCGGCGAGGATCACTGGTTCGGGGGTCGCTGTCATGGTTCCACGGATCGGGGGCCGCCAGAATATCGGTTAGTGGCCACGGACCCCGAGCAGCTTGCGCGCTTCAGCCGGCGTGGCCACGTGGCGCCCGACCTGCTCCGCGAGATCGACGACCCGTTCAACCAGCTGCACGTTGCTGCGCGCCAGCTCTCCGCGGCGGTAGTACACGTTGTCCTCCAACCCCGTCCGCACATGCCCTCCGTAGAGCAGGCTCAACACATTGACCTCCAGCTGGTGGCGTCCGATCCCCAACATGCTCCACCTGGCGCCCTCCGGCAACCGGCTGAGCAGGTAGCCGATTGTCTGCAAGTCGGGAGCTGCGCCACCGGGAACTCCAATGCACAACTGCCAGAAGCCGGGGCCACGGATCAGCCCTTCGCCGATCAGCCGCAGCCCGTTGCGGATCATGCCACTGTCGAACGTCTCGATCTCCACAGCGACCTCGAGCTCACGCATCCTGGCGGCCGCGGGTCTCAAGAAGGTCGAGTAGGGGTTGCTGAAGACCCAATCGTCGCCAAGGTTGACCGAGCCGCAGTCGAGCGTCGCCATCTCCGGCGCCAACTCGATACAGGCGAGGCGTTCCTCGATCCCAGCGCGCCCGCCGGCGCTGCCGGTGCTGAGGTTGATGATCGCCTCGCAATCCTGCTCCCTGATGCGCTCGATGAGGCTGCGAAAGAGCGCCACGTCCTGCGTCGGGGTGCCGGACTCATCACGAGCGTGCAGGTGGATGATCGCCGCCCCGGCGCGCCAGCTCTCCACCGCCGCCTCCACAATCTGATCTGGCGTGAGCGGAAGATGGGAGGACTGCTTCCCTGATGCGATGCTGCCTGTAACCGCAGCGGTGATCATCACGGGGTCGGTCATCTCCCGCATTAAGGTATAGGCCTGATGGCCACACCGCCCAAGGTGACCTACGAGACCTTCGCCGCCGGCGAGCAGGACGCCCGCGCGTTCAGTGCCGCACTGGAGTCGCTGGCCGGTCAGCTGGGCGAGCAGTATCCCTTTTACATCGACGGCGTCGCTCACACCGGCGACGGGTGGGTGCCGGAGCACTCGCCCGGCGACCGCCGGGTGCTGGTCGGAAGCTTCGCCACCGCCTCGCTCGACGACCTCGATCGCGCCGTCGCTGTCGCGCGAAGCTTTGCGGGCGAGTGGGCGGCCCTCGATTGGCGCGAGCGGGTGCGGATCGTCGGCGGAGTCTCGGCCGCGATCGGCGAGCGGCGCCACGAACTCGCGGCGATCCTCGCGCACGAGATCGGCAAGCCGCTGTTGGAGGCGCTGGGTG
>Ga0187855_10001608_pt1 | contig 17773 bp, 18 predicted proteins | sample June2016WEW_8_10_2_FD_132969 | JGI IMG/M metagenome (GOLD analysis project Ga0187855, IMG submission 132969) | Peatland microbial communities from SPRUCE experiment site at the Marcell Experimental Forest, Minnesota, USA - June2016WEW_8_10 | ecosystem: Environmental > Terrestrial > Soil >...
ATGGGAAAGCGCACGGCTTCGACCAGCTCGTCATCCTTGCGATCGGTCGACATCATGCCGGCGAAGAATGTTGCGGCGGCGACCCGGCGTGACCGCCGTCGCGACCGCAGCTCGATCTCGCCGGCGAGCGCGACCAGAACAAGCGGCAGCTCGGCGCTCGGATCGGCATGCGCGACCGAGCCGCAAACGGTGCCGCGATTGCGCGTTTGGGCGTGGCCGATCCAGGGCAGAGTCGCGGCCAGGAGCGGCTGTTGGGCGCCCAGATCAGCTTGCCGCTCGAGTTCGCGCTGGCGAACGGCGGCGCCGACGCGGATCATGCCGCCGCCGGTCTCGATACGTTTCAGTCCCGGCAAGTGCATGATGTCGATGACGATGCGCGGTTTGGCCAAGCGCATGTTCAGCATGGGAACGAGCGATTGTCCGCCGGCAAGGATGTGGGCGTCTGCGCCTTCCTGCCGGAGCACGTCGAGGGCCTCCTCGATGCTCTCGGCGCGCACATAGTCGAATGCTGCCGGCTTCACGCCTTCCTCCGCAACAGCCGGAGCAAGCGGCCGATGACGCCGCTGCGCTGCTTGCCGCCGCCGGCATGCGCCGCCAGCGCGGAAAAAAATTTACCGATGATCAGCTTGGCGGCGCCGTCCAACAGTCGGCCACCTACCGACGCCACCTTGCCGCCTATTGCCGCTTCGTACCGGTAGGTCACGACCGTTCCATTGGCGGCATCCGGCTCGAGCTTGACGCGTCCGCTGCCGCGACCGAGGCCCAATGCGCCCTCCGCCGAGCCCGATAATGTGACGGCGCGCGGCGGGTCGAGGTCGGAAAGTTCAATGTCGGCGCGATACCGGCCCTTCACCGGCCCGATGCCGAGCGTCACGTCGGCGCGGAAATAGGTGTCGAATATTTTCTCGATGCCATGCGCGCTCGGCACCACGGCTTCGAGCGTCGCCGGATCGAGCAGCATGCGCCAGACCTGATCGGGCGGCGCGTTCACCTGAGCGCGGCCTTCGCCAAACAGGACCCGCTCGCCCTTGCCGGGTCGTGCGACCGGTTGCGGCCGGCCGGGGCGTGCGGTTTCGGAAGGGTGAATGTGGGCGGCAAGTTTCGCCGGCGTCGCCGGCAGATCGATCTCGGCGAGCCCCAGCGCGTCGGCGATCGCGTTGGCGATGCAGACTGGCGTCGACATGCAATTGCCTTCGCCGACGCCTTTGGCGCCGAGCGGGGTAAAGGGCGAGGGCGATTCCCGGTGCAGGATGATCGGCTCGGGGACTTCCATCGTCGTCGGCACCAAATAATCGGCAAACGTACCCGAGAGAAAACTGCCGTCGGCCGCGTAGGCATATTCTTCGTAGAGCGCCGCGCCGAGGGCATGCGCAAAGCCGCGGTTGATCTGGCCGGCGACCATCGCCGGATGCAGGATGCGTCCGCAATCGTGCATGGTGACATAGCGGTCGAGGTGCACCGCGCCCGACATCGGATCGATCTCGACGCCGCAGAAATCGAAGATGAAGCCGTGACACAGCGAGCTGTTGATCTCATCGGCTTCATTCGGTGCCGTCAGCTGCGGCGGCGTCCAGAACACCGTCTCCCGGATGGTCTGCCCGATCTCGGCGGCGATCGTGCCGGGGGCCCAATGGCCAGCCGCGGCGATGCGCGAAAAGGGTGTGGCATTGTCCGGGTTTGAACGGGTGGCGACACGGCCGTCGGCGAAAACGATCTCCGCTGCCGGAACGTTAAGCTGGGCGGCGGCGATCCGCGCCAGCCGTTCGCGCAATTGCAGCGCTGCGATTTGCGCGGCGCCGGCGACCGCCGGGGCAAAGCGGCTGGAATAATTGCCCGAGGCGATCGACCAGCCGTCCTTGGCGGTGTCTACTTCGGTGGTGACGCGGACATCCTGCGGCTTCAATCCGAGCGCGTCGGCGATCACCTGCGCCAGCACCGTGCGGTGGCCCTGTCCCTGCGGGGCCGAGGCGACCTGCACCGAGACGGCCCCGAGCGGATCGAGGCTGACCGTTGCGGTCGATTGTGCGCCATTCTTCGGGCCGGCACGGCGCCGTTCCTCCGGCGTCAACGGCGTCGTGATGTATCCCATGTTGGAGACGCTTGGCTCGACCACCGCGGCAAAGCCGATGCCATAATGCTTGCCCGCGGTGCGGGCGGCATCGCGGCGGGCTTGCAGAGCCGCAAGTTGGCCCTCGGCTACCGCCGCCTCCAGCGTCCCCGCGAAATCTCCGGAATCCAGCAACGCGCCGGTCGCGGTGCGGTAAGGCATGGCTTCGGCGGGAACGAGGTTGCGGCGAATGACCTCGAGCGGATCGAGATTAAGCTCGATCGCGATGCGTTGCACGAGCCGCTCGAGCGGATAATAGACTTGCGGGCCGCCGAACCCGCGATTGAGCCCGGTCGGTGTCTTGTTGGTGAGAACGATCCGGTTGTGCACCTTGACGTGACGGATGTCGTAGGCGCCGGTCAGGTTGCCGTGCATGCGATAGAGGGTGGCGGGCTCCGGCGCGCGCAGATGCGCGCCGCAATCCTCGAGCTGATCCCAGGCCAGCGCGGCAATGCGGCCGTCGGAATCGACCGCGGCCTCGAGCGTCGTGACGCGGTTGGCGGCCGAGACCGATCCGGCCAAATGCTCCAACCGGTCTTCGATCCATTTCACCGGCCGCGCGGCGATCCGCGCCGCTACGGCGATCAGCACGATATAGGGAAATATCGCTTGCTTGACGCCGAAGCTGCCGCCGGAGTCCCGAGGCGTCCGCAGCCGGAATCGGTTGCCCGGGACCTTCAGCGCCCGCGCCATGACCGGATGCAGGCTGAACGGTCCTTGGAAATTGGCCAGCACATCGTAGGCGCCCTCTGCGGGATCGTATTCGGCGACGACGCCGTAGCTTTCGATCGGCGTGCAGGAATTGCGCGGATAGCGGACATCGACGCGGACGCGGTGCGCGGCGGCAGCAAAGGCGCCCTCGGGATCGCCGTAACGAAAGACGCGCTCGCCGATGACATTACCGTTCGCTCCCGGATGGAGCACGGGAGCGTCCGGCGCTGCCGCCGCGAGCGGATCGACCACCGCCGGCAATGCTCGATAGCGGACTTCGATGAGATCGAGCGCGTCCTCGGCGCGATAGCGGTCGGAGGCGACCACGATGGCGACCGGCTCGCCGACATAACGCACGCGATCGGTCGCTATCGGCCAACATTCGATGCCGGCCTTTACGCCCACCACCAGGCTCGACGTCAGCGCTTTGACGTCGGCGCCGGTGACGACCGCGAAGACTCCATCCGCGGCTTTCGCCGCGGTGCAATCGATCGCCTCGATTTCCGCGTGCGCGTGCGGCGACCGCAGGATCGCCGCCTCGAGCGTGCCGGGAGGTACGCCGAGATCGTCGAGATAGTGGCCGCGGCCGGTCAGCAGTGCCGCATCTTCAAATCGCGGTATGGAGCGGCCGACCCAATCCTTTACGCCCTGCGTCACCTTCAAATCGTCGCCGTGCGCAGCCATCGGTCTTTCCACTCGCCCGGCCGGAAGCCGGATACGTCTTCAACGCTCATTTTGAGGACTTCAGCAAGAGCAGGGCGCGGCGAACATCGCACCGCATCCGAACGGTTGGCAATACTGACGGGGCCGGGACCGGCGGTGCGGGCGCGGGGGTCAGAGGCGGGGTAGGAGGTGCCGGTGTCGGGGGCTGTGTTGGCCAGGAGTGGGCGGTGTGGGCGCCGGTGTTGGCGGCATCGGAGGCGACCGGGGTCGGAACCGGGCACTGGAGTAGGCTCTAGCGGTGTCGCGGTCTCGCTCGCCAGCATGAGCCCCTCCGAACAGAGGCACATTTTGAGAAAATGCCGGCTCGTCCTGGGCCCGACCGGCAGCCGACCAGAGCCAACTGGACGTCTGCCGCGCGCTGGCGTCGTCGGCGCGGTAGCGAGTTCTACGCTTGCAATGCCAAGATCGGATTTGGGGGCGACCTGATGGTCCCCCTCTTATCCGACCGCGCCGCGGCGCTGTGGGCGCCGAGGCCTGCGCCTTTGAATTTGAGAAGGTTTGGCTCCCCGGGCCGGATTCGAACCAGCGACCAACCGGTTAACAGCCGGTTGCTCTACCGCTGAGCTACCGGGGAACGATGATGCCCACTCGGCGTAAGCGCGGTTGCCTATAACAAAGCCGCGCCGGCTTTGAAAGCATGAGGCTCCAATAAATCCTGTTACGCCCGCCTTCGCTAATGCTACGGCGCGGTAGCCTTCGTACCAGGGCTTGCCGAGCCGAGCTGCGGAGCAGTGAAGGCTGGAGGCCACGCCCGGAATTGAACCGGGGTAAACGGTTTTGCAGCCGTAAAAACGTGGCTGACGCAAGTCCTTGATACTGACTCGCTTTCGCCAAATCTCCAAAAAATCCCCTGGAAAATAGCGGTCTTAGGTTGACGTAAGCGGCATATCGTGACAGTCTCGCGGCACGTCGTGACACGTCGCAACGCTGACGAAACACTGACGGAAGGGGTAAACGGGCATGAAACCGCAAAAGCCGGACAACCTCGACGCTGACTTTATACGCACCGTCAAGCCGCCGAAAAAAGGCGCGGTGACTTATTGGGACAACGGCACCATTCCCGGCTTCGGCGTCAGAGTGCACGGCGGAGGCGCCAAGTCGTTTTTCATCAACTACCACTTTGAAGGCGCCGAGCGCCGCTACACGATCGGCCAGTTCCCGCGCTGGTCGGTGGCGGCAGCCCGCGATCGCGCCAAGGAATTGCGGGTGCAGATCGACCGCGGCCACAACCCCGCCGGCCAGAAGCGCGAACGGCGCGTGGCGCCGACCGTGCAAGACCTGATCGACCGTTACATCCGGGATCATTTGCCCACAAAGGCGGCGAGCCGATCGAAGGACGAAAAGGCGATGCTGGCCGAGATCGGCAAATATCTCGGGACGCGCACCAAGGTGGCGGATGTCCACGGCGGCGACATCCGCGACATGCATCGCAAGATCACCGAGAGCATCGGTCGCGGCGGCAAGCCTCGCCCGGTGCGGGCCAATCGTATCCTTACCGTATGCTCAAAGATGTTCTCGCTCGCGCTGGTGCCATTGCCCGGCGAGAACACGCCTTGGCGAAATGCGCTGCAGGGCAACCCGTGCAAGGGCGTCAAGCGCAATCACGAAGAGGGCAGGGAACGGTTTTTCAGCCAAGCGGAACTCGCGGCAATCACCGACGCCTTGGCCAACTATCCCGGCGTGGCCGCCGATTGTTTACGGCTGATCATGCTAACCGGCTGTCGGCCGGACGAGGCGATGAAGGCCACCTGGGAGGAATTCGACAAGCAGCCGGGATATTGGATCAAGCCGTCAGCCCACACAAAGCAGCGCCGCGTTCATCAGCTCCCGTTAAGCCCGGCGGCAATCGAATTGATCGATCGGCTACGGAAGACCCGAAAGGGTAAGTGGGTGTTCCCCGGCGACAAGCCCGGCGAGCATTTAGTGGCGTTATGGCATGTCTGGCATTTTGTCAGAGATCGCGCCGGGCTCGGGGCTGACGCCCGCGCCTATGATCTGAGGCACACGTTTGCATCGGTGGGGGCAGGGGGCGGGCTCAGCTTGCCGATCATCGGTCGGCTGCTCGGTCATACCCAGTCGCGGACGACTCAGCGATATGCACACCTCGCGGATGATCCGCTCCGTGAGGCGGCGGAGAAGATCACCACCGTCATCATCGGCGCGGGCAAGCCGGGCGCCGAAGTCGTCCCGCTGCAAAAGCGGTGACGCGATGACGAGAAAACAGGATAGCGATCATCAGGTACCCGAGGTGTGGCTTGACCCTCGCGACGCGCTCGCTGCTCTGCGCACCTGCCTCGCGTGCAGTGAAGGACACGCCGAGGCGTTGCTGCGCAAGGCAATGGCGTCAGGCGAAGTCCGCTTGCGTACACGGGACCTCATTATTCTGGATGACCTCAAGCATGCAGTTTGGGTTTCCGAGCGCTGTCCGGCAATATCCGAAGGTGCCGACATGCCGCCCGGCATCCAAATAAACGCGCCTGATCTTGAGGCGTGGGTAAATTCCGAGCCGACGCCTGTTCGCCCGTCGGTAAGGCGAGTCGGCTACAAGGCCGAATTGGCGCGCCAGGTGGCGGCGGCGATTTGGGGCGCCCACGGGCCGCCCGAGGGCTTGCCGCCGCAGCAGATTTTTAAGCTGGTCGCTGATAAGGCTCAAGAGCTTTACGGCGTGACCATCAGCAAGAACCAGGTGCTTCGCGCCGTCGCCGGCAAGTCCGCGTAAGCCCCTGCTGAGCCATCCGCGCCATTTGAGCCATGGCTCCGATGGCGTGTGCGTCCTGACGGCAAATCGCGGAACAAGTCGTCACATCTCGAATTACAGGGATGCACGACAATGCCTAATCTCCCCGGCTTCAAAACGGAATCTGAAAAAGCGGCCGAACTCGGCATTACTCCGCGCGCGCTCCGAAATTGGCGTGCACAGAGGAGGGGACCGCCTTGGGCCAAAATCGGCCGCCTGATTGTCTATCCGAATGATGGATTCGAAGCGTGGTTGCGCGCCCAGGTGCAGCAGCCCGCCCGCTCCCGTCGCGCCGCCTGAAAAACCGAACCCCGCGCAATGGGCGTCGCGCAGGGCTCGGCAGGCAATTAGTGATCGATCTCGACAGTCGCTCACATAGGCCAAGCCGGTACCTAATGCAACGCACCCGCGCGGGTCCGAAAAGGAACCCGAGCGATGAATGATCAAGCCAAGACGCGACGTCCGACGCTTCCCGAGCCGAGCCCGCTGCGGCGATCTTACAAAATCCGGCCGAGCGATTGGCGCCGACGCCCACCTAATCCGCAATTCTGCGACAGACCCCCGGCCGCGCCGGAATTTGATGACGCCTGCTGGCTCGAAACCGCAAGCGGAGCGGCGCTCGCAATTCGCACCTTTGCCGATCACCACGAGGATGCAGACCTATGAGCGCGATCGAGGTCGCATTGTTCGGCACGCTCGGCCGCGACGCCGAACACAAAACATCGGCAAAAGGAAAGGCCTACCTGAGGGCGAACATCGCCGTCAGCCAAGGTGAGGAAACGACCTGGGTAAACGCCATGGTCTTCGACGTCGCGGCGATCGACGACGCGGCCAAGTTCATCAAGGGTGCGCGGGTTTACCTTGAAGGGCGCCTGCAACTCAGCGAATGGACCGATCGAGACGGCAAGCAGCGGCACGGTTTGTCCGTCATGTCTTGGCACTGTCGCCTGTCGCAGATCGGCCGCAGCCGACCGGAACGCGATCGCAAGCCGCCGCCGGCCGGACGCACCAAATTCACGACAGCTAAACCCGCGGCCTCAAGTTCGGCGAGTAATGGCGCCGAGCTGAACGACGACATTCCGTTTTGACGGAGCGCATCATGACCGAACGTCAGCGCCTTCCCGATCGCCGCGCTTCGACCACGTTTCAGGTTGAAGCGTTTGGCCTGCTGTTCACCGTCACCGCCTCGCATTTTGCGCACGGTGGACTCGGCGAAGTCTTCATCCAAAACCACAAGGCCGATTCGGGCGCCGGGATCATGGCCAGCGACAGCGCAATCGCTGATCGCTGGCATTGCAATTCGGGTGCCCGGCCGAAGTCTTGCGCAAGGCGTTGAGCCGCGACGCTCGCGGAAACCCAAGCGGGCCGCTCGCCGCTGCGCTCGATGCGCTTTCTCGGCTGCCGCCCGCCGACGGCGAAGCAATGCCGGCGCCGGCGCTGCCAAACGGACCAACTCCATCCGCTGGCGCAGTCAACCGGATCACCACGTTGGAGCCGGTGGCATGAGCAGCATTATTGGACAACGACCAATGAGAACCGACGCCGCTTTTGAGGCATGGAAGCAAAAAGCAAAGAGCGTTCCGATCGAGAAGGAGCTCGCCCGGCGCGGCATCAAGCTGAAGCGCCAAGGCAAGGAACTCGTTGGCCCGTGCCCGCGATGCGACGGCACTGATCGCTTCGCCATCAATACGGTCGAGCAAGTTTGGAATTGTCGGGGGTGTGGCAAAGGCGGCGATGGGATCGCGCTCGTTGAACATCTGGACGGCTGCGATTTTGTCACCGCGGGCACCCTGCTGGCCGGCGAGCCGCCGCCGAAGCTCAACGGCAAAACGGGGCCGCTGCCGACGGCGAAAGGGAACGACGAATTTAAGAAGGTTGTCGCCGCGACCTACAGCTACGCCGACGAAGCCGGCGCCCTGCTGTTCCAGACGCAGCGCGTCGAGTTTCAGAATCCAGACGGCAGCTTCGTGCTGACGAAAGAGGGCAAGCGAAAAAAGACCTTCCGCCAACGGCGCCCGGATCCCAAGCAGCCAGGCCAATGGGTCTGGAACGTCGACGGCGTACGCCTCGTGCCGTACCGCCTGCCGGAGTTGCTCGAGGCGGTCGGCAACGAGCAGACGATTCTCATCGTTGAGGGCGAGGCTAAAGTCGACCTGTTGCGCTCTTGGAATGTACCGGCAACCTGTTGCGCCGAGGGCGCCAAGAAATGGCGGCCCGAACATTCAGAACACCTGCGCGGCGCCGACATTGTGGTTTTGCCCGACAACGATGCCGCCGGCCGAGAGCACGCCGAGCTCGTCGCCGCTTCGCTGCAGGACGTCGCTGTTTGCGTTCGCATTCTTGAGCTGCCCAACTTGGCGGCCAAAGACGACGTAATCGATTGGGCGGCTGCGGGACACACAGTCAATGAATTTTGGCGGCTGATCGAAACACAGGCTGCGGTTTGGGCGCCGGACAGCGCGGGCGACCGCTCAGATGAACCGCCGGCGAGCGAGAGCGAGCATGGCAGCGACGAGCCGACGCCCGCAAAACATGAGGAAGGGGCGCGCGGGCCTCACAAATTTCCGCTTCTCGCCTTCGATCAGATCCGGGTCGACACCGAGCACCGCGGCTATCTGGTCAAGGGATTGCTCGCGAGCAGCGGCTTAGCCGTCGTGTGGGGACCGCCAAAGTGCGGCAAATCATTCTGGGCGGTCGACGTGGGGATGCACATCGCGCTCGGCTGGGAATACCGCGGGCGCCTCGTTCAGCAAGCACCCGTCGTCTATATCGCGTTGGAAGGCCAGCATGGCTTACCGGCGCGAATCGAGGCGTTCAGGCGCCACCATAACGTCACCGCGGCGCCGTTCTATCTGATCCTCGTTCGGCTCGACCTGATCGCCGACGTGGCGGCTCTGATCGCCGAGATAAAAGCGCAGATCGGCGCCGTCATGCCAGGCGCGATCTTCATCGACACGCTCAACCGCAGCCTCGTGGGCTCCGAGAGCAAGGACGAGGACATGGCGCGCTATCTGGGCGCCGCCGATCGGCTCGCTGGCGAACTCGGTAGCGCGGTCATCATCGTGCACCATTGCGGGATCGACGCGACCCGGCCGCGCGGTCACACGTCGCTCACCGGCAGCGTCGAGAGCCAGCTCGCCGTCAAGCGCGGCGAGGCGGGCGAAGTGATCGTCGCCGTGGAATACGCCAAGGACTTCGCGGAAGGCACCGAAGTTTACTGTCGGCTCGAGCCCGTGACCGTCGGCATCGACCCGGACGGAGACGAGATCACCACGCTTATTGTGCTGCCGGGAGAGCAGCCGATGACAAGTAGCCAGCGCCGGCCCGTGAAGGGGGCCAAAGCCGTCGCGCTCGAATTGCTCCGCAAGGCGATCGACGAGGCCGGATCGGTCGCGCCGGCAAGCAACCATATCCCTCCAAATACCCGGACAATTTCGATCGAGACGTGGCGCAGCTATGCCTACCAGGGATCAATCACCGAAAGCGACGAACCGGACAGCAAGCGCAAGGCTTTTGTCCGGGCAGTGAAAGACCTCCAAATAGCAAAATTGATCGGTGTATGGGGCGATTACGCATGGATCATGTGAACCACCCGGACAGACCCGGACAGACCCGGACAACTCAAATTCTGTCCGCAGACACTACCCGGACAGGACAGGACACCCCCCTATAAGGGTGTCCGTGTGTCCGGTGTCCGGACAGCGATAGGCCGTGATGCAGAGAAGTGACCCGCCGATAGACCGCGAGCGTTGCGCATCCATCGATAGAAAAGTTCGACAGTCAGGCGCCAACCAATGTCACACAGAGAGGGCAAAGGGGTATTTCTCACACGCTCGCGAGCAAAACCCATCGCCGCTGGCTCGAAATTGCGGAAACGCCGAGCTCGAGCATCGGGGCGGCGCGGTGCGCGGTCGATTGCCAGGCGCGTCAGTGGTTTTGTGTGGTGCTTTCGATCGCGTCAGCAGTGTGTCAGCGTCGATAAAGGAAGGCTACTCCGACGTCTAGCGGTTGCCTAAACCGCTTACCCTGACGCAAAAACCGCGCTAATCGCGCAATTCCGAAAAGATCGACTATCCGTGTCAGTGATAAGTCAGCGCGGGGTGACGCGGCCGGCGCCGATTCCGGCCCGGCGAGGCTTTACGGGCGCGCGATCACCGAGAGGCAGAGAAGGAAGCCGCGTGCGCACCCGCGCGAGGCCGATGGGACCTTCCCGGCGGCACGATTGAGCTCGCGGACCGGCACCCGGCACCCGGCAGGGGCAAAAACCAAGCGAAACCGCCGCCTGTATGCCGCACACACCGTGTAGTTATTTTTCCTTTGTGGAGGTTATCGCCCGTCTGCCCCTTTGATCCTGCGATGGGGCGCTGGGGCTGCTGGCGAGTCGTGGATTCGTCGGCTGCAGGGGGAGGGGTGGTTTTACCGGTTGAGGGCTCGGGCGCACTGGCGGGCTTCTGGCGGGCAATTGTGGGCTTGCCGCATTAATTTTTTCTCGGAAACGACACGTGAGGGCGTGGCGCTTGGCGGGGAGTGGCAAATTAGGGCACGAAGGCCTCATGACCGATCTGCAAATCCTGCGCCGGTATGCTGCCGGGCGCCAGCTTGAAACTGGTTTCGAGTTTAATCCGATGCCGGGCAGCCGCGGGGTATCTCTCGATCCTGTCTCACGTGCGACCTGGTATCGCAAAGCCAAGCCTGCGGATGAGACAGCCGTCTCAGAGACGCCAGTCAAGCCCTGGGTCGCTGCTGGCGTATCGCGCGCGAGTTGGTATCGCCATCATCGAGGTTGACGGAGGGAACGGTTATCGAGCGACGGCGGCGCGCTCTGCCGTGTTCGCTTTGCCGTTGGCGGCGCCGGCTCTCCGTCCGTTTACTTCGATGGCGTCCTGAGCAATTTTTCTTTTGCGCGCCGCTGCGGACCGCAGCCCGAAATAGCGCTGGACCCGGCTTATGATGCGCTTACTGACCTGCTGTTGAGCGAGGTTACCTACGCGCGCCTGATTGCCGTTGCGTTTTAGGCCGCGCTCGGCGTAGCGGTGCAAGGCGTCTCGATCGGTCGCGAGGATAAATTTTAGCCCGAGAGCGGGCAACAACAGATAGAACGTGTCGAAGCCAAGCCCCTTCGATCGCGACGGCCCGAAGACCTTCCCCACGTGCCCCTGCGCCAGCCCGCACACGTCCTCTAAACTCGCGTGGCTGTAGCCGAGTTCGGCGGCTCTCTCCGCCAAGGCGTTTAGCAGCGCCTCTTTGTGGGCCGGCGAGGCGTAAACGTCGGAGTCGTTCATTCCGATTCCCGAAGGGAGGCACGGGCGACGCAACGCTCTGCACTGATTTGCCGCAATTCGACAAGAGCCGGCCGTTGTCCGATCGTACTGGTGCGTTGCGGTTACGGCTGGCACCCGTAGCATGACCGCATGAGCGCACGGTTTGAGATCAAACTTTCGGCTGAGCGTCGGGCTCAACTTGGCGCTCTTGCCGATGAGGCGGGCTTGAGTTCTGCGGCCTTAGCGCGGCTGGCGATCCTGCAGCTATTGGATCAGCGAGCAGTGCGGCTGCCGGTGCCGGCCGAGCAACGGTCGGAGGCGGCATGAGCGGCAGGATGTACCACGTCACCATCCACGACCCCGATTGGCCCGATCGCCCCAACGGTTATGAGGAGCAGCATCGACGGAACGCGGCCGTTGCGTTTGGGCGCACCGTGGTCGAGCGGATTTCGATCGGCGGGGAAGCTGACTTTGAGCGCGACGGACTGTTTGCGACGCTGCGGATCGCGGCGGACGAATCATCCGCCGACGCGGCGTAGGAGAGCAACGTCAATGGCGACGCCGACCTTGACCGTGACCGCGACCTTGAACAGCGCGCCGGTTTCGCGCAACGCCGAACTCGAAGCGCTGGATCAACTCTGCAAAATGGCCATTCAGCAGGCGCGCAGTACTGGCGGCAACAACGCCCAAAGCGGCACCGTGAACGCAGGCTTCGGCGCCGGCAGCGCGACGTGGGCCTTCACGTCCAACGCCGCGAAATGATGGAGGAACGACAATGACGTGGACCGAGAAGGACGCCTATCGCCACAATAAGGCGGTCGATACGGCCGAGAAAGCCGAACGTTGGGCCAAGGTCGCAGCGAGCCGCCACCGCCGTTTGTCGTTGCAACAGAACCACAAAGGCGCGTGAAATAAAATGACCGATCAAACAAACAGTGGCGCCGGTTCGGGCGCAGGAAATTCGCAGGGCGCGGGAGGCGGCGGCGATTTGCATCCGGCCTTCAATCCCGTTTCGAAGCCGGCGAATCCGCCGCCCGAATACAGTAGGCCTGGCATTCCCGAGAACCCGCGCAGCCGCGGCCATAGTCCTGCGCTCGATGCACGCGGGCGCCCGCAGCAACAGGACGCGGGAACTGGCGATCAACAAAGCGACGCGCAGCGCAGCCAGCAGGGCGACGGCAGCGGAACCCAGACGATCGAGGGCTTCACGCCGGAACAGATACGCGAAGCGATCGCACACAAGGTCGAACAGGATGCGCGCAAAGCTGCGTTGCCCGCGTCGCCGGACAAGTACGAAGTCAAGCTACCGGCCGACTTCAAATCGCCGGAAGGCGTCACGTTTGAATTCGATCAGCGCTCCCCGGAATTCCAGCGGTTCCGGCAATTGGCACACGCCCGCGGCGTCGACCAAGAAACTTTCAGCGACATGCTCGGCGTGTACGCGGCGACACAAATTGGTCAGCACCAGCAACTTGCGCAAGCGCGCGGTGCCGAGCTCGCCAAGCTCGGCTCGGCCGCGCAGAACCGAATCGACGCGATTGGCACTTGGATGCGTGCGCGAATCGGCAACAAGGGGGATTTGATTGTTGCGCAGTTGAAAAATTATCCCGTCGCCTCGATGGTCGAAGCCTTCGAAGGCATCATGCAGCAATTCTCCGGCCAGGGCGGCGCCGACTATAGCCAAAGCGGCCGCCAGCAGCAGGAAACCACCGGTAAGATTCCGGGCTACGAAAACATGAGCTTTTTGCAAAAGCGCGCCGCGCAGGATGCGGCCGCCGCTCGAGGAGGTCGTGGGCGGTGATGTTTGTTTGCTGCATTTGCGACGTGAGCGGCGAGCATCGTGCCGGTTCCATTCGCGAGGGTCACCGCGTCCCAATGTGCGCCGAGTGCTTCGCGACGATCTACTGGCGTTCACGTCAACCGGCACCCGCGCGCGTCGTCTCGTTGTATGAAATGCAGGCGGGACGCGCCGCGCTCGCCAGCGCTGGGCACTGAGGGCCGCGATGACAGAGACGCCAGCATTGCCAGAGCCACGGAAGCGCCCGATTCCCAAGCGCGTCCGCGAGGCAATCGACCACTACGTGAGCGGCCGAGCTCGCACGCTGACGATCGCAGCCAAAAGAGCGGGAATTTCCAGGGAATATTTTTCGAGAAGTCTCGCGTTGCCTCACGTCGCCGCGTTCCTCCGCGATAAGGCCGCGCGCGTCGTCGCCATGGGTGCCGGCCGCGCAGCGGCACGCCTGAATCAGCTTTTGGACAGCAAGAGCGAGCACGTCAGTCTCGACGCCGCGAAGTTCTCGCTCGGGGTGGCTGGCATCAAGCCAACCGCTGACGCCAGCGTGAATTTGAACGTCGAGGTTCGCGCGGGCTTTGTGATCGATCTCAGCGGGCGCAGCGCCGCACAACCGATGAAGATTGTCAGCCCGCAGCCCGCGGCTGTTGCCGCCTCCGAAGAGGGCTGAGACGGGCGCCGGGCAAATAACCATGCGGAAAGTTTTGCGAACGTTGTGGCTGATCTTTGTTGCCTCACACTTTCGAGAAGGCAAACGACAAGAGAGCGGCCCGATGCGCGACGGCCGCGCATGCGCCAGCAGCTCATATTTTCCGGGGCTTCCCCCAGGCAGTTGACGCTCGGTTAACTTGGGCCCTATCATAATGCGCAGTGGCGGGCCGTTACTAGCGACCCGCCACCACTTGCCACCGTAGCCATAGGCGGGCTGACGATGACCGATTCCTCAATTACCACGAATCTGTACGGCTTCCCGCCTTGGCGTGGCATTCACCCACAGCACAAGGAGACGAAGCAATGTCACATGCCAATCTTAGCCGCCGCGCCATCCTGGCCGGGGCAGCAGCCGGCCCGGCGCTAGCATTCCCGGCCGGCGTAATTCCGCCCGAACCTGATCCGATCCTTGCGGCGATCGAGAAACACCGGCGCGCTTGGTCCATGGCGAGCGAAGGCAACGAAGAGGCGGCCCAAGAATTCGATAGGCTCTGTGAGAGCCTCGACGCCGCTTTAGTCAACATCTCTCCCACGACGATTGGAGGTGTCGCGGCCATTCTCGCCTACGCTGCGGAGTTTGTGACAAATTATGATGGCGCTGGCTGGCCGGACGGCGAAGCGTGGATAGACAGGCACAAACTTCCATGGGAAGTGATTTTGCATAAGAACCTTGCGAAAACCCTGCAAGCGATGGCGGTGCGGTCATGACCGCCACGAGCAAGCGAACCAAAGGGAAGTCCGCAAAATCAGCGCAGTATCTATCGGGCAACGACCTATTCCACCATCCCGCTGCGGTGACCTTAACCGGCAAAGTCGATAAGCACTATGACTCAAAGTTCGTGGCATTACCCTTCGTGCGGCCGGGCAAACGCGGTGGGAATGGTCACCGCTTTTGGTCCGTTAAGCCGTCTGGCAAGTATCAGGAAGACTTTGCGCAAGGACGTGATTGGGCTCGCCTCGCGGTGGGTTTTCTAAAATACAACATTGGAGCATCGCTGATCGCGTATATCGTCGCCGACATGATAAAAGCCGGCCCAGCTGGAAAATACGCGAACGGCGAACCAAAAGTTGATGCTCTTGCGATCGGCTTCGTCACGGAACTTGCCGACCAAATCAAATTCTACCGCGGCGAAATGCTCCGCGTAGCCTAGACCGACCAAGCGCGGGGCCGGCGGCATGCTCGCCCCGCTACGCAAACAGGAACCCCAAGCGCCGCGGCGATGGGAGCGCCAGCGCTTGGGGCCCAGAGGCAAGTGGGTCGCAGATTGACGTGGAGTGAGGTTTGCCTCTGGCAAGAATCGGAGCACACCACTACCAAACATTCCACTGTGCTTTGAGGTCATGGTTACGGCGCGGTTACCCGGCGGCAATGCTCGCCCCGCGCAACGCTACCAACGATGCCGACTCTAGCCGCCGGGACGCCATTGCTACCGTTGGTTCGCCTCTGGGAGCACTTGGACGCCAGGAACTATGCCCGGGGACACCGCCTCGCTACTCGCCGCATGGATTTTGTCGGACGAGTCCTGTACGTGCCATTTGCCTAGACTCTCGGAGATAATCTTGACTGAGGCCGATGCGGTCTGAGTAAGGTGCGCATACCGGGTCGTTAGCCGGTGCACGCGGTCGCCTTCAGCTTTGAGATAGTCACGCGCGATCTGCAGTTCCTCGATCAGCTTCTCAATATCTTCGATGGAGGTTGCTGCAGCAGCGAGGATGTCGTCGCAAAGCCCAGCTGAACTGGGTGATCTGAGGTCACGTACCATGGTGCGAATGTTGCCTTCGAACGCGTCTAGTGACTTTAATTCTGTCTTCATGTGTTCTCCTTCGCGGGTCGCGCTACAAAGGCCCAACCTTGTCGTACCAATGTAAACAGATCGTTGCCGATGGGCGGCACGAAGAGTGCGTTGGGCTTCGCAAAAGCAGGAACCCCAAGCGCGGCTGGCGAATGGGAGCGCAACGCTTGGGGCCCAGGGCAGGCAGTCGCTACTTGCAACTCAAGCGCCGCTGCCCCACAAAACCCGGAGCACGCCACTTCCCAACATTCCATTGCGGTTTGAGATTAAGGTTACGGTTGGCAGGAAGGATCGATAAACAATGATCGAAGATGGTCGCGCATACGGCTTGATGATCGCGCTCAAGCATTTATTGCGCACGCTTGAGCACAAAGGAGTGCTGTCACAGACTGAAACTTTCGCAATGTTGGACAGCGCCCTGGAGGAACTCAGGGGTATTCCGACTTTGGCGGGGCCTGCTGGTGCGGACGCCGCTACGACGGTCGGCGGCCTGTACCTAGGGAGGTAGGGTGTCGGCTGGGCTTACCGCCGCAGCAGCTCCGGCAGCTTGGCGAAGTTGAACGCCAGCCGCCCGCGCCTCGTCGCGGGTCAGCAGTTTGGCCGCCGCCCATGCGGCGCGCGCGCTGGATAGTTGTGCTACTCTGGTTTGCGTCGAGGGTGTCTGTCATGCCGAAGCACCGGAAGCTCGCCGCGATTTTGGCAGCGGCCAAGCGCGGTATACATCGAAGGCACGGCGGAGCCATTGGCCAATCCAAGCGCTACAAACCAGAGCGCCCCGTGCCGTCGCGCCTATGAATACGACTGATCTTGTCAGAGCCGTAGACAATCGCCTCGAACGACTGTTCGATGCCGTGATCGATCCGGCGCGCCGCGAGAGCGCCATGGCACTTCTGCTTTGCGGGTATGCCGCCGCCTGGTGGCTTTACGCCGTGATTTCCAATAGCAGCCAAGACGTTCACTTCGACATGGGCGAGATTTCGCCTGGTCGCACCAGGTCACTCTCGGGACGCCGAAACACCCACCGCTAGGGGCATGGCTGGTGCGTGCCTGGTTCAGCGTGATGCCAACCAGGCCCTGGACGTATTATCTGTTCGCGGTGATTTCGGCGACGGTGGCGCTGTGGATCGCCTGGCGCATTTCGGCACGCTACCTAACCGTCGAGAAGCGCGTGGTCGGCCTCGTACTGCTGACCTTCGTGCCGTTCTACAATTTTCACGCGCTGAGGTTCAACGCCAACGCTGTGTTGATTCCATTCTGGGCGTTGACGACGTGGTTTTTCCTGCGCTCCTTCGACACGCGCCGGGCCGGATGGGCCGTGCTCGCCGGAGCGGGCGCCGCAGCAGCAATGCTGGGCAAATATTGGTCGATTTTTCTGCTCGCCGGACTTGCCATTGCCGCGGTGACCGATTCACGCCGCGGCGCCTATCTGCGTTCTCCGGCGCCCTGGGTGACGGTCGCCGTCTTTACCTTGTTATTTGCACCGCACGTCGTCTGGGTCGTAGCTCACAATTTCGCGCCCTTCCATTATGCACTTGCGGTGCATCCGTCGACGTTCGCGAACGCAATTGGATCAGGTTTCATCTTCATCGTCAGCGCGCTCGGCTACATCGCCGCGCCGATCGCTTTCACCTTGATCGCCGCACGACCCGGCATGACGGCACTCAAAGATACGTTGTGGCCGGCCGAAGCGGAACGTCGGATGATCGTAGTCGCATTCGCTGCGCCGTTCCTTCTTGCCGTGCTCACCGGAATATTGCTGCAGGTCAGAGTCGGCGCGCTCTGGACCATGTCCGGGATGACTTTGCTGCCGGTGGTGCTGCTGTCGTCGCCGCGCCTCACGGTGTCTCGCCAGGCTGCCGTCCGGTTGCTCGCTTTGGCGGTCGTGTTTCCGCTGCTGATGGTCGCGGTATCGCCGGGAGTTGCGACCGTCATTCACCG
>Ga0187855_10001611_pt1 | contig 17754 bp, 10 predicted proteins | sample June2016WEW_8_10_2_FD_132969 | JGI IMG/M metagenome (GOLD analysis project Ga0187855, IMG submission 132969) | Peatland microbial communities from SPRUCE experiment site at the Marcell Experimental Forest, Minnesota, USA - June2016WEW_8_10 | ecosystem: Environmental > Terrestrial > Soil >...
CCATGTTTTTCTTCGGATCGTAGAGCGCCTGGTACACTCCGTCGGAGGTTTCCTGATCGCGCTCCTTGGCTTCGTCGCGCTTCTCGGTGGCCAGGGTCTTGAGCTGGGTGACGTAGAGGTGCACGGTATCGGCGAGATCGGAGAACTGGAAGGGTAGGATATCCGCGTCGGCCATGCGCAACACCATGGTGCCGGCCGTTTGCGCCAACGCTCGTTCGTAATCGAAGGTGGTATCGAGAAAGTGTGTGTAGTAGTAGAAGTCGTCGTAGATGGAGTGATACTGCCCACCTTCGTCTTCGCCGCCGTAACCGAAGTTCACGCTGGCGACGCCGAGGTGGTCGACGAAGACCGTGTAGTCGGAGCCGGACCCGAGCGCGGGAATGCGCATATCGGCACGCGAGCGAATTTCGGTGCGAGCCTGGGGCGTGGCGCGGGCAATGTCGACGAGGCGGACTCGCTTCCACACCGACATTTTTGTCTCAGGATCCTGAATGTCCTTCGCTACATCGTTCACGAAGTTCTCCAGCGAGTGCGAACCCTCGGCGCGGAAGTAGCCGCGGCCATTGCCGTCGGAGTTGAAGTAAGCGACGGCATGCTGTTTCAGCTCGTCGGCGTGGTATTCGGCCCACTCTGTCGATCCGAGAAGCGCTGGCTCCTCACCATCCCAGAAGCAATAGATGATGGTGCGCGATGGCTTCCAACCCTGCTGCAGCAATTCGCCGAGAGCCCGGGCCTCTTCGAGTTCAGGGCTTGCGCCGGAGAGTGGATCCTCCGCGCCGTTGACCCATGCGTCGTGATGGTTGCCGCGAATGACCCACTGGTCGGGGAACTTCGAGCCGGGGATGCGCGCGACGACGTCATTGAGCGGCTTGCGATCCCAGTTGAAGCTGACGGCCAGGTGCGCCTTTGCGGTGCTCGGCCCAACGTGATAGGTCAGCGGCAATCCGCCGCGCCATGCTTCGGGAACTGTTTCGCCGCCGAGCGCTTTCAGGAACGGGGTCGCGTCCGCGTAGGAGATGGGCAGAACGGGAATCTTCGTGATGGTCTGGACCTGATCGATCGGAATGAGCTTCACGCCTTCCACGGCGCCCACTCCTGGCGTTTGCGGATCGCCCGGATAGATCGGCATGTCCATCACGCTGCCGCGCTGCACGCCGTCCGGCGGACGCATCGGACCTTCGGGATAGTTGTCGCCCTGGTAGTAGCCGTCTTCACGGGGATCGGAGTAGATGATGCAGCCGACGGCTCCGTGCTCGGCGGCGACTTTCGGCTTGATACCGCGCCAGCTCGCGCCGTAGCGCGCGATCACTATGGCGCCTTTGACGGAGATGCCCATGCGGTCGAGGACTTCATAGTCCTCGGGGCGGCCATAGTTCACGTAGACAAGAGGCGCGGTGACGTCGCCGTCGCGGGAATAGGCGTTATAGGAGGGTAGCTGCTCGCTGGTCTGGCTCGAGGTCGGATCCACGCTGACGGCAGGCTCCTGGAGTTTCGCCGTGAAGAGCGCGGGGCCAAGCAACTCGAGCTTGCGCGACTTCGGAGTGGGAAAGAGAGCCGAGAAGGTCTCGATCTTCGCGTCGAGGCCGAAGGACTTCAATTGCGCGAGCAGCCACTCGGCGTTGTCCTTATCGTAGGGCGAGCCGACATGGTGCGGGCGAGCCGAGAGACGGCGCATGTTCTCGCGGATATGATCGCGGTCAGGCAGCTCGCGAAACTTTTGCTCCCAGGTGACTTCCGCAGCCGAATCCTCGGGCGTGTAGCCGCGCAGGGGATGACCCGCATCTACGGCGTAAGCGGCAATAGCGAACAAGCAAGCAGCAGCGACAGGCAGGCGCATACGATATGAACCTCACAAGTGCGGTGATGGAGCTGCAGGGGAAAGCGGAGGAATTTGCGCGACTGCAACACTATAGCCTATCGAAGCGGATTCGCAGGACGAATCGCGAGCGCAGCACAGAAAAATCCTGAGGCCGCTGCCCGGGCATTAGAGAGCAGCTGCCGGGGGCCGGTTGCGCCGTTCCGCGCCAGCCAGCATCCTTATATATATGTCGGAATCCCGGGATGCGCTGGCTGAACGGATTGACCCGTTACCGGTCGCGGAGCATTTTCGCGACGGACACTTTTTCAATCCTGAAATTAAGGAGCACGGTTTTTTCGAAGCGCTCAAGTGGATGCGGAACCGGAAGATTGGGCCCTGGCGGCCATGGGTCGACTCCATGCCGGGCCCAAAGCCGCCCGATCGGGTGGACGGCAGCGCGCTTCGCGTCACGTGGGTGAACCATTCCACGGTCCTGCTCCAGACGGAGGGTCTGAATCTCCTGACGGATCCGGTTTGGTCCAGACGCGCAAGCCCGGTTCAGTTCACAGGCCCGCAGCGGCACCGTGCTCCCGGCATTCATTTTGAGGATCTGCCGCCGATTCACTGCTTCCTGATTAGTCACAATCACTATGACCATTTCGACATCCCAACCCTGAAGCGGCTGGCAGCCGCACATCGGCCGACGGTCTTTTGCCCGGTCGGACTGGCAAAAAAGCTGCGCCGGATCGGTTTTGGCGATGTGCGGGAACTGGACTGGGGCCAGGCGCAATCGTGGCGGGAAATGCGCATCCACTGCGTTCCGGCACAGCATTTTTCTGCGCGGACGCCCTTTGACCGCAATCGAACGCTGTGGTGCGGATGGGTGGTCGAAGCCGCGCATGGCAACATTTATTTTGCGGGCGATACGGGCTTCTCCGACGTGTTCGCCGCGCTCAGAGAGCGCTTCTCGTCCTTTCGGCTCGCTCTGCTGCCCATCGGCGCCTATGAGCCGGAGTGGTTCATGGGTCCGATTCATATGACTCCGGAACAGGCGGTCGAGGCGCGCTCCATCCTCGACGCATCAACGGCGATGGCGATTCACTTCGGGACCTTCGCGCTGGCCGACGATGGCGAGACCGATCCGCCTGAGCGTCTGCGGCGTGCGTTGCAAGGCCGTAAAGACGCAGACCAATTCTGGCTTCTGGAAGAGGGAGAAGGTCAACTCATTCCCTGAGTTCTACGTCTAAGGTTAGGTATAATCGACCCCGAATCGTGGAAACATTCTTCAATCTGTTGTGGGTGGCGGTCACCATCGTGCTCGGCGCAGCGTGGCTGGCCAGCCTGCGAGATCGACGCAAAAAATCTCTGCTGCCCGCCATCGGTGTGCAACTGGTTGCACTGGCGGTGCTGGCGGCGATTCTTCTCCCGGTCATTTCGCTCACCGACGATCTGCAGGCCAACACCAACCCGGCCGAGACCGAGCGCGTTACGCGGCGTGGCGACCTCCAGTTGTCTGCGGACCAGCCCCTGCATCGTTTGTCTGCAATTCTCGCTCCATTGGTTGCGACCCCCATTTTTTCGCAAATGCCAGCAACGGGATTCGCCGCGGCCGCGGAGACGGTTCAGCGGCAGGCGCACGGGTTTTTCCTCGCTTACTCGACGCGTCCCCCTCCACTGGCCTGAGCGACTCAGCGTTTCGTTCTGTCGTTCCCCTCGGTAATGCCGATCGCCCGTGAGCGATCACTGGATACTCCGCATGAACCTCCGGCTTTCCGGACCCGGATTGATTCTCGCCTTCTGTCTCGCGGCGCCACCTGTGCGCTCCCAGGGCGCACCACCGGCGGCGCCTGCCGCCGCTCCACTGACCCTGGAGCAGGTGCTGGACATTGCCCGCGCGAAGAATCCTTCGCTGCTTTCCGCCGAACAGCATGTCGACGCAACCAGGGCCGCGGAAATTACCGCCGCTCTGAGGCAGAACCCGAGCTTCACCGTTTCCGGCGCGGACGTCACGTTGGGCGCGAACAACCCCGCAAGTCCCTACTCCTACGCTGCCAACGTGACCCGCCTGTTCGAACGTGGACAAAAGCGGCGCTGGCGCCTCGACTCCGCGCGCTCGACGACCGACGTGACCCGCAGCCAGTACAACGATCAGGTGCGCCAGACGGTTCTGCAGATCAGGAACGCCTTCACCAATATGCTCATCGCCAGGGAGGCGCTGCGCATTGCGCAGGACAATCTCGACAGTTACGGGAAGACCGTGGAGCTGAGCAAGGCGCGCCTCGATGCAGGCGACATCAGCAAGACGGACTTCGAGCGCATCGATTTGCAGCTCGCCGAATTTGAATCCGATTACGACAACGCGAAGCTTGACCTCACGCAGGCGAGCGATTCACTTCAGCTGCTGATGGGCATAGAAAAGCCGGCGAGTGCATTTGACATCACCGGGAACATCCAGGCGCCGGACGTCACGATCACACTGGCGCAGGCTGAGCAGGACGCGCTGGCCTCCCGCCCCGACTACCTGGCGGCTCGGCAAGGTGTAACCCTGGCGGACTCCAATGTGAAGCTGGCGGACGCCGGGGGCACAACCGATCCCACGATTGGGGGCGAATTCGAACGCACTGCAACCTACAACAGCGTGGGATTCCAGATTTCCATCCCGCTCCGCATCTTCGACCGCAATCAGGGCGAGAAGGAGCGCACCCGGTTTGAGGCGCAGTCGTCCCGCTTCGCGGAAATCGCCGCGCGCAACCAGGTGCTGAACGACGTCGATCAGGCCTGGGCGGCTTACGACGCCGCGCTGGATCTGGCGAAACGCTACAACAGCCACTACACCGGCGAGGCGCAACGAGTGCGCGAAAACCTTGAATTCAGTTATCGCCGTGGCGGCGCCACACTGCTCGATTATCTTGATGCTTTGCGCGACTACCGCCAGGTCAATCTCGATGCGCTGACCGCCAATCAACAGGTCTGGCTCAGCATTCACCAGCTCAGCTTCGCCGCTGCCACGGAGATCGTCCCATGAAACGGCAGAACCTCTCCGCACTCGCCGTCCCCCTCGCCGCCGCGTTTGTTTTGCTTAGCACGACGGCGTGCCATCGCGATGAAGCTCCGCCAGAGACGGCTACGCCTAAGGAGCGTGTTCTCGAGACGGTCACCGTACATCGGCAGCAGGTAGCGAGCCAGCTGGTTTTGCCGGCACGCATCATGGCGAACCCCACCGCCATGGTGCATATTTACCCGCTAATCAGCGGGCGCGTGCTCTCGCTCAACATTTTGCCCGGCCAGGAGGTCCATCAGGGACAGAAGATCGGAACACTGCAGAGCAGCAATGCGGCTCAGGCGCGCTCCGACTTCGAGAAGGCAAAGATCGAAGCCGATCGCGCGGACCTCCAGCTGAATCGCGCGAAGGAACTGCTGCAGCACGACGTGATGGCGCAGCGCGACTACGACGACCTGAAGGCGCTGGACGACTCCGACCGCTCGGAGCTGGAGCGCGCCCGCCAGGCGCTGCACCTGCTGGGCTTCAGCGAAAACGATACTTCGGACGTCGTCCCCATCACCGCGCCCATCTCGGGCGATGTCCTCGATGTGGGGACCGGCCCCGGCGAACTGCAGCGCTCGCTGGACAACGCCACCGCCATCGCGACCATTGCCAACATCGACTCCATCTGGGTGGCCGGCGACCTCTACCCGCGCGATCAGGGCTCGGTTCACACCGGCCAGCAGACTGACATCACTGTCAACGGCTATCCCGGTCTCACGCTGCATGGTGCCATCGAGAACATTTCCGACGCGGTCGATCCAGTATCGCTGACTCTCAAGGTCCGCGTCGTGCTTTCGAATCCAGGCCATCGCCTGAAGCCGCAGATGTACGCGAACATGGCCGTGAACGGCCGGCAGCACAACGTCATCGTGGTTCCGGCAACCGCGGTGATTCAAAGCGGGCACGACACTTTCGTCTTTGTCGAGACTGCACCGGGCAAACACGAGCGGCGCGCGGTCACGCTGGGCGAAACCCATGCGGATATCGACGAGATCACCCAGGGCCTTAACGACGGGGACAAAGTGGTCAGCGCGGGAGCAGAGCTTCTGCGCGCGGAAGAGGCGCAGTAATTATGCAGGCGCTGATTCGCGTTCTCCTTCGCTATCGCAACGTTGTTCTCATCGTGTTTCTGGCGATGCTGGCGATCGGCGCCTATGCCTTCCTGCAACTCGACATCGAGGCCTACCCGGATCCATCGCCGCCGATGGTCGAGTTCATCACGCAGTATCCCTCGTGGTCGGCCGAAGAGATGGAACAGCAGGTTACGATCCCGATGGAGACGGGGCTGTATGGCACGCCGGAGCTGGATCAGATCCGGTCGATCAGCATCTTTGGGCTCAGCGACGTCAAAATGTATTTCGACTTCGGGAGCGATTACTTCATCGACCGCCAGGAAGCGCTGAATCGTCTGCAACAGGTCACGCTGCCGAATAATCTCCAGCCGCAGCTGTCGCCGGAATCCCCGGTGGGGGAAATTTATCGTTATCAGCTCACGGGTCCGGGATATTCGCTGAACGAACTCAAGGCTACACAGGATTGGCTGGTGGTTCGCGAGATCAAGCAGGTACCGGGCATCATCGACGTGGCCACGTTTGGAGGCACCACACGGCAGTATCAGGCCGAGGTTGACCCCAACAAGCTGCTGACTTACGGCATCACCATGACCCAGGTAGTGAGCGCTGTTACCAGCAGCAACGCCAACGCGGGCGGCAACTATCTTACTGTCGGCAGCCAGAGCGTCAACGTCCGCGGCATCGGGCTGCTGCACTCGCTCGACGACATGCGCAACATTGTGGTGGCGGAGCGCAACGGCGTGCCTGTTTTGCTGCGCGATGTATCCGATGTCCGCGAGGGTCATCAGCCGCGCCTGGGCAAAGTGGGCCGCAGTGACTTCAACCACCACGACGATCCCGACATCGTTCAGGCCATCGTGCTGCTGCAGAAGGGCGCAAAGTCCCTGCCCGCGCTGGCCGCTCTGCGGGAGAAGATCGACCGGCTCAACCGCGGCAACCTGTTGCCGCCAGGGATGCACATCAGCACGATCTACGACCGCACGACGCTGATCAACATCACGACTGCAACGGTGCGCCACATCGTGGTCCTGGGTCTCACCCTGGTCACTCTGGTTCTTCTGGGCATGCTTGGCGACTGGCGCATCACCCTGATCGCCGCCATTACCATTCCTTTCGCGGTCCTGTTCGCCTTCAGCCTCATGGTCCTCACCAACCAGTCGGCGAATCTGATTTCCATCGGCGCCATCGACTTCGGCATTCTCGTCGACGCGTCCATCGTGGTGCTGGAGAGCGTTTACCGAAAAGTCTCGCGCCGGATCGAGGGCGAAGAAATCTTCGATCTTATCCTGGCCGGGGTCGCCGACGCAGCCACACCCGTCCTGTACGCCACGCTGATTATTCTTGTCGCTTTTATCCCGCTCTTTACCATGCAGGGCGTCCCCGGCAAGATTTTCGCGCCCATGTCGGTCACCTATGGATTCGCGCTGACCGGCGCTCTCATTTTCGCGCTTATCTTCGCTCCCGTACTCGCCTCGCTTGCGGTTCCCAAGAACGTAACGGGCGAGGCTAAAGAGACCTGGCTGAGCGGCTTCTTTCGCCGCCACTACGATCGCGGCCTCAATCGCGCCCTTCGTTTCCGCGGCCTGACCTGGATCGTCGCTTTCCTCGCGCTCGGCTGCGCGGCCGTCATCTTCCACTTTGTGGGCGGGGAGTTCATGCCGGCACTGGAGGAGGGCAACTTGTGGATTCGTGCCGACATGCAGCAGGACATCTCCTTCCAGGCATCGGAAAAGCTGGCCGACGACATTCGCGCCACACTGCGCGCCTATCCCGAGGTGACGCAGGTGGTCTCGCAAATGGGGCGGCCCGACGACGGCACCGATGTGAGCACCTTCAACAACATCGAATTTCTCGCCGACCTGAAACCCGTTGGGCAGTGGAGGCCGCAATTCCACGGCAACAAAGACGCACTGATCGCTGCGATCAGCCACAGCTTTGTGCAGTATCCAGGCGTCGACTTCAATTTCTCGCAGAATATCCAGGACAACGTCGAGGAAGCCATGTCCGGCGTCAAGGGCGAGAACTCGCTCAAGCTCTTCGGCAACGATTTCGAAGAACTCACGCGGATCGCCAGTCAGATTTCCGGAATCATGCAGAAGGTCCCCGGGATTACCGACGTCGGCGTCTTCGACGTCACCGGACAGCCGAGCCTGCTGGTTTCCATCGACCGCACGAAAGCGGCACGCTACGGTCTTCAGCCGCAGGACATCAACAACGTGGTGCAGGCCGCCGTCGGCGGTGCGCCGGTGACGCAGATTATCGACAATGACCGGCGCTTCGACTTTGCCGTGCGCTATGCGCCGGATTTCCGCAGCACGCCAGACGAAATTTCCCGCATCCTGCTGCCCACGCCTGACGGCAACCAGGTGCAGCTGGGCATGGTGGCGGACGTCAGCATCCGCAACGGCGCATTCATGATTTATCACGAGGGCGGGCGCCGTTACATTCCCATCAAGTTCAGCGTGCGGGGCCGCGACCTGGCAAGCGCGATTCAGGATCTGCAGACGCGTATGGAAGACCAGGTCAGGCTGCCATCCGGGTACGAGTACACCTGGGCCGGTGAATTCGACAGCCTGAAGAAGGAGCAGCGCCGGCTCGCTCTCATCATCCCGGTCAGCCTCGCCGTCATTTTGGTGCTGCTCTACATCCAGTTCCGGACGTGGCGCGACGCTTTCATCGTCATCGGCACGCTGCCCTTCGCCGCGATCGGTGGAATTCTCTCGCTGTTCCTCACTCGAACCGCGTTCAGCATCTCGGCCGCGGTTGGATTCACCTCGCTGACCGGCGTCGCCACGCTGGGAGCGGTCGTCTTTCTCTCTGGAATTCGCCGCGCGCAACGCGAAGAGGGGCTGGAGCGCGGGCTGGAAAAGGGCTGTCTCGACGAGATGCGTCCGGTGGTGATGGCCTGCATGGCGGCCGGCATCGGACTGCTTCCCGCGGCCGTGGCCAGCAGCATCGGCGCGCAGGCGCAGCAGCCACTGGCGCGCGTCGTTGTGGGTGGCATGATCACGACCGTGTTTGCGATCCTGTTCGTGATGCCGTTGCTGGTGCGCCGCTTCACCTCGAAGCAGGACTTCGCCCGAGAGCTGCGCAACAATCACGAAGAAATCTGAGATTCACTGCTCCCGCAGAAACGCCGGCAAGCGCTCCTCGCGGACGTTGTCGTAGCACTGCAACGCTGTGAATCGCGTGATCGCCGCCGGAATGCCGACCGCGGTGAACCCCGGATGCCCGGTTGCAGGATACGGGCCGCCGTGGTTCATCGCCGGGCTGACGGCCACGCCGGTCGGCATCTTGTCGTCGAGCAGCCGCCCGACCTTGCGTCGCAGCACGGGCACGAGCCGCGCATACAGCGCGTCATCCGCGCCGGATGCCGACGAGTAAAAGCATCCCGTCAAATTCCCCTCGAGGCAATCGAGGGTCGCCAGCAGCTCGTTCTCGTCGGCTGCGACCACCGCCATGACTTCGTTGCCGAACGCTTCCCGCTGCAAATCGTGGGGTCCGGAAAGAAACGCTTTGCCGGAAACATGCAGCAGCGTGCTCGCGTATCGGTAGCCGTTTCCCGGTAGATTCCTGCCTCCGGTGACGACGGCTGCACCAGCGGCCTTCAGCGCCTGAATCGACTCGTGCAGCTGATCACGCGTCGATGACGACAACAGGGCATGTGGCTCACGGCTCTCGAACGCTGCAGCGAGTTCCCGCAAAAGGGATTCGGCCGCATCGCTCGCGATCAGAAACGCCAGGTTCGGCCGCGTGCAAAACTGCCCCGATCCAGCGGTGCAGCTGTCGGCAAGCTCCTTCGCCCACTTCTGCGCGTTCTCCTTCAGGCCTTCCGGCAAAAACACCACCGGATTCAAACTCGACATCTCCAGATAAATCGGCTTCCCGGCCGCATCGGCAGCGTGTTTCAATTTCAGTCCCGCGCCTTTGCTCCCGGTAAATCCTGTGGCGCCGATTCTGGGGTCGCTGACGAGCCGTAGCCCGGTCTCATGGTTCACCTTGTAGATCATCTGCACCGTCGCTGGCGGAAGCCCCGACCCCTCGAGCGCCTTCGCGGCTGCTTCCGCCATCAACTGCGACGTATACGCATGCAGCGGGTGGGCCTTGGCGATCACCGGATTGCCCGCCGCAATCGCCGCGGCAAAATCGCCCCCGCTCACCCCGTTGAATGCGAACGGAAAATTGTTGGGCCCAAAGACCACCACCGGCCCGATCGGGGCCATGCACGAATACAGTTTCCGCTGCCGGTCGATAGTGACGCGCCGCCACGTTCCCTGCCGCGCCGCGGCCGCCGCCTGCCGGAGCTGATCCGTTGTCCGGGGAAGCTCCACGTCCTTCAGCCGTGGCGATACCGGAAGCGCCGTCTCTTCGTGGGCTACCTGCACAATCGCTTCGGCATTCGCGTCCAGCTCCGCCGCATATCTCTCAAGAAACGCGGCAATCTTCTCCCCCGGGATATGCTCCAGTTCACGCGCCGCCGCCTGGGCCGCCGTCAGCGCGCGATCGCAGTCGCTCCACCGGCTCACCGGAAATTCGCGCCCCAGCTTCTCACCGGTCGACGGATTTTCCGGCTCAAAGACGCCTTCCGCGTCGGACTCCCGCCACTCGCCGCCGATCCAAACCTTCGCCGTTGCCACTGCCGCCTGCATCATTCCTCTCCTCGCTCCATGGTCCCATCATTCGACCGGGTTCACCAGCTCCCCGATCCCGTCGATCCCGATGCGAACCGTGTCGCCTTTCTCCAGCGTAAACGAATCCGGAGGTACAACGCCCGTACCCGTCAGCAGGAAACAACCGAAGGGGAAGGTCTGATCGCGATACAGGTAGTCGACCAATTCCTGAGGACTGCGTTTCATCTGCGCCAGCGTCGTTTCGCCGGAGAACGCCGCGGATCCCGCGCGGACAATCGCAATCGAGATGCGCGTCTCGGCTGCGAGCGGCTCCGGCGTTATCAAAATCCCGGGCCCCAGCGCGCAGCTGCGGTTGTAGACTTTCGCCTGCGGCAGATAGAGCGGGTTCTGCCCCTCGATGTCGCGCGAACTCATATCGTTCCCGATCGTGTAGCCGACGATGCGGCCAATGGGGTTGATGAGCAGCGCCAACTCGGGCTCGGGAACCGACCAGTGCGCGTCGCTGCGCAGGCCCACGGCGCCGCCCGGCCCCACCACTTTGTGGGCCAGCGATTTGAAGAACAGCTCCGGGCGCTCCGCCGAATACACGCGATCGTAGAAATCGCCTCCGCCCGCATCTTTCGACTCCGCCATGCGCGCCGCGCGGCTGCGCAGATACGTCACCCCCGCCGCCCAAACCTCCTGGCTGCCGATCGGCGCCAGCAGGTCGGCCGCGTGGACCGACCCCGCCGTGTTTCCGGCGCGAATCTGCTCGCTAAGGAACGCATGCAAATCTGGACGCGCCACGAGCGTGTCCAGCGAACCCTCCACCCCATAAGCCGTGCTGTCCTCAACCAGGGTGAGGCCCTCGGCCGTTCGATACAGAATCACGTTTGCTCCTTGAGTTTTCCAACAATCGGCTGCTTCGCCTCGGCGGCGTTATCGCCTGCGAGCCGCGCAGCGATCGCATCGACATCGTAAACGCATCCGGCCCAGATGCCGCCACTGGCCTCGACCAGGGCCGCCCACAGTCGCGTGTCGTCCGGCAGATGCGGATGCGGCCGCAGATCGTCGCGCGATGGACGGGAGGCAAGGCGGCGCGCTCCTTCATCGCTGCCGAATAGATGTTCGTGGTCACCGGCCAGATCCACCGACGCGCTAAGATTCGTGCGGTCGACGCGAATCTCGATCACGTCGCCTTCGCGGAGCTTGCCAATGGGACCACCGGCCAGAGCCTCCGGCGAAATATGTCCGATGCAGGGGCCGGTCGAAACGCCACTGAATCTGCCGTCGGTGAGAAGGGCTACATGGCGGCAATGCGGCAATGCCTTCATCGCCGCGGTGATCTGATAGATTTCCTGCATTCCCGCGCCTTTGGGCCCGCAGCAAATCAGGACCATCACGTCGCCCGCGGCGATCTGGTCTTTTTTGATCGCGTCAATCGCATCGCTCTCCAGGGTAAACACGCGCGCCGGGCCGCGATGAAAAAAGACGCCGTTATCCCCGATCAGGCTCGGATCGATCGCCGTGCTCTTGACTACCGACCCCTCGGGCGCGAGATTCCCGTTTGGAAAACACACGGTCGGCGTCAGCCCCGCCTGGCGCGCGCGGTCAGGCGAAAAGATGACGTGGTCCGGATCGATTCCGTCGCGCTCGCGCAGATTCTGTTTGAGCGCCCGCCGGCGTTCGCTCTGCTGCCACCAGTCGAGACATTCGCCGAGGGTCACTCCCGCCGCAGTCATCGCCTTCGTATCCAGCAAGCCCGCGGCGCGCAGATGCAGCATCACCTCCGGCACACCGCCGGCGAGAAACACCTGTACCGTCGCGAAATTCTTCGGACCGTTCGGCAGCGCGTCCACCAGGCGGGGGACCTCGCGATTCACGCGCATCCAGTCGGCAACGCTGGGGCGCTTTCGTCCGGCTGCGTGCGCGATGGCCGGCAGATGCAGGAGGAGATTCGTCGAACCACCAAACGCCGCGAACACCACCATTGCGTTTTCGAATGCGGCCTGGGTCAGGATGTCCTTCGTCCCTACTCGCAGCTCACGCATTCGCAGCAGGGCGGCCGCGGAGCGCGTCGCCGCATCGAGCCACACCGGCTGGCCCGATGGAGCGAGCGCGGTATGCGGCAGGGCCAGGCCCAGGGCTTCTGCGACCACCTGTGAAGTGGCCGCTGTTCCCAGAAACTGGCAGCCTCCGCCCGGAGTGGCGCACGCGCGGCAGCCCACCTCCGCCGCATAGTCGAGCGTGATCTGGCCCTGGGAAAAGCGCGCGCCAATGGTCTGAATCTTCCCTGCGTCCTCTCCATTTTCGGGCAGCAGCGTTACGCCGCCGGGGATGAGCACCGTCGGCAACTCGCCTGCGGAAGCCAGCGCCATCAACATGGCCGGCAATCCCTTGTCGCAGGTTGCTATGCCCAGCACGCCCGCGCGCGTGGGCAGCGATCGCATGAGCCGTCGCAGCACCATGGCCGCGTCGTTGCGAAAGGGGAGCGAGTCGAGCATCCCGGTCGTGCCCTGGGTGCGGCCATCGCAGGGATCGGTGCACGCCCCCGCGAACGGCACCGCGTCGAGAGCTTTCAGTTCGCGCGCCGCTTCGGCGACCAGCAGACCCACTTCCCAGTGGCCCGTGTGGAATCCCAGCGCAATGGGGGCGCCATCTGCCGCGCGCAATCCGCCATGGGTGCTCAGGATCAGAACCTCGGGTCCGCCGAGGTGAGCCGGATCCCATCCCATTCCGGCATTCATTGTTAGCCCGAACAAATTGCCCGAGGGCTGGGTCAGCAGCATCTCGGCAGTCAGCGGCAACGACCCCGCCGGGCCGCGCGCGTGGGTGGTCACGCCGCTCAGGTCCAGATCCTGCGACTCGAGAACCTCACCAACCGTAATTGTCTTCATAAACGGCTAACTCGCACTTCACGCCCACTCACTTCCCTGCCCAACATCATCCGTCATCGAGTAACTCGTCAAACCAGCCACTTATTAACTCGACGGCCGTGCTAATGGGCCTCTGCCTCCAGCTCCATAGGCATTACCGCCAGCGGCTTCACACCCAACAGCAGCCCTCCAGCCAGAATTAGGGACAGCGACATCAGCAGAAACCCCGCCGCCGAGCTCCCGGTGAAGGTCTGCAACACGCCGACGAGCCAGGTCCCGAAGAACCCGCCCAGAGCGCCGATGCAATTGATCAGCGCCATGGTCTCACCGACGACGTTGCGCGGCAGCAGTTCCGGCACCATCGCCCAAAACGGCCCATAGGGCGCGTACATACAGCTCGCGGAAACGATCAGGCACGCATAGGCCACCGGAAACCACCGGTCCACAGTGAAAAACGATCCGGCCAGCGCCACTCCACCCAGCATGAGCAGCGGCCATACGTATTTTCGCCGGTGGCCACTGCGATCGGAATAATGGGAAACCACAACCATCACAATTACAGATACCAGATACGGCAAGGCAGCTATTAATCCGGTCGTGCCCATCGCCGCTCTGGTTGCGTTGCGGATCACCACCGGGAGCCAAAGCACAAATCCGTAGATGCCGAGGCTCCAGAAGAAATAATTGATGGAGAGGCGCAGCACGTTGGGTTGCCGGAACGCGATCCAGAAGTTCGCGATCTGCGGCAGGCGCCGCTGTTCGTGATCGAGCACGCCTTCCAGATCGGCGCGCGCCGCGGGGCTGAGCCATGGCGCATCTTTCGGCCGATCGCGCATCAGAGCGAGCCAGAATCCGCCCCAGACCACAGCCACCAGGCCCTCCAGGATGAAGGCCTGCTGCCACCCGCGCGCACGAATCAGAAATCCGGTCACCGCGGACATCCAGAGCACGGTCACGGGATTTGCCAGGATCATGAGGGAATTCGCGCGCGAGCGCTCCGACCGCGTGAACCAGCGAGTGAGGACGATCAGCAAAGCCGGAAAGACAAAGCTTTCCGCGACACCCAACAAGAAGCGATCCAGCGCCAGCAGCCAGTAGCTGCGAATGACGCCGGTCAGCGCCGCGAAACCGCCCCACGCCACCAGCGCGGCAAAGATAAGCAGCCGGGCGCTATACCGCTGGACGAGAATGATGCCGGGAATCTGGGGGAGACAATATCCCAGGAAAAACAGCGCGCCCAGCAGCGACGACTGGTATCCGCTGATATGTAGCGTCTGGGCCAGGCCGGCGGCGGCGCCAAATCCGTAATTGGCGCGATCCAGATAGGCGAGGCTGTAGGTGATAAATACCGCCGGCAGGATGCGCGTCCAGCGCTTCCGCAAATCGGGTTCGCTGAGGTTCATCGCGTCCATCGGCGGGCGCATCCCGCGGGCAGGAAGCTTCCGACCCTGCCTTCGGAACTCCGGGGCAATCCAGTAGATCACATCCGTCGCTGCCCCGCTTGCCCAATGGTGAAGACCGCGCAGCGGCGTGAGCGCGGGCCGCCTTATCATCATTACGCCATGTCCTCGACCGGGTCATTCGCCACGTATCCCAGCCTGCGCGACCGCGTGGTCATCGTCACGGGTGGCGCGAGCGGCATCGGCGCAGCGATCGTCGAGGCCTTCGCCACGAACGGCGCCCGCGTCGCTTTTCTCGACGTGCAGATCGAAGCGGCGCACCAACTCGTCGCGCGTCTTGAGGCAACAGGCGCGCCTGCACCGCTCTTCCTGCCCTGCGATCTCACCGACATTGCCGCGTTGCAGAACGCGCTGCGGGCCATCATCGTACAGTTCGGCACCGTGGATGTGCTGGTCAACAACGCAGGCGACGACACGCGCCACTCGGTCGCAGAGGTGACGCCCGAATCATGGGACCGCGGGATCGCCGTCAACCTGAAGCATCAGTTCTTCATGGCGCAGGGGGTGATTCCGGCGATGCAGAAGGCGGGCCGTGGCTCCATCATCAATATGAGTTCGATTGGCTGGGTCATCCCTTCCACCCACGTGCCCGTGTACGTCACCGCGAAGGCCGCCATCGTGGGGATGACGCGCACGCTCGCCCATGAGCTCGGCCCGTCAAATATCCGAGTGAACTGCGTCATGCCGGGCGCCATTCTCACCGAGCGCCAGCGGCGTCTCTGGCTCACGCCGGAGTACGAAGCGAAAATTCTCGCCGCGCAGGCGCTCAAGCGCCTCATCCTTCCCGAAGAAGTCGCGCGCCTCGTTCTGTTCCTTGCCGCCGACGACAGCTCCGCAATCACCAACCAGAGCTACGTGATCGACGGCGGCTGGGTGTGAGCTTGCCTCAGTCCTCGTCCCCCTCGTCCGGCATGTCGTCCGGCGGCTTCGCGAGATTGATGCGCGCATGATGCGCGGCCTCCAGCACCTTGTTCAGCGCGGGCAGCTGGTTCTCGCGGAAGTCGCCCCACCCCGGCAGGACTTCCTTCGCTTCGTCCTGCGCGTGCGCGGCCGCGGCCAGCAGGGCTTCGGTCGGAACGCCATCGGCCTGCTCCAGCTCGCCGTAAAGCTGGCCCACTTCTCCGTTCACTTCATCGATGCCCGGCATGTGCTTCGCCGCATTTCCACTCAGCAACGCCTTCAGAGCATCGCTGAAAGGCGCCAGCTGCGTAGAGAGCGACGCATTCCGCGGCGCAGCAATCTGCTCGGCCACCGCATGCGCGGCGAGGTCAGCCTTCGCCACGGTGTCCAGCGAGGCGGCCATCGCCATTTGCGCGGTGTGCAGCGCCTCCAGGTCACTGGGCGCGGTCTGGATCCGCGGATCCATTTTCACCGTCAGCATCTGCGACTCATTGTGACCATCCACCGTGAGCCGCACCGTGTAGGCTCCCGGCAGCACCAGCGGTCCCTGCGGCCGCAGTGGCGTCCGATGCGGCACCGCCGAGATCGGATAGTCATAGCGCGTTGCGGTGGGCGTGGTCGAGCGCAAATCCCAAACCCACCGATGCATGCCCGCGGTCACTGGCAACGGTCCGTGCAGCAGCGGCCAGTACGGAGGAATCAGGTTCGTCTTCATCTGCTCGGGAGTGGGCGAAACCGGATCCTTACTCGAAAAACTGCGCAGCACCTTGCCGTCACGGTCGAGCATCTCCAGGGTCACCTCCTCCGCGTTCGAGGCCAGGTTGTAGTCGATGATCGCTCCATCAGGCGGATTCTCGCCCAGCGGCTCGTCGGGCGGCACCGGCGTATCGGGGTATTCGGCGCTGCGTACGCGCCACGCCGCGGCGGGCTTGAACAACATTGCCGTCTTCTCGCCCGCGTCGGCCGCCATCTGCCGCAGCGGAGCCACGTCGTCGAGAATCCAGAACGAGCGGCCGTGGGTCGCGACGACCAGGTCGTCATCCTTCACGAGCAAATCGCGCATCGATGTATGCGGCAGGTTGTACTGGATCGACAGCCAGTGCGCTCCGTCATCGAACGACGCAAAGACCGCGTGCTCGGTCGCCGCGTAGAGCAGGCCCGGCTGCACAGGATCGGCGCGCACCGCATTAACTGGCGCATTGTCCGGCAACCCCGCGCTGATCGACTGCCACGACTTGCCTCCATCGTGGGTGCGAAACGCATAAGGGTGCAAATCGTCGATGCGGAAGCGATTCACAGCCACGTACGCGGTTTCATCGTCGAAACGCGAAGTGTCGATCTGTGCAATCTTGCTCCACGCGGTTAACCCGGGCGGAGTGATGTTCGTCCAGTTCGTGCCGCCATCGTGCGTGACCCACACCAGGCCGTCGTCGGTTCCCGCCCAGATCGTCTGAGTTGTCTTATAAGACGCGGCCACCGAGTAGATGACGCCGCGACGCTGCGCTTGCTGCTCCGCCGTCAGGGGCGCAAGCGATTCCGGTTGCCCGCTCTTTTCCTGGCTCAGGTCGGGGCTGATGGTATCCCAGCTATGGCCGTAGTCGTTAGTTTTGAAAAGATGGTTCGACGCGTAATACATGGTGTGCGGGTCCACGGGTGAAAACAGGATCGGCTCGGTGCGGTCGCCGCGATAGTCGCGCTTGCGCGTGGGCAGCGGCGTCACATTCTGAACTTCGCCGGTGATGCTGTTGTAGCGCGAAACTTCGGTCCGCCCCGCTCCGTAGATGATCTCGGGATGCAGTGGATCGGGCGCGGCGTAGCCGTACTCGATAATTCCCGCCGGGTGCCATTCCCGGTAGCTGACGTACCCATCATTGCCGCGCGTCGAGGTGCACACCGAGCCGCTTTCCTGCTGGCCCGCGCACACGAGGTAGGGAAATGTATTCGTCGCAGCGACGTGATAGAGCTGTGCCGTCGGCTGGTTATACCAGGAA